>WNGH01005143.1_pt1 | contig 21751 bp, 17 predicted proteins | sample 5400631 | NCBI WGS metagenome assembly WNGH01 (sample SAMN13153373, study PRJNA577476) | soil metagenome | isolation source: 115 cm soil or saprolite under Garry oak tree replicate 1 | place: USA:California | collected 2016-06-15
AAAGGAGTTTATCGAGACCTATGGTCTCGAAGCATACGAGAGGACAGAACGGGATGCCGTTGATCTGTTTCCAATATATGCACAGCACGCGACTATGATGCTCAAAAACTTTTTCAGACTCAGTGAAGTGATCTAAACCTACGGGCTGAGTAGCCTCATTGAAATAGCAGGGGAGAAATCATGGATGCGGAGGGCGAGGAGGGCGTGGAAGCCATCGCGGAACAGTGCGAAAGTATGTCTCATAGCTGGCGCCAAATTGACTACGGAGCGATGGTTCCTCGACGAATACAACAAACATGTGAAACACTCCCCAGAGCACCAGGGCATATTCGGCAAGGAGGATTGAGCGGAACAAGATAGCCTCACCGATCACCACTGAAAGTACAGCGATATACATTGGGTTGCGAACCCACCGATACAATCCTTGAACGACCAGGACTCTTGGCGCATCAATCGGTGCAGGCGTTCCTTTTCCTATGAAGGTGAACGCTCCCGCACACCAAAGGTAGAGTCCCACTCCCAGCAGCAGAGGAAGTAGACCAATCATCCAGACAGATGGAATCCTGAGCACAAGATTCCCTGATCTCTGAAGGAGGAGCCAGGGAATGATCCCAGCAACTGTTCCAGGAACCAGGATCGAAAAAATGAGCGTTTTGAGCGCAATCATGTACTACCCTCCTTGCTTCATGGTTCCATTCTAGGCGATGACTTCTGGCCCGTCAAGCAGGTTTTGAAGATCAGATTTCATACAACCGGGGGGAGGTGGCCCTCTCAAGACTTTGTTGGCGAATGAAAGTGCGAGTCGAATCGGCCCGTCACCGGGCGAGCACAAGGCATCGCCCCTACTATGCGACGGCTTCGCAAGCCGGGGCGCGCATGGTGGCAGAGGAATGGTGGCGCCGATCCATGGGATGGTTGCACCGGGTTTTGAGGTTGTTCAAGATGAGTTTGTGCGCAATTTCACTGAGCGTGGCGAATTGGGAGCTGCGTGTGCTATCTATTATCAAGGACAAAAAGTGGTTGATCTGTGGGGCGGGTATCGCGATGAGCAGACGCAGGCTCCGTGGGAAGAGGATACGCTGGTGATTGTATTCTCGTCAACGAAGGGGGTTGCCGGTCTGACGATGGCTGTTGCTCATGCGCAGGGATTGTTCGATTACGATGCCCCAGTTGCAAGGTATTGGCCGGAGTTTGCTCAAGCTGGCAAGGAGCGTATCACGATCCGCCAGTTGCTGGCTCACCAGGCTGGTTTGTGCGTTATTGATGAGCCTTTGAACAGCGACATTCTGGCCGATCCGGATGCCTTAGCTGCTATCCTCGCCCGCCAGAAGCCAGCATGGCAACCAGGGACACGCCATGGTTACCATGCTTTTAGCCTGGGCTGGTACGAGAGTGAGATTATCCGCAGGACCGATGCGCAACAGCGTACGCTGGGCCAATTTTTTCAGAGTGAACTCGCGAAGCCGCTCGGCCTGGAGTTTTATATTGGCGTTCCTGAGGGTATGCCTGAGGAGCGCATCGCTACAGTTACAGAGCCTGGCCCGCTGCAAAAATTAGTGGGGATGCCGCGGGGGATGATGCTGAGTGCACTGAGACCTGGATCACTTACACTGCGTGTGGCCAATCCAAGAGTGCGCTCGAACCTTGTATTTAACAGGCTTCCCTACCGGGCCGTTGAGATGCCGTCGGTGAATGGTATTGGGCAGGCACGGAGTATCGCGAAAGCTTATAGCGTTTTCGCAACTGGAGGCAAGGAACTCAATATCACGGCGCGGACGCTTGCTGCCTTGCAGGCTCCGGCTGTTCCCCCCAGTGTTGGAGGATGGCGTGATGTGATTCTGCATATGGACATCGCTTATGCTCTCGGCTTTTTGAAGCCGTTTTCTGGGTACCACTTCGGCAGCAGCGATGCGGCCTTTGGAGCTCCTGGCTCTGGTGGTTCATTTGGATTTGCAGATCCCGATGCACAGGTTGGCTACGCCTATGTAATGAACAAGCAGGGTACTGGCATTTTGGATGATCCACGCGAGAAAGTGGTGCGTGACGCTTTCTATCAATGTCTGAAGGAAAGAGGGGCGTCCTCTCCCCATGACCTGGGCATTATAAAGTAGTTACAATCTAGCTGTCGAACTTCATACATGCAGGATAGGAGGTTTGATCATGGCATCATAAGTATAAGATCTCTCTTTCGTTGATCATGAGACGGTCAGGGTTGGAGCTTCAGGCAGGCGGCGATGGCTTGTTCTTCGGTGAGTGAGTAGCCCTCGAGCCAGGCGGCGTGCCAGCTTGCTTCGTCCACGCGGGCCTTAATCTGGCGGATGATTTCTTGAACAAAAGGAAGGCTTTCTAGCCATGAGCTTGAGCCAATGGCGCCCATCAAACCATCTTTTACTCCCCACAGTTGTGCTGTTTGCAGGCTGGCCGTAGGTGGATCTGGTTCCCCTCTCAGGGCAACCGCAAAACCTAACATGCAGGTACCTGTGGCTATGTATTGTTTATAGCCCAGTTCATGGCTTAACTTAATGCTCTGCAACAAGTTGGTGATAGCCTCTGTGAAATTGCCCTCCAAAACAGCCATGCCACCTTGATCTTTCATCACGTCGGCTATCGCACTTTTGTCACCGACTTGCTCAAACAGCTCTCTGCTTTGAGCATAGAAAGAGTGCATTTGTTCAAAGTTGAACATGAAGCCCGCTGCCGCGCCCATGTAAAAGAGCAACTGAGCGCGCAACCAGACATCGCCTGTGGGCGAGAGCAATTGCAGGCCCTGTTCGTACATACTTCTGGCCAGTTCATAATCGCCCAGAGCAATTGCAGGCCAGCCCCGGTACAACAATGCGGTTGCCAAACCCTCGGGGTCGTCCAGTTGTCGCCAGAGCGCGATACTCTCTTCGGCCAGTTCTACCGCTTTGTCTTGCTCGTTTTGCAAACATACCAGACGGGCGGCCTCGCTCAAGGCTTTGGCACGTGCCGCACGCGTAGTACTTCCAGCATCTTCTGCAAGCGGCAAGGCAAGGGCGGCGTCAAACCAGCGCCGTCCTTCAACCATGTTGCCCTGCCATTCCCAGTATGGTCGAAGGGCAGCGGCCAGGCGAAGTGCCACTGCGGCAGCAGGTAGCCTGGTTGCGTGAGCTATTTCTGGCGGACCTGCCTCGTTTCCGACAGGTATTGTAGTATCCCGGATATCCCCGGTCGATTCGTGCTTGAGGCGGCAAGGATCGCTTATCGTCATGCATGTTCCAGCCCTGGCTCGTTGAAGTGACCATCCCAGGGCCGCGCGAAAATTATCGCGTTCTGCCACCAGCTGTCCTCGCCACACGAGTTGCTGTGGACCTCTCAAACCTCTCTCAGCTGCTTCCGCTTCTTCAAGGTAATAGCAGGCATGCCAATCCCGCAGGCGCTCGAACTCCCCATGTGCGTTTAGTTGTTCCAGAGCGTATTCGCGCAGCGTTTCCAACAGGGTAAGGCGCACCTGCTCAGCTGTCACCTGTATCCCTCTCAGCCGTACCAGCAGGCTGTTGTCCACCAGGCGCTCGAGGAGATCCAAGGTAGGCTCTATGTGCTGGTCTGCTGACGAGGCACGCATCATTGCTTCTGCTGCCTCAAGCGACCAACCACCACTGAACACACCAAGGCGGGCAAACAACGCTTGTTCGTTGGGGGAGAGCAAGTTGTAGCTCCATGTGATGGTATCGCGTAGCGTTTGCTGCCTGCCAGGTAGATTCCTGGCCCCTCCGGTCAAGACGGAGAGCGGCGCCTCTGAGAGTCGTGCCAGTAGCTGCTGTAGCGGGAGGACTTTGATGCGTGCTGCTGCTAGTTCCAGCGCCAGCGGTAAGCCGTCAACTCTTTTACAAATCTGCGCGATGCAGGAAGCGTTTTCGGGGGTCAAGAGGAAGTCAGGCGACACTGCTCGTGCCCGTTCGGTAAAGAGCTGAACGGCGCTAAATTGTTCAAGCCTGGTGATATCCAACACGGCGCTGGAGTCAGGAACGTCCAGGGGCGGCACGTTGAACTCTGTTTCACCGTACAGGTGCAGCACTACACGGCTGGTGACCAGCACTTTGAGGCCAGGAGCCGCAGCAAGGAGCTTGCCTACGACGGCAGCCGCTTCTTCATACCCTTCCCCCGTCGCTATATCGGCTCCACTACGTTCCTTCCCCTCCCGCATCGCTATGTCGGCTCCGCTCGACATACGCTCCCCACTCCCTCGATATACGCTCCCCTCCCCTATCGCTATATCGGCTCCACTGCGTTTCGCGCGAAATACGCTCCCCACCCCTACCTGTTCGAAATTATCGAGTACCAACAGCATCTGTTTGTTTTGAAGATAGGTGGTCAGAGTTTGAAGCGCTGGCAGCTCGGGCGTGGGTTTGAAATTCAAGACCTGCATGATACTCTGCGGTACAAGAAAGGGATCACGTTCCGCGGTCAGATCCACAAACCAGACGCCATGCGTAAATACGCCGGTCAGTTCGTTGGCCACGTGCAGGGCGAGGCGCGTTTTGCCACTGCCGCCCGGCCCAAACAAGGTGACCAGGCGTACCTCGTCCTGTCCCAACAGTTGTCGGAGTTGCTGCACTGCCTCTTCCCTGCCAATGAGCCGTGTGAGAGGAGCGGGCAAGTTATGGAGGGGACGTGGTTGGGCGTAATCTGTATGGGTTTGCCGTATCGCGCCATTACCCGTAAGCTGGCTAAGGGGGGGCGTGTGCCATTCCTGGTCACTGAAGCTACCTGGCTGCATTTGTGCTTGCTCGAGCAGGTGGAGCGCTTCGTCCCGGGTAGTGATAGCTTGCCATTTTGCCAGCGTGGTAATGATGTGTTTCACTTCCTGCTCGGTCAGATGGGCGTTCCCATTGCCGCGCAGCTTGCGACTGAGCACTTTTGAGTGCAGACCAAGCTCGTTAGCAAGTTCCTTCTGGAAATAGCCAGAAGCACGCAGGTGCTCGCGCAGGCTGGTACTAAATATTCTAGCGCTGATATGTTTCAAAGTGTTCTCCTACCGGGTGATATCTTATCACTCTTGTTCCCTCCCCACTGTCTAAATAGACTTTTGGGTAGACATTTCGGTTACCAAAAATGGGAGAAATAGGCCAGCAGTAAGTATACTAGAATTGGCGCGCGTAAATCAATAGGGAACTGGACGAAATACGTTTTTTTCTATTTTGAGCATGGCGCCCACAAGGGTGTGTATTCTATTGTTTCAGGAGTAGCGAGTGGTAGAGATGGGGTCAAGTTCCAATATTCCCCCAAATGAAGTCGCCCACCCACTCGCGTTATGCCTGAGAGCCTAAAAAAAATGATATAGAAAGTGGACCGCGAATGTACCTTCTTCATATTCATGCGCAGAGCTATAGTAGGATCTTTGAAGTGTTGCCGGAAGAGGTAGGGGATGCCGAAATCGTGGTAGAGGAGGCTGTGGGTCAAATCCTGGTCGACCTCTTTGGTGATGCGATGGTGGATGATGTGACTATTCACTTTTCTTCTGCCTCGCTTACGGGTCAGCGAGACTGCTCTATCCAGATACAAGCGCAATGTTCTTTCGATTCCCACACGTTACATCCATCTGCAAAGGAGCATATGGAGCGTACCGTAGGAAGGAATCTGGGTTCTCTCTTGAGGGAAGTTTTTGGACCGGTGACTGTTGATAGTGTTACTGCTCAGCCTTACTTCATGGAATCATATTGATGAGTCTACAGATGTGCTAGTATACCCCGCTATTTTGTTCATCTTCATCATTGCGCCCAAACTATTTGCTGACGTTAGATATCACGATACGATATAATGGTTGGTGATATGAAATCAGAAGATGAGATTCATGCGATAAGGAAAGATACATACCATGTCGTTTCAACTTCCGGACCCATCGACGCCGTTTGGTGAGCGGGTTGCTCGCCGGCTGCGTGACGAACGCTTAATCTGGCTTACTACTGTTGACGCAAAGGGCATGCCACAACCGACGCCTGTCTGGTTTCTGTGGGATGAAGCCACGTTGACGTTTCTCATTTATAGTCGAGCAGATGCCAAACGCCTGAAGCATTTGGAACAGAACCACAGGATCGCCCTCAATTTTGACGGGAATGGGTCTGGGGGCGATATTATTGTCATTACCGGTGAGGTGGAAGTGAGCGAGGTTGATCCTCCCGCGGATCGGTTGCCCACCTACGTGGAGAAATACCGCGATTTCATCGCTCGCCGCTATGCGACGCCAGAGAATTTCGCATCGATCTATTCGGTTGCTCTGCGCGTCTGTCCAATTGCTGTACGAGGTCATTAGAGCGGGAACAGGTTAATTGCGCAAGGATTGGAGCAAGCGGGGAAGCTTTCGGCGGATGAGTTTTCCGGAGGAGGTGTGGGGGAGCTGTTTGGTGAAGTAGATGGCTCGGGGTTGTTTATAGCGAGCCATCTTTTGCGCTGTATAGCTGAGCAATTCCTCGGCAGTGACTGTGCTGTCGGGTTTGATGACGACGAAGGCAATGGGGACCTGTCCCCAGTGCATGTCTGCTTGCCCACAGACGCCAGCATTTTCCACTGCGGGATGGGATTGCAGGACGGATTCGATTTCGGCAGGGTAGACATTCTCTCCACCGGAGATGATGAGGTCAGCCCGGCGGTCAAGGACATAGAGGTAGCCTTCGTGATCAAGGTAGCCGATATCACCTGTGGCAAACCAGCCGTCTTGAAATGCTTGAGCCGTTGTTTGGGGGCTTTGGGCATAGCCAGGGGTGATGGTTGGGCCTTTCAGAAATATCTCACCAGGCTCACCAAGGGGAGTTGGCTTATGATCATGCAGAATGCGCAACTGTACGGGAGCGAGTGGGCGGCCGGCTGAACCGATTTTGCGCATGGCGTCTGCCGGTGAAAGGGTCACGGCTTGCGAACAGGCTTCGGTGAGACCATAGGTCTGTACGACAGGAATTGCACAACGCATGCACGCTTCAAGAAGGTTATAGGGAGAGGGACCGCCGCCAAGCAGAACACAGCGCAATGTTGCAGGATAGCTGGCCCCTCCCGATACCCTTCCCCCTCTGCTGGTTGTGTTAAGGGCATCGAGCATGCGTTGTAGCATCACGGCAACTACCGAGATAATGGTTATGTGATCCTCAAAGATGGCGCGATTGATGAGCATGGGATCAAATTTTTTGTGAACCATCACGCTGGTACCATAGATGACACTGCGCATCAGGATTGAGAGGCCACTAATATGGTAGAGCGGCAGGCAAGCGAGCCAGCGATCGTCGGGGTTATGTCCAAGATTGAGCGCCGAGCCGATGGCGTTCCACCACTGCATGCCATAGGTGATGATCGCGCCTTTTGGCTGGCCGGATGTGCCAGAGGTATACATGATGGCCTGTGGAGCGCCGAGGTCAATGAGGGTGCGCAGGGGAACGTTTTTTTCAGGCAACTCGCTGATTACCGCTTCGCCTTTATATGAAATAGTTGCCAGCGTACCGGTAGGTAGTTGAGGTAATGCTTGCCCGATTTCATGGGCCAGGTTTGCGCTGTCTGCATCACAGACGAGGAGCGAGGCATGCGTATCGCGTAGCTGCCAGCCTAGCTCTTGCAGATTCAAACGCAGGTTAAGAGGCACAAGAATAGCTCCAAGCCGGGTCAGTGCGTGAACAATGGCGACATAGGGCAGTCCATTGGCGGCTAGCAGTGCTACACGATTTCCCTCCTGGACGCCTAGAGTAGCAAGCTGGCGCGCAAGCCTTGTGGCCTGGTGATCAAGCTCTGCGTAGCTCCATTGCAGCTGGTCGCATTGCACCGCGAGGTGCTGCGGGCAGTTCTCAGCGCAACGGGTTAGCCAATCGGGTAGAAAGATGTCAGATGTAATCATGCAAGACCTCCTAGCGCGGACCCCGCACGAGGTTGACCGCAAGGGCACGAGGCACGAGGTTGACCGCAAGGGTCAACCCTACTATACACGGGGGACCCCGCCCCAGGTCGATCGCACGGGATCGACCCTACTATACACGGCGTATTGATCTAATGCTTGGCGGTCTAGCTCAACGCCTAAGCCAGGGCCTGTTGGTACTGCCAGGGAGCCATCGCGGATGGGCAGGTCACCGATGAGCAGGTCATCAACCAAAAGATGAAGCGTCGCGAGACCACATTCAAGTGTTACCGCTGGTGATGCAGCAGCGAGATGAAGCTCTGCTGTCAGGCCAATACCTGCTTCGAATGTACTTGTAATGACACTGCGCACACCCCGTTCTATCGCTGCCTGGATGATTTGCTGCCCAACATGTAGACCCCCAGCAAGTTGGGGCTTGATCACTAGGATGTCAGCTGCCTCACTATCCAGAATGAGAGAGGCGCTCTCCTGATTGTATACTGCTTCGTCAACCGCAAGCGGGATGGGTATAGCCTGCCGAAGAGTGCACATTCCTACGAGGTCGTGGGCCTGCAGGGGTTGCTCTACATATTGAATGTCATAAGGGATACAGCGAGAGAGGATAGCGATTGCATCCTCAAGATGCCAGGCTTCGTTGGCATCCAGGCGGAGATGCATAGCCGGTCCGATGGCATCGCGCACGGAGGCTACCCGCTCTATCTCTTCGTTGACGTTCAATCCCAGGCCTACTTTTAGCTTTACACAGCGAAAACCTTTCTTTTTGGCATCCAGTGCGGTTGCGATTGCTGCCTGCGTTGCTCTAGCGCCGATAACGGCATTGACCGGCACGGCTGCTCGTGGTTGTGAACCGGCTGGAGAGAGCAATGTAGAGGCTGTGCAACCTTCTGCTTTGCCAAGCGCATCAAGCAGCGCTATTTCCAGTCCGCAAAGGGTGGAGGCGGCCTTTATAGCTGCCTTTCCCCCCCGATACCCTTCCCCCTCTGTAGTGTACAGGAGATCCAACGCTTCACGTAGTGTTTTGTGGCGAAGACGCGCAGCCAGCACCGGGAGAAGTGTATAGGCATCGGCCAGGCTTCCTCCAGCGAATGTTGGAAGCGGTGCTATTTCTCCAAAGCCGGAGATTCCCTCCCCTCCCCGGCTGGTAGTCACCTGTACAATGATCCCTTCACGTGTAGTCATGACGCTGTACGCGGTGCTGAAGCTGTGAAGGAAGGGCAGGCGGTAGGTGCGCCACTGAATGTCAATTATTTTCATGCTGCGGGCGTCTCCAAGGTCTCTAAGGCAGGCGCGGGAACCTGGAGAAATCGGGTTTGCGCTTCTCCAGGAAGGCATTCTTCCCCTCCTGACCCTCTTCAGTCATGTAGTAGAGCATCGTTGCATCGCCGGCTAGCTCTTGAATTCCCGCGAGGCCGTCGGTATCCGCATTGAAAGCAGCTTTCAGGAAGCGCAGCGCGAGCGGGCTTTTCTCCAGTATCTCCCTTGCCCATTGGATTGTCTCATCCTCCAGGCGCTCCAGAGGCACGACGGTGTTCACCAAGCCCATATCCAGGGCCTCCTGGGCAGAGTATTGCCGACAGAGATACCAGATTTCACGGGCTTTTTTGTGGCCGACGACACGCGCCATATAGGTAGCGCCCCAGCCAGCATCAAAACTGCCAACTTTAGGACCGGTCTGGCCAAACCTGGCGTTGTCGGCGGCAATTGTCAGGTCGCAGAGCAAGTGTAGGACGTGGCCGCCACCGATGGCATAGCCTGCAACCATGGCGATGACCGGTTTGGGAAGGTACTTGATGACTTTCTGTAAGTCGAGTGCGTTCAGGCGGGGTACGCCGTCACTACCGACGTAGCCACCATGGCCGCGAACACGCTGGTCTCCGCCAGAGCAGAAGGCCTGATCGCCTGCACCTGTGAGGATGACTACGCCAATCTGTAGGTCTTCGCGGCAGGCGTTGAAGGCGTCTATCAATTCTGTGAGGGTTTCTGGGCGGAAGGCATTGCGCACTTCGGGTCGATTGATGGTAATTTTGCCGATGCCCTCGGCTTTTTCAAAAATGATGTCAGTGTAGTCGCGGACTTTGTTCCATTCTATTGGCATATGTTTCTCCTTCCACGGACCGGGCACGAGCACCGGGCACGGCGGACCGGGCGTGAGGTTGACCGCAAGGCCGTGAGGTTGACCGCAAGGGTCAACCCTACTATATACGGCGAACCGGGTACGAGGTTGACCGCAAGGGTCAACCCTACTATATACGGCGAACCGGGTACGAGGTTGACCGCAAGGGTCAACCCTATATTTGATATGAATGACGAATCATCGATGAAGAACAGGTCATGGATAGGCCGAAATTCCCTACGAGGGAGGTGAACGCTTGTGGTCGTTCCAGGTGAACTGTGTGTCCGGCAGCGGGTATGATATACAGTTGTGCTTGTGGGAGCGACTGAGCCATGTGCCGGGCTATGGTTGTGAATTTTGTATCAAGCTCGCCAGCAATCAGCAGGACGGGTATATACAGGGTGGGCAGTCGAGCGTGTAGGGATGGCTGGGCGCCTGTGCCAACGCCACGCAAGCTTTGCGCGAGCCCGGTAACGCTGTTTTGCAGGCGCTGTTTATGTAGCTCCTTTCTGCGTTCCAAGGGTAGTGATTTCTGGCTGGCGAATAGTGGCAGGTTCTCCCAACGCTCAATGAATGTTGGTATTCCATCGCGCTCTATGCTGGCAGCGAGCGCTTCGTCGCTGAGGCGCCGCTGCTCGCGCTCAGCAGGGTCTTGCAATCCAGGCGAGGCACTTTCCAGGATGAGGGCGCGAAAGTATCCTGAAAATGCCGTGTAGAGCGCTATGCGTCCACCCAACGAATAGCCGAGGAGGATTGCCTGGCCTTTGTTCACGCCAAGCTTTTGTAGCACTGCCAGGATGTCTTGCTGGCAGTGCTCAATGGTGTAGCGCTGTGGGTCAGCGGGAGCAGCGGATTGTCCATGGCCCAGCAGGTCAAGGGCGATAACGCGCAGGCCATAGGCGGCCAGCGTGTCTAGCTGGGTGCCCCAGCCGGCGGCGCTTCCGGTAAAGCCGTGCAGCATGACTAGCGTTGGGGCGCTCTCCTCCCGCAACGCTCTGTCGGCTCCACGATCTTCGATTCCAAGCCGTACATCATTCACTGTTATATTCATTTTTTCTCCCTCCCGCAACGCTCTGTCGGCTCCTCTCGACATATGCTCCCCTCCTCCCTTTCAAGTATAGGTTTTTTGTGAAACGAGCAGGGAAGCGGGTTCGCCTCGTAGTCTCGTAGGGGCGGGGGTGGCAGGGATGAAGGGTGGGACCCTTGGGTCGCCCTGCGTCCTGTTCCTCTGCCGCTTCCCACCTATCCCCATGGGCGACGCAAGCGTCCCCACTCCACTGCGCCCCTCTCCCGCCCCTACGAATGTGACGATCTGCCCCAAGAAACCTACTGTTGAAAGCCCCTCCTCACTCATATTTAGTTTCTCGCGGCTATGCCGCGCTTGTTGAGGGTTTTCCCGAGAGCCTCCCAGAGTTGGCGATGCATGGTGACGTTGCTTGTTCGTTCGGTAGGGACTTCAATAACGTGTAGGCCGCCGGTGTCGAGACTGCGACTCACTGCTTTGCGGAACTGCTCCCAGCTAGCGATCTTTTGAAACTGCCCACCATACATCTCTACTACGAGGCGAAAATCCAGGCCTGTTGGCGTGCCGAAAAGTTGTTCAAAGTGCTCTGGATAGGCTGCATGTTGCAGGAAGGAGAAGATGCCTCCGCCATCATTGTTGATCAGCACGATGGTCAGGTTGAGCTGGTGTAAGCGAGCGGCGAGCAGTCCATTGAGATCGTGAAAGAAGGAGAGATCACCTAGAACAAGGACCGTTGGTTCATGTTGGGACGTGTGGGCGGCAGCAGCACTTGCACCAAGAGCGCTGGAAACGATGCCATCAATACCATTGGCTCCGCGGTTGCCCAGGACGCGTATACGCTGTTCGCTGGACCAGAAGAAGGTATCAAGATCGCGCACTGGCATGCTGTTGCCTGTGTAGAGTGTTGTACCATGCGGTAACAGGTTGGCAAGTTCGATAAAAACTCGTCCCTCAAAGAGTTCGTTGAAATCCTGGATGATATGCTGCAATGTTTGCAGGGTGATTTTGTCGGCATTTTGCCAGGTGCTTAACCAAGTTCGAGAAACGGATGGATGCATTTCTTCGTTCGGTTTCTGTTGATCGAGCGCGGTAAGGAGTTCCTGGCACAGGGCAACAGGATTGGCATGAAAGAGTTCGCTGGCGAGCTGCGTGGGTTCCTCCCAGCCGCCATGGCCGTCGATGATCACCAAAGGGCAAGAGGAGTGGCGTTTCAGGTAGAGCAGCAAGGGTTTGGAGGTTGGCATGGCACCAAAGCGGAGTAGTAGCTCTGGTTGCACGCTTTCAATAAAGGAGTCGATGCGCAAGAAAGCGTCGTAACTGGAAAGCACCATGGTGCGATCGTGGTTCCCGCAGCGCAGTTGAGAGAGGGGATCAGCCAGAATAGGATAACCAAGGTGACGGGCCAGCCGCACGAGTGGTTCTACCAGTGATGGATCATCGTTTGGACCAACAATGATGAGTCCGTGCCGTGCTCCACGCATCATTGTCATTAGATTTCCTATAGCCATAGATGTGGGTACGGCCAGGGATGATTCGTGAACTTCGATATAAGGGGTGTTGCCTGGTCTGCCCTGCCAGGCGACGAGATCACGCTGTGCGGCTGGAGGCAGGGTTTGGCCAGGAATTGGTTCGGGTGTTAATGGCTCGCGGAAGGGGAAATTCAGATGAACTGGACCAGCTGGAATGGCTCGAGCTGAGGCAGTCGCGCGGGCTGCGATAGTGCGGATATAGCGAAGGGCTGCATCTGTCGCTTCGGGGAGAGCTAGCTCTACAAACCACTTTGCATAGATTCCATAGAGCCGATTCTGGTCAATGCTCTGTGGCGCACCATTATCGCGCAGTTCATGAGGGCGGTCCGCCGTCAGTACCAGCAGAGGCACATGGGATAATTTTGCCTCGACAAGCGCGGGCAAAAAATTTGCTGCGGCTGTTCCCGATGTACACAGCAACGCCACAGGTTGGCGTAACTGCTTCGCCATCCCCAGACCAAAGTAGGCTGCTGAACGCTCATCCACATGCATCCAGGTGCGAATAGCTGGCTGGGCAGAAAAGGACATGGCTAGAGGAGTCGAACGAGAACCCGGACAGATGACAACGTTACGCACACCGGCTCGTTGTAACTCATCCACAAAGGCGGCGACATAGATATATGTTGGGTTTGCTAACCCCTCCCGATATCCTTCCTCCATCGCTATATCGGCTACGCTCGAGATACGCTCTCCACTCCCTCGAGATACGCTCCCCTCCCCGTCCTGTTTTATGTTTACATTTGACACATTCATCCCCCCTTCGTTGCTGCCGCTCAATCCGCGCAGCATCACTTGAAATTTCAAACAAGACTCAGCAAACTCAGTCTGAGGTTCAGAGTTGGAGACGATACCACATCCCGCAAAGAGCGTAGCATGCCCGCCATCGATGAGCCCGGAACGCAGTGCTACGGCGAACTCACCATGACCGCTGGCACCAATCCAGCCTAGCGGTCCAGCGTACCAGCCTCTATCTAGCTTTTCGGTGTCGCGTATTGCGTCAAGTGCAGACTGGCGAGGGAAGCCGCCAACAGCAGGTGTGGGGTGCAAATCTGCCATCACGTCAAGAATACAGCGTCCAGGGATGAGATCACCAGCAATGGGGGTTTTCAGGTGTTGTAAATTCTTCAACTTGAGCAGTTGTGGCACGGGGGAGACGTGCACATTCATACAGTGATTTTTCAGGGCATTTCGAACCATGGCTACGACGATGGCATGCTCATTATTATTCTTCTCACTCCGTAGAAGTTCCGCGCCAAGCTGCGCGTCTTCTGCTGAGGTTTGGCCGCGTCGCTCCGACCCTGCCAGGGCCATGGTGTGTATCTGTCCATCCTGGGCCTGGACGAGCCGCTCGGGAGTCGCGCCTACAAAGAAGCGCTCTCCGCGCTGTATGGCGAAGACGTAAGCGTTTGGATAGCTCTCGCGCAGCCTCTGGAGTGTGAGACTGATGTCAAACGCTGCTGCGGGATCATCCAGCGTGACCTGAATGCCACGCGCGAGCACTACCTTCTCGAAAGCGCCGAGCTGAATGCTGTTTACTATGTTGGCCACCATGTCCATCCACGCGGATGCTGGTTGCATTTCGTGTTGAGAGAGCTGGCCAGGCGCCTCCTCAAAATGTGTCTCCGAAGCCTGCTTTATCGCGGTTTGAAGCTGCCTAACGCAAGCTCCGAGCTGCTGCGCGGTTTGCTCGATATTGTCAGATACCTGGATCATGCTGTTGATGGTGAGTGTGACATGATTGGCGCTATAGCTCAGGAGGAAGCGGGGTAAAATGAGCAGCCCGTCGGGAAAGTCGGCCCAGAGTTGCGTATGCGGAGAGAGCGGATCAAAGGCGAAGCCACCGAAGAGGACAGGACCACTATTAGGAGTGGATAGCGTTGCCGGTGCGGATGTGATAACCGCATCATTCATCAGGGCACGCCAGGCTGAGGCCGAAGCGGTAAAGCAGGTGTTGCCATTTGTTGCGATGGTTGTTGCGGCACCTAAACCTACGAGCGCCGTTTGCTCCGCTGGCTGCTCCCAGAAAAAGCACTCTCCCAGCTCCGCCTGCCTGGCACCGGTAAAGGTGTGGATTGCGTCACACCACTCAAATGGCTGTGAGAAGCTGGCAAGGATAGATCGTTGTTGTTGGGCAGCTCGCGCGGCTGCCTCGCGTAAGGTTCTGGTCAGCAGCTCCTGGTTGCTTGTAATGGGCAATGGCCCGGTAGTGGTCGATGTACTTGCTCCAGTTGGATTGGATATTATTACTTTCATACTTTTGTCTAGCTCATATACTCATATATTAGGAATGGGCCGATTATGGCCCAAGGTAAAGTCAGCAATGTTCTGTATATATTGTAACGGAGATGGTGAAGGGGGTGCCAATGTGGGATGTGGTTGTCATGATTCTCATTGTAATGCATCTTATTCCCTCTTCCTATCTACTGCGAGGGATGGAGCCGATTTTGGAAACTGAGGCGTGAATATTCAGGGTGGTGTTATAGCCTGGTTGAGACATGTAACGAATGGGGCCAGCAAGGCGTAGAGCGCCGGATCCCTTTCCAGGATCGAGCGTGCCGCAGACGCCCCGCTGCGCTTAGAGCGAGCGGAGCGCCTCGATGGGATCGAGCCGGGCTGCTCGCACCGCGGGGTAGAGACCGAAGATCACCCCGACGCCTGCTGATACCGCAAACGGCATGAGCAACGAGGTAGGTGTGACGACGAAGGGAACCTCAAGGCGATAGGTGAGTCCAAATCCCAGCAGCAAGCCGAAGAGCATCCCGATCACCCCACCTACCAGGCTCAAGGTCACAGCCTCGATCAGAAACTGGTTGCGAATATCCTGCCGTTGTGCTCCAAGAGACATGCGAATACCTATTTCCCGCGTGCGCTCCGTCACCGAGACAATCATGATATTCATGATTCCTACTCCTCCGACCGTCAATGAGATGGACGCGATGCTGATGTACAGGGCGGTAGCAAGCGAGAGAATTTGATTGAACGTATCTAACAATTGCTTAGAACTGGTGAGATTGAAGTCATCCGCGCTTCCCCTGGCGATGTGGTGGCGCTGCTCCAGCAGCGCGGTAATGGCTTGCTGTGCTGCATCAATATTACTGGCATCATTGACCCGCACTATAATTTGATCAACATAGCCGTTGTTCTTGAGCCGCTCCAAGGCGAGCGAAAAGGGCACGAAGACCACATCATCGGTAGTGGTTGCCCCCCCTTTCGTTGCAAGGACCCCCACCACGCGGAAGAGCTGATTGCCAATACGGATAGTTTTGCCAATCGGGTCCTCGCCTGAAGCGGCAAATAGTTGCTGATAGACGGTCTGACCAAGCACGACCACCGACCTGGCTCCCTGCTCGTCATTGGTAGTGAACCAGGCTCCCTGCGCAATGGTCCAGTTCTGTATCTGCTCCAGGCTCGTGTCCACTCCTGCAATGCGCGTATTCCAGTTCCGATTGCCAGAGATGATTTGCCCGTGGATGGAGATGATAGGACTCACCGCCGTCACATCAGGGGTCTTGGCGACCGCTGTCGCATCGCCTGGCGTGAGTGAAAGCGTCGTCTCGGCGGCGGGGAGGGTGGATGTAACCCGACTGCTGACTGAAACCCCGCCGTTACTTGAAATGCCACTATTTGAGACGTTGTTGCCAGTTCCGGGTGCGATAATGATCATATTCGATCCCAGGCTGGAGATGGTATCCGTCCAGTTCGCACTTATGCCCTGGATCAAGCTCACCATAGAGACCACTGCGGCCACCCCAATGAAGATCCCCAGGGTCGTGAGCAGCGAGCGCAGGCGATTCGCCCACAGCGCTTCCCCTGCGACAGAGAAATTGATTCCCAGCTTTCCCGCCCGGTCGAAATCCCCCTTCTCGAGCGGGGGAAGGACACGGTGTTTCTTCACAGACGGACCGGGTGCTGGCATGCCAGCAGAGGAGGCTGTTCCTTTTGACTGATCACTTGTGCTCATGTCATTTCCTCCTTGCGCTCTGCCTTAGAAGTCCTCATCAGGATTCTGAGCGGCGAGCACGGCCCATTCTGCTTGCGCATCACGTGGATGGGTCACTGGATCATCCCGCACCAGCCGCCCATCGCGAAAGACGACCTGGCGCGTCGTATATTCGGCGATATCGGGTTCGTGGGTGACCAGGACAACTGTCAAGCCCTGCCGATTTAATGCTTGGAGCGCGGCCATGATCTCTACGCTTGTCCGGGTGTCCAGGTTGCCTGTAGGCTCGTCAGCCAGCAGCAGCGTAGGGGAATTGACCAGGGCGCGTGCGATAGCGACGCGTTGCTGTTCCCCGCCTGAGAGCTGGGCGGGCTTATGCTCCATGCGTGATCCCAGCCCCATCAGGTGCAGCGCTTGCCTGGCCCGACGCTCACGCTGCTCTTTGGAGAGTCCTGCATAAATCATGGGCAACTCGACGTTGCTCCTGGCGCTGGCCCGGGAGAGCAGGTTGAAGCCTTGAAACACGAAGCCAATCATGCGATTGCGGACCCGAGCCAGTTCCTGGTTGGAAATGTCGCTGACCTGCCTGCCGGCAAGCCAATAGGACCCGTGGGTGGGACGATCCAGGCACCCGATCAGGTTCATAAAGGTGGATTTGCCGGACCCCGACGGCCCTCTGACGGCGACAAATTCACCGTGGGAGACCTCTAACGAGATCCCGCGCAGCGCATGCACAAGTGTCTGTCCCAGATAGTACGTCTTGTGCAAATTATGCACGACGATGAGCGGTTTCCCCTGGTTGTCCGCGTTCACCATGTGAGGAGCAGCCACATCGGGCGCTAGAGCTGATACGGCTGTTTCAGGAGATGCAAAGGAAGAAGTTTTTTTTGGCGTGTCCTTGTTCTTATTCGTCATTGTCAACTTCCTTCTACTTCACTTCAAGAATCCTGCTTTCAGATCCTTCTGAGACGACTTTTAACAGCCGTCCGTATGCCCGTACGGCAAGCGGGATGAAGACGATGAGGATGCCTACGCACCATGCTAGCGCCTGCCAGATAGTTAAGGCATCAGGCCGGTTGAGGAGTAGACCGCGAACCGCGTTGACGATCAGTGTGACCGGCTGATGTTCTGCGAAGGTGCGCAGCCAGCCGGGCATGCTCTGTGTCGGCACGAACGCGCTACTGGCGAAGGTCAGCGGGAAGAGCCAGATGAAGCCAGCGGATTGTGCTGCTTCCACGCTGTTTACCGCTAAGCCGATTGTCGCCGAGATCCACGAGAAGGCAAAGCTGGTGAGCAAAAGCAGCCCTGCTGCTGCCACCCAGGAAAGGACATTACCTTGTGGTTGGAAGCCGACCAGCAGACCGACCATCCACATTACGAAGACAACGAAGGTGTTACGTACAAGATCAGAGATTGTGCGACCTGTGAGAACGGCCGATTTCGCCATTGGCAATGAGCGGAATCGGTCAACCAGCCCGCGCTGCAGGTCTGTAGCCAGGCCGATGCCGGTTGTTGTCGAGCCGAAGATTACTGTCTGGGTGAAGATGCCAGCCATCAGGTAATTGACATAGGTGGTGCCACTGATGGCGATTGCCCCGCCAAAGACGTAGCGGAAGAGCAAGACGAACATGATCGGCTGGATCGTGGCGAAGATCAGCTCCTCAGGAATGCGTGGGATCTGGACCAGGTGGCGCTTTGCCAGGACGAGTGCATCGGCGAACGTCCAGTAGAGTGAGGGACGCCCCAGCGGCTTCAATTGTGATGTAGTTGTGCGGAGATTTGTGATGTTCATCGTGAACTCCTTACCAGGGGTTGAGTGGCCGGTGTCTCTATGGGCAGTTCTGCTGAGGTAGCGGCGTGCCCGGTCAGCGCGAGGAAGACATCATCCAGCGTCGGACGGCGCAGTGCGAGGTCATCCAGGGGAATCTGCGCGGCGTCGAGGTCACGCACGACGGCAGGGAGTAGTTGAACACCGTTCGTCACCGGCAAGATGACGTGGCGGTGATCCGCGTTGACCTGAATCTCGCCCAGACTGTAGGGGCGCACTATTTGCGCAGCGGCTTGCAGGTTGCCTCTATGCGCCACTGTTAGCTCAAGCCGCTCACCACCGACCTGGGCTTTCAGCTCGTCGGAGGTGCCTTCGGCAATCACTTGCCCATGATCAACGACGGCGATCTGATGAGCGAGTTGATCGGCTTCCTCGAGATATTGGGTGGTGAGTAACACCGTTGTACCGTCGGAGACAAGGTCGGAGATGACCCCCCACATCGCGAGTCGGCCGCGTGGATCGAGGCCGGTCGTCGGCTCATCCAGGAAGAGCACAGGAGGCGACATGATCAAGCTTGCCGCAAGATCGAGGCGCCGGCGCATTCCACCGGAGTAGGTCTTGACGGTGCGCCCGGCGGCTTCGACCAGGTCAAAGCGCTCGAGGAGCTCGCTCGCCCGTTGCCGTGCTACTTTACCTGGCAAGTGATAGAGTTGCCCGAACATCTTCAGGTTTTCGTAGCCGGTGAGGTATTCATCGACGGCGGCATATTGGCCGGCCAGGCCAATGCGCGCACGGAGCGTATCGGCGTGTTTAACGACATCAAGTCCTACGACCTCAGCTCGCCCAGCGTCGGGACGTAAAAGCGTTGTCAGGATGCGCACGGCTGTGGTCTTGCCAGCGCCATTGGGGCCGAGGACGCCAAGTACGCTTCCCTCCTCGGCGACCAGATCAAGCCCTGCAAGGGCGTGTGTTTTTCCGTAATGTTTATGGAGTCCCTCGGCCAAAATGGCCGGTCTGTTCGACATGATACACTTCCTTTAGTATTTGTGCCGCCGACGTGATCCGATCGAGCGCCAGCGGGAGACGGATAAGCAAGTTAAAGAGGGCGCCGGAGTACGGAGTATTGACCGGCATGCCATGGTTGTGTTACACTCTTATGGACAATTGTCCACTTGTGTTAGTGTAGCGGACAACTGTCCATTTGTCAAGAGGAAGAGGGGGAAAGAAGTGATGGAAGAATCTCTCAGGTGCTTGTGGTCTGCGGGCTTGCCAAAGCCGTTCGGATCACGTATGCGGCACGAACGGCGCGATGCAACGGAGCATCGCCAGCGGATTCTGGAGGTTGCCCAGCGGCTCTTCGCCGAGCAGGGCGTTGATGCCGTTAGCATGCATCAGATTGCTATGGCTGCTGGGATCGGGCAGGGAACATTGTACCGGCGATATGCGCATAAAGGCGAGCTCTGTATGGATTTGCTGCACGAGCGCCATGAGCAATTAGTGGAAGAGATGGCAGCGCTGTTTTCCGCCACTGCGACATCTCCTGCGCTTGAACGGCTAAATGGTGTGTTGGCACACATGGTCGCGTTTCTCGAAGAGCAGGGTGCCTTGTTAGGACCCATTGCTGTCACAGATGTGCATTGTGATGCATCGGAGAGCTCCCGACGGTTTGCACTCCAGCATGCGCCATTTTATCTCTGGTTGCACGAACTGATTTCGGGGCTGCTTGTCGATGCTGTAGAACGGGGAGAACTGCCATCACTCGACGTTCCCTACACGGCCGACGCTATTCTGGCCACACTTCATCCTATGTTCTATCGCTTTCAACGGCAAGAGCGCGGCTTCTCGCCGGAACGTATTTTGCAAGGGCTGCGCCGCATCTACATTCACGGTGTGAAGACGCCGCGCATTGCAGTGGGAATGGTAAAGTCGGACGAAGATACCATTGATTGAGGTGCAGCGCTCCTTATATCTTTCGTTCGGGCTTTCAGCAGTAGGCTTAGCGGGGAAGAAACAAGCCAGAATCATCTCGACGAATCCTTAGCGGGGATTTTGGGAGGTAAAAATGTCGGAACCCCGTATAGGTAACTGTGCTTTGGAGCTTTTCGGGTAAACCAAATTGATGAATATCGGCTGATTATCAATCCCCTCATCTTGGGAAACGGAAAACCGTTATTCAAAGACATAAAGAACAAACTCAACCTCAAGCTTATCAACACAAGGGTGTTTAAAAACGGCAATGTGTTGCTTTGTTATCAGCCGACGGGAAAAGAAACGATATGAGAAAAATAATTGTATTAAGAAAAAGAGGAGTGTCCCAAAGAGCGTACTCCCCTTTTTCCCTCGCAGAGCAGCGATCATGTTCTGAAAGCATCACTTAGCCGAGCCGCACCTAGTTCACCGCGATCTCTCGCTCAATAGGATCAGGTGTCCCCTCCACAGAGGCGTCCCAATCCACCTTGTAGGAGTAGACCCAGTCGAGTGCAGCAGGGTTGGCGAAGCGCTTGAGGAAGAACGGCATCAGCAGGTCCCGAAACCACACCTGGATCGGATTGGTCATGATCTTCGCCTGACCCAGGCTGCGCCCATACTGGACCATATGCTCGACGCGCGCTCGACGGAGACGCTCATAGGTCGCAAAGGCTTGTGAGAGATCCTCTCTGTCTCGCAGGCACTTTGCCAGAACGATAGCATCCTCTACAGCCAGCGATGCACCCTGTCCAGCACCGGGCGAGACCGCGTGGATCGCGTCACCGACCAGGACCACCGGACCTTTCTGCCAGATGGGCTGCGTGGAGATGTCATAGATCGGATAGCCGATGATCGGACTCTCCGTTGCCCGGATCATCTCCGAGATGAGAGGCAGATCCCCCCGGAAGAGATCCAGCATGCGCTCTTGCCACTCATCGCTCACGATCATGTCTACATCTCCTCTCGCAGGCGCTGATCTTTGCGAGAAATTGACAAACCAGTATATCTCTCCAGAGGAGCTGATGTGATAGCCGAAGAAGGCCAGCTGGCCAAAAACGAAGTGCAGCGTGTCCGGGGTGGGAGGAAAGCTGGAGTGCTGCGCGAAGCCACCAACACTGATCAGGCCCGTGTATTGCGGGGTGGGTGCGTCGGGATTGATGAGATGGCGGGTGCGAGAGTGAACGCCATCACAGCCAACCAGGAAAGAGCCTTCGGCTGTGGTCCCGTCCTCGAAGGTGGCAATCACTCCTTGCTCACCTGTCGAGAGGCCAGTAAGCTTCTTGCCAAAGGCCGTCTTGATCCGCCTTTGCTCGGCTCCCTCACGCAGCACCTGATGCAAGCGGGATCGCAGGATATTGATGCTTGGGGCTCCCACTTCCGCCCTGGCGCCATTGCGTACCTCGCCAAGACGCTTGCCTTTCCCACTCCAGATTATCATGCGAGGAATCGGAGATCCCTGGCTTGACACCTGGTCGTCGAGCCCGAGCGTCTTGAGCACGCCGAGCCCATTGCAAGCCATGTTCAGGAAACTGCCTCCATAATCGGTAGACTCGG
>WNGH01002958.1_pt1 | contig 21743 bp, 20 predicted proteins | sample 5400631 | NCBI WGS metagenome assembly WNGH01 (sample SAMN13153373, study PRJNA577476) | soil metagenome | isolation source: 115 cm soil or saprolite under Garry oak tree replicate 1 | place: USA:California | collected 2016-06-15
AAACAGGCCCAGCCTGTCCCCTCATGGGTCGTAGCGAGGACGGAGGGAAAGGTTCGACGAACACCGAAGCAGCGGCACTGGAGAGAAACCAAGATCAAGGTGTAGACGCTCACGAGCAAGGAAAAGAAACCGAAGAAACCGAAGAAGGCGAAAGCTACTACCAAGGCGAAGGCCAAGGCGAAGGCGAAAGCGCCGGAACCTCTCGAAGAGAAGGACGATCCCGTTCTGGAAGAACCTGAACAAATCAGGCCGGTCAAGCCTGAGATCGAAGAGAAGCCGGAAGAAATCCCCGAGGAGAAAGAGGAAGAAGTCAAGGCCGAAGAAGCTCCTGAAGCTCCAGCAGAGGCAGAGGAAGCAGAAGAAGAGGAGCTGGAAATCGTTGAAGAGAAATTCTATGATCTTAACCTTCGCCGAATATGGAATGCTCCTCGCGAGAAGCGGACCCCAAGAGCGATCAGGTTCCTCCGAGAGTTCGTATCTCAGCGAATGAAGACAAATGAAGTCTCCATCAGCGAAGAGACGAACAGCATGCTCTGGCAGCGGGGAATAAGCAAACCTCCACGTAGAATCCGGATTCGAGTTGTCAAGGACAAGGAAGGCAAGGTCATCGTCTTTCCAGGTGAGGGAAAATGAGTCGTGCCCGTAGTACTGTCTGACGTCTTCGGGGATCCGAACGTAGGAATATTCAGCTTCGCAAACGAGAAAATCGCAGTACTGCCAGCCGGCATCTCACCAAAAAAGCTGAACAGCTACCAGGAAGCACTCGAAACCGACGCCTGCTCCATCGGGATAGCGGATTCGAGGCTAGTAGGCATCTACGTCACCGGAAACTCGAACTCTCTACTCCTACCATACGTGGCGACTGTGGAGGAGATCTCCAAGCTTCGCTCAACAGGCGCACGCATTGCAGTAATCCAAGAGAAGCGGACAGCCCTCGGAAACCTGATCCTTTGCAACGACTACGGAGCAGTAATAGACCCGCGTCTCAAACCCAAGACAGTATCAGCAATCGAGAAAGCCCTCAAAGTGCCAGTTCAGACAGCAACAATCGGCGGACTCCCACAAGTAGGCTCCCTAGCTGTCGCATCCAACAAAGGAGTGCTTGCAAACCCTATCATTGATGAGAAAGAGAAACAGCATATTTCGGAAGTCCTGAAGGTGCCAGTCTCAGTCGGAACAGTGAACTCAGGTGTTCCGTATCCAAAATCTGGAATCGTAGTAAACTCAAGAGGAGCGGTCGTCGGCTCCCACACGCTGGGCTCAGAGCTGCTGGCCGTTAGCACAGTATTCCAGACGGATTAGGTTAAGTACGGCTCAGCAATATTCTCGCGCCTCCCGTAGAGAGACGAGCAATGAGCGAGGTCAAGAAGTTCAGAATCACCGGCGATCTTCGGAAGAGGGGAGAGAATCTCCACTTCAAGAAGGAGATCAGAGCCCTCAAGAAAGAGGACGCGTTGCAAGGCCTCTACGCAGACATGGGAAGCCGGCACAAAGCCCGGAAGTTCGAGATAATAATCAAAACAGTTGAAGAAATCCCAGAGACCGGAGAACAGGCATAGTGGCCGTCGCTAAGAAGAGGCCAGCGACTCGCCCGAGCGACCTTGACGACCAAATGCGGCAGAGCCTCATGGACATACGTCTCTTGGAAAGCTCAGCACGAGTACTCCAGTCCCGACTCGACATTGTCACAGCAGCACTATCAGAGACATTGACCGCAATATCAACTCTCGAAGGTACGAAAGGAAAACCGGGCGAGACAGAAACACTCGTACCAATCGGCTCTGGCAGCTTCGTCAAAGCGAAACTTGCAGATGCTGAGAAGGTCATCATAGGAGTGGGAGCAGGAGTCTGCATCGAGAAGCCGATCGAAGACTCGATGAAGGACCTCCGCCTAAGATCGAGCGAACTGGAAAAGGCAAGGGCCACCGTCACGCAACAGCTCAACCAGGTTTATGGCCAGACCGAGGACTATAGGGCTCATCTCAACGATCTCGCGAGGAAGAAGGGCGGTGGAACGGTAGAGATTGTTTGACAGGCTCAGAGCACAATTCTCAAACTTCTACGATCGAATCGCCAAGACGGAACTGAAAGGAAAGGATCTCGAAAACGTCCTGGACGAGTTTCAGCTATCACTCATCGAGAACGATGTTGCTGTCTCCGTGGCAGAGTTCGTCAGCAACGAGCTAAAGGAGAAACTCAAAGACGCCCAGTTCGCACGATTCACAGACCCCCGCGCCAGAGTAAGGGTCATACTTCAAGGAATCCTCCTATCCGTCCTCGAGAGAGCCGGATCACTCGACATATTCTCATTCGTCGACAAGAAGAAAGCAGCTGGAGAACCTGCCATAATCGTCTTCGTCGGAATCAACGGGACGGGAAAGACAACCAGCATAGCCAAACTAGCCTACATACTACAAAAGAAGAAGCGAAGCGTCATACTTGCTGCCAGTGACACGTACCGCTCGGGCTCGATTGAACAGCTCGAAGAACACGCTCGACGGGTAGGAGTCCGTGTAATTAGACACCAGTACGGGGCCGACCCCGCGGCTGTAGCCTTCGACGCCGTCAACTATGCAAAGGCACACTCGATAAACGCTGTCCTCATAGACACGGCCGGGAGAATGCAGACCAACAAGAACCTCTTGGAAGAGATGCGCAAGATCGTCCGTGTAACAAACCCCGACCTCACAATCCTCGTGGTGGACGCGCTGACAGGGAACGATGCGGTAGAGCAAGGCAAGATCTTCTCCCAAGCGGTCAGGATCGACGGTATCATCCTGGCTAAGCTGGACGCCGATGTTAAAGGGGGCAGCGCGATATCACTATCCTACATAATGGGAAAGCCGGTAGCGTTGGTCGGCACCGGCCAGAAATACGACGATCTGGAGCCGTTTCAGCCTGAGGCAATCGTCAAGAACATAATGGGCTAAACAAATAGGGTTGACCACTACCCGTGGGCCGATAAGAAACTCCGTGTCCGTCTTGTCGTCTATTTCGACGGTACTTCGAGAGGAATCGAAAGCTTGGGGTCGATCTGGTTCTTGATTTCTTCGACTGTCGGGAACCGACCTTCCTGTTTCCTCGAAAAGATGAGCCGTCCGTCGAGAGCGACATCAAAGATTCCGCCGTCCGACGGCTTCAGGGCGATCGTCAGTTTCTTGTTCAGGGGCATACCGTACGAGGAGAGAAGCTGGTTTACAAGCTCAACGGCTCTGGGTTGGTGACCGCATGGCTGGCAGTAGGTTATTTCCAAATCCATCGTGTTTCTTCCTACCGGTAACTAGCAAGCTAGGGACGATTTAAATCTGGTTTTGAGCAGCGCGATTCGCCCAGATTCATTATTGGAACCTTGAGATAAAATCCAGCCGGCGACACCATAGTAGCCCCACGAGATCCTCTTCCATATTATTTGCTTCAAGGCATGCGAGTTCGACCAACAAGCCTGCAATGACCGTTCATGCCACTGGCAACCTGACCCGCGCCAAGTTCGGTGAGAAGCCGGAAGAGATCGGGCATGTGGTCCCACTGCACGCGTTTGAAGTTGGAGTATCGGATTCGCTTGTCAGGGATACCGTCAGAAAGACTAGTGGCCCATGTTGGACGCCGCTGGTTGACTGGAGGGCCTGAATGCTAGCGATAGGCGGAGGTTCATCGCAAGCCTAGAAGGATGGAAGATAGAGGTTGAAAGATGCTGATGGTTCGTCGCATGGTTAATGTTGTCGAGTATTTTGGAAATATGGGAAAAGTCTTCGATATCGGAAGCATCGGAGTTTGGCTTGGAAGAATTTCTCGAGCCCTGGGCCAAACGTTCTAGGCTATCGACTGTTCTCTCATTTTGCCCTTGTTGGTCTTGATTCGCTTCGAATACAATGCAATTAACACTATTCCAGCGGCGGCGGGAAGAGCTAGGAGGACAAAGGGCCCCAGGAGAGCAAGCTTGTCAACCGGTACAACAGCACCTCCAACCGAGGGGCTCGGGTCAGGGCTCGCCACGAACAGCTTCATCAAGGGATAGCTGTCCTGGCTGTAGTTGAACACGTAGGGAGTGTCTCCAATACCGTCATTATCTGGATCACTGCCGCTATAATCTGACCAGTAGTTTCCGCCGCTGGGATATCCGTTATCCCAGTGGTTGCCTCCTGTGCTATCGTCGGAGGCTTGGACCTTGTTGTTGATGACGTTGTTGTGGAATACTGAGATTCCCGTATCGCCTCCTAGGAGGATTCCTTGATACTCCGCTGTGATGTTGTTCCCGGTGACGAGGTCATTTTCCGAGTAGTAGATTGACAGATCAACGGTTGGCCAGATCGAGCTTCCTCCCGGAGGGACAGGGCCGATCAAATTCCCAGAAATCACGGTACTATTGGTCCGTTCAAGCGAGACCACACACGCTACATCCCCGCCCTGCAGAGTATTGCCTAGAATCTGTAGACTGAGGTCGTAATTAAGAGAGAACACACACTGCGTGCCGTTGCTCATCTGGTTGCCTTCAACAGTGATCAACGATGAATGATCAATCTCCAGAGTAGCCCCGCTCGAAGTACACGCCTGTGCGCCGCATCCTCCGGGATAGATCGTGTTTCCTGAGAACAAGTCGTTTCGCGAGTTAGAGATGTGTACGCTGTCGCCTCCTGACGCGGGTCCGAAGGTGTTTCCGGAAACCGTGGAATTCGTAACGCCCGTTATGGAGAAGCCGTACCTAGGAGCGTTGGCACCACCCTCAGTGAACACCTGGTTGTTCGAGAAGAGAATATTGGTTGAGGAATCGATCTCCCCACTCTCACCCCATCCCTGGATAGAGGAAGAGAGTATTTGCCCATTGGAAACCCCCTGAATCTCCATGCCAGATGAAGTTGTGTCAAAATTTCCACAGCTCGCCTGGACATTCTCGACGATGAAATAGACAGACGTATTCACGATGTGGATGCAGATCGTGCCTGCGGAACCAGTAATGCTCCAGCCGGAGATAACGTAAGGATCGGAAAACGTTCCTGTTCCACCAGTGACCCCGTTTGAGGCCGTGAAGTCAGAGTCTCCGTTGATGAGTATCGGAGCGTGGTCGCTCAAGGTCGAGCCTGCCACGTGAGGAACAGCGAAAAGAATCCCGGATACAATCAAGAGACATGCCAGTACCTGAGGCAACAGTCCTCTACTGGTCAATTATCGGTGGCCTCTGGGAACAAGACCGGTATTCCACCCGGTTATTCATGAATATTAACTATCTGAGTACATCCGGTTCGGGTTGACCATGAAGCAATACAAGTGGCTGGCGCTTGACGATAGCCGCCGGATGAGATGGATAGAAGAACATCAGAATGTGTAAGAAGGTGGATCAGGAAGAAATCGGCCCCTTCCCAAGTCGTGACGCAAATGCCACATGCATCATGGATCCGAACCCTCCTCTCGGGCAATGGTAACAGGATATCCGAAAATAGAATAGACCGGAGACCAAGAATGAAGAATAACTAGTTCGGTCCCAAAATCTTACCCCAAGTGAAGCTGTCTTTGAGAACAATAGACGCGGACTGATTCCGCGGTTTACACTTCCCTTTGGGAACTTCGGCTTCGACAGTCTGGGGAGTGGAAATAGGGGTGAACCTTTCCAATCAAACCGGAACCCTTCGTTCCATATCTCTTTTCCAGTGTCACCCTCCTACATTCTCAAATAGTAAGAGATCCATTTCGATTCTAGCGCGGTCTAGTGAGAACGATGGTTAAATAGGAAGAGAGGGCGCCGGTCTTCAGAACATAACAGGGACGATAGATTGGGCGCCCGGACCTTCCTGCAGTCAACTAGACGGCTCTTTCACGTAGCCCAGAAGCCGAACTGGGAAGAAACAGCCCTGCTAATCAAGATCAGCTTGCTAGGCGTCGTGATCGTGGGCGGAATCGGCTTTGTCATCAGGATATTATTCTGGCTCGTCGGGCTCTATACACTGCCCGCCAGTCAGGGTGGAACGACCCCTTAGGTGTGACGGCGAAGAGGCATGACACAACAAACCCAGAAGACCTCGATCTACGCAGTCCGCACAACAAGCGGTCAAGAGAGGACCGTCGTCGACCTAATGGCGAGCAGAGCCCAGGTCAAGAAACTGCCCATAACAGCGATCCTCGCGCCTGAAGTCATCAAGGGATACATCTTCGTCGAAGCCAACGGACCCCACTTTGTAGATGAGGCGATAGCCGGAACAAGACACGCCCGCACCCGGACCAAGGGAGTAGTATCGATCCAGGCGATCGAACGATTCATAGTCACGAAGCCGGTAATCGAGGAGCTCAGCGTAGGAAACCTCGTAGAGGTTGTTGGTGGACCCTTCAGAGGACTCAGGGCAAAGATTACACACGTTGACAAGGTGAAGCAGGAGGTTGTCATCGAACTATTGGAAGAGGGCTTCGCAACACTACCCATCACGGTCCACGCGGACTATGTCAAGCTCGTGAGTAGAGGAGAGGGAGATACTGGGCGAGAAGAAAACAGTTGACGCACTGATCGACGGCGGAAAAGCAACCGCGGGCCCCCCGCTGGGGCCTACGCTGGGACCGCTGGGGGTCAACGTGCTCCAGATAGTCAACAAGATCAATGACCTGACAAAATCCTACGCTGGGATGAAGGTCCCTGTCAAGGTGGTCGTTGACGTTGACGACAAGAGTTTCGACGTTGAGATAGGAACACCCACAACCTCCGCTCTCATCGTCAAAGAGCTCGGCATCGAGAAGGGATCTGGAACTCCCAAGGCGACAAAAGTCGGCAACCTGACCCTCGAGCAGATAGTGAAGCTGGCCGGGATGAAGAGGCCGGACAGCTACGCAAAGACGACAATCGCCGCCGTCAAAGAGGTCGCGGGGGCATGTGTCAGTATGGGTGTGACCGTCGATTCGAAGGAGCCGAAAGAGTTCATCAAGGACCTCGATAAAGGAGTATACCAGAAGGCACTGAAAGAAGTCTGAGGAGAGAATAAAATGCTAGTTTCGAAGGACGCTATTGCTAAAGCCGTAGCCGACATGAAGGGAAAGTCGGAGAAACGCAAGTTCAACCAGTCCGTCGAATTGGCAGTCAAGCTCCGAGAACTCGACCTCAAACGACCCGAGGCGAGAATCAACGAGTCCATCGAACTTCCAACACCACCCAGCAAGACCACCAAAGTCGCCGTAATCGCCGGCGGAGACCTCGCGGTCCGGGCTAAGAACGCGGGCGCTGACCTTGTTATAGGTAGGGAGGATTTGGACAAGCTGGGACGCGACAAGAAACAGGCTAGGAAGCTCGCGCAGAACTACGACTTCTTCGTCGCAGAAGCACCACTAATGCCACAGGTAGGAAAGGCTCTCGGCCAGATGCTCGGACCGAGAGGCAAGATGCCAACACCCGTCCCACCCACTGCACCAATAGACGACGTAATCAAGCGGCAGAGAAGAAATGCGCGTTTGAAGATGAAGGACCAGCCCGTGATACAATGCAAGGTAGGAACGGAGGACATGCCCGACGATGTGCTGGTTCAGAATATACAGACAGTAATCTCCCGGCTAGAGTCGAAGCTTGAGAGAGGCTCCAAGAACATCTCATCCGTGGCGGTCAAGACGACAATGGGTCCACTGGTAAAAGTAACAACAACCCAGAACTGAGAGACTTGTCAACGCGGAAGATCGCGGAATGGAAGAAAGAATCCCTAGAACAATTACAGGGTCTTATGTCGAAGTATCCGGTCATAGCGGCGGCCGACCTAACAAAGGTCCGGTCTTCTCAGATCCACGAGCTGCGAAAACGGCTCCGCGATCGGGTGACAATGGTCGTCGCCAAGAACAACCTCCTCCGCAAGTCCGTCGAACTCGGAGATTTCAAAGAAGCCAAACTCGGCGAGTTCGTCAAGGACCTCACGGGGTCCAACATACTCCTCTTCTCCGAACTTAACCCGTATTCTCTGATTATCCTGCTCGACAAGAGCAAGGTCAGAGTGCCTGCCAAAGCGGGAGACATCGCCACTAACGAGATAATGATTCCTGCCGGCAACACCGGATTGCCGCCCGGACCCGTCATCAGCGAGTTCGGAGAGATCAGAGTCCGGACAAAAATAGAAGGAGGAAGCATATGGGTCGCAAGCGACTCAGTGGTAGCGCGCAGAGGCGATAAGATAACCGCCAAGATGGCGTCAGTCCTCTCAAAACTCGGTCTGAAACCGATGGAGGCAGGGCTGACCCTAGTTGTAGCTTTTGATAATGGGACGATACTTCGGGGAGGAGACCTGGCGGTTGACCTACCTTCCTACAAGAATGATCTGATTACAGCGATAAACGACGCCCTCAACTTGTCGACCGAGGTAGGCTACGTTACGGTAGAAAGCGCCCCGAGAATCCTCATGAAGGGCTTTAGAGAAGCACTCGCCCTTGCGGGAGAAGCGGCGTTCTTGGAAGAAGGAACCATAGAGTATGTGTTGAGGAGAGCTGTTGCCAATGCGACTGCCCTTGACAAGAAGATACCGAGCCAAGAAGCCGCCTAGGATGCGGACTTGGCAGGTCGTCTTTGCATGCATTAGGCGGGACTCATGCTCGCAGGGTTGTTCCTGATCGTTGTTGGGCTTGTCTTGCCTGTAGCCTTGACAGTTCAAGCCCTAATCCTCCTCTCCAGTCTGGTTCTAATGCTTCTTGGGATCAGTGTTTGGCTCATAGAGACATGGATGCTCCACAGACGCTGAAGTCATATCCAGCACAGACACCCAAGGAGCTTGAAACGCGTAAATCCGGCCGCCGCGCCCTTTTCGTAGTTCATGCTCTCATCACAAGAAAGAATAGGAACCGATTCGGTTAAGCCTAACGGGGTTTATCCGACGAAGTTAACAGGCATAATCATCCGATGATAACTTACCAGAGCCATTAGCGGAAATGCTTAAGTGTATCAGGAAGAGTCCCGTGAAATCTCACAAGGAAACCGGTCGAAGGCTAACATGCCAATGAAATATGTCTACGCTGCACTCCTGCTTCACTCGTGGGCACAGCCCGTAAACGAGGAGAACGTCAAGAAGATCGTCTCAGCCGCAGGCGGGCAAGCAGAGGAAGCCCAAGTCAAGGCTCTCGTCGCGGCATTGTCGGAGGTCAATATCGATGAGGCTCTAAAGTCTGCGAGCTCAATGATGATGGCTCCTCCAGCTGCGCCGGCAGCCGCTCCGGCCGAGGCCAAGAAGAAGGACGAGAAACCAGCCGAGGATGAGAAGAAGAAGGAAGAAGAGGCCTTGGCCGGACTCGGGGCTCTCTTCGGATAGGATTGTAAGGAGGCTCGCGGTATAGCTCCGCACGGTCTTCTTCAGGGCAGTTCCTCCTAGTCTAGTCCGCACGCCAAACGCTTTACTCTCAGCCATGGACGTCGAGGGGACACGTTAGTTGCCAGAGATTAGCCCTGAAGAATTTGCGATTCCATTCTTTGCTGAGCGGGGATTCACTCGACGCAAGTGCGTCTCTTGTGGAAGCAACTTTTGGACGGAGAAGTCTGACCAGCAAACATGTGGGGAGGCACCCTGCCAGCCCTACACTTTCATCGGAAATCCGCCTACGAAGAGGCGTTACACTGTTCCTGAGATGCGGATTCAGTTCATGGACTATTTCGCGGAGAAAGGCCACACTCGGATTCCGCCATATCCCGTGGTCGCCCGATGGAGAGACGACGTGTACCTTGTCGGCGCTTCCATCTACGATTTTCAGCCGTACGTCACAGAGGGCTCGATGCCTCCTCCGGCCAACCCCCTGGTGATCAGCCAGCCATGCATCCGCTTCACTGACGTTGAACTTGTCGGGCCGACCGGGGGTCGACACATGACCATCTTCGAAATGGGTGGAGCTCACGCCTTCAATTATCCTGCGAAAGAGGTGTACTGGAAGGACGAGTGCGTCCGGTACCACCACCAACTGCTAACAGGAATCCTCGGCGTACCATCCGAATCCGTCACTTACAAGGAACATTTCTGGTCAGGCGGTGGGAACGCTGGGCCAGACCTAGAGACGATCGTAGCCGGGCTGGAGATATCGACACTCGTCTTCATGCAATACAAGGTCCAGGGCGACCAGCTGATTCCTCTACCGATCAGGACAGTCGATACTGGCTACGGGATCGAACGATGGTCATGGCTCTCACAAGGGTCCCCAAGCGGATTCCACGCGGTCTATGGTCCCGTCCTACAACAGGTTATGGACCTGGCCAAGGTTAGCGTAGATCCGCAACTGATCGAGGCGTTTACACTCGCATCAAGCGTACACGGCTGGGCCTCAATTATCCGGAACCGAGAATCATACATCCAAACAGTGTCCAGCCAAACCGGAACAACTCTAGAGAGCCTACGACCGGTCTTCTCCTTTCTAGAAGCAGTCTATGCGATAATGGATCACCTGAAGGCAGCCGCGTTTCTATTGGCTGAAGGAGTGGTCCCTTCGAACGTGGGAGAAGGATATCTAGCCAGGCTGATAATCCGCCGAGCCGGAAGATTAGCAAGACAGCTTGGAATCTACCAGGACATTTCATCAATTGCCGATGCGCAGATCAAGTTCTGGGGCAACGACTTCCGAACACTCCGAGACATGAGAAAAGAGATCCAGACCGGTCTTGAGACCGAGCTGAGGAAATACCAAGAAACCATTTCCCGAGGCTCAGAGGTAGTGGTCAGACTGTCAAAGGACCTTGCAAGCAGAGGCATCCAGAAAATTCCCGTCGAACAGCTGGTCCAGCTCTATGATTCACAGGGACTCTCCCCCGAAATCGTCAAAGAGGGAGCCGAGAAGACAGGGGTAGCGGTCGAGATACCGGACAACTTCTTGACGCTAGTTGCGGAACGTCACTCACGGCCCACCCAGGACCTCGCGGAGCCACATCCGGAGACAGATATTGAAGCGAAACTAGGCGATCTGCCTGCAACCCGACCACTCTACTACGATGACCCATACAAGGCTAAGTTCAAGGCAAAAGTCGTCGCTAGAGTCTTGGAAAACGCGGTGGTCCTAGATCAGACAGCCTTCTATCCGCAAGGGGGTGGACAGTTATCGGATCACGGCGAACTCCGTTTCGGCAACCAGAAGGTAGGAGTCGTGGACGTTCAAAAGTTTGGAGATCGAATTGTTCACTTTCTTGCGGGACCCCTCGATGCGAATGTAGACCTTGTCGAGGGAGAAATCGACTGGCAACGCAGACAGAACTTGATGCGGCACCATACCGGCACACACGTCCTGCTGGGAGCTGCAAGGAGGGTTCTCGGAGAACACGTATGGCAAGCGGGTGCCCAAAAGGAAGTGGAGAGCAGTCGCCTTGACATAACACATTACCAGCAGATCACGCAGAAAGAGAAAGAGCGGATAGAACGTCTGGCAAACCAGACGATTCTAAGAGATCTTCCGGTCAGGATCAACTGGATGGCTAGGGAGAAAGCCGAAGCAAAATACGGATACAGGCTCTACCAGGGAGGCGCCGTTCCAGGCTCGAAGATACGCGTCGTCAGAATAGTCGGATGGGATGCTGAAGCCTGCGGTGGTACACACGTAAAGAGAACAGGCGAACTCGGAGTGTTCAGGATCGAAAAAATAGACAGACTACAGGACGGTGTCGAGAGAATAATCTTCTCTGCAGGAGAGCCAGCACTCAGACGCATTAACCATGACACAGAAGAACTCGCCGCTACAGCAGAACTGTTGAAGACGACGCCAGACCAACTGTCAAGATCAGCAAAGGCGCTCGTCGCCGAGAGGGACGCCCTCGAGAAAGAGCTGGAGAAACTTGAAGCCAAGAGCCTAGAGAGTCGCCTTCGCCAGTTCGAAAAGAACGCCAAGGTCATAGGCCCCATCAGGCTCGTCATCGCAAAGATCCCGAAGAGAAGAGGAATGGACCCGCTAGACATCGCCAACAGACTCAAAGAATCCGACAAGAAAATGGTCGCGGCCATCATCGAAGCCTCGGACCGGGTCCAGATCGTGGTAGCGGCCGGTGACGAGGCGGTCCAGGCAGGAATCAACGCAGGCGAGATTGTTTCCAGCGCCGCCAAGGCAGTTGGCGGAGGCGGCGGCGGCAGACCATTCTTCGCGACAGGCGGAGGGCCAGACAAGGAGAAAGCCGAAGACGCGTTGAAAATTGTGGAAGAGACCATCCAGAGACAACTCTCGACCCCAACCGCCAAAGAAGTGGCCTAAGCATTGGCGAAGTTCAACTGGAGAGTTCTGGAGCGGAAATGGCAGAAGAAGTGGGCATGGGCCAAGGTCGATGAGACCGATCCCGACCCTCGTCGACGAAAGTACTTCGTTACGGCCGCCTATCCTTATCCAAATTCCCCCCAGCACATCGGCCACGCTCGAACCTACACAATTGCCGATGCCAACGCCAGATTCCACAGGATGCGCGGATACAACACGCTCTATCCGATGGGATTCCACTACACTGGTACGCCACTGTACGCCATGGCAAAACGGCTCAGCCAGAATGACCCAGAGATAGTCGAGACATTCACAAAGATCTATGGAATCCCTGCCGCTAAACTCGATGGTTTGAAAGAACCTAGGATGATGGCGGACTATTTCCGGGACGACATCAAGAAGGGAATGGTCGAGATAGGCTTCTCCGTCGATTGGCGGAGAGAGTTCACCACAGCAGACCGGCTCTACAACCGTTTCATCCAGTGGCATTTCCGATGGCTAAACCAGCACGGATTCATCACCAAAGGGACCCACCCTGTCGCCTGGTGCCCCAACGACAAGAACCCAGTCGGCGTCGTAGACATCCAAGGAGGAATAGAACCGGAGATAGGTGACTCCCACCTCGTCAAGTTTGAAAGCGACAGAACAATCTATCCAACCGCAACCTTACGACCCGAGACGATCTTCGGCGTAACAAACATCTGGGTCAATCCCAACACCCGCTATGTAAAGGCCCAGGTCGACTCAGAAGAATGGGTCGTCAGCCGAGAAGCCACTGAAACGCTCGAGCACCAGAACCATTCCGTAAGAGTCGAGACGGAATTGTCCGGAGCCGACTTGTTGTGGAAAGAAGTAGCTAACCCGATGACCAATACTGCCGTCCCGATTCTGCCCGCAGACTTTGTCGAGCCGGGCAACGGAACAGGCATCGTGATGTCAGTGCCGGGACATGCCCCCTACGATTACCAAGCGCTCATCGACCTGAAAACAAGATCCTGGAGCTCAAGCGAACCCGAAGATGTCATCCGGAAGATCGAGCCAATTTCCATCATAAGCCTCGAAGGTTTCTCGGAATTCCCCGCGGCAGACATGGTGAAGAAATTCGAGATCAGCGGACAGAAGGATCCTCGTCTCGCGCAAGCCACGAAAGATCTGTACTCTAAGGAGTACCATAATGGCGTCATGACCGATAATGCGAAGCCATACTCTGGATTGTCGGTTGAAAGTGCCAGACAGGCGGTCATCAAGGACCTTACCGGTGTTGGAAAGATGGCGAGTATCTACGAGCTGCTGAACAGACCGATAACGTGCAGATGTGGAACGAGAGTGGTCGTCCACGTCGTCGACAACCAGTGGTTCATCAACTATGGAGACGAGGAATGGAAGAAGAAAGCTCACCAGTGTCTTGACAAGATGGCAATTCTTCCCGAAGACCGACGCGGCGAGTTCAACTACACCATAGACTGGCTCAGAGAAAGGGCCTGCGCTCGCAAAGTGGGGCTCGGCACTCCACTTCCATGGGACACAGACTGGACCATCGAAGCGCTGTCAGACTCCGTTGTCTACATGGCATACTACGTGCTCGCAAAATATCTGGCCAAGGAATGGGTCACCTTCAAAAAATTCGAGAAAGACCCCGAGAAACTGCCAGACTCCTTCTTCGACTATCTCTTTCTAGGCCAAGGGTCCACTGAGGCGATTTCACGGGAGACCGGAATCTCAAAGAGAATCCTAGAGGCAGCGCGCAGAGAGTTCAGTTACTTCTACCCGGTGGACATGAGACATTCAGCGAAAGACTTGGTCTCGAACCACCTCTCCTTCTACATATTCCATCACACCGCTCTCTTCGCACAGGACCAGTGGCCAAGGGGGATTGTTGCCAACGGATTTGTCCTGATGGCAGGGGACAAGATGTCGAAGTCACTAGAGAATATCATCCCACTACGCCAGGCAGTCGCAAGATTCGGCGCAGACCCATTGCGAATAGGTACACTAGCAACCGCAGAACTCAATCAAGATACTGACTTCAGCGAAACACTCGCAACTACCATTCAAGATAGGCTCGTCAGTCTGATATCTCAATCCCGGAAGCTTGGACGAAAGACGAGGGCAAAGACAGTCTATTCGACACTCGACCGGTGGATGCTTAGTCGTCTCAACGCAGCGATTCTGGCAGCAACCATGGCGATGGAACGATTGAGAGTGAGAGAGGTCGTAAACATCGTCCTTTACCACCTGGAGAACGATGCCGCCTGGTATCAGCGCAGACTGGGCCCGAAGAAAGCAAGGGGAGACGCCCGAAGCCAGGTTCTCAGACATGTCTTCGATTCAAAAGCACGAATGCTGGCCCCACTTGCACCCCACGTGGCTGAAGAGATGTGGTTCACTCTGGGAAACAAGGGATTGGTCGTTCGGGCGGAGTGGCCCAAGCCTGACGATCGGTTGCACGATAAGACAGCTGAAGCTTCAGAGTCGATCGTAAAGCAGACCCTCGAAGATACTGGAGAAATTCTGAAAGCGACAGGCCTCACAGCCAATAGCATCACCTACTACGCGGCTGGACAGTGGAAATGGAGGGTCTATCAGAAAGCACTCACCGCCGCGAAGAGCGATCCTAAGAAACAGGGCGAGTTCATCAAGGAAATCATGTCCGACCCGGAGCTGCGAGCGATGGGAAAGCCAGCCGCAGACTACGCCGCAAAATCGTACCAGCAAGCAACTCAGATGAAAGAAGAACTGCGCGAATCAAGAGTCGGAGTCCAGCCAGACGAGAAGAAGGTTCTGGAAGATGCCTCAGACTTCTTCAAGCGAGAATTCAGAGCCGAGATTCACGTCTCGCAAGAAGGAGAAGAGGAGATCCGTGATCCGAAAGGAAGGTCCAGGTTCGCCGAGCCCTACCGCCCAGCCATCTTCATCGAATAGAACACGCTAGAGGACTCTTACCGCCAGCTTGCACGCCGGACAGTATTGATACATGAAGTACGTCTCCACCGGCTGTCCCTCGGGGCCGACCGATTGAACCACGATGGCTTGCATTTCCTGAAGACACGGTGAGTGGTGGGAATCCTCCATCGCGGACACCTCCACGGTCGCGCCCGCAGGCTTAGCCTTCTCCAATTGGCGGACCAGGTAGTCGAGTTCCTTGACTGAGAATTCCTCGAAGGGCAGGTGTGGTGCTTCCAGACTCTTCTCTGCCGCGTGTCGAACGGCCCTAGTCATTCAACCACCTATGCATCAGACTCAGCCTCAAGTAGGCTCCTTCAACCCTGCTTAAGCGTTGAGTAACCCCTAACGGTTCATCGATAGTCATTATCAATAGTCGTGAGAAGACAGAAGCTGCAGTATGAGGCGGGAAGACCCTTTCAGTAGTGACGCTTGAACCTTCGAATCGGATGCTGCTTCTCGATAGCGAACCATTCGCCACCGCACCTGTTCGGGCACGTTGAGTCTTCGAGCCGGACCATCTCGCCTTCTGATAGGTCTGCATCGCCGCGTCTCTGTTCGAAGCTCTTCTCAAAATTGGTCCCGCACTTAATACAGTGTAGCTCCAAGACAGTTCTGGCCAATCTTACACCATGTGTGCGGTGGCACGCTGCTCGAGGGTAATTAAGTCGGAAAGGGGAGTGGCAATAAACCCGGGTGTTCAATTCTGACGGTCCAGGGTGAGAATGCGATATTACAGATCGACGCGGCTCTTCGTCGATCCCTCGAAACCGTCTACAATGGACGTATCGGGAACGTGTTGGAATCGCTCGGTCGGATGGCACCAAGATACCATTTCCGGTTGAACGGTCCTCCCAGTACGAAAATGGAAACCGTCGAAAGTATGCGTTCCGAGGGCTTCGGCATAGGGCTTCACAAAACCATCCCTGAAGCGGCTTATCTTCCCGTGGCGGAACAGACGGTGACGCGGGAAGGGATACCTGTACTGGCTGACCGTTTTGCGGCGGAGGCGGTGATGCAAGGGGCACACCTGTACGCCCCGGGAGTAAAGAACTGTAAGGGTCTCCGGTGCGGAATGAAGGCAACGGTGGAGGCTCGGAGAAGGCAACGGTGGAGGCTCGGAACGGAGTTCTGGTTGGGTCTGGAATAGCACGACAGGGCGAGACAGCTATCTTGAACTATCATCGAGGCATCGCAGTTGAGACTCTAGCTAGCAGATTCCGTCTTTCTCCTCTCCGGGAATCCCGATGGTACGAGTCTGGACTAATCCATCTTCAATCACTGCCAGCAATGGTTACGTGTAATGTCTTAGATCCTATGCCGGACGATGTGATCGTTGACCTCAATTGTTCTCCAGCAGGGAAGATGTCTTATCTCTGCCAGTTGACCGATAACAAGGCCAGAGTTGTCGGCTTCGACAGAAATACGCGAAAGACGGAGAAGGCGAGAGAACATCTCGAAAGGCTACACTGCAAGAACTATCAGCTCATCGCCCATGATTCTAGATACGCTCATCTAGACTACACGTTGAGGGCGGACAAGGTGCTTGTCGATCCTCCATGCACGGGACTAGGCATAACCCCCAGACTCTCCGTCGACTCGACAATGGCTGACGTAGAGAACTTGGCTGCTTACCAGAAGCAGTTCATGAGAACTGCCGCGGCATTGGTCAGGAAGGGAGGGACAATAGTCTACAGCGTCTGCACAATTACGGGCGAAGAATGCGAAGGTGTGGTCAGATTCGCAGAGAATGAGTTGGGGCTCATCGAGACGGACGCTCGTCCCATTGTAGGAACTGGATGTCTCGATTCGAAAGCTCTGAGTCAGAGGTTCGATCCCGAACTCGACGGCGCGGGTTATTTCATCGCCCGGTTCATCAAGCCGTAGGTGCCTCTATAACGCCCGATCTCGACGGTTTTCAGAAGAGACTAACTCGAGCGAAGAAGGCGATAGCAGAGTCCAGCCTCACAGACAGCATAGTCGTTCACCATGATGAGGCTGATGGGCTCTGCTCCGGGGCCCTAACAAAAGTCTCCTTAGAGAAGCTCGGCCTGCCTACGCGCCTCATATGCGTCGACAAGGTCTACCCGGAAATGGTAAGAGATATCGAAGGCGGACCCCGACGAGTGCTTGTTTACGCCGACATTGGATCGGGACATATAGAATGGCTGAGCAGGTTCAACCGTTCCAAAAACTTGATCCTCGCACTAGATCACCACGACACTACGGAAGTGAACGATCCATCGGTCCATAATCTGAACCCAGAACTCAACGGATTCTCAGGCGAAAGAGACGCCTCTTCAGCGACGATCGCTTACCTCTTTGCCAAGACCGTTGATCCCTCATTCACCAATTTGGCGCATCTCGCGATCATCGGCTCTAACGAAATACCTGGCGAGATTCAGGGTCTAACCAGAATCGCTCTCGAAGATGGCGAGAAGATCGGGATTGTTCGTCGGACCCAGAAGGGTGGCTTGCGACTTGACTTGGCGGGAAGATCTCTCTCCCCCGGCAGAGCTTCAACGATGCTGAACGTTCTCGGATCCGTGGGATACTATCGAAACGGGCCCGAGATCGGGGTCAAGGCATGCATCGAGGGCTTTGAAAATGATATTCTCACGGAAGCCAAGCGTCTCGAAGAAGAGAGGAAGAGCGCGAACCAGAAATTACTCAAGACGATCCGTCAGAACGGACTCGCACAGTTAAAGAACGTTCAATGGTTTCACGCCAGAGACAACTATAAGGGAATGAGCGGTAAAGTCGTAGGAAGCTTCTGCTCATACCTCAGCTACCAGGGTCTCGTCAACCCTGTCAAGTACCTGATAGGAATGATGAACGTGCCGCCGGATATTCCAAGCTGGGGCAGACTACCGTCATCATTGGTAAAGGTCTCAGGCAGGGCACCGCAACTTCTCGCTAAGATGATACAGAGCGGCACGCGGCCGCCACTTTCCAAGATACTGCCTGACTCTTGTGAAAAGATGGGGGGATTCGGCGATGGCCACACCGTAGCCGCCTCTGGAGTTTTTCCGATTGGGGCTGAAGAAGGATTCCTCAATACGGTAGACGACCTTGCCTCGACGCCACCTAAGCTATCGACGCTCAACGGTTGATGGAACTCAAGTGCACCGGGAAAACACGGTTGAGAACTGGACACATGACCATAGGTTCACTCATGCGGTGTGTCCGTCTTGCAAAGCAATCGCGGGAGAACACAAACAAGTACCATCATGCTTCCACGACCAATCACAAAGAATCGGGGGAACTAATCCACGCGTGGTTGGGAGTGCGTGCTCACACCACCCGCTGGAGCCATGCAGTTCAGAAAGCCGAAAAGGTGGAATGAACCCTTCAAGCACGACAGTTTCGCTCTCCTAGCTCCAAAAAATCGTAACAATAGAAATCAAGAACTCGAAAAAAAGAGTGTGAAAGAAAAACCAAGAATTCTTTTTTCAAAAACCTTCGACTGCCGTGCGCGCGCGCCACGGGACCCGAGACAATCCAGAGACGGGTTCCTACACACACTTCCTCAACCCGTTCAACGAAACCGCAACAAACCCATTGCCGAGTACCAGGCCCATGCTAGCAAATGCTCGTTTTCCTTGCGGTTCCGGCTCGTTCCCAACCCCAACAATCCGCTTGTTTCCAGCTTAGAACACCGCACGATCGGCAAAAGAACCCCAGAATGTGGATACCGCCGTCGGCACCCCCCCTCCCCCGGGGATCTGCGTTCAGAGTCCTAGGCGTCTTCCACTATGGTCTGAGCCTGCTCATGCATGAACTGGAGCAGATAGTAGGGTCCACCCACACCCTTGCCAGTGGCGCCGCTCCCTTTCCAGCCCCCGAAAGGCTGCGCACCGGGCCACGCCCCGGTCGTCGCTCCACCCTTCCGGTTAGCGTAGGTAACGCCAAAGTTGATGTTCTTGAAGAACTCGCCCACCTCCTTCGGATCCTTGCTGAAGACCCCGGCCGTCAGCCCGAACTCGGTCTGGTTGGCCTTCTCAAGAGCCTCATCAAGGCTCTTGAACTCGTCGACCGCGACGAACGGCACGAACAACTCCTCCTTCATCAACCTATGATCCGGAGGCAGACCAGTCACAACTGCAGGCGTAACATAGTATCCTTTGGGCAGCTGAACCTTCGGAGCCTCTCCACCCGCCAGGATCTTGCCACCGTCCTTCTTGGCCTGCTCAACTGCTCGCTGATACTTTTTGAACGCCTTATCATCGATCACTGGACCCACGAAGGTTGCTTTCTGTCGTGGGTCGCCTACGACGATCTTGTCTACTTTCGATTTGAGAATCTTTAGAAAGTCTTCTCTGACGCGCCGCTCCACATAGACCCTCGACGTCGCGCTGCACTTCTGACCCCCATAGCCGTAGGCTCCCTTCACCACTCCCTCAGCAGCCTTCTCTAGATCAGCCTTCGCCGTCACAATGGCCGGGTTCTTGCTTCCCATCTCGGCAATGAACGGCTTCGGATACGACTGCTTGGCGACAAAATCCCTGTAGAGCTGCATTCCAACATCCTTAGAACCAGTAAAAGCAATCCCAGCAACCAACGGGTTGCTCGTGAATTCAGCACCGAAGGAACTACCGGGACCCGTAACGTAGTTAATGACACCTGCAGGGATTCCGGCCTCGACAAGAATCTCGTACAGCTTTAGAGCGGTGAACGGCGCCTCACTTGTTGGCTTGAAAACCACCGTGTTGCCGGTGATCAAGGCCCCAGAAATCATGCTCCCTGCCAGCGCTAGGGGAAAGTTGAACGGGCTCACCACAGCCCAGACACCGTGCGGTCGAAGCACACTCTTACTGTTCTCACCAGGGACAATTCGATCCATCGGCCTAACATAGCCATGATTCTCCTCCATGACACGAGCATAGTACCGGAGCATATCCGCAGCCTCATTGACCTCCGCGATCGCCTCGTACCTGTTCTTGCCGACCTCGTAGGTTATCAGCGCCGCCAAGTAGAACTGGCGTTTCTCAATTATCTCCGCGGCCTTTCGCACAAGCGCAACTCGCTCAGTCCAGGGTCTGCCGCTCCATGACTCGAAGTTCTCATTAGCCGCCTCAAGCGCTTTGCGCGCAAACTCTGCAGTGCCCTTCTGGAAATACCCCAACAGAATGGTCGAATCCAAGGGGCTCCGCAGCTCGAACTCGCCTGCGCTCGCCAGGACTTGGCGCCCACCGATATGCATCGGATGATGCTTTCCAAAATCTCGCTCAACCTGCTTCAGCCCCTCCTCGTATCGCGGGTGAATACTCTCATCCGCTAGTAGCGTGACATAGGTTACCTTCTTCGGTTCAGAGGTTACCTGCAAATCGCCAACCCTCGGTCAAGCCGTTGTTCTGGGAGGAAGATAAGACTAGGCTTCCGATTACCCCAACCGGACAGATGTACCAAGTGGAGCCACGTGAACTTTCACGGTTATGAAAACAGCTGTCTCCGGCATGGGTCCCGGGACTGGGGATCCGTCTCAGGTTGCCTACGCAGTTATCGCTGGCCTAATGCGTCGCAGCCTGCGGCCAGGTCTTTGACCGGCCTTGCTCGGACTCGAGCCAGGGCGCGAGCTCCCAGCCCTTTTCATCCAGTCAGGCACGATTACTGCTCGGATAAGCTCCTGCATAGTAATCCCTCGATCCTTCGCCATCTTTCTCAGCTGGGCGTATATCTGTGGATCTAGAGATTGCATAAACTTTGTAGCCGTTATGCTTTCACTCTCCTTGGTAAAAGTGCTACCCTAGGATATAACCCCAACCCTACGCTGTCGACCGTCGATATCCCAGTATACCATAATGGATCCACAGCGAGACATGATCGCTATGCGTGGGGCTGTTTTGCCACGGGCAGAAGCTCAACTAGAGATCTGATCGGAATCCCTTCGATACTATCCTTTCCGCTCTTGTTAGCTAGAACCGTTACTCCGATCGGTTTGGACTTTACACTCTGAAGCGTCTCAACAGCCGCGCGAATTGTTTCCCCCATTCGGAGAATCGTGTCAACGATCAACACCTTCTTGCCCTCAACTGTCGAAAAGCTTGGATTCACAGCGCCAGCAACCTTCTTCTCCCCGAGCCTCTGAGGCCTCACCGAAGCGACCGGCTTTCCCAACGACCGGGCAACTATCAGACCGAGTGCCATTCCTCCCGCCTCGATTCCAGCCACTACCTCAGGCTCCTCCATGGACCCTTGGTCAACCGACTCGCGGACCATATCCGCCATCGCTCGCCCGACGAGTGTCAGACGACGCACGCTGGATCCGATCGGGTTCCAGTTCACATAGACATCGTAAGCGTCCTTAGGCTTGACTCCGTCTTTTCCGTGGAGGAGAAGCCAAACAACTGTATCCGCTTGGACTTTCAGCTCATCAGCGATCTCATATGTAGACATGCCGCGTTCTTTGAGCTCGAGGGCTTTCTTGGCAAGCTCCTCCAGAGATCTCATAGCAAATCCCTTGTGCGAATTGAGAGCAAGTGCCTAGATATAGCTTGTCAGACCAAGCTCCAGCTCGAATCTCGAAGTTCACAATAGAACATATCTTGAAAGAATAACCAACTGGGCGAGTCAGAAGATAATTGCGAAGGTTTCACGTAGCCACCGAAGAAGAGATCAAGAATGGCGTAACCACGGACGTCTACTTT
>WNGH01001514.1_pt1 | contig 21718 bp, 19 predicted proteins | sample 5400631 | NCBI WGS metagenome assembly WNGH01 (sample SAMN13153373, study PRJNA577476) | soil metagenome | isolation source: 115 cm soil or saprolite under Garry oak tree replicate 1 | place: USA:California | collected 2016-06-15
GATCCGCAGCAGGCGAGCGCGCTGCTCGACAATGCGCGCGGCGATCTCGAGCGCGCGACCAATATCGATCCGACGCTGGCGGGCGCGTATGCCACGTTGAGCAGCCTGTATTACCAGACCAAGGATCTGCAAGGCGCAGCGCTGGCGGCCCGCCGGGCGTACGAGGAGGATGCGTATCTCAGTAATGCGCCGGATATTCTCTACCGGCTGTTTTTCGCTTCCTACGATCTCGATCAGCAGCGTCAGGCGCAGCGGTGGTGCGAGGAGGGGACGCGTCGCTTTCCGCGCGATTTCCGCTTCCTGGAGTGCCAGCTTTACATGATGACTCGCGGGGAGCAACCGGACGTTCCTCGTGCCTGGCGACTGCTCGCGGGAATCGATTCCCTCGTGCCGGCCCCCCGGCGGCCGGGCTTCCATCTGCGCGAGCAGATGATGGTCGCGGCCACCATCGCCCGCGCCGGCCTGAAAGACAGCGCGCATGCCGTGATTGAGCGCTCGCGGGGGACACCAGAGCTCGATCCCGAGCACGATCTGGTCGCCCTGGAGGCGTTTGTCCGTACGCTCCTGGGCGAGCAAGATGAGGCTATCCGTTTGCTACAGCGCTACGTAGCCGCTAACCCCGAGCACTCTTTCCAGGTAGGGGGCGACGTCTTCTGGTGGTGGCGGGACCTCCAGAAGCATCCCGGCTTCCAGGCGCTCGCTCGACCCCATTCGTGACGTAGCTCACAAACCCCGTGACCTACCTCACTTCTTGACGGGTCGCCATTTTGGCACCCTTTTTACTCCGCACCGCGAAAACCGTAGTCAAGCAGGCCGTCGCAACCGTCCCAGATTCGCGCCCAGCTGGGGGTTGTACTAGGCCCCAACTGGGAGTCACCCTATGAATCGAATCGCCTTGCTGTCTCTCGTTCTTGTCGGAATCGTCGGCTGTCGCGCAGATCGGGCGTTACCGCCAGGACCGTCGGCGGAAATCCAGGACGCCACGCACCTCAATGGTAACTCGTTTTTCTTTTGGCTCCCGCCGACGGTAAACCAGCACGCTCCATCAAGCCAAGTCTTCTCAAGCAAACTCCGCCCGGTGATCACAATCGTCGACCAAGGACCAGCTGGCGCAGCCTCGGCCAACTGTCATGCCGGCAGCACGCTGCGCACGTTCTCCGGGTCCGACATCACGGTGAGCAACGCGGCCTACCATGCGAACTGGCGCACCGACCAGGATGCCCTCTACCCGGAGTGCACGTATCGCATCACGGTAAACGTCGGGCCGAGACTGAATTCTCCAGAGCTGGGTTATGCGGACGTCGATGTCGTAAGCAGTGGTCGGCAGCTAAAGAACGTCGATACCGACGAATTTATTCCCCTGCTCGATGATCGGACTTTGCCGATCACGTTTTTCATCGGAGTGGGAGCGACCTGCAGCCCAGACGGGGGCTCGGACTGCGGTGAGGGGGTGGCAAAGCCGGGTGAGAACACGCTCATTGTCACCAACAGCGGCAACGCGGGTGTGTTCATTCCCGCGGGTGCGGTCGATGGTGAAACCACCATCACCGTCCAGTCAGTCGACCAGCGATTTAATGAGGGCCAAGAATGCATTCCGCGGTTGGCCGACCAATTCCCCGGCACGCCAAAGACACTCGATAACGGCTGTTACGACTTCCGCGCCGACCCGCCGCTCGCTGACGTCAACGACAATGGCGGCACCTTTAATGCAGGGTTCAACGCGACCGTCGGGATCTGCCCGCCGACCGCCGCGATGAACCTGGATCATGGGACGCTCGATCGGATTCAGATCTTCCGGATCGATGATCTTGGCGAGGGTAATGCCGTCACGCTCGCCAACGTCCAGGCCCCGTTCCTGCGTTGCGACCCTCACTACTCACCATCCTTTGGATCGCGCGGCTCGCTCTTCGGGGACTTGGCGCGAGCGTTGGCGAGTATCGTCAGTCCACGCCCGCTCTACGCGGGCACCCGTCGCATGATGTTTGATGTGGGCGCCGGCGGCAGCACGGATGGCTTCAGCCGTTTCGCGTGGGCTCTGCCGTCCAGCATCCAGTAGGACAATTCAGGGGCGGCTCTTTGGAGCCGCCCTTCCTTTGCCTCATTCCTTGGATGTAGCTCCAACGTCCGGTCCTCAATCCATCTCTCGTCTGATGGTTTTCCCCCGCGCGGTATTTATTAATCTATTTCCATGTTGCGACTGAGCCCTTTCTCGACGCGGACATGAAGTATCCAGGATTCGTAGTCGTCGTTATGCTTGGAGCCGTGGCGTGTCACGGCGACCGCAGCTACTCGGCAGACCCGTCCTATCTGGTCCAGGATGGCGGCCACGCCGGTGGCAATGCGTTTTTCTTCTGGCTCCCGCCGGTCATGAACCAGCAGCAGCCAGCCGGGCAGGTGTTCTCCCGGCAGCTGACTCCTACCATCACGATCAGTAATCTCTGCACCGGCGACGTCATCCGCACGTTCGCGGGCTCCGACGTGCAAGTCGAGGACGGTCAATATCACGCCAACTGGCATACCCCCGACGACAACCTCGACCCCGCGTGCACGTACCGCATCGCCATTCAGGCCGGTGCTCGACAGCTCGGTGTGGCCGATGTGGACGTCGCCGATGCTGGCTCGGAGCTCAAGAACGTCGACACAGACGAGTTCATCTCGCTGCTCGACGACCGCACACTCCCGATCAAGTTCTTCATCGGGGTCGGCTCGCAATGCGAGCGCTCCGATTCGGATTGCGGCGAAGGCACCGCGCAGCCGGGGGCACCCACAACCATCGTCACCGAGAATGGCCAGGCCGGCGTCGTCATCCCGGCCGGCGCGGTGGACCAACCGGTTACGATCATCATCGAGTCCGCGGACGATCGCCCCTGCATTGCAGGCTTGCTCGAGCCGGTGTACTCGGGAAGCATCGGGGCGATCGGCAATTCGTGCTACGATTTCCATACGGAGCCGCCGCTGGCCGAGATCAACGCAAGCGGGAAGTTCAACACCAACGTCACGGTCGGGATCTGCGCGGACGTCGGGAATCTCGATCATGCGACGCGGGACTTGCTCCAGATTTTCCAGCTCCACGCCGGAACACAGCTCTTCGCGCTGAATAACGTGCCCGCTCCGTTCCTGCACTGCGATCCGGCGTATCAACTCCTCGGCTCGCGTCCTCCCCCCTCCCGGTTGGGGAACCTGCTGGCACGACTCGGCTCCCTCTTCATGCCGCGACCGCTCTTCGCCAAGACAACCGCCGCGTTTGATGTCGGCGCCGGCGGGAGTACGGACGTCTTCAGCCGCTTTACCTGGGCGCTGCCGAGCGAACTCGACCTGAATTTCGATCAAGCGCCGGATCTGGGCGCGATCTTGCCCGGAGCCGTCGTCAACACGGTCTACGCCCGGCTGGGCGTCACGTTCAGCCGCAGCAATACGCTCGGCCTCTGCCCGGGTACCGCGGTCTATGCCAACGACTACGGCTTACTCGCACCCCAGTCCGGTCAAAACAACATCAGCGTCTGCCCCCTGGGGATCGCCTCGGACTTCAGTGAATACGGATACGGGACCATCACGGCGACGTTCGTCAAACCGGCCGTCCAGGCGTGCATTTCGGCGACACCGACGGGATTTCACAACCTCTTCCCGGGTGGCGTGGCGTTCCTCGAGGCCCTCGACGCCAACGGCAATGTCATCGGCAGGACCGAATCGACGACCCAGCGAGCCCCTCAGCGGCTCTGCGTCCAGGGCGACGGCATCGCCGCGGTGCGGTTCGCGGGCAAGGGTGGGGCATTCGCCATCTTCGACGACCTCCAGTGGACGCGCGCGTTGCCGGCCATTCCGTAGGCGACGCGTAACGACGAAGGGGCGGCTCCGCGCGGGCCGCCCTTCCTTTTTCTGGCTGCGGGCCTCCTATTCTGCCGCGATGGCTCGCGAACTGATCGGACGGGTGCGCCAGGCGCTGGGCGACCGCTACAACGTCATCACGGCGGTGGGCCGCGGCGGCAACGCCACGTTGTATGGTGCGTTCGACAAGGACGGCCGCAAGGTCGCGATCAAGGTGCTGCATCCCGAGTTGACGGTCTCGGTCGCCGCCGATCGTTTCCTGCGCGAGATCCGCTGGGCCGCCAAGCTGGACCACCCGCACATCGCGCCGCTGCTCGACTCAGGCGAAACCGATTACCTGCTCTGGTTCGTGATGCCCTTCGTGGCCGGAGAAACCCTGCGCCAGGTGATGCGGCGCGAGCGCACGCTCCCGATCGACCGCGCGGTGCGCGTCGCCACGGACGTGCTCGACGCGCTCGGCCACGCGCATGACCACGGCCTCGCGCACCGCGACATCAAACCCGACAATATCGTCCTCTCGGCGGACGGCGGCGGCGCCATTCTCGTGGACTTCGGAATTGCCCGCGCGATCGCCAGCTCGGGCGAAGACCGGGTGACGCGCAGCGGATTCGTCGTAGGCACCGAGGAGTACATGAGCCCCGAGCAGGCGGGCGGCTCTCCCGATATCGACGGCCGGACCGACATCTATTCCCTCGGCGTCGTGCTGTTCGAGGCGCTCGCCGGCCGGCCGCCGTTCGCCGCGGCAAGCGCCGCCGCGGTGCTCGACATGCAACAGCATGCGCCGCCGCCCGATCTCCGGAAGCTGCGGCGTGACACGCCGCGGGCGCTCAGCGATACCGTGATGAAGTCACTTTCCAAAGCGCGCGAAGCGCGCTGGCAAACCGCCGCCGATATGCGGCACGCATTGCTCCCCTACGCCGCGGCGACGTGATGCTCCGCACCGTGGTACTCCTGTCCCTGCTGAGCGCGCCGCTCAGCGCCCAAGCGCGACCCCGCGCCCGCGACCTCGGCGTCCCCTTCGACGGCACGCCCGGTCCTCTCAACGCAATCACCGACGTGGCGGGCGTGACGGTCGGGCACAGCACGATCATCACAGGCCAGGGCCTGCTCGTGGTAGGGCAGGGTCCCGTGCGCACCGGAGTCACGGCCATCTTTCCGCGCGGCGCGACGAACGGCGATCCGGTGTTCGGCGGCTGGTTCACGCTGAACGGCAACGGCGAGATGACCGGCACCACCTGGCTCGAGGAGTCGGGGTTTCTCGCCGGCCCCGTGATGATCACGAACACGCACAGTGTGGGAGTGGTGCGCGACGCCGTCATCGAATGGCTCGTGCGCAAGGGATTCGAGTTCGACTGGTCGCTGCCGATCGTGGCCGAGACGTGGGATGGCGCGCTCAACGACATCAACGGCTTTCACGTGACGAAAGCGCACGCATTCGCGGCGCTGGACAGTGCACGGAGCGGGCCCGTCGCCGAAGGCAACGTCGGCGGCGGGACCGGCATGATCTGCAATCAGTTCAAGGGCGGGATCGGTACGGCCTCACGACGGCTCCCCGCCGACCGTGGCGGGTATACCGTCGGCGTGCTGGTCCAATGCAACTACGGCTCCCGCCCACGACTCTCCATCGCCGGCGTTCCGGTTGGTCAGGAGATCCCCGATCTGGTCCCCTGCTATGATTCGATTCCCGGTGTCGCACGAGGGGCACGGCGTTGCGCGGACGGCGAGAAAGGCTCGATCATCATCGTTGTCGCTACCGATGCACCCTTACTGCCGCACCAACTCAAGCGGATCGCGAAACGCGCGGCACTCGGCGTTGGCCGGCTCGGCGGGACGGGGGGCAATCCCTCCGGCGACATATTCGTCGCCTTCTCGACCGCCAATCCTGGCGCCGCGAAACCCGATGCCAACATGACGGTCACGATGTTGCCGAACGAGCGCATCGACCCCCTGTTCGCCGCCACCATCCAGGCAACAGAAGAAGCGATCGTCAACGCTATGGTGGCCGCCGAGACGATGACGGGGGTCAACGGCCTGCGGGTGTACGCGCTCCCGCATGACCGGCTGCGTGCCGCGCTGCGCAAATACAACCGTCTGGTCGAGCCGCGACGGTGAGGAGCCTATACCTCTTCCTGCTGTTGCTCGTTGCAGCGTGCCAGACGGAGGCGCATCGCCTTCTCGTCGTTGACCTGACACTCGCCGATCCGCTGACGCTCGAAACCACCGCAGCGCCCTGGCATGCGGCGGGCTACCGCGTGGAGTATCGCCGCTTCTATCCGCATCTCACCCGGGAGGATCTCACCCGCTATCGCACCGTGCTCGTCCTCGGTGGCCGCCAGCCTGAGAGTTTGTCCGACGCGCTCACGATCGGCGATCTCGCGATTCTCAACGAATGGGTGCGCCGTGACGGCGTCGTGGTGCTCGCGTACGCCGAAGACGCGGGAGCACTCGACCGCTGGATCATCAACCAGTGGCTCGCGTCGCAGGGCGCCGGCATCGCCATCGGAGGGGGATCTGGACCTGGCCGGGCGCAGCTGCTCGACGCGACGCCACTGCCCCATTCGGCGCTGGACAACGCCGGCTTCGCCGCATTCCCCGCCGGTCGCAATTATCCCTTGCAGATCCGCGACAAGAACCAGACCCTGGCGCGCGGCGGCAGCTCGGCGGTCGTCGCGGCGAGCCGGGTGAACGATGGCCTGATCGTGGTGGCCAGCCGCAGCCTGTTGGCGTCGGCCGATGCCGACCCGGGGGGGCGCGCGCGCGACTTTCTCGTCGCGCTCGCCCGCTGGACCCGCCGCCCCGCCGAGTGGGCCGGCATCGGCGCCGCGACCCGTCCCGCCCTGCTGCAACTTGCCGGCGGGCCGGCGCAGGTCGCTGTCCACGCACCGCCCCGCGCCCCACCAGCGGGGGCCGCCGCGATCGTGCTGCCGCAACCGGTCTCCGCCGCCCGCGCGGATCCTGTCGTGGCCCCCGGTTGGATCAACCGGCAGGGTATGCGCGTGTTGTGGAGCCGCTTCGCGCTCCCGGCGCTCGATTCGTTGCTCGGATTCGTGGAAGTCGCCGCGCTCAACGCGCTCGCGACGCGGATTCCCGAGCAGGCGATCCTCGATACCGCGAGTACGCGCACGCTCTGGAAGATCGCCGCCGACCGGTTGCAGGTGACGAGCATCCGCTGGTTCCCCGCGGTCTCGTTGGCCGCGATCCCGTCGCAAGGTGCCGATGAAGTGGACCTGCATGGGAAGCTCACACCGGTCGCCTGTGGGCTTGATTCGCTTTACTGGCGCGGCGCGCTGCGGCCTTCCTACCGCATCATGAGCCGGCTCGGTGGCGCGCGGCCCGAAGTGATCGGCGGTGTCGCGCTCGATCTCGACAGCGCGATGACGTTGTACCGCGGCAGCGGCTTCTGTGACGCGGACTATAGCGTGGGATTGACGTCACTGGGTTTGGGCCGCGACGAAGTGGAACGGCTCGCCGCACTGCCACCGGTGGTTCGTTACGACACGTTGCTCGAGCGCGGCTTGCTGGGCGGTTACTACGAGGGGCTCGAAACCGCGGTCGCCGAGCGCGCCATCGTGTTGCGGAGCGAGCTGCGACGGCTGCATCCCGATGTGCGCTTCGCGTTCCACGCGAGCGATGCGCCAGCCGACTGGTTCACGCTCGGGTTGCTGCGCGGCTTCTCCAGTCCCGACGCGCCCGTGCTGCTGTGGCTCAAGGAGCGCCGCGGCGGAGGCCGCGCGCTGGTGCGACGCTATCGGGAGCGCGGCGTGTACGCGCTCTCGGCGTTGGGGTTGGAGCCGGACCGCGCGCTGTTCGCGCAGAGCGAATGGCCGCGGTTGCGATTCGCTGCCTTCAGCGACCATGCGGGGTTTTGGCTCGATGGCGCGGCGACCGACAGTTTGGGTCGCGTGATCCGGCGCTTCACCAAGTAAGCCTTGCCCCTTGGCCCGGGGGGCCCGTAATTTCCTCCCCTGGAAGTGGTGGGGCCGATGGTCGCGGGTGGCTGGCTTGAGGGGCCATTCGAGGAAAGTCCGAGCTCCACAGGGCAGACCGCCAGGTAACGCCTGGGCGCCGCAAGGCGACGGAACAGGGCCACAGAGAACAGACCGCCCTTGTATCCAAAGGGTAAGGGTGAAACGGTGGGGTAAGAGCCCACCGCGTGCTTGGCAACAGGCACGGCACGGCAACCCCCGGTCGGAGCAAGGCCAAATAAGCAGCGAGACCCGGCCCGGGTCGTTCGAGCTGCGGGTAGGCTGCACGAGGTGGCTGGCGACAGCCATCCCAGAGAGATGACCATCTGCTCGTACCAACGAGTAAACAGAACTCGGCTTATGGTCTCACCACTTCCTCCTCTGTGACCACACAGCCGCCCGGCTCAGCGAAATCCGTTCCCTATCCTCCCCACTGGGAGAATGTCGCCGACCTCCGCGTCTTCCGGGCCACGGCCGAAGAGTGGGAGAAGCTCATCGGGTGGCGGACCGACATGCGGAAACGGGGATGGAAATTGCTCAAGGTCACGAGCGAAGAGACCGAGGTGGTCGCCATCTTTGGACGTACCAAGACCAAGGAATAGCGATGCGTCGTGTGCTTCTCGTGGCGGCGGCATTCACCGCGCTCAGCTGCACGCCAAAGAATCCGGCGTCCGGTCCTACGCCCGCGAACCCGCCCGGTGCTCCCCCGGCCCCCCCGGCCCCCCCGGCCCCCCCGCCGCCCCCGCCCCTTCGTGGGCCGCCGCCGGCCGCACAAGGATTGCGCGTGGGACCGAGTGTGCTGCACTACATGGCGCATCAAACACTCCATGCAGAACAAGAGCTCCAAGGTCAGACGCAAGTCATCATTCGCGGAACGCGATTGTTTTTCGCGGCGACCATCGTCGGCCCCGCCGATAGCCTGGGGTACCGGCTGACGTTCACCATTGATTCGATTGCTCTCGATTCCGGCACGACAGTTCCGCCGACAGTCGTCCTCTCGGCTGCGCGAGGCTTGGTCTACGATGGCAGGCTCACCCCCGCCGGGGTGTCGAGGCTCACACTCGTGTCCGACTCTACGCGCGCGGCTCCGTTTGTGCAGCTCTTGGGTCTCCTACAAACCTTCTACCCTCGTCTCCCAGCAGCAGGGCTGATCGCCGGTGCCGAGTGGACCGACACCACCACGAGCGATGACCGAGTCGTGATCGACGTAAAGCGGCAGTCGATCCATCGTTCTCGGGCGGCGACGTGGGAAGACCGAGCGGGAATTCGCGCGCTGCGACTCGAGGTGACCTCGACATACGGTGTCGCAGGTTCCGGCAGCCAATTGAATCAGCCCGTGGAGGTCACGGGATCGGGAACAGGAACGGCGCACTACTTTATCGGTGTCGACGGACGGTACCTGGGCGGCGAAGGGACGGATAGCTCGACGATCACCGTCAAATTCCCCTACCAATCTGCTGTTATCCCGGCGACTCGGATCCTTCGCTCAACGACCATCCTGTTACCGTGACAGTCTCCCGGACTGCCGCGCTTGGGTGTTTGCTTGTGTTCACCGTCGGGCTATTGGGCCGGCCGGCCGCCGCGCAGTCCGTCGCCCCCAACCTCGCGACCGGCTACCTCTTTCCGACCGACGTCCGTGATGCGCGCGCCATCTGGGTGAATCCCGCGGGCCTCGGCCTGACGCGGGAAGCGTCGGTATACGCGGAACTGGGCGTCGGCGATCCCGGCTCGCGTGGGAGGCTGCGGCAGATCAATGCCGGGTTCAATTCGCGTGGTCTGTCGCTGGGCTATCAGCGTGACTTCCTCGACGACGGCGTGCGCGGCACGACACTTCGGCTGGGACTCGCGGGTGGAGCGCGGGGGCTCGCGGCGGGTTTCGCCATCGCGCGGTACGGCGGGAGCGGTGCGCACGCGACCGGCTGGGATCTCGGTGTGACCTATGCGGCCCTGCCGCAGCTCACCGTCGGCCTCGTGGCGGCGAACCTGGGCCAGCCGATCGTGCGCGGTCTGCGGCAGCGCTCCAACTTCATTCCGGGCCTGACCTGGCACCCCGGTCCGGTTCCGGCCATCGCGTTCTCGACCGCCGCCCACATCTCGACCGATTCGGTTCTGTCGTACGCCTTTGGCCTCAGCTGGCGCACCACGGGCACGTCACGCTGGCCCATCGAGATCCTCGCCCGCATGGACACGGACAAGGGGCTGCGCCGCGGCGCATTCGCGCTCGGCGTGTCGATCGGCGGAGAGAATCGCTTCGGCGCCGTCATTGCGTCGCCGGGCGATGTGTCGCGCATCGACGGCGCGAGCGTGTACGGGCTCGTGACGCGTGAGCCCACCACCCGGCGCCACTAGGAGGACCGTCGTGTGCGTGTGCGCGCGCGCACGCGCGGACGACTCTTTGCCGCCGAATCTCCCGCCTCACGCTCGTTGAGCTGTCCACTCAGCAGGATCAGGTCCCGGAACGACAGATTGCGAAACACCGTGTCGGTGAGCGCTCGCGCGTAGGTTCCCCGGATCACCAGCCGAAATATGAGCCCCCCGCGCAGGTCGAAGCCCATCTGGGTGCGGACGCTGTCGCGCGAGTAGGAACGGACGCCGTGCGGCGTAAGGACGACGGTGCGGCGGCGGGTGAGCAGCAACAGCGTCGTGTCTTCCTGGCCGGCGGGTTGATAGGCGTACAGCGCGACGTCACCCGGAGCCAACGCGCGGCGCGCGCGCATGGCACGCGTGAGGCTGTCGGGAACCGGCGGCCGGATCGCGACCTTGGGTACCTTGCTGAACACGGTGTAGGCGACGACCGCGGCGCCGGCGACGAACGCGATCGACAGCAGGCAGCCCGCCACGCCCAGGCCGAGCAGCGACTTGTAGAACATCGCCGTGAGGCGGCGCCGGAACGGGACCCGCACGCGATCGCGCGCCGCCGTCGGCAACGCGTTCACCAGCCCGCGGCTGACCTCGCTGGCCATCTGAAAGCGTTTCTTGCGGTCCTTCTCGAGCATCCGCTCCAGCACCACGGCCATTTCTTCCGAGACGTCGGGGCGCTCGCGGCGAATCGGGGCCGGCGGTTGCGTGAGCTGCTTGGCGAGAATCGACGCCGACGACGAACCGTCGAACGGCGGTGACCCGGAGAGCATCTGGTAGAGGACGATGCCTAACGAGTAGATGTCCGACCGGCCGTCCAGCTGGTCGCCCGCGGCCTGCTCGGGACTCATGTACTGCGGCGTCCCGATGATCATCCCTTCGCTGGTGAGCTGGGCGCTCCCCGGAGTGGCCGCCTGTGCTGCCTGGGCGGCCTTCGCAATGCCGAAGTCGGTCACGAGCACGTGGCCGCTCTTGTCGAGCAGCACGTTGTCGGGCTTGATGTCGCGGTGCACGATGTCGTGGCTGTGGGCGTACGCGAGCGCGTCGGCGACCTGGCGCGCGATACGCGCGGCATCGCCGATCGACAGCTTCTGATGGCGTTCCAGGAGGTCGCCCAGCGAGGGGCCGTCGATGCACCGCATGATGATGTAGAAGACCTCCTCCTGCCGGCCGACCTTGTAGATCGGTACGATATGCGGATGCTCGAGTCGTGCGACGGTCTGCGCTTCGCGCAGAAAGCGCTCGGCGACGGTCGGGGAGGGGGCGAGCTCGACGTCGAGGACCTTCACCGCGACGTCGCGATTCAAGGCGTTGTCGCGGGCGCGGAAGACGGCCGCAAAGCCCCCCTGACCCAGGAGCGGGCCAACAGTAAATTCCTGTCCGAGCGCTTGTTGCAGGCGCTTCTGGAGGGCTGCGAGGTCCATGGCGGTGGGAAAAGATAGGATTGCACGACGGGTTGTGCTATGGACAGCCGCACTCTTTCTGGTGTGGCTGTTCGGCGTTTGGCCGCCACCGATCTGGTGGCGAACTCACGATCCCCGTTGCACGGCGATGATGCGGTTACGTGCCGAGGTGCAGACGTGCCGTCGTGCGCCCGGGGAGTCACACGTCGGCATGTCGGCACGAGGGCGCGAGGATTCGCGACTGCTCGAGCGGATGGTCATCATCGCCGAGGATTCGCGATTCAAAACGCATCACGGGATCGATTTCATTGAAATGCGAGACGCGTGGGCCGCCGGCGGTCACCGCGGCGCGAGCACGATCACGCAGCAGCTCGCGAAGAACCTCTATCTCTCTCCGTCGCGCTCGATCTTCCGCAAACTGAAAGAAGCCGTCACGGCGGTGCGGCTCGAGTTGGCGCTCAGCAAGGACCGCATCATGGAGCTGTATCTGGAGAATGCGGAATTAGGGGCTGGGGTTTGGGGAATGGAGCCAGCGAGCAGAGCCTACTTCGGCGTGGCCGTCTCGGCGCTGAGCGCAAATCAGGCCGCGGAACTGGCGGCCACGCTCCCCCAACCCCGAACCTCCAACCCCGCGTTCCGGCCCGCACGCATGCTTGCCCGCCGAGACTTGATTCTGGCGCGGTACTTCGGTGGCGCGACTCCGGTGCCGCCCGCAGAGGAAGACTCGATTCCGATTCCGGTTATTCCGCCGATCGAGCCGCCAATTCTACCGCCGATACTGGACTCGCTCGTCATTCCGGATACGCTCGCGATCCCAGATACAACAAAGGACCACCCAGACTCGGGTGGTCCTCGCTTAGTCTACAAGCCGTAGCGGCATCACGAGCGCCATGTAGGAGGCCGGATCGTTCCAGCCGACGGGGTCGATCGTCGCGGCGCGCTCGGGCGCCTTGAACGTAAAGCGCACTTCGTCGGTCGGCATGTACTTGAGGATCTCCAGCAAGTACATCGCGTTGAAGCCGATCTCGAGCGGCTCGCCCTCGTACGTCACCGCCAGCTCGTCCTGCGCCTCACCCAGGTCCGGTGTCTGGACCGAGAACTTCACGTTGCCGCCTGAGAACGCGAGGCGAATGCGATGCGTCTGGTCACTCGCGACGACGCTCATGCGGCGCAGCGCCGCGGCCATCGCGGCCTTATCGACGGTCGCCTGCTTGTCGTTCTCGCGCGGGATCACCTGCTCGTAGTTCGGATACGGCCCTTCGATCAGTCGCGAAAAGACCAGCGTGCCGCCGGCGCGGAAGCCGATATGGTTGTCACTCTTGGCGAGCTCGATCTCGGCATCGCCAGGATAGAGCCGGCGAACCTGCTCGAGCGCTTTGGGTGGGACGATCAGGTCGGCGGTGGAGCCGCCAGTCGCGGGCACGTCCATCTTGGCGAGCCGGTGACCGTTCGTCGCCACCATGCGCATCCGGTCAGGACGCAGCTCCCAGAGGACGCCGTTGAGAATCGGCCGGCTCTCTTCGGTCGATGCCGCGAACGCGACGTGGCCGACCAGCTTGTGCACGACGCCGGCCGCCGCCTTCCACGCCTTCTCGAACTTCACCGCCGGGAACGAGGGGAATTCTTCGCGTGGCAGGCCGAGCAGCTTGAACTTCGAGCGTCCCGACTCGATCGAGACGCGTGCTTCGCCGGCGGCGGTTACGCGCACCGGACCCGACGGCAGCTCGCGGGCGATGTCCACCAGCTTCTTTGCGGGTAGCGTCACCGCGCCGTCCACATCCACCTCGGCAGGCACCGTGGTGCTCACCGCGATGTCGAGATCCGTGCCGGAAAGGCGCAACCCGCCGCCCTGCTTCGAGGCCTCGACCAGGACGTTGGAGAGCACGGGCAGCGTGGTCTTGGCGGGAATGGCTGCCGCCACGGCGGCGAGGCCTTCCTGCAGCTGTTCTCGCGTGATCGTGAACTTCATGCCGGGCGCGTCTTCTCCAAATGGGGAAAGTCTGTACTACTGCTTCTCTATATAGAAATACTAGTAGTAGTAGTAGACACCGGGGATATGTGGGCGATGCCGCTAAAGCGCAACCAGTGCATCACCTGCAATCCGTCTCGCAATGTTGGCGCGCTGTTGGGACTGTTGGCGCTTTGCGGAAATCTGCGTCGTTGTCCCCACACCCCACATCCCACGATGTTTCCCACGCCGCTTTGTTAGTTACAGTGCGGACAATTCCTGCCGTGCCATCTCCACACGCTCTTTGAACGTCCGGTCACGCATCATCTGTCGCTCCACTTTGTCCACGCTGTGAATCACCGTGGAGTGGTCCCGGCCGCCGAATGCCTGCCCGATCTCAACCAGCTGCATGCCCAGCATGTCGCGCGCCAGGTACATCGCCACCTGGCGCGGGATGGTGAGCGTCTTGGTCCGTGCCTTCGAGCGGAGCCCCTCGGGGGTCACGCCCCAGCGCCGCGCCACGACTTCCTGCACGCGGTCGATGCTGGGCGCCGACTGGCTGCCGCTCCCGTATCCGGCGCCTTCGTCACCTTGGCGGATCTTGTCGGAGAGCGCGTCGCGCGCCAGCTCGATGGTGACCTCGCGGTTCTTCAGCGACGCGAACAGCAGCAGTTTGATGATACAGCCCTCGAGCTCGCGCACGCTCGACCGGATGTGCTCGGCGATGAAGCGCAGCACGTCATCCGGGATCGTGAGCTCGAGATGATCCTGCTCGGCCTTCTTCCGGAGAATGGCGATCCGGTGCTCGAGATCGGGATGTCCGATGTCGGCGACCATGCCCCATTCGAACCGCGAGATCAGCCGGTCCTCGAGCCCGGGAATTTCCTTGGGCGGCCGGTCCGAGGTCAGCACGATCTGTTTGTGGGCCTCGAACAGCGCGTTGAAGGTGTGGAAGAACTCCTCCTGCGTCATTTCCTTGCCTTCCAGGAAATGCACGTCGTCCACGAGGAGCAGATCCACGTCGTTGCGGTAGCGGCGCCGGAACTCGGACATGGTACGCGCGTGAATCGATTCGATCACGTCGTTGATGAACTGTTCCGCCCCGAAGTACTGCAGCCGGGTCTCGGGGTTTTTCTCGAGCACCGCGTGCGCGATGGCCTGCATCAGGTGCGTCTTGCCGAGTCCCGTCGCGCCGTAAATGAAGAGCGGGTTGTACGTCTTGCCCGGCGCCTCGGCGACGGCATGTGCCGCGGCCGCCGCGAGCTCGTTGGACTTGCCGATCACGAACGTCTGGAAACTGTAGCGTTCGTTGAGCGGTGTCGTCCCGATGTTGGTGGCTGTTGCGACGCCCGCGCTTTCACGCGGCGCGACGAAGAAATCCATTTGGGGGCGCCGCTGCCGGTCTTCCTGGACGCGGAAGACGACGGTCGTCGGCCTTCCCAACACGCGCTCGGCCACGCGCGCCAATAGCACCGCGTGTTTGGACTCGTTCCACTCCGCGGCGAACTGATCGGGTGCGCCGAGGATCAGGCGGCCCTCGTCGAGTGCGATGGGCTCCGATGGCTCGAGCCACGTGCGCACCGTCGCCTCGGGAAGTTCACGTCGAGCTTCGTCGAGGAGACGCTTCCAAGCTTCGTTGACCGATTGCTCCATTACGATTTTCTGATTTTAGGAAGGACGTCCAGCAAGGGCGGCCCGAAAGTACGGGCCCGATGTGGAAAAGTCAACCTTGACCGTCGCATCGCACGTCGGGTAACTTTCCCGGCCTTACACGAGGAATTTATGGGTCCGACATATCGGCCGCGGAATCGGCGGCGTATCAATAAGCATGGTTTCCGCGCGCGGATGAAAACCGTTTGGGGCCGCGCGACGTTATCCCGCCGGCGCAAGAAGGGTCGCAAGCGTCTCACCGTCCGTATTCCATCCAAACACCGGAGCCGGTAAACGCGCGAACGGTACCCGCGCCGCGTGCGCATCACGCGCGGCGCGGAGCTCACCGCCTGCTGGGAAGCGGGTGGGAGTCGCCGCCGTCGCACACCGCATCTCGATCTGGCCTGGCGTCACAGCACTTTGGGTCACGCGCGTCTTGGACTCATCGTCCCGCGACATCAGTCGACGGCTGTAGCGCGCAATCGACTGCGTCGCCGGTTGCGTGAGATCCTGCGCCGCGACGTGCTGCGACACCTTCCCGCCGTCGATCTCGTGATTCGCGCGAAGCGCTCCGCCTACACCGCCTCATTTGCAGTGCTGCGCGCCGAATTGACGGGAGCCGTGGAGACGCTGACGTGACGCTGCAACGACTGCCGCGTCTGGCCGTAATGACTTTCATTCGCGGCTACCAGCTCACGCTGTCGCATCTGATGCTCACGCAATGCCGGTTCGAGCCGTCGTGCTCGCGCTACACGTACGAAGCAGTCGAGCGCTATGGAGCGCTGAAAGGCAGCTGGCTTGGAATCCGACGCATCCTCAAGTGTCATCCGTTCCACGCGGGCGGCTATGATCCCGTTCCGTGACATGGCAGCGAGTCACCGGGCGTAGCCGTGGATAAACGCAATCTGCTGATCGCGTTCGTGCTCATGATGATTGTGGCCGTCGCGCCATCGCTCATCTGGCCGACGAAGAAACCGGCGGGCGGTCGGACAGTCGGACAGTCTGACAGCGCGCGTACCACGGACACCGCGTCGGCTCGGCGCTCTACCGAACCCGCTCCACCGTCCGACCGTCCGACCGTCCGACCGTCCGTCGACACAGGTCGCGTCGTTTGGGTGACATCCCCTCTGTATCGCCTGGGCTTCAGCTCAAAGGGCGCCCGTCTCGTCTCCGCAGAGCTGGTGCAATACCAATCGTTTGCTCCGGGCGATTCCGGCAAGTCGGCGCAGCTCGTGACGCCGGGCGACGCGTTTCTGCGCCACCGCCTGGTCCTTCCGAGCGGCGACACCGTCTCGCTCGACGATTGGGATTTCCACCCTAGCCCTGACGCGCCGGGGATCGTGGTAAATGCCGGGCAGGGCCCCAAGCCGTTGCGCTTCGAAGCCGAGAAGGCCGGCTCGCATGTGACGCTCGAGTACCGCTTCCTGCCCGAGGAGTATCGCTTCGAGGTAAACGGCTCGGTGACGGGACTGGGCAGCGGCGGCGCCATCTTGCTGCTCGACCTGGCGGATGGACTTCGTTCCGCCGAGAAGGATTCGGTGGATGACTATCGCCACTACTCCGTGGTGACGAAGGCGTCCAAGACCGAGCGCACCGACTTCTCCAGCATCAAGCCGGATGGGCGCGCCGTGCTCAACGGCCCGTTCGAGTGGGTCGGCGTGAAATCGAAATACTTCTTCGTTGCCGCGCTCGCGTTGGAGGAAGGACAGCCCACGTTTGCCGGCGCGATCGCGATCGGCGGTCCGCGCAGCGGCAAGCAGGCAACGCGCGCCACCGTGCTGGTCACGATGCCGGTGCAGCCTGCCGGGACGTTCCGGTACCAGGTGTTCACCGGTCCGCTCGATTCGCGCCACCTGGCGCGGCTCGGCCACGGTCTCGACGATGCCAATCCGTACGGTGGCATCTTCCGGCCGATCATTCAGCCCGTGTCGCAGATCGTGCTCACGGTGCTGTTGTGGATGCACGAGCGCCTGCATCTGGCCTACGGCTGGGTGCTGATTCTCTTCGGCATCGTCGTGCGCATTCTGCTCTGGCCGCTCAACCAGAAGGCGATGGAGTCGGGCATCCGCATGCAGGCGGTCGCCCCGCTCATCAAGGAGACGCAGGACAAGTACAAGAACGAGCCTGAGCGGCTGCAGCGCGAGATGCTGCGCATCTACAAGGAGCACAAGGTCAATCCGCTCGGCGGCTGCCTGCCCATGCTGCTCCCGATGCCCGTGTTGCTCGCGCTGTTCTTCGTGTTCGCGAACACGATCGCGTTCCGCGGTGTGCCATTCCTGTGGCTGTCGGATTTGTCGCGCCCCGATCCGTTCAAGATCATTCCCATCCTGATGGGTCTGTCGATGTTCGTGCTGTCCAAGGTGGGCCAGATCGGTGTGCCGCCGAATCCGCAGACCAAGATGATGGTCTACTTCATGCCGATCGTCATGACGCTCTTGTTCCTGAACTTTGCGTCGGGCTTGAACCTCTACTACGCGGCACAGAATCTCTTCAGCATTCCGCAGCAATACATGATCGCGAAGCGCCGCCTGCGCGAAGCGCCGGTGTCGACTCCGAAGCCTCCGCCAAAGACCTAGACTGCTCTCCGACCCCATCGTCGCGCTGGCGACGCCGCCGGGTCGCGGAGCGCTTGCCCTGATTCGCCTGTCGGGCGCCGGATCGTTCGCCATTGCCGCCCGCTGCCTCGAGCCGTTTCAGCCGACACCGCCGCGCACCGTGTTCCGGGCGCGACTGACACATCCCGACTCCCGCGAGCCGGTAGATGACTGCCTGGCCGCCTGTTTCCCGGCTCCGCATTCCTACACGGGCGACGACCTCGTCGAGATCTCGACGCACGGCGGGCTCGTGGTACCGGCCGCCGCACTCGCCGCCTTCGCCGCCGCCGGGGCGCGCCCAGCGCAGCCGGGCGAGTTCACCCGTCGCGCCGTGCTCAACGGCAAGATGGACTTGCTCCAGGCGGAGGCCACCGCGGATCTCATCGATGCGGGATCGCCCGCGCAGCGGCGCCGGGCGTTGCACCAGCTCGAGCGTGGCCTCTCCGACCGCCTTGTCGCACTCCGCAGCGAAATCCTCGAGCTCGAGGCGCTGATCGCGTACGACATAGACTTTCCGGAGGAGGATGAGGGCCCCGTGTCACCGCAACGCGTGCGTGGTGCGTGGGAGGTGGTGCGTGGGCGTGTCGCCGATCTGCTTCGCACCGCCCCCGAAGGCGAGCGGCTGCGCGAAGGCGCGTTGCTGGTAATTGCGGGGCGACCGAACGCCGGCAAGTCATCGCTCTTCAATGCGCTGCTCGGCACGGAGCGCGCGATCGTCACCGAGATTCCGGGCACCACGCGCGACGCGATCGAAGCCTACACCGTGATCGAGGGCTTCCCGTTTCGGATCGTCGATACAGCAGGCTTGCGCGACTCGGGCGAGCGCATCGAGCAGCTCGGCATCGAGGTCAGCAAGAAGTATCTCGCCGCCGCGGATCTCGTGCTTTTTTGCGAAGAGCGCGCCGACCCGTCGCGGGCCGCGTTCCTTGCGCAGGTTAGCGCTCCCGTCGTGGTCGTTCGCACGAAAGCCGACGTGACGGGCGAAGGCGTCTCCGCAGTTACGGGGCGAGGCTTGCCCGAGCTGCGCGGCCGGCTCGCGGAAGTCGCGTTCGGCAAGCTGCTCGCGCTGGGCGACGTCGAGCCCGTGGTCACGCGCGCGCGGCATCGGACTGCGTTGGAGCGGGCCCTCGCCGAGCTGGATGCGTTTTGGACGGCGCGCACGGGCGGCGTGGATGCAGCCGCGACGGCGACCCATCTCCGTGCGGCGGTGCTGGCGCTCGACGAGCTGATTGGCGCGGTTACGCCAGAGGACGTGCTCGACCGCGTGTTCGCAGCATTTTGCGTGGGGAAGTGAGCGCTTCGATCATCGTGCGCGCCTTCGCGAGCGTTTCCTCGTACTCCGCGGCCGGCTCGGAATCCCATACGATCCCGGCGCCCGCGTGAAAGGTCGCGCTCCCATCCCGTAGCACGATCGTCCGGATCGGAATGTTGAAGTCCATCGCGCCGGTGGCAGAGACGTAGCCGATCGCCCCGCAGTAGAGGCCACGCGGCGCCCGCTCCAGTTCCGCGATGATCTGCATCGCGCGAATCTTCGGCGCACCCGTCACCGATCCGCCGGGGAACGCCGCGCGCAACAAGTCGAACGCGTCGGCTCCATCCCTCAGCTCACCCGTTACCGTCGAGACAAGATGGTGGACCGTGGGGTGCGCCTCGAGCGCGAACAGCTTGGGGACGCGCACTGATCCTGGGCGGCAGACTTTTCCGAGATCGTTGCGCAGCAGATCCACGATCATGACGTTCTCGGCGCGGTCCTTTTCGCTCTCCAGGAGCTCGCGCGCCAACCCGGCGTCCGTGACCGCGGTCGTCCCGCGCGGACGCGTTCCCTTGATGGGCCGCGCTTCCGCCGCGCGCGTCGTGGCGTCGAGTCGCACGAACCGCTCCGGCGAGATGCTCGCGACCTGGGCGTCACCGTACTCGAGGTAGGCGCCGAAGGGGGCGGGGTTGCGGGCGCGCAAGCGGCGATACAGCGCGAGCGCGGAGCCCACGAACGGCGCGTGAAAGCGCTGCGAGAGGTTGACCTGATAGACGTCGCCCGCGGCGATGTACTCACGAATGCGCGCGACGGCGGCCTCGTACTCGTCGCGCGACACGTTGGAACGCGGCTGCTCGGGCGTCGGGGCGGGATGATCCGGAATGGCGGGCGGCTGGGCCAGGAGCCGGTCGCGGACCCAGGCCGTGCGTGCGGCTGACCGCTCCCCATTGCCGGTCGTGATGAGCCAGGCCTTCGCCTCCAGATGGTCCCACGCGATCACCCAGTCGTAGAGGGCGAGCGCGACGTCCGGCAGGTCTGGCGTCAGCCGGTCCGCGGGTGGCCGGACGACGTGCTCCAGCTCGGCACCCCAGTCGTAGCCGACGTAGCCGGCAATGCCGCCCTGGAACGGCGGCAGGCCCCCGAGCGGTGCATGACGGTGGGTGCGCAACATGTCGCGCGCTGCTTCCGGTGTGCGCGCGACGGCGACCGGGTCGGCGGCGAGGAACGAGTACCGGCTCAGCGCGCCTTGCGCCGAGCTATCGAGAAACAGGAGGTAAGGGAGTCCGCTGAAACGAACGCAGGTGCCGAAAGGGTCGGGAGCGGGAACGAGTGGTAGAACGTGCGTCACGATCCCACGAACTTCTTCGTCGTCCCGCGCAGCGCGCTGCCGGCCGGCGGCCGCCAGAGCGCGGTCTGCTCGATCACCTTCGCGAGCTCCATGTCGCTCGCCGTGACGCCGCCGGCGCTGTGCGTCCAGAGCTTCACCTGCACCTTGCCCCAGCTCACGGCGAGATCGGGATGATGGTCGGCGGCTTCGGCGAAGAACCCGATCGCGTTCACCAGCATCAGGGTCGTGGGCCAGCCATCGGTCTGGTACTCGCGCACGATGGCGCCGTCGTCGAGCCGCCACCCGGGCAGGCTCTTCAAACGATCGCCGATTTCGGCGGGCGAAAGCTTAGTCGAGGGTTTCACGGTAGCTCGCTGACTGGCCGAAGTTCTCCTCCACCTCCACCTCGATCGCTGTGAGGTGCACAGAGCCGAGCTCGGCGCGGACGCGGCCGGCGAGATACTGCGACAGCATCTCGACGGTCGTATTCGGGATGGGCAGGATCACGCAATCGCGTGCGGGAAAGACGTAGCGGGGCTGGCCGTCAAATGCCACGCGCACGCTGCCGTTCTCCTCGGCGATCGTGAGCTTGGGATTGTCGCGCGGCAACAGGACGCGGTGATCGAGCTCGTCGGTGAGGCGCCGCATCAACTTCTTCACGGCGGCAAAATCGAGGACAAACCAGCTGTCCTTCTCGAGCCCGCCCTCCACAATGACGCCGGCGCGATAGTTATGGCCGTGCAGCGTTTCGCAGCGGTGGCCGGCGAAGGTAATGAAATGCGCCGCCGCGAAGACGAGGTCTTCCTTGGTGATCGCTACCTTGAATTCGCCGCGCGTCGCCATTCCGGTAATCTACTCGGGCGGACTCGCCTCGCCTGTCGACAGCCGCCACACCTCATCCGCCAGCCATTCCAGCCGCTGCTGGGCATAGTCGAGTTCCGCCGGAGTCATGGTCTTGGCGCGCCGGGCGATTTCCCGCGTATGGCTGAGGAGTTCGTCCAGGACCTCCCGCAGCGGCCGATTGTGGCGGCGCTCCGGCACACGCGACATCGGGGAAGCGGGCTTCTTGCCGCGGGGGCTCACGCCGTTTGGATACCCGAGGCCCGATCATCCGCCTGCCGCAGCTCTTCGACCGCGGCCCGCACCGTGGACGGGGCGCCATGCTCGGCGAAGTAATTCTCGACCAGGCGGAGACCGAGGTAATAGCCGGAGCGCTCGGGGAGCACCTTCCCTGCCAGCAGCCGGGCCGCCGGGCTCATGCCGCCGGACAGGTAGCGCAGCCGCAGACCCAGGCCCGTCGAGTCGAGGTCGGTGGCGGACGCCCGCCGCAGGAAGGCGTCGAGCTCGCGCAGCCGGCGGTATTGGCGGCGGTTGTAACCGAAGTACTCCCACGGCT
>WNGH01002386.1_pt1 | contig 21718 bp, 19 predicted proteins | sample 5400631 | NCBI WGS metagenome assembly WNGH01 (sample SAMN13153373, study PRJNA577476) | soil metagenome | isolation source: 115 cm soil or saprolite under Garry oak tree replicate 1 | place: USA:California | collected 2016-06-15
GGCGAGGGCGTCGCCGCCCAGGTCCTCGTGAAGCTGGGCGCCGACCTCTCACGTGTCCGCCAGCAGGTCATCCAGCTCCTTTCCGGGTATGCGGGCAAGGAGGGCGCCAGCTCCGGTGCCCCGGGCGAAGGGGCGCAGCCGCAGGGCTCGCTGGTGCTCGACCAGTTCGGCCGCAACCTGACCCAGCTCGCCCGCGAGGGCAAGCTCGACCCGGTGATCGGGCGAGAGAAGGAAATCGAGCGGGTCATGCAGGTGCTCTCGCGGCGGACCAAGAACAACCCCGTGCTCATCGGCGAGCCGGGCGTGGGCAAGACGGCCATCGTCGAGGGGCTCTCCCAGGCGATCGTCAAGGGCGAGGTGCCCGAGACGCTCAAGGGCAAGCAGCTCTACACCCTCGATCTGGGCGCCCTGGTGGCGGGCTCCCGCTACCGAGGTGACTTCGAGGAGCGCCTCAAGAAGGTCCTCAAGGAGATCCGAACACGCGGCGACATCATCCTGTTCATCGACGAGCTGCACACGCTGGTCGGTGCGGGCGCCGCCGAGGGCGCGATCGACGCGGCCTCGATCCTCAAGCCGATGCTGGCCAGGGGCGAGCTGCAGACGATCGGCGCGACCACCCTCGAGGAGTACCGCAAGCACCTCGAGAAGGACGCGGCCCTGGAGCGCCGGTTCCAGCCGATCCACGTCAACGAGCCGACCGTCGCCCACACGATCGAGATCCTCAAGGGCCTGCGTGACCGCTACGAGGCCCACCACCGGGTCACGATCACCGACGACGCGCTGGTGGCCTCGGCCAACCTGGCCGACCGCTACATCTCGGACCGCTTCCTGCCCGACAAGGCGATCGACCTGATCGACGAGGCCGGTAGCCGGATGCGGATCAGGCGCATGACCGCGCCGCCCGACCTGCGCGAGTTCGACGGCAGGATCTCCGAGGTCCGGCGCGACAAGGAATCGGCCATCGACGCCCAGGATTTCGAGAAGGCGGCCTCGCTGCGCGACCGCGAGAAGCAGCTCCTGGCCGACAAGGCTCGCCGCGAGCGCGAGTGGAAGTCGGGCGACATGGACGTGGTCGCCGAGGTCGACGAGGAGCAGATCGCCGAGGTGCTGGCCTCATGGACGGGCATCCCGGTGTTCAAGCTCACCGAGGAGGAAACCGCCAAGCTCCTGCGGATGGAGGACGAGCTGCACAAGCGGGTCGTCGGGCAGGAGGCGGCCATCCGCGCGGTGTCGCAGGCCATCCGGCGCACCCGCGCCGGCCTGAAGGACCCCAAGCGGCCCTCCGGTTCGTTCATCTTCCTCGGCCCGTCGGGCGTGGGGAAGACCGAGCTGTCGCGGACGCTCGCCGAGTTCCTCTTCGGCGACGAGGACGCGCTGATCGCGCTCGACATGAGCGAGTACATGGAGAAGCACACCGTCTCGCGGCTGATCGGCTCGCCTCCCGGCTACATCGGCTACGAGGAGGGCGGCCAGCTCACCGAGGCCGTTCGGCGCAAGCCCTTCAGCGTGGTCCTGTTCGACGAGATCGAGAAGGCCCACCCGGACGTGTTCAACACACTCCTGCAGATCCTGGAGGACGGTCGTCTGACCGACGCCCAGGGTCGCACGGTGGACTTCAAGAACTGCGTGCTGATCATGACCTCGAACCTGGGCACGCGCGACATCGCCAAGGGCACCACACTGGGCTTCACCGCCAAGGCGGACGCCAAGGTCGACTACGAGCGCATGCGCGACAAGGTCTTGGACGAGCTGAAGCGCCACTTCCGGCCCGAGTTCCTGAACCGGATCGACGAGGTGATCGTCTTCCACCAGCTCAGCCGCGAAGAGGTCAAGAGCATCGTCGACCTGATGACCAGGCGCGTCGTCGAGCAGCTCAAGTCCAAGGACATCACCATGGAGCTGACCGACGCCGCCAGGGAGCTGCTGGCCGAGAAGGGCTACGACCCGGCGCTGGGTGCCCGGCCGCTGCGGCGGACGATCCAGCGGCTGGTCGAGGACCCGCTCTCGGAGAAGCTGCTCTGGAAGGAGTTCGGCGCCAGCCAGCTCGTGGTGGTCGATGCCGAGAACGACGAGATCGTCTTCAGGTCGCTCGACCAGGCCGCTGACGGGATCGACATCCCTCCGGCGGAGTTGGCCGGCACGGAGTAGGCCCTTCGAGTGTCCCACCCCAGGGATAGACGAAGCCCCCGGATCATCCGGGGGCTTCGTCGTGGTGGCGCGGACGCCATCGACCGCGTGCGCTACCGGCTGGCCGAGCCCGATCCGGAGCGCCGCGCGCTCGACCGCCTCGCCTGGGTGCACGCCACCAGCGGGCTGGGGGACGCGGCGGTGGCGGTGGCGCTGGCCGGCACGCTGTTCTTCTCGGTGCCGGTGGCCGCCGCGCGGCCGAGGGTCGCGCTGTACCTGCTGATCACGGTGGCGCCGTTCGCCGTGGTCGCGCCGCTGCTCGGCCGCCTGCTCGACGGGCGCAGCGGGGCCAGCCGCGTGGCCATGATCGTGGCGCTGCTCGTGCGGGCCGTCCTGGCGTGGGTGGCGGCCACGCGGCTGAACGGGCTGCTGCTGTTCCCGCTGGCCTTCGGCCTGCTGGTGAGCTCGCGGGTGCACGGCATCAGCCGCAGCGCCCTGGTCCCGGAGCTGGTCGGCTCCGGACGGGACCTGGTGCCGATCAACAGCCGCATGGCCCGGGTGGTGGCGATCGGCGGGACGGTCGGCGGCCTGCTGGGCGTCGCCGTCCAGAAGCTGCTCGGCGGCGGGGGCGTGCTGCGCCTGGCCGCCGCGGTCTTCCTGGTCGGCGGGTTCCTGGCCACCGCGGTCCCCGCGCTCCACGACGCCTGGCACCGGACCGGCCCGCGCGTCCCTGGCGAAGCGCCCACGCAGCCGGAGGGGCCGGTGCGGCCGGCGCAGGGCGCGACCGCGCGGCCGGGCCGGGTGGGGCGCTGGCCGGTGGCGAGGATCCGCCTGGCCAGGGCCGCCAGCGCCGCCACCAGGGCCGCCGGCGGCTTCGTGCTGTTCCTGCTGGCATTCGCCCTGCGCCGGCGCGGCGTGAGCACGGCGGGGCTCGGGCTGCTGGTGGCCGGGATCGGCGCCGGCGGCCTGATCGGCACCTTCCTGGTGCCGAGGCTCGCCCGCCGGCTGCGCGAGGAGGGGCTGCTGGCCTTCGGGCTGGGGCTGTCGGCGGTGACCTCCCTGCTGCTGGCCGGCAGGGTCGGCGTGGCCACCGCGGGGATCGCCGGCCTGATCGCCGGCACGGCCGCCTCCGCGGCCAGGCTGGGGTTCGAGAGCCTGGTGCAGCGGGACGTGCCCTCCGCCATCCGCGGCACCACCATCACCAGGTCCGAGACGGTTTTCCAGCTCGCCTGGGTGTTCGGCGCGGTGATCCCGGTGGCGCTGCCGGTGCCCGCCGACCAGGGCCTGCTGGCGATCGGCTCGGCCTGCTTGCTGGCCGTGGGCGTCTACCTCTTCGGGCTGATGCGCCTGCGGAACGGCCCGCGCCCCAGGGCGGCGCCCAACCCCGCCCGCCGCCCCGAGGCCCACGGCCGGTGAGCGTCGAGGCCGCGCCGGGTGGGGGCCGTGCGCCGGGTGGGGGCCGTGCGCCGGGCGCCCCTGGAGCCTCCCCGCCCGACGCGGAGCTGCTGGCGGCGGTGCGGGCCAGGGTGCTGGAGTGGTTCGGCCGCAGCGGGCGCGACCTTCCCTGGCGGCGGACGCGGGACCCCTACCGGGTGCTGGTCGCCGAGGTGCTCGCGCAGCAGACCCAGGCCGAGCGCGCCGCCGAGGCCTTCCCGCGCTTCCTGGCGCGCTTCCCCGACCCGGAGGCGCTGGCGTCCGCCACCCCCGCCGAGGTGCTGCGGGAATGGCAGGGGCTCGGCTACAACCGCCGCGCGCTGGCGCTGCGCGCCTGCGCGAAGGCTGTGTTGGAGCGCGGCGGCTGGCCGGCCACCGTCCAGGAACTGGCCTGTCTGCCGGGCATCGGCCCCTACACCGCCAGGGCGGTCGCCTGCTTCGCCATGGGCCAGGACGTCGCGCCGGTCGACACCAACGTCGCCCGCGTGCTGGCGCGCTCGCTGCACGGCGCCGACCCGTCGCAGCTCACCCAGGCCGAGCGCCAGCGGCTGGCCGACGCCGCCCTGCCGAGCGGTCGCGCCTGGGAGTGGTCGTCGGCGCTGATGGACGTGGGCTCCGCGCATTGCCGTCCCCGCCCCCGCTGCGAGGGCTGCCCGATCGGGGTGCGCTGCCGCTGGTTGGCGCTCGGCGATGGGGAGCGGCCAGCCTTCAAACCCCGGCAGGTCGCGCCCTTCTCCACCTCGGACCGGCGCTGGCGCGGAGCGGTCGTGCGCGTGCTCGCCGCCGAGCCCGCCGGTCTCGAGGAACCCGCCCTGGCCGCCGCCGTCGACGCGGGCGCCGCCGCCCGCCCGGCCGGCTGGTTCCACGTCCTGCTGTCGAGGCTGGAGGCCGAGGGCCTGATCGCCCGCGACCCCGGCGGCCGCCTCCACCTGCCGCGGACCTGAGCCGATCAACCCACCTCGAAGGAGCCGCCCGCTCGCCAGTAGCGCTTGGCGGAGCGGCTGGTGGACGGGTCGGTCTCGTCGGCGCGGCGCAGGAAGCCCTCGTCCACAAGGTACCTCCGCAGCGCCGCGTAATCCGGGTACCAGGCGCCCAGGGTCTGGTTGACCTCGGCCTCGGTGTAGCGGCGGCCGGGCTCGAACAGCCCCGCCAGCGCCCGCCCGGCCTGGCGCGTGGTCATGCCGGTGGCGGCGGTGATCTCCGCGCTGGTGGCCGCGCCGAGGACCAGGGCGGCGACCACCTTGAGCCGGTCTTCCTCGGCAAGCAGCCTGAGGATCTCGCGTGGCGTGAAGGCCGCTGACTCCATGGCTTGCTGTCCTGTGGAGGGCGGACGGCCGTCGTCCGGCCCACATGCTACCGTTGCCTGGCCCGCCTCCTTCAGCACCATCCGGACGTGCCGTGGCCAGAACCGTACGCACGACCTACGCCTGCACCGACTGTGGATCCTCCACGCCCCGGTGGGTCGGCCGCTGCCCGAGCTGCGGCGCCTGGAACACCCTCGTCGAAGAGGTGGTCGAGCGCAGCGCACCGCCGCGGGCCAGCGGCCCGGTCACGCCCGCCGTGCCGATCACCGAGGTGACGGCGCAGGCGGGCGCCCACCGCCCGACCGGTGTGGACGAGCTGGACCGGGTACTCGGCGGTGGCCTGGTGGCCGGCTCGGTGGTGCTGCTGGCGGGCGAGCCGGGCATCGGCAAGTCCACCCTGCTGCTCGGCATCCTGGCGCGGCTGGCGGCCGAGGCGCGGGTGCTCTACGTGTGCGCGGAGGAGTCGCTGGAGCAGGTCCGGCTGCGGGCCGAGCGCCTCGGCGCGCTGCATCCCGAGCTGTACCTGGCGGCCGAGACCGACCTCGGGGCAGTGCGGACGCTGATCGAGCGGACCGCGCCACGCGTGGTGGTGGTCGACTCGGTGCAGACGGTCGCCGACCCGGAGCTGGCCGGCGCGCCCGGCGGGGTCGGCCAGGTCCGCGAGGTCGCCGCGCAGCTCGTCCGGCTGGCCAAGGACCGGGGCATCGCGACCTTCCTGGTCGGCCAGGTCACCAAGGACGGCGTGGTGGCCGGGCCCAAGACGCTGGAGCACCTGGTGGACGTGGTGCTGTCGTTCGAGGGGGACCAGCACCACGCGCTGCGGCTGGTCCGCTGCACCAAGAACCGCTTCGGCCCGGCCTTCGAGGTCGGCTGCTTCGAGATGACCGAGGGTGGGCTGGAGCCGCTCGCCGACCCGTCGCGCCTGTTCCTGTCCGCCCGCGAGGCGGGCGTGGCCGGGGTCGCCTGCACCGTGAGCCTCGAGGGGCGCAGGCCGCTGGTGACCGAGGTCCAGGCGCTGGTCTCGCCGACCGGACTGGCGATCCCGCGGCGCATGGCGCAGGACCTCGACCAGGGCCGCCTGGCCATCCTGATCGCGGTGCTGGAGCGGCGGGCACGGGTGTCCTTCGGCGGCCACGACGTGTTCGCGGCGACCGCCGGTGGGGTGCGCCTCACCGAGCCCGCGGCCGACCTGGCCGTCTGCCTGGCCCTGGCCTCGGCCGCGCGCGACTGGCACGTGCCCGCCGACCTGGTGGCCTTCGGCGAGGTCGGGCTCGGCGGCGAGGTGCGTCCGGTCCCGCAGCTCGGCCGCCGCCTGGCCGAGGCGAGCCGCCTGGGCTTCCGGCGGGCCCTGGTCCCAACCGCCGACCCCGCCAAGGCCGGCGGCATGGCCATCACCCCGATCGCCTCGGTCTCCGAAGGCCTGTCCGCCGTCGCCGGCGCCGCCGCCCTCCCACGCCCGCGCCCCGCCGCCGCTGGGACGGCGCCGTGACCGGCGCGGGCGGGGCTGGCGAGCGGTTGGACGGCGACATGCTCGGGATGCTGCGTCTGGTGGCTCCGGGGACGGTGCTGCGGCAGGGGCTCGAGCGCATCCTGCGCGCGGAGACGGGCGCGCTGATCGTGCTCGGCGCGCCGGCCGGCGTGCAGGCGCTGTTCAGCGGCGGCTTCCGCATCCACGTCCCCTACACCGCGCAGCGGCTCTCCGAGCTGGCCAAGATGGACGGGGCGCTGGTCCTGGACGAGAACGCCCACCAGATCCTGTGGGCGAACGTCCACCTGATGCCCGACCCGGCGGTCCCGACCGTCGAGACCGGCACCAGGCACCGCACCGCCGAGCGCGTCGCCCGCCAGGCGGGCGTGCTGGTGATCGCCGTGTCCGAGTCGATGCGCACGGTCACCCTGTACCTGAACGAGTGGCGGCACGTGGTCGAGGAGGCCAGCGCCGTGTTGTCGCGTGCCAACCAGGCGGTGCAGACGCTGCAGCGCTACCGGACACGCTGCGACGAGGCCAGCGCCGCCCTCGACGCGGCCGAGCTGGGGGGTCACGCCACCCTGCGGCCCGTGCTCAACCTGATGTGCCGCTGCGAGATGGTCCGCCGCGTGGCGCTGGAGGTCGAGCGCTACGAGGCCGAGCTGGGCGCGGACGCGCGCCTGCTGCGCCTGCAGCTCGAGGACCTGAGCGCCGGCGTCGAGGAGGAGCAGCGCCAGGCCGTCCGCGACTACCTGCGACCCGGCCGTGGCATCGAGGTCTCCGACGTCCTCGAGGAGCTCGGCCGTCTCAGCCCGGAGGAGCTGTTCGACGCGCCCGCCACCGCCAAGGCCCTCGACCTGACCGGCAACCCCGATGCGCTCGACGTCGGCGTGGTCCCGCGCGGCTACCGGCTGCTGTCCCGGGTGCGGGGGCTGCCGACCTCGGTGATCACCCGCGTGGTCGAGCGCTTCGGCTCGTTGAAGGTGATACTCGCCGCCGGGATCGAAGACCTCGAAGAGGTCGAAGGGGTTGGCCCGGGCCGGGCGCGGAACCTGCGTGAGGGCCTCCGCCGACTTGCCGAGGCGTCGCCATAGGAGTTTTACTGAGAATTGCTTATTATCGCCCCTGAACTTGACTCCGCGCTTGATTAGCCCATCTACCAGCGCGTTCGCCTTGTACGTGGGGGCCTTCAGATGTTAACCTGGGTGTGTTCCGTACCAGGGAAGGGGAATTCGCGTATGTTCAAGGTCGGGGACTGCGTCATCTATCCGCAGCACGGTGCCGCGGTCGTCGAAGGGCTACAGGACCGTGAGATAGGTGGCGAGACCCGGGAGTACCTCGTCCTCAAGCTCACGTACGGCGATCTCACCCTCATGGTGCCACGGGACAACTGCCAGGAAGTTGGCATCCGTGAGGTCTGCAGCTCCGACGACGTCGAAGGCGTGCTCGAGATCCTCCGTACCGGTGAATGCTCGACCCAGGGCAATTGGAGCCGCCGGTTCAAGGGCAACATCGAGCGGCTCCAGTCGGGCGACATCTTCCAGGTGGCTGAGGTCGTTCGCGATCTCACCGTCCGGGACCGGGACAAGGGCCTCTCCGCGGGTGAGAAGCGCATGCTCCAGCGGTCCCGCCAGATCCTGGTCTCCGAGCTGGTGCTCGCCTGCACGTGCGATGAGCACAAGGCGATCCTCATGCTCGACGAGGCGCTGGAAGTCTCCTAGCCTCCCAACGATCCCTCCCGGCCGGGTGCTCCATGGCTCGAGCTGAGCGGGTCGGTGTGATCGTGCCAGCCGCCGGAGACGGACGGCGGCTGGCCGCCACCCGGTGCAAGGCGCTCGTCGAGCTGAGCGCTCGGCCCTTGCTCGCTTGGGCGCTGGCGGGGGTGGAGGCCAACGACCGCGTCGACAGCGTGGTGGTGGTCGCCCACCCGGCCAGCATCGAGGCGGTCGCCGCCCTGGTGGCGGCTGGAGGCTTCGCCAAGGTCTCCGCGGTGGTGGCCGGCGGCCCGACCCGCCGTGCCAGCGTCGCCGCCGGGCTCGACGCACTACCCCAGGGGCCTGCCTACGTCGCTGTCCACGACGCCTGCCGGCCGCTGCTCCGCCGCGGCGCCATCGACCGGCTCGCCGGTCTGCTCGACGAGGTCGCCGCCCAGGGGGTGGCACCGGGGGCTGCCGTGACCGACACCGTCCGCCGAGTGACGGCGGGCGACCGTTCCGGCGGGATCGTCGACCGCGAGGAGCTCCGGATGCTGCAGACACCACAGGTGTTCCTGCGGGCCGCCCTGCTGGAGGCGCACCGGCGCGCATCGGCGGGTGCGCTGGCCGATCCCGGTCCCGTGGACGGGGGCAGCGACGCCGTGCTGCTGGAACGAGCCGGCTTCCCGGTCGCCGTGGTGCCTGGGGAGCCGGAGAACCTGACCATCGCCACCGCGCTGGACCTGGAGGTCGCCGAGGTGCTGGCCGCGCGCGCCGCCTGGGGCCAGGCGGCCCGATGACCCCGCGGCTGCGGGTCGGCCAGGGCTTCGACGTCCACCCGCTGGTCGAGGGCCGCCCGCTGGTGCTCGCCGGGGTGCGCGTGCCGTTCGAACGGGGGCTCGGCGGGCACTCCGACGCCGACGTGGTCGCCCACGCGGCCTGCGAGGCGCTGCTGTCGGCCGCCGGGCTCGGCGACCTCGGCCAGCACTACCCGCCGACCGAACCGCGCTGGGCGGGCACTTCCAGCCTCGAATTCTGCCGCCAGATCGCCAAGCGGCTCTCGGAGGCCGGCTGGGCGGCGGAGAACCTCTCGGTGACGGTGCTCTGCGACCAGCCGCGCCTCGGGCCGCTGCTGCCCGCCATGCGCGAGACGCTGGCCGGCGCGCTTGACCTCGACCCCGAGCGGCTCCAGATCACGCCCAAGTCCTCGGAGGGCCTCGGCTTCACCGGACGCGGCGAGGGCATCGCCGCCATGGCGGTGTGCCTGCTGACCGGAAGCTGAGCAAGCCGGGGTGCCTCCGGCGGCGCGGCGTAGGGCCTGGCCAGCGAGGGAACCCCGACGGGGAATAGGATGGCCCGGACCATTCCAAGCCCCGCGAGCGATTCATGGAGTCCCCCGTGGCCCTGCACCTCATCAATACGCTGACCAGGAAAAAGGAGCTGTTCGTCCCAAGGGACGAGGGCAAGGTCGGCATCTACCTGTGTGGGCCCACGGTCTACAACGAGCCGCACGTCGGCAACCTGCGCAACATCGTCGTGATGGACGTGCTGCGCCGCCATCTGGTCGCCTCCGGGTTCAAGGTCCTCCTGGTCCGCAACTACACCGACGTCGACGACCGCATCATCGAGGCGTCCGGGCACGACGCCCTGCGCGCGTTCGTGATCGCCGAGCACTGGACCAGGGTGTTCGAGGAGATCACCGGCGCCCTCGGCGTCATCCCGCCCGACATTGCCCCGCGCGCGAGCGGCCACGTCCCCGAGATGCTCGAGCTGGTGGTCAAGCTGTTCGACGTCGGCCTGGCCTACCAGTCGGCCGGGGACGTCTACTTCTCGGTCGGCAAGTTCCCCGAGTACGGCAAGCTCTCCGGCCGCGACCTGGCCGACGAGCAGGCCGGCGCCAGGGTCGAGGTCAACCCAGACAAGCGCGACCCGCTCGACTTCGTCCTGTGGAAGGCCGCCAAGCGGGGAGAGCCCACCTGGAACTCGCCCTGGGGGCCCGGCCGGCCGGGCTGGCACCTCGAGTGCTCGGCGATGTCCTCGAAGTACCTCGGCCAGGGCTTCGACATCCACGGCGGCGGCGAGGACCTGATCTTCCCGCATCACGAGAACGAGATCGCCCAGTACGAGGGCGCCACCGGCGAGCAGTTCGCGCGCTACTGGCTGCACAACGCCTTCCTCGAGATCGGCGGCGAGAAGATGGCCAAGTCCGTCGGCAACGTGGTCAGCCCGCGCCAGCTCCTGGAGCGCTACCGCGGGGTGGTGCTGCGCTACGCCCTGATGAACGCCCACTACCGGAGCCCGCTGGAGTTCTCGCAGGAGGTCCTGGCGGATTCGGCCGCCGCCTATGAGCGGCTGTCCACCTTCGCCGTCAACGCGGCCAGGGCGCTGCGGCCGGGCACCGAGGCGCCGCGGATGGAGGAGGGCGACTGGGTGGACCGCTTCGTCGCCGCCCTGAACGACGACATCAACGTGCCGGCCGCGCTGGCCGTGCTGTTCGACCTGGTCGGCGCCGCCAACCCGCTGATCGCCAGGGCCGAGCGGGGGAGCGCCGCCGCCATCGCCGAGCTGCGCGTGCGGCTGGCGACCTTCAGCGACCTGGCCTCGCGGCTCGGCTTCACCCCGCTGCTCGACCTGCCCGACGTCACCACCTTCCCGGCAGTGCTCGACCTGGCGCTGGAGCTGCGCGAGCGGGCCAGAGTCGCGCGCGACTTCGAGGCGGCGGACATGGTGCGCGAGCGCCTGAGCGCGATCGGCATCCGGGTCGAGGACCGGCCCGGAGGCCCACGGTGGCACCTGGCGCGGTAGGCGGCCCCGGCCGCCGGGCGGCCCGGGGCGGCCCGGACGGGCCCGAGGGCGAGCCGCAGCGACCCCGCGCCCCCGCCGAGAAGCGCCGGGCCAGATCCGCGGCCGCCAGGGGCGGTGGCGGCGCTTCGCGCGCCGCCAAGCAGGTGCGCCGCCGCGAACGGCTGGAGGCGGGCCGCGACGCGCTGCGCGCCGAGCCGGGCTGGATGGTGATCGAGGGACGCCGGCCGGTGATCGAGGCGCTGCGCGGGTCTCGTCGCGTCGAGCGGGTCGTGGTGGCGGCCGGCGCCGGCGAGCGGGGCACCCTCGCCGACCTCCTGGAGCTGGCCGCCAAGAACGGCGTGCCCGTGGAGACGGTGCCCCGCTCGCTCCTGGACGCCCATGCCGAGACCGGCGCCCACCAGGGTGTTGCCGCCGTCGTCGCGCAGCTCGAATCGATCGGGCTCGACGAGCTGCTGGCCGTCCCGCTCGGCGGCGCCGAGCCGCCGTTCTTTCTGGCTCTCGACGGCATCGAGGACCCGCACAACCTCGGCGCGCTGGTCCGCAGCGCCGAGGCCGCCGGCTGCCACGGGATCGTCCTGCCCCGCCACCGCAGCGCCCCGCTGTCCGCCACGGCCGTGAAGTCCTCCGCCGGCGCGCTCGAGCACGTGCCCGTGGCCGAGGTCGCCAACCTCACCCGCGCTCTGGAGCGCCTGCGCGCCGCCGGCCTGTGGTGCATCGGGCTGGACGGCGGGGCGGAATCGAGCCTGTTCGAGCTCGACCTGGCCGACGAGCCTGTCTGCGTGGTGGTCGGCAGCGAGGGCGCCGGCCTGCACCGGCTGGTCCGCGAGACCTGCGACGTGCTGGTCCGCATCCCAATGGCCGGCCGGGTCGCCAGCCTGAACGCCTCGGTCGCCGGCGCGCTGGCCCTGTTCGAGGTCCGCCGCCGCCGCGCCCGCTCCCGGGTCTAGCCTCGCCTCGCCCGCCGGCTCGGCGGCGAGTCCGCGAGCCGCGCGAACAGCACCATGTCCCTCCAGGCGCCGTGCATCTCGTAGTAGGAGCGCAGCACGCCCTCCGGCCGGAAGCCGTTGCGCTCCAGCACCCGCTGCGACGCCTGGTTGTCGACGTCCACGACCGCCTCCACCCTGACCAGGCCGAGCGCGCTGAAAGTCCACGGCACCAGCAGCCCCACCGCCGCGCTGGCAAGGCCGCCGCGGCGCTGGGCGCCCGTCACCCAGTAGCCGAGCGATCCGCGAAGGTGCCGCCAGACCAGGCCGCTCACGCCCACGTAGCCGAGCGCCTGGCCCGTGCGCGGGTCCGCGATCGCCATCGAGATCCCCCTCCGCTGCTCACGCTGCGCGTGCTGGCGGCTCAGCCAGGCGTCGCCCGCCGCCTCGCTGTAGGGCGTCGGGACGCTCGTCCCCACCGTGATCGCCGGATCACGGCTCGCCAGCTCGATCATCGCCAGGTCGGCGACCTGCCACGGGCGCAGCAGCACGCGCTCGTCCGCCAGCGGCGGGTCCGGGAGCCGCAACGGCGTCACGCGATCCCCCCTCCCTCGCTCGACTTTGTCGTTCTCGACAGAAGTTCGACTCCGATGAGTAGAAATTTCGTTACCCGCCCGAGTTGTGCCCGACCGCCGGGGTGGCGTCCTCACGCTGGATCGCCCGCGCTGCGTAGCACCTCATGGCCAGCCACGACCCCGACCTCACCCTGGTCTATCTTCCGCACCTCGACGACGACCTGCAGCGCCACGGTCCGGCGGCACCCCGGGCGGCCGCGCCGGCCCAACTGGACCATGTGATCGGTCCGTTGCTGGACAGCGCCGAGGCGCGCGGAGCAACCGTCGTGGCGCTGTCGGAAGACGGCGTCGCCGCCGTGAACCACCCGTCCACGTCCACCGGATGCCGCGAGCAGAGGGCCTGGACGCCGGCGCGGCCGCCGTCCCGCGGCTCGTCCGTGCCGGCCGCATGCGTCCAGCACGGACGGCCCCGTGTTCCTCTGCTCCGATGGCTCCACCCCACGGGCCCACGTCGAGGCGACCGAGGTCAAGGAGATCCTGTTGTGCCTGGCCCGGGCGACGGGTTGAGCGGAAGGTCACGTCAGCGGGCATACTGTCAGACGACTGGCTGGCGTGGCGCAATCTGGCAGCGCAGCCGACTTGTAATCGGCAGGTTGGGGGTTCGAGTCCCTTCGCCAGCTCAAAGCTCTCGTGGATCTGCCCAGGTCAAGTGACCTGTTGAGCGACATGAGAGCGGCGTAGCGCAACTTCCTGGTCGAACTTCTTTCCGAATTGCGCCACCAGGTTGCGCCCCGCTCGGGCAGGAGCGCGGATGGGCAGTCCCGACACCGTGCCAGGGTTCCTGGGCCGTATCGGCCGATCCGAGCAGTGCTGGAGCTGCCCGGGCGCCCGGCAGGCCAACGGCTACCCGCTGGTTGTACTTAGAAGGGTTTCGGGCCGTGGGGTGACTTGGAGCCCGCGCCAGTAGGGCAAGGAGCCGCCGCCCTGCTGCCACCGGCGAGCATCACCACCGGCTCAGCCGCGCCGGCCCGTGCATCAACGACCGATTGTGTCCTGCAGCGCCGCCGCGAGGGTGGATCGTCCCAGGATGGCTGGGCAGCTGCGCTTGACGGTCCTTCTGGCCGTGGACGGGTGCATTACCCGCGGTTCGGATCGTGGGCTGGTTGGAGCGGAGCGGAGGCGTCAGCCAAGGCCTCCAGCTCGGTGACGGCCCGGTCGGCCATAAGGTCGGCCTGGATCGCTTGCTGGAGTTGTTCGGCCGCGTCCCGGAACGACGGCTGGTTCAGCACGCGGTGCAGCGCTGCTCGGATCTTCGCCGAGGACGCGCCCGGTCGGAGGCGCAGTCCGGCGCCATGCCACCGAACCCGGGCGGTGACGTCGTTCTGATCCCGGCCTTGCGGCATGCAGACCAGCGGCAGGCCGTGGGTCAGCGCGCGCATGACGGTGCCCATGCCCGCGTGGGTGATGACGGCGCTGGCGTGCTGGAACAGTTGGTCGTGTGGTGCCGAGCGCACGACGAGCACGTTCTCTGCACTATGGAAGGCTGCCGGATCGAGCGCTGGCCCGACGGTGACCAGGGCCCGCACCGGCATCGAGGAGACGGCGTCGACGCATCGCCGCAACGCCCGCTCCTGGCGCATGAAGGTCGTGCTCATGCTGACAACGACGAGCGGGCGCTGGTCGTCCAGCGGCCACGGCGAGTTCCATGGCTCGGCCCAGGCCGGCTGCTCGAGCACCGGTCCGACGTAGCGGAGCTGTGTGGGGTGTTGTTCCGCGGGCAGTTCGAACGCCTCGGAGTACAGGCAAAGGAACCGGGCCGGCCGGTCCATGTGCTCGAGGACGTGCCCGAGCGGGTGGAGCCCCAATGCCAGCCGGGTGTCGTTCAGCGCTGGCAGCCCCTTGTCGAATAGGCGCAGGAAGATCCGTGTGAAGACGCGGTCCCTGGCCCGGCCAAGGGCGGATCTGGCCGGGAGGAACCCGAACCCGGGCGGCGGCTTGCCCGGTTCGGGCACCAGGTTGTTACCGTGCATTAGCAGGGCCGTGGGCACGCCGGCGGCTTCACCGGCCACAGCGGCGCCGGTCAGGACCCAATCCAGGGCGAGGACGTGCGGCCGGAACCGTTGGATCTCGGCCATGGTGTCCTCGGCGTAGGCCCGCGCGGGCCCGAACATGACGCGGTCGCTGACGGCGGCGAAGGCGCCGAGCGGGGTCTTGGCGTCGAAGTCGCGGACGAGGTCGCTTTGCCGTGAGCGGTCGTGCCGGTGCGGGGCCTTGGTGAACGAGCTGTAGGACGCGCCGGTGGCCTGGACGTCCTCGCGCACGCTGGGCTCGGTGAGCACGCCCACCTGGTGGCCACGAGCCACGAGCTTGCGGGCCAGCCCCAGCTGCGGCGGGACGTTGCCGCCACCCTCCCACATGACGAACAGAAACCGCCTCGGCTCCATCTCATCCCTCCTGCATCAGGCGGTCCAGGAGCTCGCGCATGGCTCGGGCCGCCTCGGCCCTGCCGAGCCCGTGATCCCGGCGGAGCAGCTTCCACGTGTAGACATCGGTGGCCACGATGAACTGGGCGAGCCGGCGGTCGTACGCTGGCCCACGCCGCCGCGGGAGCCAGGCCGAGAACACCCGGGCACAGAAGTCGCGGTGCAGCGCTCGGCCCCGGCGGACCGCCTGGCCGATGGCCGGGATTCGCTCCTCGAGGGCGAGGTCGCGGATGACCGCGTCGCCCACCTGCTCGTAGTGCTCGATGAGCTCGCGGACCGCCGCGTCGACGTCGCCGACGGCGATCCGGTCCCGGCCGCGAACGACACCCAGGGGATCGGCGGCGATGACGGCGGCCAGGATCTCCTCCTTGGAGCCGAACCGGCGCAGGATCGTGGAGGCCGACACGCCGGAGCGCGCGACGAGGTCCTCCAGCGTGATCTCGTCGTACCAGCGCTCCCGCCACAGCTGGACCGCGGCGTCCAGGATGCGCGCCGTGCGCTTCTCGGCGGCCTCGGCCCGAGCCCGCATCCGGTAGGGACGGACGCCGGTGTTCCCCTCCCCTGATTTCATGACCATCGTATTGTCACGAAATCATGGTCGCCGTCAACCCGCAGAAGGTCCAAGACCTACCAGTGCACACTTGCCAGCATCCAACCACGCCGGTGGCCGCTGATCGGCTCATGGTTGCCGCTGCACCTCAAGCCGGTCGCCGCCCACGTGAGATCGGATGTACGGCGCGGCGGCGCGGTCGGTCGCCCGCTCGTTCGCCCGCGAGGGGATGAGGGCTCCCTCGCCGGTTGCACTCTTGCGCGCTCGACAAAGTGGCGGCCGAGATGGCCGCCGCAGGAGGGTGGCCGAGACGGCGCGAGTCGATGCGCTGATGCACGCGGCGCCGAGGCGGCCAAGGTGGGGGAACATCGACCCGCTACCATCGACCGCTGTCGCAGACCTCGGTGTCCGCGTCCTCCCGAAGGAGCATCATCATCCAAACCAAGGAGGCACCCACGCAGCCCCGAGATTGCGGTCTCGCCGTCATCATGCACAGGACGTTTCTTGTTTGGAGGTGTCATGGGAGACGTGGTCGCCGATATGTCAATGTCGCTGGATGGATTTTCCACCGGGCCGAACGATAGTCCCGAGAATCCGCTGGGCGAGGGGGGTGATCGACTCCATGAGTGGATGTCCGGTCTGGGGGACTGGGGCGAGCGCCACGACCTCACCGGCCCCCACGCTGAGGTCTTTCGCGCATCCCGCGGCCACGTCGGCGCCGCGGTGATGGGTAGACGCGTGTTCGGCAACGGGGTGGAACCATGGGGGGATGACCCTCCCTTCCATGTGCCGGTCTTCGTCGTCACCCACCGTGCGCGCGAGCCCCTGGTCAAGCAGGGAGGGACGACCTACACCTTCGTCACTGACGGCATCGCAAGCGCTCTCGCCCAGGCGCAAGCAGCCGCAGGTGACAAGGATGTCCTGCTGGGGGGCGGCGCGGATATCGTGCGACAGTTCATCCACGCTGGGCTGCTCGACGAGCTGCAGCTTCACCTCGTCCCCGTGCTGCTCGGCGGCGGGATCCGATTGTTCGACCAGATGGGTCCGGAGCCCGTCGAACTGGGATCCATGCGGGTGATCGACGCCACTGGTGTGACCCATCTCAGATTCCGCGTCATGAAATGAGCGAGCCACGTTATCCTGCTGACGATCCCGTGGCCGCATACCGCGCGTCCGCCGGCACTGTTGCAGCTGCTGGCAGCGGACTTGAGCTGACAGCTACGGCAACGCCCTCGCGGAAGCAGTCAATGGGCTGTACAAGGCCGAGCTGATCGGCCCCCGCGGCCCATGGCGCACCGCCGCCCAGGTCGAGCTGGCCACCCTGGCATGGGTCCAGTGGTGGAACCAGAACCGCTCCCTGACGGAGTGGTTCTGAACCGCGCGGTTCCGGTCGCCGATCCTTACCCTGTGGAAGGCCACGAACAAGACCGCTCATGGCTGTCGGCCGTCACGTCGCCGGCACCTGGCCGGGCGGTTCTGAAATTGGGGAGTGTGGTGAACGGTCACTCGATCACCCAGGTCACACACGCTGAAACTCGTCTGACGGTCGACGTCGGCACCTCGGCGGCCAGCTTCATCGCTGCCTATGAGAACGCCGTCCCGGTCATGCCAGCCGATGCGGTTGACGCCCTCATCGCGCGGAGGGCGTCGTGGCAGGAGATGCTCGACCTCGTCGACGCGTCCGCGCCCCACGGGTTCCTCATCTACAGCCGAACCGAGATCCAGCCGGTCATGAGCCTGGCCGGCCATCCAAGAGCCTGCGTGGCCTATCTGATGGGCAATCACACGATTGCTGAACGCATGTACCGCCACGACCCGACGGTGATGCTGTACGCACCGCTGCGCACGCTCATCTGGGAGCACCCCGACGGCAACGGGCGATTCACTTTCGATCAGCCGAGCGCGCAGTTCCACAGTTTCGGCGACGCGGACATTGCCACCGTCGGGGTGGAGCTGGACCGCAAGATCGCCGCGCTGCTGGACCATCTCGGCGTCGACGTCCCAGAGCCACTCCGCGGCAGTTGACGACACGGCCTGAGACGATCAACTCCTCGACGTCGCGGTAGACAGGGCGAATCGTGGGTCCCAGCGGACCCCTCGGCCTGGACTCGCAGGAACTGCCGCCAGGTGAGCGCCGACCGCTTGGGTGCCGGTCGACGCCAGAGCGATGCGCTCTCTGTCGATGTCCGCGCTGGCCTCAGGCCGGGCCGAGCTTTCCCGCGTAGCGAGCTGCCACCCTCCCGGACTCGACCAGCCAGCGGACCATGTCGGTGATGGTCTCCGCGAAGGACCTGGGCTCCACGCCGAGTTCCTTTCGCGCGGCGGAGTCGTCGAATCGCGTGCCGCGGCGCATGATCTCGACGCCCTCGCGGTCGGCCGGATAGCGCCAGCCGGTAATGACCGCAAGGGTGGCGAACAGCATGTCGCCCTCCATGTAATGCCCAGGCACGACGTACCGACGTGGCCCTGCCCCGGGGCGGAGCACGGCCTGGATCACCGCGGCGGCGTCGCGAACGTCGACGACGTGCAGCCCTCCCCGCGGCCAGAGCGGGAAGCGGCCGCGCAGGACCCAGCGCAGCATTTCGGTCTGCTCCCCGCTGTAGGGGTCGTTGGGACCATAGACACCACCAGGGTAGATCGTCACGACCGGCACGCCCGCATCCTGCAACCGGCGGGCGACCTTCTCCGAGGCGATCTTCGACTGCGCATACGGAAGCTCGATGTCACCAAGCGGCAGGTCCGGCCCGCTCCCGCCGTACCGGGTCAGCGCCACCGTCGTCGACACGTGGACCACCGGATCCAGCCCGCGTTCAACCGCGCGACCCAACACCAGCTCGGTGGCCCGGGCATTGGTGCGCCGCATGTCCTGGGCACGCCGCGGGTCCAGGGAGTAGACCCCCGCCGCGTGCACGACCGCCGCGCAGCCCTCGACGGCCCGCGATACCGCCCGCTCATCGAGCACGTCACCCACAACGATGTCGGAGACCTCCAGCCCCAGCGGGCCCAGGGACACGGGCACCTGGTCCGGCCGACGCACCAGCAGCCGCACGTCGTGCCCAGCACGCACGATCGCGGCGGCGGCGTGGGAACCCACCAGGCCGGTACCACCGGTCACCAAGACCTTCACGCCCGCAATGATGCCCAAGCGCAGTCCAACTCCGCCAACCACCGAGCCGCCGTCCGCCCCAATGTCCACCACCGGCCTGCCTGAGGAGTGGCCGAAGAACTCGCCGGCACGACAGCGCCGGTGTGCCGCATGATTGCGTGTGGGCTTCGACCTCCCCGACTAGAAGGCGTCGACGTTCAGCAGGGGCTCCTTGATGCCGTCGGGGTCGTCGACGTTGTTCCAGTTGAGATTGGCGGCGTTCCGCAGCGCCGACCGCACCTGCGACGGGGACGCGCCGGGGTGGCTGGTCTTGTAGAGGGCTGCCGCACCGGCCACGTGCGGGCTGGCCATCGAGGTCCCGCTGAGCGTCTTGTACCCGTCGCCCATGTAGGTCGAGTAGATGCACACTCCAGGAGCGATCAGGTCGATGTTGCTGCCGTAGTTGGAGAAGTTGGCGAACGTGTCGTCAATGTCGGACCGGCAGGTCGCCGCCGCGCCGCCCCCGGGCTTGCCGTTGAAATCGGCCAGGGCCGACACGGTGATGACCTCGTCATAGGCGGCCGGGACGACCCGGCGGGCGTTGATGGAGGAGTTCCCGGCAGCCACCGTGTAGGTCACGCCCGCGGCGACCGAGCGGCAGATCGCGTCGTGCAGCGGGTCACCTGTGGAGCAGCCAGACCGGCTCGGCTTGGAGCCGCTCCCGCCAAGGCTCATGTTGGCCACCTCGATCCTGGCCGCGTTGCGTGTCACCCAGTCCACCCCGCAGATGACGTTCGACCACGAGCCGGCGCCCGAGGCGTCCAGCACGCGGACGGCCCACAGCCGGGCCCCGGGGGCGACGCCGACCACACCGGTGGCGTTGTCGCGGGCGGCGGCGATGCCGGCGACGTGGGTGCCGTGGCCGTTGCGGTCCTCGTAGCCGCTGCCGTTGCAGGCGACCCCACCGACCACGTTGAGGTCAGGGTGGTTGGTGTCGATACCGGTGTCGATGATGGCGATGTCGACATTGACGCTGCCGGTGCCGTTGCCCGACACGGTGCTGGACCGTTCGCCGTCGACCCGGTTGATGCCGGTGGGCAGCCGCTGGGCCTCCAGGTGGACCGGGCGGTCGGCGACCACAGCGGCCACGCGTGGGTCGGTACGCAGGGCACCGACGGCGGTCGGCGACAGGGTCGCGCTGTAGCCCTTGATCGCCGCGCCGTAGACGAACCCGACCCGGGCGTGCTGCGCCTTGGCCTGCGCGTGGGCGACCGCGGCGGGGCTGGCCACGAAGTCCTTGAGCACCACGATGTAGCGCCCACTTCCGCTTGGCGCCTCGCGGGCGCCGGCCGCGACACCCACGGCACCAAGGACCACCGCGACGGCGACGACCACGGCGAGACGATGCCGCATGACCCTTCCTTCCTCAAACGCGGCGGGGAGCCACGAACACGCCCGGACGGCCGAACCGTCAGATGGGCAGCAACTCAACCACCATCCACATAAATCCGTCAATCTCGCTGCGCCCGGTAGCCCGGCCGCAACGGGATCTCCGCGGTGAGCCGCCCCAAGGTTCGTTCTGGGATCTGGTCTGTCCCGTGCCGCCGGAGCGAACCAGAGGTACAACCTGATGCTCACCCTGGCCCAGACCCTCACAAACGTGAGCGTGGCGCTCGCGCCTTTGACCGTTGTCAGCCTCTCGGCGAGGCTCGCTGAGAGCATCGTGACAACGCTCTGACTACGCCCGGGCAGCCTCGCCTGGTGGACGCGTCCCGATGAGCCGCTCGAGCCAGCTCGGCAGGTACCAGTTCCATTCCCCGAACAGCTCCATGGTTGCCGGCAGGAGGATGCCGCGGATCACCGTGGCGTCCAGCAGGACCGCCACGGCCAAGTCGAGCCCCATCTGCTTCAGGTCAGGGGTGTGACCGGTGATGAAGATGGCGAACACCGCCACCATCACGATGGCCGCGCTGGTCACGGTCCCGGCGGTGGTCCTGATGCCTTGCTGGACGGCCGCTCGGGTTGGCATCCCCTGGTCGACCAGCTCCTTGACGCGGCTGAGGATGAACACGTGGTAGTCCATGGACAACCCGAACAGGATCACGAACAAAACAGCGGCAGCCACGAGGTGATCGCGCCGGTCGCGCTCGCGCCGATCAGGGAAGCCCCCCAGCCGTGCTGGAACACCGCGACCAGGACGCCGTACGCCGGGCCCAGCGACAGCAGGTTGAGGACCATGGCCTTGAGCGGGATCACGATGGAGCGGAAGGTGACCAGCAGCAGCAGGAACGCCAGCCCGATCACGAACCCGAACACCACCGCGATGTGTGAGCGGATGGTGTGGTAGGTCTGCACGATCGGGGTGTCGGTGGGTAGCGAGGTGAAGCCAAGGAGCTGGGTGTGCAGGCGGAACGCGGGCAGGGCCAGCAGCACCAGCAGCAGCGCGACGGTCACCGCCGAAGCCAGCGGCCGGGCGAGCACGGGAGTCAGGATCTTGCCCCACAGCGGGCCCTCGCCGCCCATCCGGCTTCCGCGGCCGATGAAGGGAGGCTTGCCCCGGTCGACGCGCAAGCCCAGCGTGGCCAGTGCCGCCGGCAGGACGGTGACCGAGCCCACCATGGCGACCAGCACCACCAGCATGGTACCCACCCCGATGGAGGTGAAGACCTTGGCGCCGGTGAACAGCATGCCGGCCATCGCGATCATCACCGTGGTGCCTGAGACGAGCACTGCCTGCCCGGAGGTCGCCGCCGCCACCCGCAACGCCGCAAGAGGCGCTCGGCCGGCAGCGCGCTCCTCCCGCTCGCGTCGGAGGTAGAACAGCGAGTAGTCGACGCCCACGGCCATGCCGATCATGAAATCACCGAGGCGGTCGGCGAGCCTTCGGGCACGACTTGGCTGACCAGCGCAGCCAGCCCGAAGGTCCCCAGCACCCCCGACAGCGCGAGCAGGACAGGGATCCCCGCCGCAACGAGCCCGCCGAACGCCAGCAGCAGGATGGCGAGCGTCACCGGCAGCGACAGGTACCCCGCCCGCTGGAGGTCAGCGGCGATGGTTTCGTTGAGCGCACGGTCCCCGCTGGCGGTGCCGAACTCCTCGATCACGAACCCGGGATGGGAACGCTCCAGCGCGTCAACCGCAGCCAGGACGGGCGGGACCTTGTCGGCCGCGTAGTCGGACGTAGCCATGGACCTGGTGCCATCGCCACGCCGATCAACGCCGCCGCGACGACGAACACCAACCACCACATCACGGCCGCCTTGCGGTGCT
>WNGH01002556.1_pt1 | contig 21713 bp, 17 predicted proteins | sample 5400631 | NCBI WGS metagenome assembly WNGH01 (sample SAMN13153373, study PRJNA577476) | soil metagenome | isolation source: 115 cm soil or saprolite under Garry oak tree replicate 1 | place: USA:California | collected 2016-06-15
TGGTCGAGGAGGAAGGACAGGGCAACCAGAATCGGGACCATGATGAAGAAATGGAGGATGCTGACCGTCCAGAGCCATGCGCTGCGGAGCGCGAACCAGAGCTTCTTCATACGAAGACGTCCAGCGCGGCAGGAAGGATTTCGAGGGTGCGCAGATGCAGCGTGTACACTTCGCCGTCCACCATGGCGTCAACGGGGGCATCCAAATCGAAAACAATCCGGCGCGAAGGGTGGCGCGAAGCCAGCGCGTGCTTCAAGTGTGTGCCGTCGTACAGCGAGGGCAGATTGTAGAGCAGGCCCAGGCGGCCGATCGGCCCCCAGCGAACGAGCTCAATCAAGCCGTCGGAAGTATCGGCATGAGGCGCAATCATCATCTTGCCGCCTGTGAATTTGCTGTTGTTGAAGCTGAGAAAGAGGCAGCGGCGGCGGTCGAATTCCGGGGCGTCGTCCAGACGCATGGGAAAAGCGCGGCGGCGCAGGCGCACCAGTCCGATAAACACACCGAGGAGATACCCAAGCTCACCGAGCGGCTTGAAGCGGCGATTGGTGAGAGCCGCAACGTCGGCCGTAAAACCGATGCTGAGCAGGTTGATGGAATAGAGCACGCCGCCGGTGTGCGTGAGGCGAAGCAGGTCGCAAGGCCGGCGGCGGCCTTCGACAAGGGCCTGCGCGGCCTGCTCTGCGCCACCCTCGCCAAAATCGCGGAGAAACGAATTCCCGGTGCCGAGGGGGAGAAAGCCGAGCGCGACGCGCGGGCCTTGCGCGGCTTCGGGAAACAGACCGTTGACGATTTCATGAGCGGTGCCGTCGCCGCCGACGGCGATGAATTTTTGATAGCCCTGGGCGTAGGCCTCGCGCGCAAGAGAAGTGGCCTGGCCTGGAGCGGTGCTGGCGATGACGTCCACGCGCGGGCCGGCGCCGCGGAGCTTGGCGATCGCCGCCTGAGCGAGCTTGCCGCTGCGGCCTCCGCCGGCTTCCGGATTCACGATAGCGAGGAAGCGGTCTTTCACAGCAGGATCACCGCGGAAGCGCGATCCAGCCGCGCCAGTTGTTCGGCGAGGATGCTGCGCTTGATCTTGAGAGAAGCCGTGCGGGGAAAGCCGTCGTTCCAGAGAACGCAGCCGCTAATGCGCTTGTAATTGAGCAGCCGGAGGTTGCGCGCATGGATCTCTGCACGGAGCGTTTCGGTGAACGACTGTCCAGGCTCGAGGCCGAGGACGATGACGAGCTGTTCACCCACCATGGTGCGCTTGGGCCAAACGTAGTTGGCCGCGAAGACGCAGAATTCCTTGACGGGCAGGCCCTCGAAAACCGTCTCGATGTCTTCCGGATAAATATTTTTCCCTTCCTCGGTTACGATCATGTTTTTCTTGCGTCCGAAAAGCTGCAAATGGCCCGAGGGGTCGAAGCGGCCGAGGTCGCCGGTCATCAGCCAGCCGTCCACGATGGTTTCCGCGGTCATTTCGGGATCGTCGAGATAGCGGGACATCACGGCCTTGCTGCGCACGGCGACTTCGCCAATCCCATCGGCAGCCGGATTGAGGATGCGCACCTCGATTCCCGGCAGAGGCTTGCCCACGGTGTCGGCGCGGAACGGCTTCAGGTCGTTCACCGTGATGGCGGTGCAAGCCTCGGTGAGGCCGTAGCCATTGGCGACGGGAATACCCAGGTCGTAAAAGAACTGAAGCGTTTCCGGCTCGGAAAAGGCGCCGCCGACGATGATGGCAATCAACTCGCCGCCGAAAGCTTGATGCACCTGCGAGAGCAAGCGACGGCTGAGCCACGGCCGAGGGCGGCCGCGGGTGAGCGCTCGATTTACGCCGCGCAGAAAATTAAAGACAGCTTTTTTCGCGGGAGACAGTGCGTCGAAGCGGGCCTGAAGGCCGTTGCGCAGGTTTTTGAGGACCAGCGGAACAAGCGTGACGTACGTGATGTGATAGCGCGTGAAAGCCTCACGGACAAACTCGGGGCGCAGCGTGCGCAAATGAACCACGGCAGCGCCGCAAGTGAACGGTCCGATGAAACCCACCATGAAATCAATGGCATGGTTGGTGGGGAGAATGCTGAGATAGCGCACGCCGGGCCAGAACGGGTAGAGCGCGGTGAGCGCCACGCACTGCTCAAGATAATTCTCGTGGGTCATTACGCAGCCCTTGGGACGGCCGCCGGTGCCCGAGGAATAAACGATGCAGGCGGGGTCTTTGCGGCTACGGGGAATGAATCGCGGCTCGCCGGCCCCGCGGAACTCCTCCCAGCGCTGCGCTCCGGCAAGATCGCCCCGGGGTGGCGCTTCGGTGACAAGGATGGTTTGCAGCTTATGTTCGCGAAACGCGGGTGATTGCGTAAGGAGCCGCCAGATATGGAACTCCGTGATCAGGACGCGCGATTTCGAGTGCGCGAGCAATTGCAATTGTTCCTCGGCAGTGAGTTTGTAATCGAGAGGAACGAGAACACCACCGCAATAAAAGACGGAGTACGCGGAAATCAGCCACTTGGACTGATTGGTCATGATGATGGCAGCGCGGCCCTCGACCGAGAAGCCGGAATCCTGCAGCGCGCGAGCCAGGGGGAGCGCAGCGTCTTTGAACTGGCGATAGGTGAGCCGTGCCTTCTCCTTGTCGCGGTCGGCTTCGATGAGGCACGTTTCGTTGGGCCAGCGGTCGAGGGGGTCGCGGAGGGCCGCGCCGAGGCAGTCGTATTGTTGTAGGTCGAGCATGGTTCGAGCTTGATTCGGAATAAACGCTCTATTGTCCGTACCCCAATGCCACAAGGCAACTATCCCGTTATAAGCGGGCTTGGATGCGGGAGGCGAGGGTGCGGAAGTCGGAGACGCCGGCCATTTCGTAGTCGGGGAGCTCAACGCCGAAATGATTTTCGAGACGCGAAAGGAGTTCGAGGGCCTGGAGACTGTCGATGCCGAGCTTTTTGAAGAAGTCGTCGCCGGGGGAAAGGGTTCCTGCGGAAACTTTGAAGTGCTGTGCCGCAAGGGTGAGGATTTCTTCCGTGGTCTGCTCAAGGGTGCGCATACGGATTCAATCTACCATGCGGCGCGCGCGAAGAGAAAGAGCGCTACACGCGCTCCATGAGTTCGAGCCGGTTGCCGAAGGGGTCGAAAATATGGAAACGGCGAAAGCCGCCAAACGAAACGTTCACGGCAAGTATGGCATCGGGCCGGTAGATTCGACGAATTTCTTCAGGCTGGCCGCGACTGCGGGGCGCTGGAAGAGTTCGCAGAAGATATCCACTTCGCGGCGCAGTTCGTCGTAGGGAGTGGGTTTGCTGAACTTTTTTGCGGCGATGCGCGTGGCGGCGTCAAACTTGGCGATCTGCGCGGCCGTGGAGCGAGCGGCGCGCAGGGCTTCGCCTTCGGCGGCGAGCTGGCTCACCAGGCCGACGGAGTGGGCGCGCGTGGCGTTGATGCTGCGTCCGGTGAGGAGGAGGTCGCGCACGATGGAGTTGCCGAGATCGCGCTTGAGGCGCGGGATGCCGCCGAAGCCCGGAATCAGGCCGAGACGCAGCTCGGGAAACGCAAAGCGGGCCATTTTGTCGGCGATGATCAGGTCGCAAACGAGCGCCAGTTCGAAGCCACCGCCGAAGCACACACCGTGGACCGCGGCGATGGTGACGATGGGCGCGGCGTCCAGGGTGTTGAAGACGCGATGAATGCGCTCGAGAAATTCCCGCGCGCCAGCCAACAGCTCCTTCTTCTCCATGGAAAGAAACCTGCGGTACAACTCGCGCAGGTCGGCGCCAGCGGAAAAGCCGGCCTTGCGCGCGCTGGTGATGATGCAGACGCCAGCTTCCTTCGCGAGCGGCTCGAGCGCGGCGGAGAATTTCTCGAAGTCTTCGAGCATGGCCAAGCCGATCTCGTTAGCGGGCGCGTGGTCGAGAGTGAGCTCGATGACGGAATCGCGCACGTCCCAGGAGAGCGTTTGTCCCTTAAAACTTTTCACAGCGTCTTCCTCTGATACATCACTTCGATTTCAGAAGCGAAGCGCGCGGCGATGGCGTCGCGCTTCAGCTTGCCGTTGACGGTAATCAGGCCGTTCTCAATGGTCAAAGGCTCCTGCAGGAGATGGAAGGCACGGACCTGCTTGTAGTGCGGCAGATCGCGATTCACCGTATCCAGAGCCGCGCTCACCGGCGGCTCCGCGACATCGCCGGTGATGAGCGCCGTGATGTAGCCGCGGCCGTTGCCGACCAGAACGACGTGCTGTGCGCCGGGAAGCAGATTCAGGAGCTTCTCCTCGATTGGTTCAGGGGCGATATTGTGGCCGGAGTTGAGAATAATCAAGTTTTTGATGCGCCCGATAATGCGCCAATTCCCTGCCGCATTTACCTCGCCTTGATCGCCGGTGTGGAACCAGCCGTCACGGAGAACACGCGCGGTTTCTTCGGGGCGGTTCCAGTAGCCTGGAAAAAGATTTGGGCCGCGCACGAGGATTTCCTGGTTTTCGCCAAGAACCATTTCCACCCCGGGGATGCAGGGACCAACGCAGCCGGGCTCGACAGGCCCGCGCGGGTCGTCCAGCGTGCAGATGCCTGTCGTTTCCGTCAGGCCGTAGCCCTGCAGAACGCGGATACCCAGCATATTGAAAAAGAGCTGCGTGTCCCGGGTCAGAGGTGCGGAGCCACAGATGAGGGCGCGGAGATGCGCTCCGAAGCGCGCGCGGATTTTCGGGAAGATCAAGAGGCCGGCGACGGCGCGGTAGAACGTATCCGAAAGCTGATGCCGGCCGCTTGCATGCCGCAAAAAACCTTGCCAGGCTTTTTCAAAGATCCTCAGCGCAAAGCCGCCGCGGCTGCGCAAATTGTCTTCCACGCCTCTGCGGACACGTTCGAGCAAGGTCGGCACATTCAGGAAATAGTGGGGCGCGGCCAGGCGGACCTCATCGGCAAGCTTGTTGAGGTCGGTGGAAAGAGACAGCAGGCTGCGGCGCGAGAGACACGAAAGCGTGAAAATCCACGAGGCGGCGAAATTAAAGGGCAAGTAATGAAAGACGCGATCGGGTTGGGAGGCCGGGCCCATCAGCTCGTCGAGGCGCTGCGTAGTGCACGCAAGCATGTGATCGAGATTCGCGACGGTGAGGCAAACACCTTTGGGTTCACCCGACGTACCAGACGTGTAGATGATTGCGACCAAGTCCTGCGGCTCGCGTGAGACGGGGACTTGAGAAGCAACAGGGCGCCGCTGGGCGTGCACCACGCCGGGATCTGCAAAGATTTCGTCGAAGGAGACAAAGCGCGGGGCGTCACGCCAAGCGCGCGCGAGCGATTCGCCCAGTGAGGTTTCTCCGCAACAGATCAGGCGCGGCGTGCAGTCCTTCATCATGGCGATGAGTTCCGCAACGGCCTGGCGCACATAAAGCGGCACGACGATGATGCCTTCGGCCATCAGGGCGAGATCGGCAGCCACCCAACGGATCGAGTTGTGCGCGAGAAGCGCGCAGCGGTCGCCTTTCCGGAAGCCCGCCTTGTGGAAGAAAGAGCGCGCGGTGCCGATGTGAGCGAGGAGTTCGGCGCCAGTCACGGAAGCGATCTGTTTGCCGCGGATTTCCTGAAGCACCCGTCGGCCAGCCGAACGCTCGAGCTGCTCAAAGACGTTTTCGAGAAAATTCAAAGACGGGTCACCGCGTAGCGAAAGCGAAAGACCGATAGATATTTTTCATCCGCTTTTTGCGGGTCATCCGACTGCGCTCTTCTGCGCAACCGCGGCGAAAGAATCATAATCCTCGGCCAAGCGGCGGAGATTGGCGCTCAAGGGCGGCAGATAATCTTCCCAGCTCAGGATTCCCGTGCGCGCGGGAAATTCGGGGTAGCGCTGGCGAACGGCCTGTTCGAGGAACACCCCCATGCGCGCCATGACCTTCAAATTGCGGACAACGCTCCTGGCAATGGCGTCGCGCACGGAGCCGGCTTCGGCCACAAGCGATTCCATCATCTGGATGAGCTTGGGTTCGAGGTCGGGATCATCCACAGTCAAGCAGAGATGCTGGTGGCCGCGCTCCCGCATCAGATTGCGGATGCGCTCGTCCAACGTGACGCCGGCGGAGGCGACCAGGGTGGGCATGCTGCTGACGATGGCGTGATAACGGGAAGAGACCATGTACGAACAGCAGCGCAGGATGGAGACGAGCTGGAACATGTCATAGTCCTGCGACGCGAAAATCGGAATGCCCGGCAGACCCTCGGCGATCCGGCGGCAGACCACAGCATCCAGGCTGGCGTGCTCCATCCCCACAAGAATGGGAAAGACGTTATGGCGCCGGCGGAACGCCGCTGTAGCGCTCGCAAAAGCGGAAGTGTAGCGGTCAAGTCTGGCGTCCACATCCACGCCGGACTGGAAGAAATAGAGGGAGCGGTACTGGCTCCGCTTGTACGCACCTGTCGTGACTCGCGCCAGAGACTTCGCGATGGATGCCTTCACCGGCCAATGGAACGGATGAATGGGACAAAGAACGAGGATGGGAGTCTTCTCATCCCAGCCGGCCTCGCGAAGCACCCTTCTGCCGTATTCGGGAGGATGAGGCTCAAACGTCCAGGCCGTGTCCGTTCCGAGTTCGGTTAGGATCCCCAGCGAACTCAAAATCTTCTGCGATTCCTGATTGCGCGGGATAACCAGAGAATCGCGCACATAGCGGGCGCACATCCGCTCGATGAGGGGATCCATGTATGCGGCTTCACCGCCGTAACCCACGGACAGCTTGTTCTCCGCCGAAGCCAGACCCAGCGCACCGATCGTCATCGTCGTCAGGGCATTGGCGAATTGGCTCTTGAACATCGAGCCTTCGCACGCGATGACGCCGTGATTCTTCCGCGCCTCCCGGTAAAGAAATGCCGGAAAGGCATTCGGCAGATACACCTGGCGGGCGTCCTCGAAATATCCCTTGGAAAAATCGAAACTGAATGTGGTCACGCTGAAATCAACGCTGCCCGCACCCAAAACGCGGCGCACCTGCCTCAGCATTTCCTGCACGCGCACGTCGGAGCCGGTGTTGCGCGTGCCGTTGTAGCCGGCAAAGAGGAGACGCAGTTTCTCGCCGGGCGTCCAGCTCCGGCCAAGTCCCAGCATCCACTGGACGCGCGTAAGCTCGATCAGCACGCTCATCCAAGCAACAAGAAGGAAGTCGGTCATGGGTGAGCGGCTCCGGCGACAAGGGATCTCTCCGCTGAAGCCGTCCCGGGCCAGGGCCTGGCAGGATAGGTAAATTTATTCTCGCGGCTGAAGCGGAGCAAGGGCACACAATATTGCGAAAATGGCGCCGGAGCGCGGCCCATCTCCGCGACGGCGCGGGTATTTTCGAACACGGTGTTCCACACCAGATACGGCCAGAACACGTTCATGAGCGACGCGGCTTTCCCGACTTCGCCGCGGCGCCGCGCCAGCCAGTTTACTGTGCCGCCGAAGAGTTTCTCAAGATCCGGCAAGTAGAGCGGACTGCCGGTTAGGCGGGCCGCGGACAGAGCGTCGGTGAGTTCCCGAAAGGTCTGAGAGCTAGTGCCCGAAGAGAGATGATAGATGTCGTACGCCGGCTTCTCTTTCTGGTGGATCTGGACGATCGCGTCGGCAACGTAATCCACCGGCACGATGTCAATTTTGTCCGCAGAACGGAACGGAAGGACGGGCAAACCGGCAAGAAACGCGAAGGCACGGACCATGTCGAACTGCGTGGTCTCGGCGCGGCGGCTGTCACCCAGCACAATGCTGGGGCGGAACATGGTGCGCGGGACATCGGGCAGGAGTTGCCGGATCATGTGCTCGCAGAATTTCTTTGTGCGCGCGTAGGGGTCGTAGTCCGAGCGGCTCCAGTCAATCGCCGCGTCTTCGGTAACCACCTCGTGGCGGCGCGCGCCAGCGACGGCCACCGTCGAGACGTGGCTGAAGCGGCGCAACCCGTGGGCGTTCTGGGCCTGGCGCGCCAGTTGGATAACTTCCAGAGTTCCGCGAAGGTTGACGTTGAAGCAGGCTTTTTCCGATTTGCGATTGAGCGAGGCGGCGCAGTGGATCAGCGATTCGGTCGTGTCGGCCAGCGCATGATATTCGTCATCGGCCAGGCCGAAACGGCTTTCGGTGAGATCCCCACAAAAAATGCGGATGCGCGAAACCAGATGCGCGTGAAATGCGGGGAAATCGAAGTGCAGCTGGAGCCCCTGCCAAAGCCGCCGCTGCGCTTCGGCTTCCTCTTTCGCGCGCACCAGAAGATTCAGCCGCTCGCGTGAGCCTTCCAGCAGGCCCGCAACGATGTACCCGCCAATATAGCCGGTCGAGCCGGTTACGAAGATGGCCATAGTGCTTTGGAGGACGGCGCGGCGGAATAACCCGCGCCGCCTTCGCCGGTTTGCGCCGCCATGGCGGCCGTGTTCCAGTTGATCTCGCGCGGCGGCCGCGCCTCGAGTGATTTGCCTTCAATCAAGGGATAGCACCATTTGCGCAGGGCCGGGATGTGGATGTTGATCCAGTAGTCCCACCAGTCAATCGCTTCCGGATCGTAGCCGAAGGCGGCCTGCTCTTCCGCCGGCAGCGCGGCAGAGAGCAACTGCACGTTGAGCGACTCGAACACGTGCTCATTGTGCAGGATGAAGGGCTCATAAAGCTCGATGAGTTTTCCCACGCGGTCGAGATCGCGCTCCTGGCGGGCCAGCGGCGCTTTCTTGAGGTGCAAAGCGACAGCGAAGCGGTTGATGCCGGAGACGACGGCCTTCTGCATGGGGACGGAAAGCCGCTCGTAGCGATTCTTCGAAACGGGAATCGTCTCGAATTTCGTGCGCAACCAATGCTCGAGCCCTTGCTGGGCGCGATAGTGCTTGCGGTGGGCGAGCCCGGTGAGCTCAATGGAACGGCCCATGTCCACGGGGTTTATCCCAGAGGTCGCCAATTGATAGAGGCGCGCGTGGCGGCGATTGATGACGGCGGCGGCGATGAGCGTGATCCCGCGGCAAACCAGGTCCACGGGAATGACGTCGAGGCACTTGCGCGCATTGGTGGGCAACTGGCGGAAGTTGGTGCCAAGAAGATAGGAGAGCGGAGCCGAAGTGTTGACGCCCTCATTCCATCCGCGGAAAGGCTGGTCGGTGGAGGTCTCCACAATGGAAGGGCGCACGACGGCAATCGGCAAATCCGCGCCGCGGCGCGCGAGCAGCGATTCGGCGAGGCTCTTGGTGAGCGTGTAGGTGTTCGGCCAGCCCAGGTGCCGGGCGCGGCGCCTGCCTGCCAGCGCCAGGCGGTTGCGAACCCAGCGGGCGCGATTGCGGCGCAGGACGTTTTCGAGGTCGGCGGGGCCCGCACCCTCAAGACTCCCGCGGCGGCCGAGCGCCTGGCGGCGCAGGGCGGCAGTCAGCTCGGCGCTTTCCGAACGGGCTTCGACGCGGCGAATCATTTCCTGTAAGGAACGCAGCTCCTTTTCCGCATCGAACCCTGGCTCGCGCGCCGGAGTGTAGTCTTCCTGCAGCTCTTCGGTGACGCGGCCGTCGCGCGCGCCGATGACGTAGCAGGTGGAAAGATGAATCAGGCCGGCGTGGTCGCATTCGCGAAGAAATTCCAGGAGCCGCAAAGGCGCATCCACGTTGGAGTTGAGCGCATCGCGCAAATCGGGATTGAACTCGGTCAGGCCGGAGCTGTTGATCACCAGGTCGAGCGAGCGGGCCAGGCGCTGCCGCGCCGCCGTGTCCAGACCAAGCCCTGCCTTGCTGACGTCGCCCTCGACAACCTCAACCCGCTGGAACAGGAAGGCAGCGAGATTATGCCCGTGGCGTTCGTGCAGCGCATCGAAGGCCGGCGACTCTTCGACAAACTTTTCGAAGCGCCGCTGCGCTGTCGTCGTCCGGCTGCGGCGAATCAGCAAGGTGATCTTGCCGACGCCGGGAAGATCCGTGAGTAGATTGGCAAGCCAGACTTTGCCGATAAACCCGGTGGCGCCGACGAGAAGAATATGTTTCCCGGCAAGAGACTCGTGGACAGAAAGCCGCTGGGGCTTGCGAAACCCGTCGAACATTACCACGGGGCGCCCGCGCAGCGGTGCGGGACGCCCGGCGGATTGAATCGCCCTTTCCAATCGCTCTGGAGTCTTCGAGAAGCCCAGGTGCCGGGCAAGCTTCTCGCGCGAGACTCTGCCGTCGGCGTTGCCGCTCAGAAGCCAGGCCAGGGGACCTCGAGGGCGGACGACAGGCTCGAGCAAACGGCCGGTGGCGCGCCCCTCACGAAATTCGAGACGGTTCGCAAGCAGGCGCTCGACACCAAGATACCGCGCCAGCGGACGCATCACGTGGTCGAGGCCCTGGCTGACCAACACGAGGGGCTCGCCCATCGCGAGCGCTTCTTGCAACTTTTCCACGCTTCCGCGCTTGAACTGCGGCCTCAAAACATAGTCGAAATACTCTTCGCCGAGAAGGTCAAGGCGGTCGCGGCTGATGCCGCGGAGCAGCGTGTGCAGAAGCCGCGTCGCAAAAACGCGGTGCGAAGCGTAAGCCACAGGGCGCAGAAGCCCCATCAAGCCCATGCCCGCGCGCCGGGCCCAGCGCTCGGCAAAACTTTGCGCGTTCCAGGTGAAATACCCGACCGGGCGAAGAGCGCCCAGCTCGAGCAGACTGCCTTCCACGCGCCAGAAGACGGGTGCACCCGGTGTGCCAGCGGGAGAAGACGGGCGAATTGAGTTGAGCGAAGTGGTCACAGGCGCAGACTATAAATACAAGAAATTCTATCAACCTGGATCTGAGGTCGTTGCTGCTATGGAAATAAAGAAGTTAACATTGTCGGCCACTGGCCGCAAGGGGAGGGGCAGGGACTTGGCCTGCCTCGTCTGAACGGGCGGGAATAGCGGTCAAACGCCCCAGCCGTAGCGCTCGGCGGGTTCGAGGTCAGCTTGCATTTCGCCGCGCAAAGCCTCGGTGAAGCGAGAAGTGCCGACAACCTTGCTGCCGGGTTCGGCGATGTCCGGTGTGCGGACACCGCGCTCCAGGACGCGGGCGAGGGCTTGCTCGATCCATTCGGCTTCGATAGAGAGGCCAAAGGCTTCGCGCAGAAGCATGGTGACGCTCAGAATCGCGCCGATGGGATTGGCGGAGTCCTTCCCTGCCAGCTGGGGCGCCGAGCCATGTATGGGCTCAAACAGAGGCGCGCCGGTGCCGCAGCTCATGGAAGGCACGAGGCCAATCGAGCCGACCAGGGCCGCGGCGGCGTCGCTCAAGATGTCTCCAAACATATTCGAAGTGAGCACGACATCGAACTGCGCGGGCGCAAGAACCAGTTGCATCGCGGCGTTATCCACATACATGTGGTTGAGCTCGATGCGCGGATAGACCCCGGCGAGTTGGTTCACGGTCTTCCGCCATAACCCGGAGCTTGCCAGGACATTGGCCTTGTCCACGGAAGTGACGCGCTGAGACCTTGCTTCGGCGCGGCCGAACGCGAATTGCGCGATGCGCTCGATTTCGGCGGTGCTGTAGCTCTCGGTATCGTGGGCGCGCTCAACGCCATCCTGCCGCTCGTGGCCGCGCGCGCCAAAGTAAATCCCTCCGGCCAGCTCGCGGACAATCTCGAGATCAATCGAAGCCGCGCGCTCCGTTTTCAGTGGCGAGATGCCGCGGAGCGGTTCGAGCAAGCACACCGGGCGAAGATTGACGTAGAGACCGAGCGACTGGCGGAGTTCGAGCAAGCCGCTTTCCGGACGCTGCCCGATGGGGCGCGCATCCCAGCGTGGCCCGCCGACGGCCCCGAGAAGAACCGCGTCAGCGTTGCGGCAGGCGTCCAGTGTCTCGGCCGGCAAAGGAGCGCCCGCGGCGTCAATGGCCTTGCCTCCGACCGGGTATTCCAGCAAATCAAATTGGTGGCCAAACTCGCGGGCCGTATCTTCCAGGATTCCGGCGCCGGCGCGGGTCACTTCCGGGCCGATGCCGTCACCGGGCAAAAGGACAATGGTCTTCTTCACAGTGTTCCCTCGAGAGTCCTTGCCAAAGCAGCGCGGGCTGCTGCTCCTGAAGAATTCCTCACGCGCTTCGTGCCGTCAGGGTGCCGCGCCGCATCACTTCGTGCGCCACGGCCAAAAGGTCGCGTTGGCGGACTTGCTTGGACTGGTCGGCCAGGGCAGTGATCCGGCGATAGCACTCGCCGAGCTCCGTATCATTCGGCTCGAACCCCAGTTCACGCAAACTGAGACGAAGCGCGCTTCGGCCGGAATGTTTGCCCAGAACCAATTGGCGCTTGGGCACGCCCACCGCCTCGGGCGCAATGATTTCGTACGTCAGCGGATTCTTGATGATGCCATCCTGATGGATGCCGGCTTCGTGGGCGAAGGCGTTGGCGCCGACAACGGCTTTATTCGGAGGCACGCTCACACCGGTAATGGACGAGAGCAGACGGCTCGTCGCGTAGATTTTTTCCAGATGAACGCCGGTGGCTACACCGAAGCTCGCCTGGCGCACCGCCAGGGCCACCACTAATTCTTCGAGAGATGCGTTTCCGGCGCGTTCGCCGATGCCGTTGATGGTGCATTCCACCTGGCGTGCGCCGGCGCGGATGGCTGCGAGCGAATTGGCGACGGCGAGGCCCAGGTCGTTGTGGCAATGGGCGCTGAACGTGACTCCCGGCGGGTCGCCCAGATACTCGCGCACCGTGCCGAACATCGCGGCGTACTCCTCCGGAACGGCGTAGCCCACCGTGTCGGGCAGATTGAGGATTGTGGCGCCGGCGCGAAACGCGGCATCGCACGCTTGGCAGAGGAATTTGGGATCGCTGCGGCTGGCATCTTCGGCGGAAAACTCCACTTCGGCGACGTGCCGGCGTCCGCAGCGTACCATCGCAGAAATAGCTTCGAGGGCCTGCGCGCGCGTCAGATTCAGCTTGTGGCGCAGGTGTAGATCGGAAGTCGCCAGGAAAATATGCAGGCGCGGCTGGGCGGCGGGCTCCAGCGCTTCGAGGGCGGCGTCCACGTCGCTCTGGCACGCGCGGGCCAGCGCGGCAATGTGGCAGGCGCGGACTTCGCGGGCCACGCCGCGGACGGCTTCGAGGTCGCCGCGCGAGGCAATCGGGAAGCCGGCCTCGATGATGTCCACGCCAAGCTGTTCGAGCTGGCGGGCCAGCAGGAGCTTTTCCTCGACGTTCATGGAGAAGCCCGGCGACTGTTCGCCGTCCCGCAGGGTGGTGTCAAAAATGCCGACGCTGTCCATAGGTTCCCCCAGCCTTAGTACACCGCCCCGCCCGGTTATAGTCCAATTTATAATTCTTGTGCTTTGGATAGATATTTCTTATATATATGCCGGGGGTAGGCCGCATGGACTTAGCCGAGCTGCACGTTTTCCTCACCGTGGCGCGGGAGGGCAGCTTCTCCCGGGCAGCGGACAAGCTTTTCCGCACGCAGCCCGCGGTCAGCCTGGCCATCAACAGGCTCGAGGCTTCGGTGGGGCAGCCGCTGTTTGTGCGCGGGTCGCGGCCCGTGCGGCTGACCGACGAAGGGGCGCTGCTGCGCCACTACGCCGAGCGGCTGCTGAACCTCCGGGAAGAGGCGCGCAAGGGTCTCTCCGACTTGCGCGGGCTCGCGCGTGGCGAATTATCGCTGGGCGTCAACGAAAGCTCCATTCATGCCCTGCTTCCGTCGCTGGCGCGGTTTCGCAAGCTCCACCCCGGTGTGCGCATCGCCGTGCACCGCACCTTCTCGCGCGACATCCCCCATGAGGTGCTGAATTACCGCCTCGATCTGGGAGCCGTGTCGTATGTCCCTCGGGAGCCGCAGCTTGCCGCCACGGAAATCTTGCGCGACGCGCTGACCTTCGTGGTTCCCCCCAGGCACAAGCTGGCCAAGCGCCGCTCCGTGGATGTAACGGAACTCGCAAAAGAAACCTTCATCGCCCACATTGTCGAGTCGCCCTTTCGCCGGCGGGTGATCGAGTTGTTTGCGCGCCACCACACCCCGCTGAACATGACCGTGGAAATGCCCACCATCGAGAGCATCAAGCGATTTGTGCAGATGGGCATGGGCGTGGCCATCGTTCCGCGCATGTGCGTCCGCTGGGAAGTGGAGCGCGGCTTGCTTATCGAGGTGCGCATCAAACAGCTCAAGATGCCGCGCCACCTGTACTTGATTTCGCGGCGCGGCGCGCGCCTCTCCCACGCCGCCGCCGCCCTGGTGCAAGTCCTGCGGGAGACCTAAAAGTTTGCATGGGTCAACAACTAGAGAGTCAATCTCCAAGGCATTTCGCGCCGAAATAATATCTTGACATCGTATTGAAGGTTTTCTATCTTACGACCGCATTATTTCCCTCTCAGGTTACAAATAGGATAGTAAGCCTCGGACGCCAAAGGATTGGATGGCCAGGCTGAACGAACCCGCTGTCGCAAAGGACGCAGCGCGTCCGCTGGTCAGCTCAAGCGCGCACTGGATGCCCGTGCTGCTCGCTTGCGCGGCGTTGTTGGTGATGGTGGCGCCCGTTCTGGGACAAACTCAACAATACATTTATATCTCGAGCCCCACTCCGGGAGGCACCGCCGCCAAACAGACGATATCCGGATTCGTGGTGGACACGGTGAAGGTGCCGGGCTCGCTCGCCTTGGTCACCGGATCTCCCTTCCTCGAAAGTCTCGACCCGGAACAGATGGCGATTCACCCATCCGGAAAATTTCTTTTTGTTCTGAACCCGACCTCGGGCACTCATGAAAGCGTCTCCGTCTTTCAAATTGATCCCAGCACAGGTGCACTGACGAAGAACTCAAATTCGCCTTTCTCGGCGGGTGGGGGCGTGAAGCCTCAGGTGGTGATCGCCGACCCGACGGGAAGGTATCTGTACGTAGGGAATTTCCAGTCGGCCACGACCAATACGACCGGAATCCTGAACTCCTACTTGATTGATCAAGCTACTGGAGATTTGACACCGACGACGAGTTCTTCGACGCCCATGCCGGTCAATCCTGTCGGGCTTGTCGCAGACCCTACCGGCAAGCGTATCTACGCATACGGTGGGAACAATCCTGCTGCGGGGCTGACTGGAGCCGCCGTCCAAGAATACATCATTGATTCAACGACCGGGAATCCGGTCCCGAGCGGCGGCGGCGGCATTGGGCAAATCCCCCGGTGCCTGGCAATGGATCCCAAGGGGCGTTTTCTGTTTTCAGGGCGGGGGCAACTCGGGGGATTCATTGACACCAACCCCATTCCCTCTGTTGGCGGTTCGCTTCAGCCCCCGGTCAGTAGCCTCTCCCTGGGGACCGACAATTTCCCTTCCAGTCTTACGGTGGATAACGGAGGAAACTTTCTTTATGCGGTGATCAAGGGGAGTCTGCAAGGGTACACGATTGACCAGACCACGGGCGCTTTAGCACTGATGCAAGGCTCGCCTTTTGGTGTTGCCGGGACGACGGCTGAGAGCCTGGTGGCAGACCCAATCGGGCCGTTTCTCTATGCGTTGGGCGCCGGAGTGGAAGCCTTCCAGATAGGTTCGACGGGAGGGCTAACGCCAGTCTCAGGCTCTCCTTTCTTTTCCAATTTAGTCGGAGTCGCCATTGCCATGACCGGTGCGACGCCGGTCCAGCCGGTATCAGGACCCGTGGCGGAACTGACCCCGGCAACGCTGGACTTCGGAGACGTAACGGTGAACACGCCGAACGGACCCAGGCCGGTCCTGTTGACGAACGTGGGCAATCAAGGGCTCGCCATTGGCACCAACGAAATTTTGATTTCGGGAACCAACAGCAGCGAGTTTACGCAGCAAAACAATTGCCCACCCGTGCTGGGAGTGGCGTTGAGTTGCCCAATCAACATCACCTTCAAGCCCATCACAACCGGTTTGCAGCAGGCCACGCTGTTCGTCAACGATAACGCGCCGGACACTCCGCAAAAGACCGCGCTGAGCGGAAACGGCGTGCCTCCGGAGCCGGCGGTCTTGTTGATGCCGGCCAGCGAGACATTTCCCGACACCGCCGTGGGCGATTCGAGCCTTCCCAAAAATATTACGCTGACGAACTCCGGTCAGGCCACGCTGACTTTTTCGGGTGCGGGCATCTCGCTGATGGGGACCAATCCCAGCGATTTCACACAGTCCAACAACTGCGGAGCGAGCGTTGCGGCCGCGGCGAGTTGCACGATTACGGTGACGTTCAAGCCCACGGCTACCGGGACACACACAGCTACGTTGAACATCCCCGACAACGCTCTCGATTCACCGCAGCAACTCTCGCTGAGCGGAAACGGCGATGCCCCCTTCGCGGTGTCGGCGGGCAGCGGCGGCTCGACGACGCAAACCGTCAATGCGGGGCAGACTGCGCAATACAATTTGCAAATCATGCCTTCGGCTGGCTTCTCCGGAGCTGTCACGCTGGGATGTTCGGGGGCGCCGGCGGCGGCGGTATGCACGGTTTCGACGTCGCCGCTGCAGGTGGGCGGAGGAGTCCCGACGCCCTTCACCGTTTCGGTGACGACAACGGCCCGGGGAAGCGCGCAACTCCCCGGAATAGGGACGAACAGGGGGCCTCAGAACGCACCGCGCTTTCGGCCGCCACAGCTCTTGCTTCTTTTCGTTTTAGCTGCGCTACTTTTGCTTATCCGGGGAATGAGAGCGAACCTGGCGGGGTTGCGCCGTCTGGTTTACTCGCGCGCGGCGCTCGCGGCTGCGCTGCTCGGGATAATTTTCGTGAGTGGCTGCGGAGGAGGCGGTTCTGCGATGACAACTCCACCGCCGCCGCCTCCGCCGCCACCCCCTGTCGGCACACCGGCAGGATCGTACACGCTGATGCTGACGGCGACGTCCGGCAGCACCACGCAAGTCCTGGATCTCAATCTGAAAGTCAATTGAGCAGGAATCAGGCGAAGGGCTGCTTCCGGTTTCGCGGTGAGGAACTCGTAAGTATGGGGCGTCGTCTGCCACGGCGCCCCAATTCGTTTGCTGCGTTAGAGTTTACAGCGAAGTTGCGCCGAAGGCTTGCTTGACATGCGGCTTGAACAAGTAAACCACGATCCAAAGCTGGATGGCCATGATAATCAGCCGAAAGAGCAAAATTCCCGCGTGGAAGTGCATGAATGCAACGAGGAGGCCAAAAACTCCAAAAACCAAAGCGAGCGCCAACAAGACGATTTCGAGAATGCGAGCCCAGTTGGCGAGTTTCCAGAGGCCGATTCCCAGGAGCAAATGCAAGCCGAGGCCAACAATGAAGACGACGCCCAGAATCGCTCCCAGACCAGCGGCGAGCGCTTGCCCGCCGGTTGGTCCCCCAGCGGCCGCTGATCTGATCATTTGCATGAGCACGGCTCCAGCCAGGAAAATGTAATACAGAAATGACGGTCACACCTGTAGGTCGCTCCATCGCTTCGCCTCCGAGTGAAAATGTGGAGCCGCCTGACGCATCGGCGCTTTTCAGGCCCCGCCGCGGCGCCGCGGTCTCTGAGATCGTTGGGCACACGGTACGCCAAATGGCGTGGGAAATCAATCCGGCGACGAAATGCACACGTGGAAATAAACTCGCTGAACCGGCGGAGTCATTGTACGGCCTGATGATTGGTAAGCACGAGCTTGCCGCCATAGCGCGCAAGAACGAAGACGGTGCCCGGGTCTATTCCTTCGAGAGCTTTCTCCTCATTCTCAAGCTCCACCCATAAGAAGACGCGCCGAGGTCCCGTCCATAAGTGGTGAAAGGCGGGCGTATCGTCGAAGATTTTCGGCGCGTCCGGAAAAAGAGACCCGTACCAGAGATTGGCGTTGCGGCCGTTGACGACGCGCACCTGCTGGCCGGTGTAGTAGTTCAGCGTCGAGCCGCCCTCATATTCGCCGTAGAGTTCGATGATGTCACCGGGCCGGTAGACGCGCAGAACGGCATCGGCGAGCGGCTTCGACGTGAGGACCGGACTGAAGGCGACAAGCGCGATGTGAACCGCCGCAAGCAGGCAGACACTCATCCCCGCCAGCGACCAGTTGCCCAAATCCGGCCGTTGCCGCCGGCGGAAGTGCCAGTTCAATGCGGAACCCAGGAAAAACGGGAGCCCGAACAAAAGCAGCGGCGCGCGGAACATCGTCATCACGCGCGCATTCAGATCGAGGAAGTGTCCGAGCGAGAGCGCATATTGCTCTGAGGATTCAGGGCCGGTGTGAAGCAAATCGGCAATATCGGCTGAGGGGGACACCGGAGGAGAGAAAACGGCGAGAAACACGGTCGCAAAGCAAACAAGTAAACCCAGCGCGGCAAGGACCGAGGATGAGATTCTTCCCCAGCGCCGGTGCGCCGACCCGGCCGGAGACGCCTCTTCCTCGGCAAGCCAGCCGCCCACCAAAAGAGCAAGCGCAGGGAGGGCAGGGAGCACGTAATATTCCTGGCGCGTCGAGAAGCTGAAGAAGAACACTACGAAGAACGCACCCAGCAGAAGGATCAGCCTGGCGCGATCAGCCGGCGAGCCCGGCGGTTGGCGCAACCGGAGCAACCGGACGCGCGCCAGCGCTTGAGGGAGGAAACTGGTCCATGGGAAAAGCCAGACGAAAATGAGACCCCAGAAAAGGAGAAGCGGAACCGTGCCATAATCTCGCGGTACGCGTTTGTTAAGATAACGAAGAAAATGCTCGTTGACAAAATAGAACCAGAAAAAGCCCCGCACGTTCCCCTGATCGGGATTGCGCAGGCCGGCGAGGATGTGCCACGGGGCGGCGATCCCCAAGAAGATCAACGTGCTGGAACCTAAACGCATCTTAGTCAGGTGGCGGAGATTTGCGGTGAGGAGAAGATACAACCCAATCGCCGCGACGGGAAAAACCAGGCCGATAAGGCCCTTGGTGAGGACGTTCAGGGCGGAGACCGTCGCGAGCCCCCAACAGGCAAAACGCGACGGTTCCGGCTCCTCCAGCGTGCGCCAGAAAAATCCCAGGCTGAGGATCAGCCAGAGGCCTACGAGGATGTCCGGAATCAAGAACCGCGTAAAGATGTACGGGCCGAAAGAAAGGCCGGAACCCAGGGCGGCGTAGAACCCGGCCGCTTCGCCGAAAGCCTGCCGGCCAAAAAAATAAACCGCGCAGAGCAGCGCGAAAACTCCCAGAGCGAGGGGAAGCCGGGCAGACCAGTCATGAATGCCAAATAATTTGAAGCTCGAGGCCATCATCCAGTACAACAGCGGCGCTTTTTCCAGATAACGGATGCCATTGACGTGGAGGGTCACCCAGTCGTGGCGGAGAACCATTTCGCGGGCGGCTTCGGCGTGAACGGAGTCGGCATCGTCCAGCAGTGCGGGCCGGAACAGGCCCGATGCGAACACGGCCAGCCAAACCAGAAATATGGCTCCGAGGAAGACCGGCGTGCGGGGAAACGCGCGCGAATCAGGCGACATCGGCCGTCCGTTGGAATATTTTTGGAGCGAAAGGGGATGGTCCAGGCATGCGTCGCATGACACAAAAGAGTATTATAGGCACTGCGGAAATAAAACCTAAACCAAGTTACTGTGCTGGGCAGACCCGCTGCGTTTGCAGCGGAAACAAGTCAGGTTAAGGAGCAAATGCGGGTGTTGTTGCTACGCGACGCTATTCTCGTGCTCGCCATCGGACCGCTGGCCTACTACGCAGTGACGCTGTGGGTCGGTGTCGGATACTTCGCGCGCAGGAAGCGTGAGTCACCCGCCAGGTCCGGACACACGCCGCCGGCCAGTATTCTGAAACCGGTTCGCGGATTGGACCCCGAACCGTATGAGAATTTCGCCAGTTTTTGCCGCCTGGACTATCCCGAGTATGAAATTCTCTTCTGCGTGAGCGATGCGGACGATCCGGTCGTCCAGGTGATCGAGCGGCTGCAGAGGGATTTCCCGCACCGGAAGATCCGCTTGCTTGTGGGGGCCGCCGAAATCGGGGCCAGCAGCAAGGTCAACAAAATGTGCCGGCTGACCGGCGAAGCAAACTACGAACTGCTGGTCATCAGCGACAGCGATGTGCGCGTGGGACCCGGCTATCTGCATGACGTGACGGCACCGTTTGCGGACCCCAGCGTCGGCGCGGTTACGGCGTTCTTCCGCAGCACGATCGCCGGCGGTTTCGGCGCGACGCTCGATGCCGCCGGGTCGGCCGTCGAGTTTGCCGCCAGCGCGCTCCTGGCGCAAAGAATGGAAGGCCTGCGCTTCACGCTCGGCGCCACCATGGCGACCACCAAAGAGCGGCTCGCCGAAATCGGCGGGTTCGAGTCCCTGGTCAACCATTACGTTGACGATTTCGAGCTCGGCAATCGCATTGCCGGTCACGGTCACCGCGTGGAATTCGCGCGAACACCGGTGGGCCTAGTCTATCCTCGCGAGACGCTGGCCGAGTTCCTGCAGCACGAATTGCGGTGGACGATCGGCCTGCGCAATGTAAGGCCCGCAGGGCACGCGGCGATGATATTCACGTTTGGCCTGCCCTGGACGGTACTCGCGGCAGTGGTGGCTCCGACTACGGCGTTGGCTGCGGCCTATGTTTCCACCTACCTGGCGCTGCGGTTTGCCGTGTACCTCACGCTCGGCGTGTGGGGGTTGCGGGACGACGTGGTGCGGCGCAACTGGTGGTTGGCACCGCTGCGGGACGCCGCGAATTTTTTCGTCTGGGTCGCCAGCTTCTTTTCCAATCACATTCGCTGGCGGGGTTTGGAGTTTCAAGTGAAGGAAGGGTTGCTGATCCCCGTAACGGATGTGAAGGATTCGAGCGGCGAGATTAGCTTACGAACATGGCGAGACGGATCGCGTTCTGCTGCAAACCCCGATCCGAACCCTCCGGGGGAAGAGGCGCACTGATGGCGAATGTGCTGGTGACGGGCGGCGCCGGTTATGTTGGCTCGGTCTGCTGCGCTGAATTGCTGCGCTTGGGACATTCGGTCACTGTTGTGGACGATCTCTCCGCAGGCTTCCGGGACGGCGTTCCCGGCGGAGCAGCTTTCATTCCCATGGACATTGGCAATCGTCCGGAAATGGAAAACCTTGTTCAAAGCAATAATTTTGATGTGGTGTTTCATTTCGCTGCGAAGGCTTCGGTGGCCGAATCCGTTGCTAATCCCGGGGCTTATTTCCAAGCGAATGTGGAAGCTGGTATTGTCATGCTTGAAGCTCTGCGCGCAGCGGGGATGAAAAATTTTGTCTTCTCCTCCTCCGCGGCGGTTTACGGCGCCCCTGAAAGGGTTCCTATCGAGGAAGACGATCCTAAGAAGCCCGTGAACCCGTACGGCGAAACAAAGCTCATCTTCGAACAGATTCTCCAGTGGTACGCAAAATCCTACGGGTGGAGTGTGACGTCCTTCCGGTATTTCAACGCGGCCGGCGCCACGGCCGACTGGGGCGAACGCCATGACCCGGAAACTCACATCATCCCATTGCTCCTGCAGGCCGCAGCCGGCGAGCGCCAGTTTTTCAGCATCTGCGGCGACGACTACAACACTCCGGATGGCACCTGTCTGCGCGATTATGTTCACGTCGTGGACATCGCCCTCCGTTCCCGTGCGTGTGGCTGGACGCAGGCCGGGAGATCCGGGGGTACTCCACGCAAATCCGCATCGAATCATCCGCGAATTAAAGTGGAAACCGGAACATTCCTCTTTGGGAGAAATCCTATCATCTGCGTGGCAATGGAAGCATAACCATCGGCCCGCTCATACCTCGGCCTCTCAGCGCAGTTGATGATTGCACTCACGGAATTCTGCGGGCGGGATTATGGCACCGCGCTTCGGCTCCCGCAAACCTCAGGGCGTGTTCTTGCGAAATACTTTGCGGCGGATATCCGGCCAGAATTCCTTCAGTTCGTTGGACA
>WNGH01001656.1_pt1 | contig 21706 bp, 12 predicted proteins | sample 5400631 | NCBI WGS metagenome assembly WNGH01 (sample SAMN13153373, study PRJNA577476) | soil metagenome | isolation source: 115 cm soil or saprolite under Garry oak tree replicate 1 | place: USA:California | collected 2016-06-15
CGAGAAGACGCGGCTGCTGGAATTCGGTCCGTATGCGATCGACAGCCGGCAGTGGCGTGGAGAAGGGAAACCGGAGACGTTCAACTTTCTTGGCTTCACACATATCTGTGTGAAGAAGAGGAGCAATGGACGGTTCACGGTGCTGCGGCAAACGATACGCAAACGGTTGCAGGCGAAGCTGAACGAGGTGAAAGCCGAGCTACAGCGACGGATGCACGAACCCATCCCCGAAGTGGGTAAATGGTTGCAAGCAGTGGTGCGTGGACACATCCGGTATTACGGCGTGCCCAGGAACACACCGGCGCTGTGGATTTTCCGGTTCCAAGTAGGGCGGCTCTGGCATCGCGCGCTGTGGCGGCGCAGCCAGAACGGCCGCGTCCTTTGGGATCGCATGCGGCGTCTCATCACTCACTGGCTGCCTCTGCCTGCCGTCTGTCATCCTTATCCCTTGCGCCGCATGGGCGTCATCACCTAAGGCAAGAGCCGGATGCGGTAATACCGCTCGTCCGGATCCGTGGAGGGGGTTATGAGCGATCATGATCCCTACTCCGACTTTTTCCGGTCATCTGATTGCGATCGTGAATTAACGGAGGTTTCAAAACAATTCTGACTGTCTTTCTTGGACACAACTACAATGGAAGGTCAGACCTTGAAGTTACGAAACCAACGCCGCACTTTCCCGTTCCTTCGGTCCAGACTTTGAGAGAGTCTGTTGGTAAATATCCATTAGGAGATCATAGTTCCGCGCAGGCGTGTATTTCTCTTCGTATTCCCACCGGGCATGCTGTCGCATCTGGGATATCCTATCCGGATGGGCAACCGCCCAATCTATCTGCTCGGCCAGCGATTTTGGATCACCCGGACGAAAAAGCAAGCCCGTGCGGCCCGCCGTCACAAGCGCGCCGGGGCTGCCGAGATCACTGGCGATTACAGGTAATCCAGCTTCAAATGCCTCTGGTATGACCAACGAAAAAGTTTCATAGCACACCGAGGGAACGACCAGAAAAGCCGCGTCTCGCATGAGATCAGTGATTTCTTCTCTTGAACGCGCGCCCAAATGCACAATACATTCATTCGCAGCGCTCCTGGTTCGTTCCGCCAAAGGGCCGTCTCCGACGATCCAAATAGGAAATGATGGCACGATATGCTTGCAAGCGGCGAGCAGCACTTCAATTCCCTTTTCGGGTGAAAGCCGTCCGACAAATAGGGCATACCCACCGCGCCCCTTTCCGGCAGGCCCTCGGCTCGGCGCAAAATTTGGCTTCACCACGATCTTGTCTGCTGGCAGTCCCCCTCGGATGAATGTACTCCGGCTGAAATCAGTCAGTGCAATATACATGTCGACACATTGCTGCCAGGTCCGAGCGACGCGATGAACTGTCTGCATTGCTGCAATAGAAGCCGTGCAAACATGACTCCCTCGGTAGCACCCGTGTGCAATTCCGGGCCACGCGAAGCTTCGCCCCAAGCACTCTTCGCAAACGTGTCCATCACGGAATAGCGTCGCACTGGGACAAATCAGGCGGTAGTTGTGTAGCGTTTGAACCACTGGCACGCCGGCATCTCGACAGGCGTAATAAACACTAGGCGACAGAAGCGGGAAAAAATTGTGTACATGCACGAGGTCTGGTTCAAACGCTGTAATTTCTGAGGCGATGCGTCTTCGCATCCGAGGGGAATAGATCGTCTCGACAGCAGTTTTCACCTGCGAAAGGTAACCATCGATCTCTGCGTTGTCTGCTTCCAAAAGACGCACCTCATGTTCCCGTTCCTGCAACAGGTCCATTTCCGAGCGGACGACTACATCTTCGCCACCTGCTTGTTGATATCGATTGTGCAACAAGAGAATTTTCATCGAACGGCGTTTTCGATCAGAACCGGTGTCAGTCCAACTTGGACTTTCTGATCATTACCGAGCTTCTGGAGTGTGCCGGCCAAGTTACGCGCTTCGCGGGCCTGCCAGTCCCTCGGAATCTGGAAATCTAGCGAACGGTTCGGATTCCAAACAATCCATGCACGGTAACCTTTGTCGCGTGCGATCTCACAGGTCCAGGTCGTTGTTTCATCCTGGCTGCACGATCTCATTTGCGCCCCGATCAGCCAGTTCTCCAATTCCCGATACGCTTGCGCCGGCGGCTTGGTGGTCTTCCCGTCTTCCTCCGTCAGCCCCATAACTTTGTTGTCCCAGGCGTACCAATAGAAACGCGACACCCCGCTGGCCCAGTTCAATATGTAACCGCGGGCCACATACGCGGACGACAATTCTTCAGATAGAACGACGCTGTTGTATCCTTTTCCGGGTGCGGGCCTTACAACAGTCAGCGTGTTCTGAATGGCCCATCCGGATTCGGTATTCCAAAGGGGTTTGTTAGCAATGCCATTTCTCTGCATTACAGCTTCCACTTGTTGGATCAGCGGTACCATCAATTCCGGGGCGTTCGGATTCACGTAAAAGTGATATCCAATAACATCTGCATAATTTTTTCCGCCGGCCTTCAAATAGCGATCCAGCCAATCGACGCCGTATTCGCCAGTTGCCGGAGGCGAGCAAACAGTGACCGATGGATCGATGCCTTTCAACGTGGTATAGGCAATACGGGCCATCTCGACTAATTGGGGAATAGATCCGGTGTAGGTTTCCTTCAAGTTCGGTTCGTTCCAAACCTCATATTCATGGATTCGTCCCTTGTACCGTGTCCCGACCGTCTGAACATAGTTGCGCCAATCGGCCAGGTCCTTGGGTTCCGCCGCATTCCCCGGAACAAAGCTGGATGGTTCGTCGGGACGGGACGAGGCCCACTGAGGCGTGAAGACCAAGGGAAGCATTACGGTCACACGATGTTGCTGAGCAAGGTTCAAATAGAGGTCAAGTTTTTCAAAGTCCCACTTGTTCCGGGCCGGCTCCAAATTGGGCCAATGAACGTAGGCGTCCAGCAAGCGCCAGTCTCCGAATTGTAAGTTTTCGGGCCATGGTGTGGTGCTCGCGAGCCGATGAAAGTGCAATCCGAACAATTGAAGCGGTATGGGAGATTCAGGCGGCCGTAGCGGAGCAATCCGGCTCTGCGCTGCAACCGGCGATTGCACTAAACAAAAGCCGAGTAAAGCCAGCAAGATACTAGCTGCGGTTCTCTCAATTCGTAGCATGCCCGCTTACTCCTTGAACTCTCGCTCGAGATTCATGGCAACCATCGATTTCTCTTGCACTGACAAATGCTGAGGTTCAAGAACCGCATCCAGAACAAGTATTTGTTGCCGGCCCGGTAAACAGGAGACTCCTGAGAAAGTATTCACCAAACTCTTCATCAAAGAACGGTCTAGTCCGTTTCTGGATCATCACTCGTCTATCCTCACGTGGTGAGAGCGATCGAATCGCTTCTGGTTCAGCGCGACAGTTTTGACCCGTCTTTTCAAACAGTGAACAATGCCCGAATGAAATCGTTCGACCATGCATTCCAAAGTGTATTTCTCACCTGATATGAGTGCGCCGTTTTTCAGTTCTTGGAGTAGCCTCGGGTCCGACAAGAGGTGGATGACAGCATCACTGTAGGCGCGCGGATCCACAGCGGTCATCATGCCGTTTCGTCCCTCTTCTAAATATTCAATCTCAGGGCCGTGGAGAGGGACCGAAGAAGTTACGAGTGGCAACCCGGCGCTGAAAGCATCCAGAATTGCAAGACCGACCACGCCCGGGATGAGAATCACATCCGCCAAGCGGAAGAATTGGGCCTTTTCCCGGCCGAATCTGGGCCCCAGGTACTTGATCCAGGCCTCTTGGCGAGCCGCGGCTTCTATGACCCATTGCATAGGGCCTGCGCCGACGATGAGGAGCTCAAAGTCGGGAATGCACTGCCGGATTCGCCGGGCGGATTCAATCAGGAACTCTGGCATCTTTTCCCGGAAAATGCCCCCGCAGAAAAGGCCTATCTTAGCAGACTCGCAAATATTCGATTCACGCTTGACCTCTAGCATCTTCGACTGAGTGATCTCAGAACACAATCGGCGGAACTCCGCGGTGTCCACGGTATTTTGGACAGTCGTAATTTTGGATGCTGGAACGCCTCGCTGGGCAAGATATCGAGCTGTTCCTTCGGTGTAACCGAACCACCAGTCCACGCAATGCAGGGTGCAATTTCTCAACCATTCGGCAAATTTATTGCTATGACGCTGTCTGATCCTCCCATGTCCCCAAAATGCGACTTTCTTTATTCCCAGAGCCGAGAGTGGAAACAAGAGATAGTTCAGGACGTGCTTGTTCGCTTGCTCGACAACAACCATGTCCGTTGTGGCAATTTCCCAAAGCAAGTGTTGGTAGAAAACTTTGCCGCTCAGTATGTTAAAGCTACCAACTTTGACGCCATATTCTGCAGGTAGTTCTTGGTTGTCGCCTTTTATCGCCTCACTTGGTGAAGGATCACTGTAGGCAACGCGCAACGCGATGCCATCTTCCTCCAGAGCATCATGCAATTTATTAAGAAATGGCACACGATACTGCTTGATCTGAGCTTGAATGATCAAAACCTTTGGAATTGCGATCTTGCGGTTTTTTACACGAGACGACCCATAAAATTGGGAATCGAATCCAAAAAGGCCAGAGAGCATCCCGATGCCAAGACACGTTTTTGCCGCGCTCCGCACCACGGCGTGTCGCCCAATCAATATGGAGGGGGGCAGCATCAGAATGCCTTGGGCGATCCTGGCCGCGCCTATCGCGGCGCGTTTGAATTGCACCCAAGGGCGCGGATCGAGCATACCCTCCACTCGCACCCAGGTACTGCCGACCGAAAAGCTGCGCCGAAAGATATATGGCGCGTTGGCCCGGTTTTGGGGGACCGATTCCCGGACTATGGCTTCGTCTGCCCAGACAATTCGCGCACCCAGCCGCTGAAGTTGCGCGGTTAAGAGCGTATCCTCGCCACCGCTCAATCCGAATCGCTCATCGAACACGCGGTCCAACTTCTCCAACACCCTTGTTAGTATGAGAAGATTCCCTGTTCTTGCTGCCTGAATTGATGTTCCTGTGGGAAATCTCGGCCGCTCAAAAAATTTCCCTTGTATTACCCAAGCTGGAACGGAATCTTCAAATCGCGGGAGCACGGGACCCGTCACAATTTCTGCGCCGGACGATGCCTGCACCTTCAGAAGTTCTTCCAGCCACTGGGGGTCGGGAACTTCATCGTCGTCGAGAAAGGCGATCGCGTCCGCGCGAAGCGCCAACGCCCCTTGCAAGCCTTTGTTGCGCGCAAATGAAATCCCTCGCCGATCCTCAGCGAACAGCATTAATCCCCACGGAAATTCTGAGAAACTCTGACAGACTTGAAGGCCGATGCCTAAATTTGGGTCATTGTCTACCACGAGGACCGACACAGAAGGGGGAGAAGAGGTCTCAAACACAAGCTTTTCTAGACCTTCCAGAAGCTTTCGGATCCCTTCTGGGCGATGATACGTCGCCACACAAATAGCGACAGTGGCGACTCTGCGCCCTGTCGTTTCGAATGTGACCAGTTTTTCTTGAACCCTGCTACGCATATAGTCCCGGTCGTGTGAGCGCAGCGAGACGCTCATATCGTCGATTTCTTGGGGAAACGGTAAAGGCGACCGCCGTATAGAGAATCCAAAAGATGTTATTACGTGAAAGAATTGTAACCTCAGTGATGTTGGTGAGGACAAGCAGAACCAAGAAAACGAGCGGCCAGATCAGCTCGGCGCCACCATTACTTTGGAGAAATCGGACGGCTCGAAAGGCATAGACGAAGAAACCCGTCAAAAACAGCCCCACACCCAACATCCCCAATTCCAGCCAAAGCTCAATTAAGCCATTGTGAGCATGCGGGGGGTGCCAGGCCATGAGGGACCAGATACGTTCCGAAGGGCTTCCGGGGCCCAGCCAGAACGCATTGTATCCGTAGCCAAGCCAGGGCCGGCGGATCGCCATGACAATGGAAAGAATCCAAAGTGGAAGGCGCCCCGTAAGCGTAATATCCCTACCAAAGAATGCCAGCACATCCTTAAAATTATTGGACGCCCAATAAACTCCTGCCACCAGAACAACGCATCCAAAAATTGACGCTCTTGCAACGCCATGACGGTCCCGGATTATTGCCCTGCAAAAGGGGAATACTGCAATCATAGCGGCAAGTGCGACAAGTGCAGTCGACGACTGGGAGAGGAGCAGGAGCACAAAAGCCAGAGAAATTCCCGTCCAAAGTACCGCCTTTTTGGCAGGATCAATCCGCGTCAGTAGCAAGAACACGACGATACTCAGCGCCATCATCCGTCCGAGGTCGTTTTTATGGGCAAAGATCCCGTACCAGGCCGACTCAAATTCTTCCGAAGGCGTTCCCAGACCCAAGAGGCCAAAAGGGTAGCTTAGTAAAACACTCAAACCGCAAACCGAAGCTAATAGCCTGATCTGCTGGGAGAGGCTGTACCGAGCGGTAAGATAGATTCCGAACGCGCATGTCAAAAGTAGGGCGATACCCCGACGAAGGGAGACTGCCGGGCTGTCAGACCAGATTGTGGAGGCCAGCGGAAGGAGCATCAATGCCCACAGCAAATGCTCTCGAAAAGCTTCTTTGAGTGCCTTTTTGCATTTTCGAAAAAGCAGGATCACCACAATCGCGTAAAGCAGCGCCCAAATCAGCTGCATGCCTGCTTGTCCTTGTCCGGCTTCAGGTCCATCCGCAGCGTTAAACGTCAGGTTCGTAAATGCTCCCGTGGAACACAACAGGAGCAGAAAGGTAAAGACCTTTTCGGCATGACCGGGAGATGTTTGAACGTTGCGCGTGGGATCCATGGAAATCTCAGGCAACAATTTCGGGCTCGGCAGGGCAAGTGACTCCCGATGACTTTTGCCTGCGGGTCAGAAAGACTATGGTGGCCGCCAGTGTAACGATTAGCATGCCGTCAGATTCGAGGCTAGACCAGGCTGCCCCGCGCCATCCATATGCCGGGATCAGCCAAAGATTCAGCAGCACGTTTTGGATACCAATCGTCGCTTGCACCGCAGTCCGATAACCCTGGAATCCCGCACCGGTTAGAGAATCCGCGAAGAAGTAGTGGACAGACTTAAGCAGTACCAGCGGTGAAAGCCACCATAACGCCTCCACGGCGTTCGCGTAATTCTGGCCGAGGATCTTGGGCAAGATAGGGGCGGCTATGGCTAAACCCAGCCCCGCGAAGATCCCGTAGCCAATTGAAAAAGGAAGCAGACGTTTCGCCAAGGCCGTGGTTCCTGCCAGTCCATTCGCACCGTGCTGAAAAAACCGCGCGTACGTTGAAGCCAAAAGCGCCCCAACGGGCTGAAAGGCAATGTCAATGAGCCGGTAGGCTGTGGAATAAGTGCCCACGGCATTCAGCGTGGAGAACCGTGCGAGCATCGGTTTATCAATGTTGTTGTAGATCGATTGCGAAGAAAGACCGAATGAAAAATAAAGGCCCTCAAGCATACGATGCCGCAGAAGGCCAAGCGCAGGAAGCGGGGATCCCAGATTTCGTTGCACGCAACCGAAGGCATAAACCGCTGCAACAACTGTACTCAGGAAGTAAAATGTTCCCCAATATGTTGCATCCGGATGCTGTGCGAATATTGCCAGGAATAGCGCCGCTGCTGCTCGCACACCTGTCATGACCGCATTTATTTGGGATGTCCGATGGAGTTGCTCGAAGGCCTGAAAGGCTTGACCCGCCAGTCCCACCACCCCGGCTAGGAATAGGTCGGAAAAACCCAGAAGAGCGACCAAGGCGAGGGGAATATCCCGGGGAAAAAGCAGTCGCGACGCCAAAAGAATGAGGGCGAGCAATCCTACACTCAAGATTCCTGTTACGCAGAGTGCATTCCCCCACGAGGCATGGAATGCGGTTCGGTCCCGCGCCACGCTCTGAATCATCAAGTTCCCGGTTCCCATCATGGCAAAAGGTGAAAGCACGCCAATGAGGGAAGCCACGCCAACGAATGCGCCATACTGATTTGGGCCGAGAAGGCGGGCGACGATCACAAAGTAAATGGCTTGCAGGCCAAGGCGCACAGCCCCGCCTGCCAGCATGGAAATGGTATTCCGGATGAGCTGGCTTTCCATGATTCAGTATTTCCAGTTCGCGACTAAACTCATCATGATTGCCGGCGGCTATCGAAACTTGCTGGCGCGTCTTTCCCAGAAATCACTTATGCTCCAGTGCCTCTCATAAGCGATGGAATGGTCTTCAACAGGATTTGGAGGTCGAGGAGAAGACTCCAGTTTTCGATGTATTGGTTATCGAGCGCCAAGGCTCGATCAAACGACGGATCCCCGCGTGCGATGATTTGCCATAAGCAGGTAATTCCCGGGGTGACGTCCAATCGCCGGAGGTGCTCGAGCCTATATTGTTGATAGTCATCTATCGGATGCGGACGTGGTCCAACCAGGCTCATCTCGCCACAGAGGACATTCCACAATTGCGGCAACTCATCGAGGCTGTACTTGCGGAGGAATCTCCCCACGCGTGTAATTCGAGGATCCCCTGTGATCTTGAAGAATGGGCCCTCCCGTTCGTTCAGGTGCCGCAGATCCTCCTTGATGGTGTCCGCGTTCACAACCATGGTACGGAATTTAATGCATTGGAACGGTCTGGCTTTTCGCCCCACTCGGTTTGCCCTGTAGAAAACGGGCCCAAGAGAGTCCAACTTGATCGCCAAGGCGATGCCGGCAAAGACAGGGGAGAGCACGAGCAAACCGAACGCTGACCCGGCGATGTCCATCAACCTCTTGATGAAAAGTTCCGGAGCTGGAATCGGATATCGGTACATGACGCGCACGGCGAACTCGCCGAGCATTTCAACAGGCTTCTGCCAGCCAAGCCCGTCATATAGGTCCGGAATTACGTTGACGCAGATGCCCATTTGATAAGCATCGAGGACTATGCTTTTGACGATTTCACGTTCTGAAGGAATGGTAATAAAAACTTCATCGATGAATTTCTTGCGCACTACACGCCTCAAATCCGTGATGTTTCCCAGAATCTGGAGATTATCCGTTTCGTACGAGTCCAAGAAACCCTGGACGACATAGCCCCACTCAGGGTGCCGTCCAAGATAATCGGCAAAGAGCCGCCCGACCCTCCCAGCCCCGACGATTAACACGTGCCGAACGCCGATTCCCTCGGCGAGCCGTTTCTTCAGCAAAGGATGGCGGAGCACTCTCCAAAAGGTCAGCGCCAGGATCGAAAGTAGGGCTGTGAAGGCGACGGCGAGACGGGAAATCGTCTGGTTACCAGAAATGTAGACACAGGCAGTGCCTAGAAGCGTCGCAATACCAACTGAGCGCACAACAAGAACTGCCTCGTAAAATCGGGATCTCAGCAAGGAACTCTTGTAAAGATTTTGCGAAAGACCCGCCAAAACGTGGAGAGAGAGGTACAAGAAAAGAAAGGCCAGATACGCGCTCCTAGGCCCCGGTGTGTAGTGCAACAAGGTATCCTTGAGGTCGGCGAGCGTCGTCAGAGGAAAGCGAAGCCGGTAAGCGAGGAGGCCCATCAATAGAACCAAGACAGAGTCAATGGTGATGGAGGCAAGCGGGCTGTGCGAAGTCACGCCACTTCCTGGTCTTGGGCCCAAGCAATGCCGACCGTGCAAGTCGGGCAGGATTTTCGGCTCGTGTTGAACTGTCACCACATTCATCGTCGAATGCCTTACACTGCTCGAATGAATCGCTCCATTGACATCAACATGATTTTCCACGGTATGCAGGGAACACGGTTCAATCGATACTCAAGGGTTCTATGACCCCTGAATGCCGTCATCGGTCCGTCGTGAACGGACCTTTGCCCAACTCCTGGAAATACGCCCACGTATTCGCATCGTCCAAGGAAAGTCCCAGATGCGTACCCTTGTGGTCAAAAAGACTTCCTGCGCGAAAATTCTCCAGGGTTCTTGTGGATCAACCCGCCCCCAATAGGCGCCACCAACGAGCCAAGTCATGCCGATCAGCATGCAAGAGCATGAACCGCCCAAAATGATCAACAGCCGGTGAGGGCTTGCTTTCTTCTTCGGCACTATGGCTTGATCGAGCACATGGACGGTGGGAGTGTCCCGCGCCTCCTCCATCTTCGCGAGTTCGTACTCCTTCGAAAGTAATTCGAAAACGGCTTCGTCAATCTTGCTTTGGCGATAAAGATCTAGATACCGAACGCCCAGTAGCGGTAACTGCCGAATGGAGGGATACAGTTCATCCTTCAGCAATGAGGAGCCCTGGTCCGTTTTGACGTTCTTTCCGCCTAGTTTGTTCAACTGCAGTTCAAGCTCTGTCACTTGGCCTTGGACCTGCTGAACGCGAGGGTTATTGTCGGTGTAGATTTGCTGTAGCCCCCGCTTCATCGACTGCGCCGCGATCAATTGCGCTTGCAAATCGGCGGCTGCTTCGACCATCGCCCTCGCCTGTTGGGGGATATCGATGGCGGTATTTTGGCTGGCAAACACGCTGAATTCCTTGGCGGAGGCATCAAGATGAGTCCTCACCTCGGAAATCCGCTTTTCGATGAAGAGCCGTTCGCGACGCGCCCCGGAAGCGTTTACATCCGCTAGAATCTGGTTCAACTCTTCCGTGTACGCCTGCGCCATGGCTGCAGCACGGTCTGGAGACTTGTCCTCAACAACAATGCTGATAATGCCGCTCTGTGAGTCTTCCTTAATCGTGCTGTAGCGTTCCAGTTTCTTTCGCGCATCCTCTGGATACTTCTCTGAATACAAGTTCATCAAACCAAATTGTTCGATCAAGTGGTCTTCCACTGTCTCGCTTCGAAGAACACCTATGATGAGCTGCCCCGTACTGTTCAGTCCAAGGAGTTTGTTCGCCAAGCCCATCATCGAGCTGCCACCTCCTCCTCCGGCTGAATCTCCTCCAGAGGAGAGGGCGGGCAACGCAGAGATCATGTCGGCAGAGGAACTGAAATCCGGAGGCATCAACTGCGCGGTGGCCGCATAGCGCTTTGGGATCAGGAAGGCAATGATGGTAGACAGAACTAGACTCCAGGCCAACAACTTGCCTAGAAATATCCGCTTTTCCCAGATTAGCCAGGCTAAATCGATCGACTTCAATTGGTTGGATTCAGCTGGCGCCTGTTCGCCGGCTAGTCGTGGCTCGTACGTGGTCGATTCAACCGCGTACGTATTGTTAAAGTTTGGCAAGTATGCCCTCTATTTTCTATCTGCCGCTCTCACAAATCCGCCCGTCATATTCAGTTGGCTGCCAAGCTGGACGTCAGAGTTTACCTATTCAAAAAGGTGAACCAGACTTTGTCTCTGCGGAGATCGCAGCAAGAGAACACTGGTCTTCCTGAGTGCTTGAGCGCCTTATTTCCGAAACGGGGATGACATCACTAGCATCGACCTCCACCGCGACCGATCGTTGAATAAGGTCAATGGAAAGCACAAGGCGGTGCCCGCCCTTCCTGCGAATGAGCTTTCCCTCAGCACCTAGAAGTGGCCCATGGCAGACTCTCACGCGCCGACCAACTTTCAAGTATCGATGCGGTTCTAACTGTGCACCAGCCTCAACTGCTGCGCGCAGGGATTGCAGTTCATCTTCCGGGACTTCGGCTGGCGAACCGTTAAAGCAGACAAATCGAACGACCCCTCCCAGTTGAAGTATGTGAAGACGTTCGTGCAAGGAAACGCGAACAAATACATAGCTGGGAAAAAGTGGAAGCAAGACAAGCTTTTTGCGGTCTTTCCATCTGTGGATTTTTCCACGTATGGGCAGAAAAGCCTCGATATGTCTCTCACACAGTTGCTTGGCCACTGCCTTCTCATGTCTGGGACGTGTATATATGGCGTGCCAGGCTGGGATGGTGATTCCCACAGCCTGAGCTGTTTTCTGTTCAAACGTTTCTTTTCCCGATGACGTCATTTGCCACTCGTAGCTTCGCCCTGTCACTCACAGGGCATTTGTGACCTAACCCATGCTTATTTAACCAGTTACAGCCGTCCTGACTAAAGTCGTTTGCATTCCGCATCGCTCGGAAGCCCGAACGATAGGCGATTCTGTATGCCTGACTTTGACGGACGGCAGTCTCTAAATCCGGCCGAAGAAAGAGCGGCTATCATTCTTTCCCTTTCGGAATGAAACCCACTTCCAGCGTTGCAACAAAATTGCTCTTATGCCCGTTGAACAGGAGAGGAAACCGTGAAATGTTTTCGAATTGCAGCTCGCTCTTCAGGTAAAAGCCGCTCTTCAAATACGTATTATTTTTTACTGAGTAGTCTTGCCAAGCTCCCCCACCGGGCACAAAATCAGAACTGACGGTGTTGTGGTGATACGCAAACTGCAGAGTATTGACCGGCGAAATCCAATATGTGAACCAACTGTGGATGGCGCGTCCATCCCGGCCTACCGTGTTGCCAAGTAGATTTCCGTTAGCTGTATTTCCGTCAAAATAGGTTTCATTCCAGTAGTTAAATACGCCGTGATTGCCTCCGCCCTGGACGATCCCTTTCTGCTCCGTCGACACACCTTCCATATGGAAATCAAGCTTGGGTATTCCTGGGAAATGCGTGATGTAGATACCGGGGTGCCAAGGATTCCTCGCCGGGTTCTGGATGGGAAGGCCATCGTCCTCGGCGTAGGCGTCTCCGTAGAGAACGATGTAATTTCCCACCTTTGGGACGTAGAATGTCCAATCCATTTCGGTGTCGTCGTCGCCTGGCACAGAGCCTGTCTTCGGATCGGTTCTGGCAATGTAGCTGCCAAGCAGATTGTGTGCCGTCAACGGGTCGCCGCCTGTTCCCCCGATCAGAGTCCTCCGGCCGAAACCCAATTCCAAGAACGAGAATGGCTTAATATTGAATTTTTGCGCGTACACGAACGGCCGCGGAACATAGGGGTGACCTTCCAGGCGGCCAAAAAATTGGTCAATACGAATCGGGCCCAGGTGTCGAAGAAATCCCGGCATGTCGAAAGGCTCAGGGTTGACGAGGCGGACCATATCCACAGGCTCGACGTTATTGTTCCAAATCATCGATTCGCCTGGGCCGGGCCCCCAATCGAGGCTCTGCCTGCCGAGTACTATCTGCCAGTTACTCAAATTCACCGCCGCGTAAGCGTCGAGAAGTCTTGGGCGATTCAGCGTTTCCAGAGGAGCGGCCGGGATTTCAGAGACGGGCACGGGTTTGCCACCAATGGCGACGCCGCCATCCGCTTTGGAGATGAAGTTCACCACGCTTGATGAGAGGCCAGGAGCGGAAGGGGCATGTTGGTACTCTGCGCGGACATAAACCGCGAGGGGACCAGCTGCCGCGTGGAACGAGCCGCCGATTTGCCCGTTCGTTCCTCGTTCAAAGGGCCTCCCAAAATCATAGGCGACTGTCTGTCCAAAATGATAACTATCGGTCAAAGGAGGGCCGCTGATCGAAAGGGTTCTGGCGTAGACTGACTCCAAATTCACACTGAAATTGCGGCCCCCCGCGAGCAGGTTGAGTTCATATGCGAATTCCTGTTGCAGGCGAGCTTGTAATTGTTCCGCATCCGAATTCAGAGTACTTCTTTCCTGCAATCTGTCACCAGCTTCCGCAGTGAGCCGGGCGCACTCGATTCGCGTCCAAGGTTTCAGCCCCATGATCGCCGTATCGATGTATCCCAATGCTATGAGCCTTTCGAACGCCTGATAAACCCAGCCATCCAGCGGAACAAACGGCGAGCCCATGTTCTTGGGATCCCGGCGGTCTTCTGCGTCGTCTCCCGAAAGATTGGTTACCCCTATTCCCTCGAGGCTCGGGTCGTGATGGGCGCGATAAACCTCCCGGCCGATCAACCATCCAATCGTGCTGCCGACCAATACATCCGACGGAAAGTGTTCTTTTCCAATGACGCGAGATGCGCTTACACCTGCTGCCATGCCGTAAGCGAAGAACTGGGTCAAGGGACCTGGGTGTTCGTGAGCGATTACGCTGGCGATCGACCAAGCAATCACGGCATGGTCTGAGGGAAACGAAGCCCCGCCTTGAAAGAAGTCTCCGCGGCCCTGATTCTGATAAGGCCGCTCTCTTCCGAACGAAAATTGGAGCGCGGAGTTAACAGCGAGACTGTCGATAGCAGCTTCTCCAGCAAGAATGCCAGTCTCATTTCGGTGGTCGTTGGGAGAGATTTTGCTCCACAGATAAAGGCCGCCTCCGGCTCCTACCAGGGAAGCGAGACCGATATCTGATGCTTTTCGGAATCGATTCAGCCGAGTGGCATCGTTCGAGAGTGCCGCGGCCGCGGAGCGATCGGTCGCGAAGAGCCCGGCGGTTGCCGCCGTCAGAGGGAAAAACCACGACGCATCAGCCCACCGAAGATGAGCGGGACTGCTCCAAATCATCTTTTGGTCGGACCACAAGTGAGTCAAGAATGACTTGCCTAGGTCATTCTGGCCATAGACACCCGCGCCTCGATCTTCTTGAAGCGTGGTCTTTTCTTGTTCTGAAGCCTGCACATCATCTCCCGTGTGGGTCATTTGTGTCTTCGGCGGCAGCACGTTGACTTGCGACTGCGCGCGGCAAGTTGGGCCCCAGAGCCCTGCGGCGACAAGTAGAATTGCACCTAAAAAACATTTCCGCCCTGCGCGCTTCATGATTCGTCCCTGTTAATAGTGAAGTGCGATAAAAATGGCCGACGCCATCGACGACGCCACTTGCGCTGAGAGAAGGATGTTTTGCCACGGCAGATTGCCGGAGAGCGCTTTTTCCGGGACTATAACCACGTCACCTGGCTGGAGGGCCGCGCTAAGCGAATCTCCGGACCACATCCCGTTCTTGGCACCAATTACGGAACCATCGGCCCTGATCACAAAGATCGACTTCCTGTTGGCTAGAGGAGTTGCGCCTCCGGCCTGCGTGAGATACCACTTTGCGCTCCTGCCTGGTCGGTATGAGACTGCAGTGGGATTGAAAACTTGCCCTGTGACAACCACCACGCCAGGTTTCTTTGGAATGAAGAGCGTGTCTCCCGCCTGAAGCTGGATATCGGCCGGCGTGTTCTTCCAACGGTTGATATCGGCGGATATCCGTATAGAGATCCGCCCCAGAGGGGGATTGGCACTCAGTGCGTCAAGGTTGGTCTGCCATTGCTGGTAAGCAAGTTCCCTCGCTACCTTCGCTTTGGGGTCGAGGTCAGGTTGTAGTTCGAGATCATTCTGCGCGTTCTTCACTCGCATGATCATTTCGTCGCGCGACTGTCCTTCCAATTCCTGAATCTGCGTTCTTCTCAAGATTGCGCCATACGGATAGCCATCCGGTTGGAAACCGCCAGCTCGCTCAAGAATTGAACTAATCCGTTCACCAGAGCGAATCCCGTACGTTCCCGGGTGCTTCACATCTCCTTCAATCGTGACAGACGCCCCGACGTCGCTCCATCCAGGAACTTCACGGATCGTTAAGACGTCTCCATCGTTCAGGGAAACGTTATCCGCTGGGTCTCCCGACATGGCTTTTTCAATGCTGACATTCTTGTGCTTGGCGACGATCGGCGTATTCGGGGCAGTGATGAATTGAGTCAAGTCTGCGCTATCTTCATCCGCGCCGCGCTTCAACCCTCCTGCGATTCGAACCAAGTCTGCTATGCGAAGATTTGAAGTCAGTGGATAGCGTCCGGGATTCGCGACGTCTCCCGCAATGAGGACCGACCGGGGATCACGCCGCAAGATGTTTTCCTGGATCAAAATGCGGTCCCGCGGCCCTAGCAGTACGTTATTGATTGGGTCCCCGTTGAGGGCGTCTTTCAATTGCACGTTTAGAATCTGAACCGAACTATCCGGTGTTGGTCTGATGATCTGTGCCGAATCCATGGAGGCGTCCGGATCTAAGCCACCTGCAAGCTGGATTGCATCCAGAAAGTGAATTCGGCCCGGCGTCTGAAATACGCCGGGATTCCGGACAGCGCCGCTGACTGTGACGCTGGGGGTATCTTCAAAATCGTACCGGCCAAAAATGCGCACTGTATCCAGCGGCTGGAGTTTTGGCGCAGTGGCGGGGTTCGCGAGTGCCTCACCGAGGTTAAAGCTCTCCACGCTCGGATGAAAGTCCGGCGGGGTCAGACGCACGATTTCGGCATATGTCGCGGAGGGCTCAGGCAGTAGGTCGGCATAGGAGGACACAAGGTCTGTGAGCCTCATGCCTTGCTTGTAGGAGTAGCGTCCCTCACGCTGGACGTGGCCTTGGAGGTAAACTGCGTCCTGGTTGAATGAAGCGATTGGGAAAATATGAATCTCATCGCGATCCGAGACCGTGAAGGACGCTAGTTTCTTCTCAATTTCTGAAATGTCTGAATTCCCAGAGACATCTAAGCTCAACATCGTACGTTTCTCGTGGGCCACCAGACGCTGGACCTCAATATGGTCGAGGGCTGCGGTGGGAAGGATGCCCCCAGCAAGATCGATGACTTGCGCGAGGGTCGTTTCACCGTCCAGCTCATAGACGGCGGGCCGCCGGACCATTCCATCAACTCGCACCTCGGTGCCCACCGGAGGAACCAACAACGTGTCGCCAGGTTGCAACGGCTTTAGGTTGGATCGGACTCCGCGCAGGAGCAGGTCGTACAAATCCACTTCCTGCACCAGCGTGTTTCTTCGAAAGTGCTTAACGAGTCGCATGGACCCGCCGGAGGTTGGTCCGCCAGCGGCGAGCAGCACGTTGAGCGGTGTCGAAAGGGAGCTAACGTCATACGCGCCCGGGCCATTCACGTCTCCGACAACGTAGATTCGAACTGTGCGGAGCTTCGACAGCGAAATATCGGCGGAAACCGTGCGGTACATCGTTCGCAATTCACGCTGTACGGCTTGCTGGACCTCGCTGATCGGTTTGCCGCTGACAAAGACCGGGCCGACTTCGGGAATTGATATTCGGCCTTGATGATCGACTGTGCTTTCGAGGCGTTGCGAAACGCCGCCCCAAAGGTTGATCGTCAGCCCGTCCCCCGGACCCACCACATAGTCAGGGGTAGCAGGGAAATCGATCGGAATCCCCGAAGACATATCGACCCCATTTTCGAAAATGTCATCGCCAAATCGACGAACCGGACTGGAATTCGGCCCCGCATGCACGTAGATGTCGTACATTGATGGAATGTCGGAATATGGCGATAAATGGCGCATCATATTCGGCATTTCTGATTCCATCGCTTGCACGGCCTGAAAGCTACCGGGCCGTGGCCTTTTCTCTCTTTGGGGTGGTGAGGTAACCGGCGACTGCACTGTTGATGCCGTCAATGTTCCCGGTGTCTGTGACACTTGGGTGGTCGATGAAGAAGAAGCATCCGGGGCAATCAAAGCGGAGACAGCGGTAGCAGGAACCGAAAGATCGGTACCGGCCATTGAGCTCGCGCCCATCAGGGAAAGGGCTTTGTCCGTTTCGTCCGATTGGTCTGCTTTGTCAGACCTGTTTGCTCCGGTTGTTGTCAGGCGAGAGCTGGCGCCGGCGAGAAGCGCGCTATCTGCAAACGGACTATTCAGGAATTGAGGAGTGGATCTGTCTCTCGGCAGTTCATTAGGACTTGGGATGGTCCTCCCGTTTCCCGCCCCATTCTGCAACGCTTGTTGGTCCAGCGCTCCCGGGACCCGGGGAATGCGTCCCTGTCTTTGGGCATTTTCATCGGTTACAAAGGAACTTGGCACTGAGGAACCAGGCGGGTAGGAACCTGGCACAGAAGAGCCCGTCGCAGAGGAGCCCGGCACAAGGGAACTTGTCGAGTACGAACCTGACGCGAAGGAACCGGGCACTGGCGCACCTAGCGCGGCAGTGCCAGGCCTTGTTTTCGGAAGCAAATAACCATACCGCTGTAACAGCCGTGTAGCGGCCACACGAAACTTTAGGTCTTGGTGAAGCCGGGCCATAACGGCGGCATCTGTCAAGTCAGATTCCTGCACAATTTGCCCTTTGCTCGCTGCGTCCTGGGAGGCTAAGCGCTTCAATTCCAAGAAAAGACCCGGGTCCGACTTCAGCGAAGACGCAATCTGAGACTCAGAAGCGGAGACTGGGCCAAAATCATCCACGGATAGCCCATCAGCCGCAACGACTCCGTCGCCTTCCGAACGACCCTGCGCAAAGGCTGTCGCTCCATACAATGAGAAAATGCCTGTGAATAAGATGACCGCGACGGACCGAAAAGCAAACCGTCGGACCTGTCCTGGATCGTGACGAGCGCAATAACCAGCGTGGGTTCTATGAGTCAAGTTCATGACTGCACTCCGGAGATTCCCAGAATGCAGATGAACGACGATTGCGGTGACAAGTACAGGTCCTGCCGATGGGCAGCCCTTAGTTGATCTTCACTGCCACGGGCCATAGACCATTCCTTTCTCGCCATTCCCATACCTGAATGCACCTCTAATTGCTTTTGTCCCAAACTCGTACCGATGAGGGGGGACAATCGATCCTAAAGGATCAGGAAGGTGCCGGAATACCTGTCCTGACGTACAGGTGTGACCCAATGTGAAACAATTATCTTAGGTTCTGCGGTACAGGGCTCGATTCTATCAGCGGCCCTGAGTGACCCCAGCGGAGGCTCTCCACTTGAAGAACGAGTTTTCAGGAAATTCTCACATTCGAGGAAGGCGGAATTGCCCCACAATTTGAAGTTTTCACGGCCGAGAAGTTCGAATTATTTCTGAAGTTTGCAGAGGCAGACGTCTTTATCGCCAAGCGTCTGGCGAATCCCTTTCTAAGATTTACTTGAAAATAAGCGACTTGTGGCTCGGCGGCGGTGAAGAAGACCTCCGACATGTGTATCAGGTAGCTACACACCTACATTCTTGTCTCGCAAATTCGGCGCATTAGATTTAGCGTCGTATGAATATTTGAGCGAAGAGGTAATCTCCTTTGGCTACGGCACTTCAAAGTCCGCCCGCTGCCGTGCAAACGCCTTCAACAGTCTCCTTCTACCGGCCGGAGCTGGACGCTCTTCGATTTTTTGCATTCCTCGGAGTTTTCTTCTTCCATGCCATGCCGAGCGACGCTCGCAGCTACGCATTTATGGGCCAAATTGCCTTGTGGGTACGCGGTCTTCTTAAATCTGGCGCATTTGGCGTTGATTTATTTTTTGCGCTCAGTGCGTATCTCATCACAATCCTGCTTATGCGGGAAAAAGAAATCCGGGGGTCGCTGGATGTGAAGTCGTTCTATCTGCGGAGGATATTACGCATTTGGCCCCTGTACTTTGCTTTTCTCGCCTTTGCGATATTGCTGACGTCGCTACACTTTCGAAGTCAAAATCTCACGGCTCGCTACGTTGCGGGATATCTGGCGCTAGCGGGTAACTGGGTTTACGCAGCATATGGACTGCCCCAATCAGTAACAATTCCGTTGTGGTCAATTTCCATCGAGGAGCAATTTTATTTGCTGTGGCCATTGGCGGTCCGGACCAGTTCACGTCGGCTTATGGTCTGGACAGCGGCTTTTCTGCTGATTTTAAGCAACGCCACACGAGCGCTACTTGTGCACCGCGGCGCGTCGGAGCATGCCATTGAATACAATACCCTTGCGCGCTTAGATCCAATTGCACTGGGTATTTTGCTGGCGCTTTCTCTCGGCTCTCGGCATAAAACCATGTCGACAATCAAACGGACAATTTTGTTTTCCGGTGCTGCGGCAACTTGGATCCTCGTGGGGCGATGCGGCGAATCCAATTCACTTCATGTAGACGCCCTGCGCATTCTACTGGGTCGGCCCGCAGTCGCTCTGGCGAGCGTTGCTATGCTCATGGCGACAATCGGCTTACGGGGCAGACTTATCCATCCTGCGGTAATTTATCTCGGCAAGATTTCGTATGGATTATATGTCATTCACGCCTTCGGTCTACTTGTCGCTTGGAGATTGACCGGTGGACACGCGACGACCTATGCAAGCACCAAGGGAGCCCTCCTGGGTCTGCTGATCACCGTCTTGCTTTCTGCGTTGTCCTATCGGTGGTTGGAAACTCCATTTTTGTCCCTGAAACAAGGATTTGCTCACGTGGATTCACGTTCAATTTAGCAGCCTATTGTAGAACTGCGCCGGGGGGCGGGTAAGGGGCCAGACCAACGGGTCATTTGCCGCCATTGCAATCTGATAAACTTCGCTTGAAATTATTCCATTTAGTTATCTGATATCGGTGAGAATGTTGGTATTTTATTACTGGCGGAGTCTTCCTGTTTTGTCTCGATGCTTTTCCGCAAGATCACTCACTGCTCAGGCAGCATGAGCGCCAGACGCATTCGGCTGCCCGTCCTAACCCACTCTGTAAGCCTTCACCCTACGAAACCTCCATCACTTATTCCAAATTGACGGTGTTCGATAGCCGTGAGGTCATGTACCAGATTTCTAGTGGTTCCCTGCCTCGGCCAAATCGTGGACCCACCGTGGGGACTCCGATCGGACGCACCGGGCGGCACAAAAGCTGTATTCCGGTACAGGCTCTCAGTGCCGGAGATCGAGCATCTCAAAGCGTTTCTTGATCGCCCGGATGTAAAGGGAATTGGCTCATTCATGAACGCTGGTCCTGGCGTGGGTGATTTCAAAATTGCCATTGCTCGTGCTTCTGGCACTCAGAATATCGAAGTGCTTTCTCTAATGCCAAACCACGTCCAGCTTGTCAAATACGCCGCCCTGATCCACCTTGTCTGTCAGGCAAAAGACATGGCCCGAATTTCCTCAAAATCGGGTGAGCCTCCAGATTGGTGCAAGAACTCCCCACCTCTGAATGGACAAGTGCCTCCATAAAAGGGTCGTGCAGTCAGTGAAGTCGTTTTCTCGGAATGTGGAGAAGGCTGATTCCCAGTTACCGGTAATCCCGTTCTATAAAAGCAGTTGACTGCGCCTGCGGCACCGTCACTGGTGCCAGAAACTTGTCTCGAGCTCCCAGAATCTGGAAAATCTAATCTCGGATTCGGTCCGGCAAGCTAAGCCCGACCCCCCATTGGTGCTTCGTGCCCGGATAAAAGCGTTCGACCCCGTTGGAGAGGTTTCTCAACCTATCGTCACCGGGCCGAACCGGATCCCATCTTTCACTGAGGAGGGAGGACCATGACAGACCAGAAGCCGTGGAGAAGCCGGAAGGAGAGAAAGGAATGGGCGCGGCGCTTGCAATCCGACGACCCGGGTCTGGAGGTAGTCCATCCACATGCGGCGGGGATCGATGTGGGTAATGGCGCGCATTACGTCGCGGTGCGGCCGGACCGTGATCCGGAACCCGTACGACGTTTCGAGTGTTTCACGGCGGACTTGCATCGATTAGCGGACTGGTTACAGCAGTGCGGAGTGAAGAGAGTGGCCGTGCAGTCGACCGGAGTGTATTGGATCCCCCTCTACGAGATTCTCGAAGAGCGTGGTTTTCATGTGTATCTGGTCAATGCTCGGCACACGAAGAACCTACCGGGACGCAAGAGCGATGTGCAGAAGAGCCAGTGGCTGCTGAAATTGCACACCTATGGATTGCTGAACAACTCGTTCCAACCGCCTTCGGAGATTCGCGTCCTTCGTACCTACTGGCGGCAACGGGGGGAGCACGTGCAGGGGGCGGCGACGTGCATTCAACGTATGCAGAAGGCCTTGACGCAGATGAATGTGCAATTAGCGAATGTCATCAGCGATGTGAGTGGTCTGACCGGACAAGCCATCATACGGGCGATGGTAGCCGGAGAACGCGATCCGCAGAAGTTAGCGGAACTGAGTGATCCGCGAATTCATGCCAGTCGTGAGGAAGTTGCCAAAAGCCTGGAGGGCAACTGGCGC
>WNGH01001518.1_pt1 | contig 21689 bp, 15 predicted proteins | sample 5400631 | NCBI WGS metagenome assembly WNGH01 (sample SAMN13153373, study PRJNA577476) | soil metagenome | isolation source: 115 cm soil or saprolite under Garry oak tree replicate 1 | place: USA:California | collected 2016-06-15
GCTGAGCCTTGGGTTTATGTGTCGATCGAGAGCCAAAACAAACTCTATGTCTATAAAAGAGACCCCGCGAGTGGGCTTTCCCGCGAGCCGGTGTTCATCAAGGAAACGCTTTCGGACCCAAAATCTCCTTTCAGGCAGGGCGCAGGCACTGTCCATGTTCATCCGAACGGCCGGTTAGTCTATCAAGCGAACCGGGCCTCGTCGACGGTCGATTTTCAAGGCAAAAAAGTTTTCGCGGGAGGCGAGAACAGCATCGCCGTGTTCTCGATCAACCCGAACACCGGCGAGCCGACCCTGATTCAAAACATCGAGGGGCACGGCATCCAGCTGCGCACCTTCGCGATGGATCCTAGCGCTCGCATGATGGTTGCGGCCAGCATCCAGCCGCTGCCGGTGCGCGAAGGCGGGAGCATCAAGATGCTGAGCGCCGGCCTTACGGTGTTCCGCATTGGCAACGATGGCAAACTCGCGTTCATCCGCAAGTACGATGTCGATGTGGGCAGCAAGACACAGTTCTGGAGCGGCATGGTGAGGTTGGCGTAGCGCGTCTCTCTCCCTCCTGTCGTGCAAGAAGAAAATACCCTCCGGGAAACTAGTATGATTTCTGAGACAGCAATTGTGTCCAAGCTCACGCGCCGCCTGATTCCCTTCATGTTTCTGCTTTACGTCGTTTCCTATCTCGATCGGATCAATGTGGGGTTCGCGGCATTGCAGCTCAATAAAGCCTTGAACTTCGACCCGGCGGTCTTCGGGTTGGGAGCGGGACTTTTCTTCATCGGATACTTCATCTTCGAGATACCCAGCAATCTCATCATGGAGCGGGTTGGCGCGCGGGTCTGGATGGCTCGAATCCTCGTGACGTGGGGATTGATCTCATCGGCGATGATGTTTGTCGGCGGCGTCGCCGCGTTTTATGCTCTACGTTTTTTGCTCGGCGTCGCTGAGGCCGGATTTTTCCCGGGCATGATTCTTTACCTGACGTATTGGTTCCCCGCGGCCGCGCGCGGCCGCGCCATTGCGCGTTTCATGACGGCGACAGCAATTGCGGGTGTTATCGGTGGACCGATCTCCGGTGTTCTCTTGAATTTGCATGGTATCGCGGGGCTTGCCGGCTGGCAGTGGTTGTTCCTCATCGAAGGAATACCCGCGATCATTCTCGGATTCCTCGTTTTTGCTATTCTGCCCGATCGGCCCCAGGCCGCACGATGGTTAACTGCGGGGGAAAAAGCCTGGATCATTTCGCGCCTTGAAGAAGAGCGCCAAGCGGAACCGGATCATGTCTCGACACTGAAAGAGGCATTCGGCAGCAGGCGTGTCTGGATGCTCGCTCTTATTTACTTTGCAGTGATCATGAGCTTCTACGGAGTCAGCCTCTGGCTCCCTCAGATTGTCTCGTCGTTTTCCGGCATGAGCGATTTGCTCGTTGGGTTTGTCAGCGCGATTCCCTATGTGGCCGCTTCGTTGGGTATGGTGGTGATCGGAAAGAGTTCGGATCGCCGCGCCGAGCGGCGATGGCATGTCGCACTCTCCGCATTCGCCGCTGCGGCAGGCTTGATTGCCGCCGCCTTTTTGAAGACTCCGGCCATTGAACTCGCCGCACTCTCATTCGCCGCGATCGGCATCTGGGGAACACTGGGACCGTTTTGGGCCATGTCGACGGAGTACCTTCGGGGAACAGGGGCCGCCGCCGGCATTGCGCTCATAAATTCCTTCGGTAATCTCGGGGGTTTTCTCGGGCCATACCTCGTCGGGATCGTCCGCAGCAGAACCGGCGACTTTGCCCTCGCTCTTCTTACACTCGCCGTATGGCCGTTTATTGGGAGTATCCTGACGCTTTCGATCTCGCACCAGGCCGCAAAGCAAATCTTTGCAGATCGCTAATGGGACCCTCCGCAGCGGCCGATAAAGTCGTTAGTTAGGAGGGCTTTATGCGATTCGTCAAAGTGCGATACGACGACTACAACGGGCAATTCAATGTAACAGAGCGGCAGTTTGGCGCGGAACCGGACGACGAGCCAATGTATCTTATCGACGATTTTACGAAGCAGGATTTCTTTTCGACTGCAGACCTTGACCTTTTGGAGTTCGACGACACGCTGGATTAGAACGCCCGACGCAAGAAAAGGGAATAGCCACAAAAAGGCACAAAAATCACAAAAATGTACACGGTTTAGTGCTATCGCACGCGTCTAAACCTGTAATCCTTCGATATCCGTCTCTCCAGAAGATGCGTCACCGTGCCTCGCGCATCCGTGACGAACTGGATTCCCAGGCCGTAAAAGCCGGCAAAATTGGTGTCCGACTGCGCCGCAAGCCGTACTTTCTCCCTTCCTTTGAGTTCCGCGAAGAGCGCTCCGTCAGAGACGGTGATTTCAATCATTGCGGGGTGAGGCCTGTTTCCCCAGAAGTCCTGCTCCTCGTAGGTACCGACGTATTTCGCCAGGATCTCAGGCGAGACCTTGACTTCGACGCTCTTTTCGTCGGACAGTTTGCCGACCCAGTGCTCGAGGCTGGTGTGGCTTTCGTTGCAAACGGACTCGAGCAGATCGCCATCCGGCGTCAACTCCGCGCGCAGTGACACCGTCCAAGGGTGGGCATACACCTGAGGATCGTTGAGCGTGACTTCAATGTTCATGTGGCCGAAATCCACCCGCCGGTACCGTTCGGTGATACGCAGTGCCTCCGAGTGGGGATGACCATCGTGATCCAGCCACGACCGATCATTGAATCCGTTGCTGTCCACGACCAAGGTGTCTCCTTCCCAGCGGCCCACCGAATGCCCCATCCAGCTCGGAAACGGATCGGTCTCCAATCGACGCCCGTCCAGGAAGATCTGACGGTAGGTGAGATCTTCGTTCAGCATCACGATCACACCCGGATTCTGAATGATTTTCGACCTGCGGGCGCTCGTGTTGTCGGCCGGACCCCACGGCAGGCACTGGATACCGGGGGAATCTTTCTGCAGGTCTTCCGCACGCTGCCGGACTAAAGATTCGGCCCACGGCTGGATTTCTCCAGGCTTCAGGTCGGCCGCGACGTTGCGCTCATATTTCAGCGAACTCCTTTGCCAGATCCCGGACAAGTCGGGTTTGCCGTCCGCGGTGCGGGGCGCGGGCGCGGCGAGACTCGGCTTGCCGTCTGCATTGCGCGGGGTGCCCGGCGTGGGATACTTCAGCCACTGCGCCGTAAGCGGCGTAGCCAGCGCAGCGAAGATGATCGGGAACATGACCCGTTTCATACGTTACCTCCTTCGATGAAGAGCTGCTCTCGTGGCGGTCGAACGGAAATTTGGCAACGATACTAGCACAGCGTTGGCGGCTGTGCACGTGTTGGCAAAACAAGAATGTTCGGTTTGGTTTTTTGTTGTCACGAAGCGAAGATGGGCGTGCTGAATGTGTATGCAACCGAAAAATGCAACCGTTTGCTACACAAGTCCGTCTATTGCGAGAGGAGTTTGCTATGAGCAGATATTGGGCTTTCGTTTTGGGGCTGTTGATCCCAGTATTTTGGGCACCGCAATCACCCGCTGCGCCCCAGGTTAGAAGAGCTGAAGAAAACCAACACGGCGCTCGTGTTTGTCTCTATCAGGATGCTCGATACCAGGGATGGGAGCAGTGCTGGGTAGAGGGCGACGAGGTCCGCAGCCTGGCTAATCACAAAGCCGCTGCTTCCTCAATCCGAATATTTGGCCGAGCGCGTGTTCAAGTTTACGACGAGACGGATTTCCACGGCCGATCCGCGGAATTTGCGTCCGATATTCCGGATCTGGGATTGCGAGCCGCCAGCGGCGGGCATACATGGAACGATCGTATCGAATCGCTACGGGTGGTTGCGGACTACAATTCTGGTCCGTATGGAAATAACCCTCCAGTCTTCGGACGCGATCGGGATGGAGATCGAGAACGAGATCAACAGATCAGCGACGGCGTTTGCGTTTACGATCGCCGCGATTTTCAAGGACGATCGCAATGCTGGAGCGCGGGCGCAGACGTAACCGATCTCGCTAAGGCTGGGAACTGGAGCGACAGAATTTCATCCATTCGCGTATTCGGCCGCGCCCATGTGGTCGCCTATGGCGACCCCAATTTCCGCGGCGAAACCATAATCATCGATCGCGATATTTCTGATCTTGCGCAACTCTCAGCACGAAGTTTTCGCAATTGGGACCGGCGGATTTCATCGCTACAGATTGAACCCGACCGAAGCTTTCCAGGTAGAGGCAGAGGGCGCGGCCGGCCCTGGCGATGACGTGACCTGAAAAAATCGGCGACGGGCAACTTGTCAAATGTCGAATGTCTGTTGTGCGACGTCCGATGAACTTGTAAAAACGACCCATTGACGAAATGATCTGATGACTAAATCATTTTTCGACTAAGAATTTGGTCGTTTAGTCAGTAGGTCATCTGGCGCTTTGCCAACTACACTACACATCGCACAACAGACATTCGACATTTGACAAGTTTTGGACCCCGTTCATTTTCTTCACAGCCTCATGACCGCCGCTACAACGCATTCGTCACTTTGGAAGGATTTTTGATTCCACTGCTACCCAATCGGATCGCCCGCTGGTTTCGTCAGGCATTTCATCGGATTTCGCTGCCGCGCCGTCCCTCAGACTTCTCTGCCGCCCATTCCAGACCCAGCGTGTCAGGCCGACGGCGTCAATGCCGGGCCGGGTAGAAAACTGATAAATGGCGATCGCAGGCAGTGTTTGATAGCAACCCCACTCGTATTCGCTCGTCATTATGAAGTCGAGGTCGAAGGTATGGATGAGATCCATGCATTTTGCGCGCATGTCCGCATCGATCCCGGCGAAGGCTTCATCCAGAAGGATGAGCCGCGGCGCCAGCGGGTGTGCTGTTCGATAGAAGGCGGCAGCCGCGGCAAAATGGGGCAGGGTGAGCGCGACAGCTTTTTCACCTCCGGAACCCGTGCCATGGGTTCGGCGGGTGAGCCTTTTCCAGACGCCATCCTGATAGCGTTCCACGCCGAACGAATGCCACTTGCGGTAGTCCAGCGCCTCAGCAAGGAATTCTTGCCAGCCGGCGTCCTTCATATTGGAACACACGGCGTGAATCTGTTGTTGGAGAGACCGGCCCAGCATCTGCCGTTCTGCCGGAGACCATTCGTCGTCCATTTGCATCAAACGCCGAACTGCCTCGGCCACCCCTGAAGTAGCGTCTTCCTCCAGCCGCCAAACGAAGCGCAATTTCATTCCCGTGCTCATCGGACGGCTTTCGATCTCTGCATTCATTTGCCGCACTTGTTCCTCAGCTGCATAAAGCAATTCGCGAAGGTGCCGTGAAACGCTGCCAATCAAGTGGTTTTCCAGGATTTCTCTCTCCCTCGCGTCCAACAGCATCTGCCGGGCGGTAACGTCGTCGAACAGGATTTGCTTGATTTCGTCCACCGCACACTCTCGCCCGGCAAACATGGCATTCGCCACGAACAGGTCATCGCTAAATGTCGCCGATGACCGGCAACCCTGAGCGGAAAGCGCTTGCGTCAAGCGGTTGAATTCCGAGGGCACGGATTTCTGATAGTGTTCCCATCCGGGGTCTCCAGCATCTATCGAGTCCGAGCGTGATACCAGTTCAAAAGCTACTTCCACCGTGCGTGTGGTGGACCATGTGAGCGGTTCTCCCCTGGCGATTCCAGAGGCGGCGATCTCGAGAAGCCCTGTGGATGCGAATGTTCGCAGTGAGCTCGCAGCGGTATCCCTCCGGTCCGTCTGGCGGCTTAAGATTTCTGTGCGGTTACGGAGACGTTCGTCCACGCGTGTCACTCGAACCTCGACATCGTGGTAGCGCCGCCGTGCTTCTTCCTTTTCGATGCGCAACTGATCAAGCCGCAATCGGGCTTGGGCGATGCGCTGGAGCACTTCACCGGAACCGGCATCAATGGCCCGCCCAGCGGCGTCACGCGCAAGTTCTGCCGCGATGGCGCGCCGTTCGAGTTCGTTCAGCGTCTCCTTCTGCCGCTCTTCCCGAGCTGCGGCTAGTTCCAGATGCGTCCATGCCCGTTCGCCGGCTGATTGTGCTTCTTGGAAGGACTCCACAGCGGGCCAGACAGAGGAGAGCGCAAAGCGATACCGTGTGACTCGATCTTTTAGAGAATCGAGATCATCGATCCACCTGCCGATCCCCAGGTCCTCTACCGTGCGATCGCGCATCTCCGTCACTTGATCGAGCTGCAACCGCTTCTGCCTTACATATTCTTCGGCTTCGTTCATCCGGCTCCGCAAACTCTCGACATGCCGTGCCACCGCGACCGAGTAGTCGTATGCAGCGCGCACGCCGTCATCTGCGGGTGCCGTATGGGCCTCACTGCGGAGTATCCCCTCGCGGCGATTCAATTCCTCGATGGAATCGATCACTGGATCGAGTTGAGATTGCGTCTCGGCAATTGCCGCCTGCAGTTCCAGAATCCGTCCGCGACCCCATTCATCAAGGGATTCCGCCGACACCAGACCCTCGTGTTCGGTTTCAAGCCGAATCAGTTTTTCCGTTTGGGTCGTCTCGAGCTGCTTCAGGTAGGCGCGCCTTTCGGCGAAATTGCCGGTCAACTCTTCGAGCGCCTTCCAGCTTGCGGTGGCGAAAGGGTTTGGCCCGTGGGGTTTATCGCAAAACTCCTTCACCGAATCTATGAACGTTTGATCAAACGGCAATGGCAGTTCAGTAAGATCGGCAGTCCAGCGGGAAGCGGCTTCAAGGAAGGACGTGACGGCGGACCGATGCTCGCCATGAGCCCTCGTCAAGCACTCGCGAGCGTCGTCTAACAATCCCGAAAGCCGGTCACGTTCATCGCTGGCGCGCTGGAATTGGGTTCTTGCCAGTGTGAAACGTTCGTTGAGACTCCGGACACATTCCATCTTTTCGATTTGCGTCTGAATCCCGCCTTCGATCCTCTCTCGCGCCTGCTTCAAAGTACCTTCGCCGGCCGCCTCGGCGTCGAACGCGCCGAGCCATTCGCGGTGAAGGCGTTCCAAACCTGCGGACAACGCGGCTTCGCCGGCGGCGTCCATTACAGCCGCCAATCGAAGCTGGCGATGCTCCAGGTTAGCTCTCATCCTCTGGTGTTCCTCGGCACAACTTTTTCGAAGTCGCGAGGCATCGGCGAGTTCCGCAGCCGCGGAGTCGGCGTCCCTGCGTTTGTCGGCCGCGGCGCGGTGTGCTTGCTCCAGGGTATGCGCATCCCTTAACTGCGAGCTCTCGTGGAAAGCCGTAATCTCCGCTTGAAGTGCATGTTCTTCGGCCGAGAGACGCTCGAGATCCGCTTTTAGCCGGGCTAGTTCCGTGAGCGAGCGATCGCAGTCCGCTTCAGCAGTCAAAATTTCTTTCAGTGCAGCTTCGTATTCGTACTGCGTTCGGAGAACTTGTTCCGCCCGTCGCTTCGCGGCAACTTCGGCATAGCGGCGGTACTCCGTAAGGAAGTGCTCGACGGCCGCCAGCGCTGCCTTGGAAGACTCCAATTGCGTACGATCCGATTCAAGAGTGCGAAAAACCTCCGCCAGGCTCGCAACGACAGCGGCGGAAACCGGAGGCAGGGCTTCGCTGAGCGCTCTGGACAACTCGTGCTCATCGAGACGCCGCGTCAATTGAGGACGCCGCAGTTGAATCAGAAGATTTATCAAGCTGGCATAGCGGTACTCGTCGAGATGGAATAACGCTTCATTGACGGCACGCCGGTAAGGTCCCGCCGCCTCAAATACCTGGCCGGCGGAACCGATCTTTTCGCGCAACCGGTCTTTGCCGAGAACTTGCCCTGCGTGGCTCACAAGCTCGAGCTGTTTGCCGATTCTTTGAATCGTGATGAAGAACCACTGGCGCACCCCGGTTTGGCCTTCTACTGCACTGAGACCACATCCGAGAGTGAGATAGTGGTCTTGGCCGCCTTCGTCACGGCGGCCAAACTCGATCCATGTATAACCGGTCCTCTCCGGGTAACGGTCCATGAGCAGGTTCCATTCGATTCTCTTGGAAGGATCGGCGTCGGGTTCCAAACGCTGAGCGTTTACTTCACCGTCGAGCAGGAACGGAAGCTGCAATGCAAGAACTCGCGACTTGCCGGTGCCGTTATTACCGCGCAACAGCAGCCGTCCCTCTTCGTAATGAAATTCTTCACGGTCGTACCGGTAGAGGTTGATGAGGCCGCTGCGCAGCGGCTGCCATCGTTGCCGGCTGGGAAAAGGGAGAGATCGTGTGTGCGCTTCCATAACAAAAATTACTCCTCGTTATCTGAACCGTTGAGGGAATTGTTGGGCGCGTAACGGCCACAGGCAGCTAACGGAACGACCTCGTTGCCCGCTATTTGGATGAGGCGAAGCGATCGCAGACGCGATAGCGCGTCTTGCGTTAACCAGGCTTCCGCGCCGGCTTCGCGAACCTCTTTGCGCCACTGCGATCCATGAACCTGAATCAGGCTGCGGACATGTTCTTCGACCGCTGAAACAGGAATCGCCGGGCCGGAGTTAGTTTTGGAGATTTGAGCGAACCACTGGACCAGGAATAGGCTCAGATTTCCCTCCGTGGTGTTTTCGGGCAGTTTGAGATCGGTCAGGTCGCCGTCATCGTCCACCATCGCGATACCCTCACGCCGGATTTCGGCGATGAGGCCGGTCGCTTCATGTATTTGCCGGAGCAGGTAACCACGGTGCTTATCGAGATAAACTCGCTCCTCATCATTAAGATCGTGGAAATACAGAATCGGATCGTCCAAGAGCGCTCGAACCAGGCGCGCTCGGATTCTCTGGAAGGACGCATCTTCAGTGGGAGTCATCGGATCATCGATAAGTCTGGCCACGCGTTCCGGGAGCGAGTCGCCGATGTTCGTTTCCGCTGCCATTTCGACGCTGGAAGCGCTTCGCGATACATTTAGGATCGCCGCAAGAACGCGCCGGTTGATCTCATAAAGGACATCCGATGAGCCGTTCCGGTTCAGGAACTGCCCTTCGTCGCCGTCGAGCCTGCGAAGCAGGCCCATGTCGATCAGGAAGCGGACCGCATGCACCAGATCGCGCCGCTGATCGTAATTCCCTATATCGAAGCTCATGCCGGCCGCCTGCAGATCTGGATCTGAAGCGGCCAGTTCCATTATGGCGTGTGCAATTTCGGCCAGCGTGGTCTGCCGATCCGATTGCTCCAACCCAGCGAGTGCGAGGCAAAGCAATGCATACCTGCGTTTCGAAAAGCATATTTCACTAGTACGATCGATTGCCGGCCTTGTCTCATCGAGAAGATCCGGAGGTATCTTACGCAGCCTAGCCAGGTCTCTATCAATATGCAGGCTCCAAGCCGGAAACTCTGTCAACCACTGTTTCAACCACTCCGTATGCCGCCGCACCACGATGTAGTCCTCAGGCGTTTCGGCGGCGGTCAGCAGCGGACGACAAAGCAATGCGCGTAACGCGCGTCGCCTTTCGGCCTCGACTTCCGGATTTGGCGTTAAAGTTTCGAGCGCGGACGTCACCGCAGCACCCCGTCTACAGAGAGAATGTGCTCAATGCTGATCCAGTGATCGGGTCCTCGGAAGACTCCGTTTGTCGTAAGAATCAGCGCTTCACGCCCGTCACCTGTCGGCTCCAGCTTTACCCTCAAACGACCGTCTCCGGAAAAGATCTCCACCGGTTCGTTCGCGAAAACCCGAGCCGACACGGCTTCTCCAAGAAGACCCACAAACAAATCGAATTCGCCTGTCTCGAGATGTTCAAGCTCCGATAAACGCATCCTCCCGCCAACGCCGAACCGTCCCTGCGCACTCAAAATACGCAGCGCTTCCTCGTGGGCCGCAGCGGCAAGTTTTTCCTTTTCCGCAGTGCGGTCGATGATGCAGCTCAAGTCGGCGGCCGGCGAGAAGCGGCCGTAGTCTCGAGGACGCATTGCGATACGCAGCGGCGGCGCTTCCAGCCAGCTTGTATTAGCCGGAACCTGCCGGGCTTCGTACTCATCAAGGGTTTGATCATTGATTATGAGATGGCGCGCAGGACACAATCCAAAAACCGCTCTCCAAAGCCGGTGCGCTTCAGCATCCGATTCTGCCTCCGCAAACCATCGTGCGAGCACGCGGAAATCATTGAATCGGTCGATGCGGTGGATTTGACGATCGTTCGTATTCGTGATGACGCCGAGCAGGGCAGGTATCAAGGTCCTTGCGCGTTCGCGCAACATTTCCGCGTTCGACGGGCGGCCGGCGTGGGAGATGAACCAGTCACGAAAGCGCTTCCAATCCGAGCGCCATTGGTCACAAACAGCAGCAATGCCCTCGGGCGTTGCTGCTATGGGGCCCCGGACATTGCTTTCGGCCACGGCTTGAATCAAGCGTTCAAGTCCCGCTGCTCCGAGGTCGCGAATTGTCTCTCCGATGCTATCGGCCGCGAGCACCACGTCGCCGACGAACCGTTCACCATAATCGATCAACTGCCGCGCGCCGACAACCGACTGTAAGTGGACACTTCGTTCCAGCCTCTCGATAAACGCTTGCGCAGAGGCAGACAGATCTTCAAAACGCGTCCGGAGCACGAGCAAGTTACGATGTATTTTGCCGGCATCCGGCTCTGCTTCTCGCGACAGTTGTTTGAGCTCTTGAACCAGGTACCGGATATCCGCCAGGGCAGTCGACTGAAGCTCGCCGTCCCCTTCTCGCGCGGCGTCAAAGAAAGCGAGCGCTCGCTCCGCGGCTTCACCGTGTCTGGTAATCTGGAAAACATAACGTTGTTTTAAAAAATCGTCGACAGTGCCGACAGACGTCGTATCAGGGTGCTTTTGCAAGTTTCCCCACTCGCACAGCTGCTCGAGACCGGAATCTATTTCGGGCTGGCCGGATGTCTCTTGACCAACGGATATTCGTACGGCCTCGAGGACGTCCTGAGGGCGCAACTGGAACAGAAATCGCTGCTTCGATTCCGTGAATACGCGCATGATCGTTCTGTACAGCGGCGCGTTGTCGGCATTGATATATGCAAAAACTTGAGTTCGTTCTGGGGATCGGCCAGCAACGTTCTCAGGCACGGAACTCACGCGACGTCCTTAGCAGCATGTTGAGGAATGTTGACTGTAGCGGCGGTCTATGACCGCCGGTTCTCGTTGATTTCAGGCAAAGCCGGCGCTCATAGAGCGCCGCTACAGTTCTTCGTCTTGAGTTCTTCCGCATCCTGCTAGCGTTGACCGAACTTGAGCACGATAGGAATTTCCGTGTCCACGCATCGAGCTGCGCCTTGCACGAGGGCAGGAAAAAACTTCCATTGACCGAATGCTGCGCGGACCGCATCGTAAACCAGAGCATTGCCGCCCGACAGTTCGGCGGCGGCGACATCTCCCGCTTCGTTGATTCTTGCCCTGACTCGAATGGTCATCGGAAAGTCCTTGATCAAGGAGAGCAGATGAGGTGGGATTTGAGGATCGACACGATTTTTCAAACGCGACAGCGCCAGGGGGAACGTCATCTGAACACAACCGGTGTGGGCGCACGTTTTCATCGTTGCCCGGATATCTTCGCCGAACGACGGGTCTGGAATCAGTGCGTCAACACGGCGCCGAGCTTTCTCCATCGCAGCCACATCATCATTGGTACACGCTTTGTTCCAGGAATCCGCCAAGCCGGAGAGAGCTCGCCGGTATTCCGTACGGACTTCCTCAATTGCCTGTGAGCTGTTCAGGGACAGGAGTTCGCGATAATCGCGGGCAGCCAGGGCAAACTCGCCTGCGGTGAAATCCTTACGCCAGGCGAGAAGCCCACGCCCGGCAGCCAGCTCCAGTTTGTTCTGCGCGAGATCAACGTACTCCGTGGCCAGTTCGTGTTTGGGATTGAGGCGCAGCACCGCCTGGAACTTCTCGAGGGCTTGCTCCATCTGGGCTTTTTTGTAGGCTTCCAAACCTTCTTTGAACAAAAGCTCGCCCGATTTCGCATTGAGGGCCGCAAGGCCCGGGCACTCCGCCACATTCGACGCGATGAACTTCACAACAGTGTCGGATTTTCCGCTTCCCAATTGCCGTTCTGTCTCATCGAACAGGGAACGGCATCGCAGTTCGCTTTGCTCGGCTTTGGCTTCCTCGGCTAATCGGATGACCTTAGGCGAGAATGCCTGGGGGTCGATACGATGATCCGAGTCCAGGGCATACAACTCCTTGAGATAGGCTTTTCCTCGAGTGTTGTCATTCAGTCCAATGAATCCGAGAGCAAGCTGTAGCTTGACAGCGGTCCTCTCTTCGAGGCGGCCAGCCTGCCCGGCAAGCAATTCATCCGCGCGCAAGAGCAACTCTACGGATTTGGCAAAATCGGCCTCATAATAGAGCGCCTCGGCGCGAGCCAGCATCTCGCCGGCTTCGTCGGCGGGAGCCGGCCAGCCCGGCCGGGCGGCGGTAATGATAATCACCAGCGCGAGAATGTTTCTCAACATGGAACACCTCATGGAAAGACAATTTGAATTCCCGTTTCATTTCCGGTGACGCGATATGTCTTTGTCTGGAATCGTGGATTTTCGAAAATCAATACGCTTCCGATCGGAACTCGAACGCCGCTCAGCGGTGTCTGCCCTAAAGCCTTCTTTTCAACTCCATCGATAAATACTGCTGCCCACGGTTTGGAATTGATCTGGACGCTCACGTCAAAGGTGATCATCGTTTTCGTCGTTTCGTTGCTATTGATGACGTGCGTCACGTATTTCCGTAAACTTCCATGACGGTATTCGAGAGTATGCGTTCCCGCAGGAAGTTCCAGGGAGACCGGCGCCGCCCCCAGGTATGCATCATCTTTATAAATGTCGACCGACGTCGGCGAGCTTACGGCAAGTGTTCCGGCGGCAGCGGCAATCACTGGCTGCGGCTCGTTCGCAGCCGGACCCGGAGGAGGAGGAACGACCACCGAAGATCTATAGGTGTTCAACGGCTTTTCCGTGGCCGGAGGAATGGGCTCCGGCACCGGCACCGTTTCTACAGAGTTGGTCAGCCATGACAGTTCCGGTTCAGGTGCGTTCACGTTCTGGATCTGCTCGGAGCTATCGACGGACGTCGACGCCCGCAGTGATGCTTTGACCGGCTTCGGGGTAGTTGAAGGTTTCACCAAACTATCAACCGTAATGCCCAGAACGATAGCGCTCAGGAGCACAAGCACAGCCGCACGCACCAACGATCGTATTTTTGGCATTCGCCTCGAATCATCGGGGGCTTGGGCCAACGGAGAGGTTGCCTCGATGAGCGCGGCGCTGTTGCTTTCCGAATCCAGCTCAACGTTGCCGGGAACTGCCGTGCGGCTTGGTTCCGATTGCTTCTCTGGGTTCTCTTTAGACTGCGCCTGCCGGAGGAATGCGCTGACATTCTCGAGATTCCGGTGCAACTCCGACTGCATGGAAGAACGCAGCGACTGTGCCTGGGCGTTGTCGGGATCGATCAGCAGAATTGCCCTCGTCAGATCCAGACAATCCTTGGTGCGCTTCTGCTCGTAGGCTTGCCGCGCCTGTTCAATGAGTTTGCACAAATTCCGGTTCGGCGATTCGTGGACTTCGAGATCCCCGGCTGGACCTGTCGTTTCTGTTTGCGGCATCGTCGTCACTCCCAAGTTTCTTGTGTGTGACGACTGTAGCGCCGGCACTGTCCAAATGTGGTCCATTTCCTGCGGCGCTTCGCGCGCCATCAACGAATGTTAAGAATGTCGATGATGGCGTCACTCAATGGGACCATTTCTGTCCTATGCATCGTCATCATAGAGGCAAGCCTTCACATTAGGAGACTTCAATGGTAAATGGGGTAGTCGTTCAGTTCGCTGTGTTCTCGCTGGCTGCTGTCATCCTCATCTGCATGATCATTGTGCTCAAGAGACCAAAGAAGCAGCCGGAACCGTTCCGCATCGCTCCGCCGATTCGGCCGGTGCTTGAAAAATCACAGACCATGCAGTCGAAGCCAACGCAGATTGCCGCCTCGCGAAACGAACCACTGGAAACGGAGCCGGAACCGCCACAAACGATCGCAATGAAACCCGCAAGTACACTTGCGCAAGAACAGAGGACAATGCAATCACCTGTGAGTTCAGAGGCCCCAAAGCCAACAGCGGTCATCGATGTACAAGGGATGTTGATGACTCAGGAAGACAAAAACAAACGAATCCTCGCGGGCATCTCGGAAAACATCCGGAAGAATCTTCAAAATAGACCGGTGCCTCCGAACTCACCCATCCTGTATTCCGAATCAAGCCCGAGGAATACCGAGTATGTTCGTGTCAAGAAGGAGATCATCACTCCCCATGGGCATATCCGCTTTTCGATTTTGAAGGATTGGCTGACGATCAATATGTTGGCCGTCTTCCGCCGTGCCTCCTTGGACTGGAAAACGCCGGATGATCTGATCGCGTTTCTTCCGGCCTACCTCGAGCCTGAAGCCGAAATTATCAACGGCCAGGTTTTGGTCATCGGCACACCGGGGCATAACGAGAAACTTGCGGTTCCAATTCGAAGTCTTGATGCCGCGTCCGGTCTTTGCCAGTGCTTTGATTTCATCACGGATGTTCGAAAGGCAAACACTCCCGCGGTCTTGCTGATCTCCGATGCCGACTTCAAGGTTGTATCTAGAGGAGTCATCGCGCAGAGTTCATTCATGAATGCTATCGAGCAAGGCCAAACTGCAGTGAAGCGGCTTGGGGAGAGGTCTGCCGCCGGACAGCCGCAGAAAAGCCGCAGTGATGCACTGCGGCGGATGGAATCCACGATGGTCGTAGACGCGCTTTCGTGAATCACGGTATTGTGGTCTCTGGAAGCCTAGAACTGTAGCGGCGGTCCGCGAAGCGCAAGCGCGATAGCGCGCAGCCTCAAGAAATAGACCGCCGCTACAGGTTTCTCCTGCTGATTGAATCACACCTCCAATATCCGTGCTTCGCGCAGATAATCATTTCTGATTCGTCCATCTCCTGTCCGATAATGTTCTCTTTGCCATTTGCCATGAAGGCGAGAAAGACATTAAGCACATGCTTGCGGGTCAAGATGCCAAATAAGAGAACAGCCTTCATTACGGCGTTTTCCTTGTGCCTTTGCGGCCTGGTGTTGCCTCATAAACAGGGGCGGGCAGAGGTCGTCAAGATCGACATCACGCGGAAAGATGATTTCGGTACGCACGACCGCATCATCGGGCGCGTACAATTCGCAGTGGACCCGAAGCTGTCGGCCAATCGCATCATCGCGGATCTCGATTTGGCGCCACGAAACAGGCAGGGCAAAGTCGAATTCACAAGCGATCTTTTGCTATTCGTTCCCAAGGATGCCCGGCGTGCGCGTGGAACGGTGTTTCTCGAAGTGGTGAATCGGGGGCGTGATCAGTCGCTGGCCATCATGAGCGGCGCCGAGCAACGTGATTTGTCACCCGAGTCGTGGGTGCTAGGCGACGGTTTCCTCTTGGAGCAGGGTTTCACGATAGCCTTTTTGGGTTGGCAGTTCGACGTTCATCCCTCGCAGGGTCTAACCTTTGGTGCGCCGATCGCGCCTGTCCGAGGCGTCGTGCGGGAAAGCTATATCGCCGCCCCTGGAAGGCGAAGCACGGGCTTCTTCCTGAAATACTGCGCGCTGGATCAGAGCCGTCATGCCGCTGCACTCACGTTTCGCACGCGAATGGATGAGATGCCTCAGCCGCTGCCGCGCGAGTCCTGGCGGTTTGCTTCCGACGGATGCTCGGTCGAGGTGGATAGAGGACTCGATACCGGTTTGTATGAGGCGGTCTATGAAGCCGAAGGCTCGCCGGTAGCCGGTCTTGGGCTGGCCGCGATCCGTGACTTTGCCTCCTATCTCCGCTACGGCCCAAGCGGCGCAACACTCCGCGAAAGTCAACCAGCGCAAGAGAGATTGATCGGCTACGGTTATTCACAAAGCGCCCGCTTTCTTCGCGAATTCGTTCGCGATGGTTTCAATGGCGACGAGCGTGGCCGCAAGGTATTTGATGCTCTGATGATTTCTTCCGCAGGCGCAGGCGCCGGCAGCTTCAACCATCGATTTGCAATGCCTGGAGAGGCCGGCAACTCAGTCCTGTCGGTGCTCCGTCCGGTCGATCTGCCGCCCTTTACGGATGACGGATTGCTCGCCCGCGCACAGGCGGCGCGGGTCACACCAAAGATTTTTTATACCTTTTCATCGACCGAGTATTGGGCACGCGCCGGATCTTTGACCTACACCACCGAGGACGGCAAAAAAGATGTGCCCCTCGCCGCCACGTCACGTTTGTATTTTCTGGCCGGAACACCGCATGCGTCCGGGGTTCTTCCTTTGGGAAATGCCACGCGGACTCAGCCGTTTCGGCACTTCATTAATTTCGCCGAGCAACGTTGGGCCGCACGGGCCCTGCTTCTGGATCTCGATGCGTGGGTGCGTATTGGAACCGAACCGCCTCCGTCGCGATATCCGTTAATCGCCAAACAGGAATTGGTTCCCTTCACTGGCGTTCGTTTTCCGGTTGCGCCTTCTTTTCCATTCGCCACTTATATGCCTCAGGTGTGGCGCATGGATTTTGGACCGGAGTACGACAAAACGCGAGTGATCACCAACGAGCCGCCGCACTTGGGCGCGCCATATCCCGTCCTGGTTCCTCAGGTAAACGCCGACGGCAACGATGTCGGCGGAATTCTTTTGCCGGAAATAGCCGTCCCACTAGGAACGTACACGGGTTGGAATGTAGCTGTGCCCCAATTGAACAACCTCGGGTACTTGAGCGGCTTGATTGGAGGTTTTGAACCGTTTGCGCTCACGCGGGAGGCCCGCCTGAAGAGAGGTGACGCGCGCCTCTCGATCGAAGAGCGCTATGCCGGGCGCCAGGATTACCTGGATCGCACAAAACAAGCGGCGGAAGTTCTCGTGCGGGACCGGTTCATGTTAGCCGAAGATATCCGTACCGTTGTCCAGAGAGCAGGCGAAATCTGGGATGCGGTCGTGAGCCTTCCGCCCCGTTGAGATTTATCCACTTGCCAATTCATTCACACGTTCTGCGGGGAGGGGAATTCATAGCATCACCCGCGCGGCGATAGACGAATTCCATCTCGCGTTTGCGGCATTCCTGGAACAACAAGTCGGCCGGCACGAGGTCCTCCGGAGCCCACACGCCGGGCTTGCGAATGCGGCCGGCGGCGATCATCTGAGCGACGATCGAAGCCGGGCAGGCCGTGTCGATATCACCGGCGCTGGCGTGCCATTTGTTATTCGAACCGGTAAGGCAGTCCATCAGAATTTCATGTCTATCGCCACGCACGATGACGCGCGTCACCTCGTAATCATTTGGTGCCGACCGCGGAGCCGGCAGCGCTTGAAAATCGCGAACCTTCCATCCGGCGCGTAGTCTTTTCATGACCTCCCGAACGAATAGGCGATCGAAGCCCACTTTGAAGTCGGCATAACGAAGGCCTTTATCCTGAAGCCGCAGCGGAAGTGTCGCGATCTCGCTGTGACGCGTCGTCACGACCCACATACGTCCAACAGGCGAGCCGAAGTCGATCGATTCCCAACCCGATCGCGGCGGGCGTTGCACAAAACGTCCTCGGCTCCACTTCCAAGCTGGGAGGGTTAATTCTTCGATGATGGTCCCGGCAGAATATGGAAATGTAAAATCGCCATCGGATGCATTAAAGTCGATGCCGCCAACACGGATCCTTATTGAATGCACCCGATCGAGCTGCGAGGCCGCATGCGCCGCCATAACGTTGGTGAGGCCCGGCGCGCAACCCATCCCGAGAATGGCCGTCAGTCCTGATTCGGCAAACCGCGGTTTCAGCCGGAGTTGCCGCCGCGTCCAGGTAAACAGGCCGCCCAGATCGAGGTAATGCACTCGGGCCTCGAGAGCCGCCTGCATGACCTGCAAATTAAGTCGATGATGCGTGCAATTGATAACAACGGAATATCCGGAGAGAAGCGACACGACGCGGCTGATCTCGCGCGCATCAACGGAGGCGTGCACCACGCGGCGGCTGCCATAAGTGCGCGCGAGCTTTGACGCCGCCCTCTCATCGTAATCGGCGACGAGGATTACATTCTTGCGGCTCGACTCGAAAAGATCGCGAACAACGATTCGGCCAATAGCGCCGGCGCCGCCCAGGACGACGAAGCGCGGCGCGGCCCTCAGTACCATCCGATGGGCCGCTCGCTGAGATTGATATGGACCTGCTTGGTTTCGAGAAACTCTTCCACGCCATGCAGGCTCAATTCGCGGCCATGACCGCTTTGCTTATAGCCACCCCACGGCGATTCGACATAACACGGCTGCATCGTATTCACCCACACGATGCCGGCCCTGAGACTTTTCACCATGCGCAGGCACTTGAAAATATCGTGCGACCACACGGCGGCGGCGAGACCGTAAGGTGTATCGTTGGCGATTTGAAGCGCATCGGTTTCATCCTTAAATGGTATGCATGCCACGACCGGCCCAAAGATTTCTTCCCGCGCAATGCGCGCTTTGTTGTCCGATTCGAAGATCGTGGGTTCGATAAAGTAGCCGTTCTTCAACTCCTTCGATGACGGGCGGCGGCCCCCGGCGACCAGCTTCGCCTCTTTGCGTCCGATTTCGATGTAGCCTTCCACCTTCTCCAAATGTTCTTTACTGACGAGCGGTCCCATCTTCGTCTCGCGGTTCAACGGATTTCCGAGGACAACCCGCGGCATCATCTCCTTCATGCGGCCGACCAATTTCTTGAAGAGATCTTGCTGAACCAGAATGCGTGATCCTGCCGAGCAGACTTCCCCCTGATTGATGAAGACGCCGAAGAGCGCGCCGTCTGCTGCCGCGTCGAGATCCGCATCGGAAAAGAAAATATTCGGGGACTTGCCGCCCAGTTCGAGTGACACTTTTTTGAGATTGGACGCGGCGACACCCTTCAGCACCTCGCGGCCCGTTTCAGTTCCGCCAGTGAAAGCGACTTTATCGACCTCCATCGATTCGACGATCGCGCGGCCCGCTATCGGACCATCACCTGTAACGACATTGAGAACGCCGGCGGGCAGATCGGAAATGCTTTCGCGAACCAGGCGCGCGAACTCGAGTGTCGTTATCGGAGTCTGCTCTGCCGGCTTCAATATAACCGTGCATCCTGCGGCCAGCGCGGGACCCAGCTTCCACGCCGCAAGCATGAGGGGATAATTCCACGGGACGATCAGGCCTGCGACGCCGATGGGTTCGCGCAACGTCATATTCAGCGCGTTGTCGGGGACAGGAAGCGTTTCGCCATGGATCTTGGTCGCCAGGCCGCCGTAGTATTCAAAGCAGTTCGCCGTATCGTTCATGTCGAATTCGCTTTCGACGATCGGTTTGCCGCAGTTGAGAGTTTCAAACTCCGCAAGCATTGCCGCGTTCTTGCGAACAATATCGGCCATCGCGAATAGAATGCGCCCGCGCTGCTGGGCTGTGAAGTCGCGCCACGGACCGCTGTCGAATGCCCGGCGGGCGGCAGCAATCGCGGTATCGACATCCTTTTTGCTCGATTCTGGCACGAGTGCGATGGTTTCGCCGTTGAAAGGATTCAGGACCTCGCGCGTCCTCTTTGAACTCACCCATTCGTTATTAACGTAATTGCTGTAGGTTTTGGTTTGAGTCTGCGATTTCATAGTTTGATCCGGTTGTATTTCTCGGCGTTCATTGCGTTTATTCCTGTTGATTGTTGAACCGGTAAGCCCCTGCGGCAGTAAGCACAACTGCCACGAGAGTCACGATTGACATGTCGAAGACCAGACTCCATCGGATCAGCCCGAAGCTCATCGCTGCCTCGACGACGGAGCGGCCGACGAAGGGACCGGCGGTCATCAACGTGTTAGAGAAAATGATGTTTCGCAAACCGTCGACGCAATACGTCAGCGGGTTTACCGTCATGAGTGCTTTCAGCAGCGGAGGAGCCGAGGTTATGGGGAACATGGCACCGCTCAAGAAGTAGAGAGGCATGACGAGGAAATTCATCACCATCTGAAAGGCCTGCATCGACGACATTCGCGCAGCGATCGCGATTCCCAATGCCGTCAACGCGACGCCGATCAGCAGTGCCATGATCCACATTTCAACAACGATTAAGGGCGACAGACTGATACCGATGATCGGTGCGATCAGTATCAGGATCGTTGCTTGAATCATGGAAATGGTCGCGCCGCCGAATGTCTTTCCCAACGCTACGGCCCAGCGCGGAACCGGCGCAACCAGGACCTCTTTCAAAAAACCGAATTCGCGATCCCAAATAATGGACACCGCGGAGAAGATTGAAGTGAACAGAATACTCATCCCGATAATGCCTGGATACATGAAGGTGAGGTAATTGATGCCGGCGTTGCCGTTTAACGTCACCGCTGAGCTGATGCCTTTGGCGACGACCGCCAAATAGAGCAGAGGTTGCGCGATCATCGAAACGACTCGAAATTTCTCTCTGGAGAACGTCTTGGCTTCACGAAACCAGATGGTGTAGATGGTTTTGACCGCGATTCTCATCTCCTCCTCCATAGCTGCGCCATCTGCCGCATTTGATCTTGTGATGTTCCTTCCTGCGCGCGAATACTGTGTCCGGTGAGTTTCAGGAAAACATCCTCGAGACTTGGTTGTTTCACTTGTATCGATTTGACGCGTCCGGCGAAGCCGGCAATCAGCTTCGGCACGAACTCCGCACCCGAGGCCATTTGGAAATGTATTTCGCTTCCGACCTTCTGGACTTCGACGTTGTAGGCGCGTTTCAAACTCTCCGCGAGACCGTCATCGCCGCTGACGATAATCGTGTCCCCTCCGATCATGCGCTTCAGCATTGCGGGAGAATCGATCGCCTGGATTTTTCCATGATCGATAACCGCGATCTTGTCGCAGTGTTCGGCTTCCTCCATGTAATGCGTCGTCATGAAGACGGTCGTGCCTTTTTCTTCGCGCAGCGCCTTCACATGTTTCCAAATTGCATTTCGCGTTTGCGGATCCAGGCCGAGCGTGGGTTCATCCAAAAACAAAACCTTCGGATGATGTAATAGACCGCGTGCAATTTCCAGCCGCCGTTTCATTCCGCCGGAAAAAGTTCGAACCAGCGAATGCCGCCGGTCAATGAGATCGACGAGACGCAGTACATCTTCGATTCTCTCGGCAAAAAGAGTCGAAGGAAGATCATAGAGCATCGCGTGGAACCATAAGTTTTCCTGCGCCGTGAGGCGATCGTCGAGCGATTGATCCTGGAATACGAGGCCGATGCTTTGCCTCACTTCATTTGGTTTGGCGACAACGTCGAAGCCCGCGACGGCAGCTTTGCCGCTTGTCGGTTTCAGAAGGGTCGCGAGGATCTTGATCGTCGTGGATTTTCCAGCTCCGTTCGGCCCCAAAAAACCAAAGATTTGACCAGACTGCACATCGAGCTGAATACCGTCAACCGCCGTAATGTTGCCGAATTTCTTCACCAGGTTTTCCACATGAATGACGTCCATGAGCATCTCGCGATTATCCGATCTCCGCAAACGCACGCACCGGCACTGGTTCGGACGATTGCTCAAGCGCAATTGCACTGAAACGAAAGCCGACTCGCGGTAGCGAGGCGAGCCCGCGGAGATTTTCGACGATCGAGATATTGCCGGTCGAGATCAGACGAGTTTCATTCGTCCGATCGGCGACCGGGAAATCGACGCCGACAACGCGGACACCGGCACGCACACAGCGAAAAATCAAATGCTCGCCCAGGAACGGTCCGGGATTCCAATAAGCTTCCGTTCCCCAGTATTCGTCCCAGCCGGT
>WNGH01001519.1_pt1 | contig 21686 bp, 23 predicted proteins | sample 5400631 | NCBI WGS metagenome assembly WNGH01 (sample SAMN13153373, study PRJNA577476) | soil metagenome | isolation source: 115 cm soil or saprolite under Garry oak tree replicate 1 | place: USA:California | collected 2016-06-15
GTAAGGGCGGCGCCGGTCCTCGCTGGCCACCGGCTCGATCAGGCCGCGCTCCTCCAGCCGGGTGATGGCCCCGTACAGCGCGCCGGGGCCGAGCGTTACCCCGGCGAAGTCCTCGATGTCCCTGGCCAGGGCGTGGCCGTGCTTCGGCCCTTCGGCCAGGCTGACCAGGATGAGCAGCGGAGGGTCGTTCTCCCGCCGCAGCCCGCCAGGGGGACGGCCGCCAGGCGGACGGCGAGATGTCATGCCCCCTTTCTACGACGCTCCAAGTAGCTACGCAAGGCGTAGTAGTCACGGCCGGATGGCGCACCTCACGCCCCGGATGCCTCACGCCGCTCATCCGTCCCGCGCCGGCCCCGTCCCCCCGCCGGCGCACTGCCACATCGAGCCGGCTATAGCCGGCGCGCTGCCACATCGAGCCGGCCCGATCTCAGGCCGGCCACCCCCGTGCAGCGCCACAGCGACCAGGTAGCCGGGCGGCGAGTGCCCCATCGACCTGACCGCGGCCACGATCAGCAGCAGCACGGTGAGCCCGGCGATGCCGATGATCTCGGTGGCCACCGCGGCGTTGTTCACCCGGGTGGTGACCCGGGTCGAGGCGATGATCAGCGCCGCCTGCAGGGCCAGCACGACCAGCGTCTCCAGCGCGGCGCTGGTCGGCGTGTACGTCTCGCCGATCAGCGGCTGGAAGGCCACCTGGACCAGGCCGTAGTCGACCGAGACCGTGACGATGGTCAGGAACGCGAACGACATCCAGCCGAACCACCAGCCCACGGTCACGTTGGCCAGCCGCGAGGCCCACTGGTAGGAGTAGCCGGACAGCGGCACCCGGGCCGAGAGCGCGCCGTAGACCAGCACGACCAGCGCCTGGCCGACGATCACGATGGGCCAGGTCCAGATGGCCCGCGTGCCGCCGGTGGCCAGCGCGAAGCCGTAGGTGGTGAAGATCCCGGTGGTGATCGAGATGAACGAGAACGCCACCGCGAACGACTCGAAGTGGCGCAGCGAGCGGACGAACTGCTGGCGGTAGCCGAACCTCCCCAGCTCCTCGTCCTCCGGGACGGCACCCGTCGTGACCTGATCTGTGTCCCTGTCAATGAGCGCTTCAATCCATCCTGCCTGGGGGTTTAAGCCATGGCTGAAAGGCTTTGCGGTCCGGTCCGCCGCTGGCGATGCTTGAAATGGAAACCACAGCCGGTGGTCCACTCTGTATGGAGGGCTGGTCCTGGGTCGCAGGGCCAGCCCTCACCCCGCTTGCAGCAGCTCCGCGCCGAGCGGCGTGAGCACGTGCAGGACGGCGCCGCCCTGGCGGCGGCTGGCGATCAGGCCCGCGCCGCGCAGCACCGCCGCGTGCTGGCTGGCCGCGGCGAGCGAGATGCCGGCCCGGCGGGCCAGTTCGGTCGTGGTGCACCCGTACCCGTCCGCGATGCTCTGCAGCACCGCGGCCCGGTTCCGGCCGACCAGCGCGGCCAGCGCTGCTCCCCGGGACCGCGGGGGGTCCCACAGCCGGGCCCGGCCGATGACGTCATCGGCCGCGGGCAGGATCAGCCGCGGCATCTCGTCCTCGTCGTTCGGGTTCTCGTGCAGGCTGGGGTCCTTCCCGACGAAGAGCGAGGGAACCAGGGTTATGCCGTGGCCACGCAGTTCCATGTCGACGTCGGTCGGCATCGCGATCTCAAGGACCGGCGGCCGCCAGCGGATCCGCGGGCTCTGCAGCGAGGCGAGCAGCCGGCCGGCCCCCTCGCGGGCCAGCGTCCGGCGGCGGGCCGCCTGCTCGGCGTGCAGGCAGGCGCGGATGCGGCTCCAGTACGGCTGGACCAGCTCGGCGTAGGCGGCCCGGGTCGCGTCGGCCAGCTCGTGCCGGGCGCCGGCTTCCGCCATCGCCCACGCCGCCGCGGGCAGCCGGCTGCTCCGGTCGGTGTACTCCATCTCCACCAGCAGGTGCTCGCGCGGCACGTCGAGCAGCGCGCGGACGCCCTGCTCGATCGTCGGCGCCTCACCGGTCAGCGTGCACAGGTCCACGCCCTTGCAGCCCGGCGGGATCAGCGCGGTCAGCGGTCTCATCCGCGGCGTGATCCGGTCCTGGACCTGGCCGCGCCACTCGCTGAGCAGGGCGCGTGACGGCTGCGGGCACCTGAGCACCGATACCGCCATCACCGTCTCGGCCAGCGGGCCCAGCGTCGGGCCGACCTGGATGCGGTCCAGGTCCGCCGCGGTGAAGTGGATCCGCCACACCATGACATTCAGCGTCACCCGGCACCTGGTAACGAATCAATGCCCAAGGTGCCGCCTAGCGGATCTCCCGAAACGCCGGCCCTAGCGGCCGCCCGCCAGCTTGCGGGCGCGCTGCTCCAGGCCGAGCTCGCCGTAAGGGTAGTCGACCGGGTGCGGATCGCTGGCGACGTCGAGCGCCGCGGTCTCCGCGACGGTCAGCTCCAGGCCGGCCGAGCGCAGGTTGGCCTCGAGCTGGCTGAGGGTGCGGGCGCCGAGGATGGTCGAGGTGACGCCGGGCCGGGCGGTCACCCAGGCCAGCGCGACCTCGGCCATGGGCACGCCGCGGTCCTCGGCCACCTTCTGCACCGCGTCGATGACGTTCCAGGTGCGCTCCGTGCCGCGCCGGTCGTAGGCCTCCATGCCGCGGTTCGGGTCGTCGCCGAGCCGGGTGGCCCCGGACGGGCGCTGGTCGCGCTGGTACTTGCCGGACAGCCAGCCGCCGCCGAGCGGGCTCCACGGCAGGAGGCCCATCCCGGCGTCGAGCACGGCGGGCACGATCTCCCACTCGATCTCCCGCGCGAGCAGGCTGTACTGCGGCTGGAGCGTCACCGGCCCGGCCACGCCCAGCGCCCGGGCCAGGTGCACGGCCTTGGTCAGCTGCCAGCCGGTGAAGTTGGACAGGCCGTAGTACCGGATCTTCCCGGCCCGGATGAACCCGGCCAGCGTGCGCAGCGTCTCCGCCAGCGGCGTGAGCGGGTCGTAGGCGTGCACCTGGTACAGGTCGACCGAGTCCAGTCCCAGCCGCCGCAGCGAGGCGTCCAGCGCGCGGGTCAGGTGGCGCGCGGACAGCCCGGTGCCGTTCGGCGAGTCGTCGCCGGCCCGCGGGAAGCGGCCCTTGGTGGCCAGCACCACGGGCTCCGTGACGTCGGCGGGACGGCTGGCGAACCAGCGCCCGATGATCTCCTCCGACCTCCCGTCGCCGTACACGTCGGCCGTGTCCACCAGGTTGCCGCCCGCCTCGATGAAGCGGTCAAGCTGCTGGTGCGCGCCGGGTTCGTCGGTCTCCACCCCGAACGTCATCGTGCCCAGGCACAGGCTCGACACCGCGCAGCCACTGTGTCCTAGCGTGCGATATTCCATGTTCTCAGGCTACCGACCGCGGCGGCCCGGGCCCGAAGGCACCCGAGCCCCGGCCGCCGCGGATCACGAGGCGCTCAGCGGAGCCAGGAGCTGACGACCGGCGTCATCCCCCCGGCCGGCTCGGCGCGGACCCCGAGGCGCAGGGTGCCGTCACGAGCGGTACATATGGGCCATCATGGTCGCGCTCACCGCCGCCACGCTGATCTTCTACGCGCTGTCCATCGCGGGAGTGATCCACACCGGCCTGCCCGGATGGTGGATCTCAATCACCAGCGCGGCCGACATCGCGGCCCTGGCCATCCTGCTCAGCCCGCCCGTTCGCCGCTGGGTAGCCCCTAGGCAAGCGGTGAACGACCCCGGTCAGAACAGCACGTAAAGCTGGCGGACAGGGTGGCGGCGGTCATGACGAGGCGATCCTCTCCGGGAAGGGCAGGGCGATGGGGTCGGTCGCGAGGCGGCTGCGGCCGGCCTCGTCGAAGCGGTCGAGGCCGAGCGGTGAGGTGTCGAGCACGTCGGAGGAGCCGGTGAGGGCGACGTCGGCGGCGGCCCGCGCCACGCCGGGCCCCCACATCATGCCGGCCCCGCCCGCGCAGGCGACCGTGACACGATCCCGCGCCCGCCCGATGATGGGCAGGTGATCCGGGGTGTAGTCGATGGTCGCGGCCCAGACCCGGCGCAGCCCGAGCCCCGCGGTGACCGGGACAAGCCCGGCCAGCCGGGCCCGCATCCTGGCCAGGTAGTCCTCGTCCACCTCGCGGTTCTCGCCGGGCGGCTCGTCCGGATTGCTCATGCCGAACAGCAGGCCACCCTCTTCCGGCCGCCAGTAGAGCCCCGCGGCCAGGTCGAACACCATCGGCACCCGGGCCGGGTCCAGGTCCGGGTGGCGCTCGGTCACCGCCACCTGGTGCCGGACGCCGCCGGCCGGGATGCGCAGGCCGGCCAGCCGGCCGACCTCGGCGAGCTTCGGCCCGCCGGTGAGCACCACAAGCCCCGCGTCGATCCGCCCCTGGCTGGTTTCTACGACGCTGTCGGCGGCCAGCCCGCGGAAGGCCACATGCTCGCGGATCTCGACGCCGCTGCGGATCAGCGCCACCGTGTAGGCGGCCACGTTGCGCGGCGGCGTGATGAACCCGTCCTGGGCGCAGAAGGTGCCGCCGAGGGTCAGCCCGGGCGCGAGCGTCGGGTTGGCCGCGTCCACCTCACCGGGCTCGAGCCAGCGCACCGGCACGCCGAGCCCGGCCTGCATAGCCAGCCGGGCGTGCGCCGCCGCGACCTCCGCCTCGGTGAAGCAGGGCAGCAGGTACCCCTGCTCGGTGAACCCGGAGTCGGTGCCGATCTCGTCCCGCTGGGACAGGTAGAACCGGCGGGACCACTGACCCAGGCGCACCGCCTCGGGCGTCCCGCCCTGCATCCGGACCACCCCGGCCGCCCGGCTGCTGGCGCCCTGGCCGAGCAGGCCCTTCTCGATCAGGACGACCCGCGCCAGCCCGGCCCGGCGCAGGAAGTAGGCGCACCAGGCGCCCACCGTCCCGCCGCCCACCACCACGGCGTCCGCGGTCTGGTCAGCCACGGAGAGGGTCAGGGGAGGGCGGCTTCGATGGCGGCGAGTACCTCGGGGGCGTCGGGCTCGGTGCGGGGGCGGAACCGGGCGGCCACGGTGCCGTCGGGGCGCACCAGGAACTTCTCGAAGTTCCACTGGATATCGCCGGCCTCGCCGTTCGCGTCCGGCACCGCGGTGAGCTCGTCGTAGATGGCGTGCCGCCCGGGCCCGTTGACCTCGATCTTCTCGAACATGGGGAAGGTGACCCCGTAGGTCGCCGAGCAGAACTCGGCGATCTCGTCGGCCGTGCCGGGCTCCTGCCCGCCGAACTGGTTGCACGGGAAGCCGACCACAGAAAGCCCGCGCGCGGCGAACTGCTCGTGCAGCTTCTCCAGGGCGGTGTACTGCGGCGTCAGCCCGCACTTGGAGGCCACGTTCACCACGAGGACCGCCGAGCCGGGCGGAACGGCCGCGGCGACCGAGGAATCCTGGCCGGCCAGGGTTTTTACCTGAATGTCAAGTATGGTCACGTTGCTACGGTACCGGGCTCCAGACCGAATGGCCCAGATAGCCCCGGGCGATGGTGGTCACGTAGGAGTACACCCCGTCCTCGGCGGGCGACAGCGGCCCGGGGGAGGCGTGCGCCGAGGCCAGCCCTCTTTGCACGGACTCGCACGCGGCCCAGTCCTGCCGGTTGGTGATGTCCCAGAACCCCACCGCGTAGCCGGGGTCGAAGTCCGGCCGGGCGACGGCCTCGGGCGCGAACGCCCAGGTGCACTCGATCGTGGTCCGGTCCGCGGCGACCGGGATCAGCCGGTGCGTCATCACGTAGTCCGGGTGCAGGCTGAGCAGGACGTTCGGGAAGATGTTGACGTAGGTGACGGTGCGCAGGCCGGGCGCGTCCAGGCCGCGCAGCCGGACGCCGCCGCTCGCACCGGAAAGCGACATCGTCTCCATGCCCTCGCGCAGGTCCATCCAGCCGCCGATCCAGGCGCCGCCGGCGGCGTAGTTCTCGCCGCTCTTGGGCGGGCTGACCCGGCACAGCTCCGGGTGGATGGACGGGCAGTGGTAGCACTCGTGGTAATTCTCGGCGAGGATCTTCCAGTTCGCCGCGGTGTCGTAGCGGTGCCGCCCGGCGGTCACCAGCCGCTCCGGCTCGTACGGGGCGGCCAGCTCGTCCAGCTTGGCCAGCGCGTCGGCCAGCGAGCCGGCCGAACCGCCGGAACCGTCCACGAACACCAGCCCGTGCCATTCGGCCGCCGGCAGCTCGGCCAGGCCCCACTGGCCGGAGTCGAAGCCGGCCTGCTTGCGGAAGCCGGGCGCCGCCCGCAGCTCGCCGGACAGCGAGTACGTCCAGGCGTGGTACGGGCAGATGATCGCCTTCTCCCGGGCGCCCTGGCCGCACGGCAGCAGTTCGTGGCCCCGGTGCCGGCAGCTGTTCGCGAACGCCCGCACGTCGCCGTCCTCGCCGCGGACCAGCAGCACGCCGCCCTCGCCGGCGGCCTCGGCACGCTGGTCGCCCGGCTGGGGCAGCTGCTCGCTGCGCGCCGCGCACATCCAGCCGCCGCCGAAGAAGTGCCGCTGCTCCCAGGCGAACACCGCGGGGTCCACGTACGCCGCCCGCGGCAGCATCCGGCTTTCCCCGAACGGCCGCAGCGACAGCTCCAGCTCACCGCGGTCGAGCGGCACCGGGTCCGGGGCAGCATACGGGCGGGTCCGAAAATCTTGACTGATCATACAGTCAATTTTAGGCGCCCCGCCGGAGCCTGTCCAGGCCACCCTGAGCCAGGCATGATCTTGCGGACGGGCGGGCGGGGTGCGGATACTGCATGCATGGGTGACCGAAATGTGCTCGGCGGCGAGCTTGAGCCGTGTGGGACCGATCCGCTCACCGGTTTCTACCGGGACGGATGCTGCACGACTGGCCCCGAGGACCTGGGCAGCCACACCATCTGCGCGGTGGTGACCGCCGAATTCCTCGAGCATCAGCGCCGGATCGGCAACGACCTGTCCACTCCGATGCCCCAGTTCCGGTTCCCCGGGCTGGTGCCGGGGGACCGGTGGTGCGTGACCGCGGCCAACTGGCTGCAGGCCCACCGGGACGGCGCCGCCGCGCCGGTGGTGCTGGCCTCGACCCACCAGCGCGCGCTCGAGATCGTCCCGCTGGACATCCTCAGGCAGTACTCCGTGGACGTCCCCGCCGACCTGGGTGCCCTCGACGAATAGCGGCCAGCCCCCGGTCAGCGCGGGGTACCGGCCAATGATCCCGAACGGGCCGGGTTACCCGCCCTGGCCCCGCCTCACGCGCGCGCGGCGTGGCCGGCCGGCTCGTCCTTGGCCCGCTGACCCTGAGTCGGCTGGCCCTGGGCCTGACGGGGACGGCTCGACTCCCTGAGCACCAGGCTGCACGGCAGCCGCCGCAGGCCCGCGCTCGGGCGGCCGTCGATGGCGCTGAGCAGTTCCTCGCCCGCGGTCCGGCCCAGCTCGCGCAGGTTCATGTCCACCGTGGTCAGCGGCGGCCTGCAGGCGGCGGCGATGACCTCCCAGTTGTCGAAGCCGACCAGCGCGATGTCCTCGGGCACGCGCTTGCCCGCCTCCCGCACGGTGTCGGCCACGCCCCGGGCGATCTGGTCGTTGCCGCAGAAGATCGCGTCGAGGCCGGGCGCCGCCCGCAGCAGCCCGTCGGTCGCCTGGCGGCCCCACTCCTCGCTCCATTCGCCGTACAGCGCGCCGCCCGCGGCCAGCTCGAGCCCGGCGGCGGCCAGGGTCTGCTCCGCTCCCTGGGCCCGCAGCAGGGACGCCGCGAACGACCGCGGGCCGGTGACGTGGCCGATCTTCGTCCGCCCGGTGCTGAGCAGGTGCCGGACCGCGATGGCGCCGCCTTCGGCGTCGTCCGGGATGAGCGAGAGGTCCCCGGGGTCGGTGGATGAGGTCATCGCGTAGACGACGGGAACCGGTATGTCGCTGCCGATCGGCTCCCGCGGGTCCTGGCGGCGGCCGGTCACGATGATGCCGTCGACCCGGCGCTCGAGCAGCGTGCGCAGGTAGTGCTGCTCCCGGATCTGGTCGTCGCGGCTGTCGCAGAGGAAGACCGAGATGCGGCCCGGGCCGAGCGCGTCCTCCGCGCCCTGCATGACCGGGATGCTGAACCGGCCGAAGCTGTCGGTGGTGATCAGGCCCACGGTGAAGCTGCGGCCGGTGAGCAGGCCGCGGGCCAGCGCGTTCGGCTGGTAGCCGAGCTGCTCGGCGGCCTGCTGGATGCGCTGGATGGTGCGCAGCGACAGGGCGCCGCGGCCGTTGAGCGCCTTGGATGCCGTGCCCGGTGACACCCCGGCCAGGCGGGCCACGTCGCTGATGGTCGCGGGATTCTTGCCGGCCTGATTTTTGCTGGGCTGATTTTTGCTGGGAGGCATCGCGGTCGCCTCCCTCGTCGATGGCCCGCCGCCGGTGCGGGCGGGCGATCTGATCGCCTGAGTATAGGTGAGGAAAACGTAGTTTGTGAAGTTTCCTTCCCGTATCCGGGCAGGATGGTTCATCTAGTGAAAACTCCTGCTAGACCTTGACGATTGGAACAGGGTGGTTCTAGCATCCGGTTTGGAAAAGCTTTGCCTAAACGGCCGACGGAGAGCTATCGGACATGGGTGTCTTCACGCGTGATGACCGAGCCCTGGAGTGGCGGGGCGGGCATGAGACCATCCGCGTCGAGCCCTGGGGCGCGAGCAGCCTCCGGGTGCGCGGGACGCTATGGGAGAAGATCCGCGACGACCTGCCCGGCGCGCTGATCCCGGCCGGGCCGGGTGCTGCCCGGCCGGTCCCTGTCGCGGTGGAGATCGGCGCCGACGCGGCCCGCATCACCAACGGCGACCTGGCCGGCGAGATCTCCACCTCGGGCCGGCTCCGGTTCACCCGCGCGGCCGGCGCCGAGCTCCTGGCCGAGACGACGCCGCATTTCACCGGGCCGCCCACGCGCCGGTACAAGTCCGTCGGCGGGGGGATGCACCACTTCGAGGTGCTTTTCCGCGCCCGCGAGGGGGAGCGCTGCTACGGGCTCGGCCAGCACCAGCACGGCCTGCTCGACCAGAAGGGCGCGGTCATCGAGCTGGTCCAGCGCAACACCGAGGTGTCCATCCCCTTCGTCGTGTCGAACCACGGCTACGGGTTCTTGTGGAACCACCCGGGGATCGGCCGGGTCGAGCTCGGCACGACGGCCACCCGGTGGGTGTCCGAGGCCACCCGCCAGTGGGACTACTGGATCACGGCGGCGGACGAGCCGGCCGCCCTGGTCCGCGCCTACGGCGACGTCACCGGCCGCGCGCCGATGCTGCCCGAGTGGGCGTCGGGGTTCTGGCAGTGCAAGCTCCGCTACAAGACCCAGGACGAGCTGCTGAACGTGGCGCGCGAGTACAAGCGCCGCGGGCTGCCGCTCTCGGTGATCGTCATCGACTACTTCCACTGGACCCGCCAGGGCGACTGGAAGTTCGACCCGCGGGAATGGCCCGACCCCGCCGCGATGGTGGCCGAACTCGACGAGCTCGGCGTCAAGCTGATGGTGTCCATCTGGCCCACGGTCAACCCGGCCAGCGAGAACTACGCGGAAATGGCCGACCTCGGCCTGCTCGTGGCGAACGAGCGCGGCCTCGGGGTGCAGCTGGCCGGCTGGGACCGGGGCACGGCCGTGCGGGTGCCGCTGAGCTTCTACGACGCGACCAACCCGCGGGCCCGCGACTACATCTGGTCCAAGGTCAGGGACAACTATCTCTCCTGCGGCATCCGGGCCTGGTGGCTGGACGCCTGCGAGCCCGAGCTCGTGCCCGAGCAGCCGGACAACCTCCGCTACCACATCGGCCCGGGCCTGGAGGTCGCCAACGCCTACCCCATGCTGCACGCCCGGGGATTCTTCGAGGGCATGCAGGCCGAAGGCGAGCAGGAGATCCTCTCGCTGTGCCGGTCCGCCTGGGCCGGCAGCCAGCGCTACGGCGCGCTGGTCTAGTCGGGCGACATCGACTCCACCTTCGAGGACCTGCGCAGGCAGGTTCCGGCCGGGCTGAACATCGGCCTTTCCGGCATCCCGTGGTGGACCACCGACATCGGCGGTTTCAAGGGCGGCGACATCACCTCACCGTCCTTCCGCGAGCTCATCGTCCGCTGTTTCCAGTTCGGCGTGTTCTCGCCCGTCTTCCGGCTGCACGGGATCCGCGAGCCGGGCACCATGGCGGGCGCCGAGCAGACCGGCGCGGCCAACGAGCTGTGGTCGTTCGGCGAGACCGAGTACGAGATCCTCCGTCACCTGCTCTTCCTGCGGGAACGGCTGCGGCCGTACGTGATGGAGCAGATGAGGATCGCGCACGAGACCGGCCTGCCGCCGATGCGCCCGCTCTTCCTGAACTTCCCCGCGGACCCGGTGTGCTGGCAGATCAGCGACCAGTTCCTGCTCGGTGACGACGTGCTGGTCGCCCCGGTACTCACCGAGGGCGCCCGGGAGCGGGACGTGTACCTGCCGGCCGGCCCGCAGTGGCGGGACGCCTGGACCGGCGCGCCGGTCAAGGGCGGCCAGTGGGTCACCGCGGCGGCCCCCCTCGAGATCATCCCGGTGTACGTCCGCGGCGGCGCCGAGCCGTTCGGCCCGCTCGGGTCCATCGGCCCGCAGGTGTCCCCGGGGGGTGAGCGGGCTTGAACCCGGCGGCCCCCTCCGGCGTCCGCACCCAGCCGCCCCCGCCGCGGCGCCCCGCCGGACCGCCCGGCCGGGCCCGCGGCCCGGCGCGCGGCGACCTGAGGGCGCGTTACCGCCGGACCGCCCGGCTCGCGTTCCTGATCCCGGCGGGCCTGTACGTCGTGTTCGCGTTCGTCGTGCCGGTCATCTACAACCTGATCCTCAGCTTCGAGCAGACCACGCCGGCCACGATCGCCAACCTGTTCGCGCCGTGGGCCGGGCTGGCCAACTACAAGTTCACCCTGCTGCAGGCCGTCACCCAGAGCGCGCTGATCCGCACCCTGACCTTCACCGTGGCCTCGCTGGTCTTGCAGTTCCTGATCGGGTTCGGCCTGGCGCTGCTGTTCAACCTCAGGTTCCCGCTCAACAAGCTGGCCCGCTCGCTGGTCATCGTCCCCTGGCTGCTGCCGTTCCTGGTCACCGGCTTCATCTTCAGGTTCCTGTTCCAGTTCGAGGCCGGGGCGGTCAACCAGATCATGCAGGACCTGCACCTGATCAGCCATCCCATCGGCTACCTGCTGTCGCCCGGATGGGCGTACGTGACCGTGCTCATCACCAACGTGTGGCTCGGCGTGCCGTTCTTCACCGTGCTGCTGTTCAGCGCCCTGCAGGACGTGCCGCCCGAGCTCAAGGAGGCCGCGATGATCGACGGCGCGGGCCCCTGGCAGTGCCTGGTCCGGGTCACGCTGCCGGTCATCCGGCCGGTGATCGAGGTCGTCTTCGTCCTCGGCTTCGTGTTCACGGTGAAGGTCTTCGACATCGTCATCAGCCTGACCCAGGGCGGTCCCGCCAACTCCACCCAGCTGATCGCCACCTGGGCGTACAACCTGTCGTTCCAGCAGTTCGACTACGGCGCCGGCGCGGCCCTCAACACCGTGCTGCTCATCATCGCCCTGCTGGTCGCGCCGGTTTACATCAGGCTCAACCGGGATTCACTGAGGCAGGGATGAGATGGGCAGGCAGCGAAGGTTCACGTCCCTGATCGCCGGGGTCACCGCGCTTGTCGCGCTGGCGATATTGATGTTCCCGGTCTACGCGGTCATCGTCGGCTCGTTCGAGAACAATTCCCAGCTGCTCGGCACGCATTACAATTTCTTTCCGCCCACGCCGACGCTGGCCAACTACCGCACGGTCATCTCGACCCAGGGCGGCCATATCGTCAGCAGCCTGATCATCGGCATCGCCACCGCGATCCTCACCCTGGCCATCTCGCTGCCCGCCGCGCACGCGCTGGCCCGCTACCGCTTCAGGGTAACGGTCGCGATCGTCGCGTCGCTGCTAGTCGCGCAGATCCTGCCGTCAATTGTGATCGCTAACAGCCTGTTCGTCGTCTACCACAAGCTGCACCTGCTGAACTCCTACCCGGGCCTGATCCTGGCCGATGCGAGCTACGCGGTGCCGTTCGGCATCCTGGTCGTGCGCGCCTTCATGCTCGGGCTGCCGGCCGACGTCCTGCAGGCCGCCCGGGTGGACGGCGCCAGCGAATGGCGGACGTTCCTCCGGGTGGTCCTGCCGATGAGCCGGTCCGCCATCATCACGGTCGCGCTGTTCTCATTCCTGAACGGCTGGGGCGACTTCATATTCGCGCTCACGCTGCTGAACGGAAGCACCGTCGAGCCGATCACCCTCAGCATCTACAACTACATCGGAGTCTTCTCTGAGGACCTGGGCGCGGCGATGGCGCTAGCCGTTTTCGCCATTCTTCCCGCGGCCATGATGCTTATCGCCGCGCAACGGTATATCGCGGCCGGTCTCACCGTCGGATCAGTTAAGGGATAAGCCGCCGCCTCCGGCGGCCGGCCAGCGCAGAAAAATATCGCGGAAACCTGGAGGAAATCATGCGTGCGCCAGTCAACCAATCAAGACGCAGAGCCCGGTGGCGGGTCGCGTCGGCCTGCGGGATCGTGCTGGCCCTGGCCGCCGCGGGCTGCTCCTCGTCGGGCGGCAGCAGCAGCGGCGGGAGCAGCAACGGCAAGGTCACCATCACCGAACTCGACTACTTCACCTCCAGCGGCGGCAACGCGGCGATGAACTGGTACAACAAGCAGTTCGAGGCCCAGCACCCGGGGGTCACCGTCACCCGGACGGCGGTTTCCTACGCGAACCTGATCACCAAGGTCCTGCAGGACGCGAGCGCCGGCGACATGCCGAACCTCGTCATGCTCGACAACCCGAACGTGCCGGAGGTGGCGGCCACCGGGCAGCTGCGCGCGTTCAATGACCTGCCCGGGTTCACCACGAGCGGCTATTACCCCGGCGCGATCAGCGAATGCACCTTCGGCGGGAAGCAGTACTGCTACCCGATCGGCACGAACTCGGTGGGCCTGTTCTACAACAAGGCGATGTTCGCCGCCGCCCACCTCTCGCCCCCCACGACCTGGGCCCAGCTGGCATCCGACGCCAAGGCGCTGACCAAGCGGCCGGTGTACGGGGTCGCCTTCGACGCGACCGGCGACGAGCAGTCGACGTGGCAGCTCGAGCCGTTCTTCTGGAGCAACGGGGCCAGCCTGACCCACGTGGACACGGGGGCCTTCGAGTCGTCCCTGCAGCTCTGGGTCAACATGGTCAAGGACGGCTCGGCCTCGAAGTCCGTGCTGACCTGGGGGCAGGACCCCGACCTCACCCAGCAGTTCATGCAGGGGCACGCGGCGATGATCGTCGATGGCCCGTGGATCTTCCCCGAGCTCAACCAGCACGGCTGGACGTACAACAACCAGTACGGGATCGTGCCCATCCCCACCAGCCAGGCCGGGCAGACGGTGGTCGCGCCGCTCGGCGGGGAAACCATGGACCTGGGCACCGGCGGCTCCACCGAGCAGCAGAAGCTCTCCTGGGAATGGGTGCAAGGCATGCAGCAGGCGTCCGTGATGAAACACGTCACGTCGCTCATGTACTACCTGCCGACCAAGCCCGCGGTGACCGCGCAGGTGCTCCAGGGCGGGCCGGAGTACACGGTCTTCGCCAAGGAGACCCAGACCGCCAGGTCCCGGACCACGGAATACGGCGCCAACTACCCGAAGGTGTCGCAGGCGATCTGGACCGCGATCCAGGCGGCGATCACCGGCACCTCGTCGGTGAACTCGGCGCTGCAGACCGCCCAGTCCACGATCTCAGGAGTCCAGCAGGTCAGCGGCGGCTGACGATTTCGGCCGCAAGCCCAGCCGCAGACCCAGCCGGCGGCCCGGACGCGCCCGCGTCCGGGCCGCCGCCGTCCGGGCCTGTACCGTCCGGGTGGGCTGCGGCCCGCGTCGTCAGCTCCTGCCACGCCGCCGGGGTGAGCGCGTACGCGCTCACGCTGCCGCCGGCGAAGTGCCGCCACGCGGCGGGCCGGATCAGCGTGGCCACGACGGTGACGGCGACCGGGAGCGCCGCCAGCGGGTCGCCGCGGCCCGGCGTCAGCTCCTCCGCGCTGCCGCGGTAGTCGCCGTGGCCCAGCGCGGCGTCCCGCAGTTCCCGCGCCACGTCCCGGCGCCGCCCGCCCCGGGCCGCCCCGAGGACCGCGAGCAGCAGCTGATGGGTGCGCACGCCCGGCTGCCCGTCCGGCTGCGGCCGCGACCGGCCCGACCGGGCCACCTCGACCAGCGCGCCGGCCAGGTCGACCCCCGAGGCCAGCGCGTTGGCCGGCTCCACCAGCCGCGGGTTGATGTCGATGAACTGGACGCTGTCCGGCCGGGCGCCGTCCGGGCGCAGGATCACGTCCGCCGACAGCGCGCCATGCCAGTCCAGCACCGCGCCCAGCCGGGCCAGGTGCTCCCGCGCCTGCGGCAGGTGCCGCCCCAGCTTGTGGCTGGCGCCGCCCGAGGCTCCCTCGCGTACTCGCTCGCAGGCGTGGAACGCGATCAGCTCACCGCGCGCGAAGACCGCCTGGACCATCACCAGCGGCCCGGCCACCTCCCGCTGCACCAGGACGCCGCCCTGGCCGAACACGCCCCGGCGCTCGTAGTCCGCCGCCAGCCGCCGCAGCGCCTCGCGCGAGGTGACCCGCCGGACCCCGGCCGACGCGGTCCCGATCGGCACCTTCACGAACACGGGCCAGCCCAGCCCGGCCGCGTCGGCGAGGTCCGCCGCGCTCGCCGCCACCACCGCGGGCGGCTGCGGCAGGCCGGCCCGGGTCAGCGTGCCGAACGCGGACACCTTGTCCTGCACCTGAGCCAGCGCGCCGAAGGCCGGCACCGCGGTCGCCAGGCCCGCGGCCTCGATCCGGTCCCGCGCCAGCGACATGACCGCGGCCTGCTCCTGCACCGGCAGCAGCACCTCGGCGTGCCGCCGGGCGGCGATGCCGAGGGCGGCGTCCAGCCACCCGAACGGGTCGCGGCCGATGGCCGGGACGTCGTGCACCCGCCGGACATGCCGGGTCATCCGGCACAGGCACAGCCCTTCGGGGGACAGCGCCTCCACCTGATGACCGGCCCCGGCCAGCACGGTCGCGCACTGCCGGGCGGTCAGCCCGGCCCCGTCGCTCAGCAGTATCAGCATGACGCCCTCCGCGCGATCACCATGACGCCCTCCGCGCGATCACCATGACGCCTCCGCGTGATCACCATGACGCCCTCCGAAATTCCGGCATGCGTGCCCCTTCTCCGCGTATTTGTATATGATGTAAGCATACGTTATATACTTTGGATGGCAAGAGGCAGCCGGAAGGGAGGCCCGCCGTGGGGCGCGCGCCGCAGATCAGCCGGGAGGCGGTGCTGGCCGCCGCGCTGGCGCTGGCCGACGAGCACGGCCTGGAGGCGGTGACCATGCACGCCGTCGCGAAGCGCCTGCAGGTCACGCCGATGGCGCTGTACCGGCACGTGGACAGCAAGAACGCCCTGCTCGACGGCCTGGTCGAACTACTGCTCACGGAAGACCCGCTGCCCGCAGGAGGGGGCCGCTGGGATGAGCGCCTGACCGTGCTGGCCGCCGGGATCAGGGGTACCGCGCGCCGCCACCCGGCCGTCTTCCCGCTGCTGCTGACCAGGCCGGCCGTCACCCCGGCGGCCCGGACGGTCCGCGACGAGGTGCAGGCCGCGCTGCGCGAAGGCGGCCTGCCCGAGGCCGAGGTCGTCCGGGCCGAGCGCCTGATCAGTACCGCGGTCCTCGGTTTCGCCGCCAGCGAGGCGGCCGGCCGCTTCCGGCAGCACGACCAGTCCGTCATCGACGCCGACTTCGCCGAGCTCCTCCGCTGGCTCCGCCTGGCCCTTGGCTAGGCCTGCCGGGCTGGCGGTGGGGCCGGCTGGCCGGCACTCCCGTGGAGCGGTCCTGACCGGCACCGCTCAGCCGCCCGGAAGTAACGATTTCGGCGTGCCGACTTAGGATCGGGCCGGGGTCAGGCCAGGATGCAAGGGGAACAGCCTTGGTAGCGGACAGGGAGAGGGAAACTCATGGGCACTGGAAAGGTCAGCACGGGTACGCCGACGCGGCTCCGGTCCTTCGATCCCGTCCGGCTCGCCGACCTCGAATACCGTGCGTGGGTGGGGTACTACCTGCGCAAATGGCCTCAGGTTCTGCGGGCCTCGATCGGCCTGGTCCGGCTGGGTTTCGGCATGGACTGGTACCGGACCATGCACGGCGCCTGGCTGGTGCTGCGCGCCAACCAGCTTTGGGCGCCGTACCCCGACAATCACCCCAAGCGCGCCCGCGCCTGCATGCGCCGGTTTTACGCGCTGGTCCGGCTCACCTACGGCGAGCCGGCCAACCCGGCCAAGGCGGCCGAACTCGAGGTCGACTGGTGGCGCGTGCACCGCGAGATCCAGCACGAGCCCGGCACCACCCCGGACGAGCTGGTCGATTCGCTGGTCCGGCTCTACTGCTACCTCTACGGCGAGCCCGAGGACGCCGTCCGGCCGGCCGCGGTGCACCGGGTCAAGGCGATGGACCTGTCCGACCAGTGGGTCGAGGAGGGCTGCCAGCCCGACAGCCCGCTGCTCCCGCTGGAGCACGCCGCCCTGGTCCGCGCCTACTCCGCCCTCCTAGCCGCCGTCCACCACTAGCCGTCCCGCCGCTCGCCCCGTCCCGCCGCTCGTAACCTCGCCCCGCCGCCGAAATGCCCCACCCGCCCCACTAAACCCGCCAGCCAATCAAGCCGCACACGTACTCAATCAACGTGGAGGATCTTGGCTGGACGGAGGATTTTGCCTGGCCCAGGGCTCTGTCTCACATCTCGGGACGATGACGCAGCCGTCCGGGCGGCTCCGGGGGCCCGCTGCCCGGCCCAGCCCGCTGACCGCACTGCACCCGGCAGAAACACCCGTTTCTTCGCAAACCAGTCATATCCGGCACGACGCCAGCCAGTCCGGCGCCACCAGCCCGAGATGTGAGCCAAGCCCCCAGGGCACCAGATCCTCCACGTAAGCCATTTCCCTCCACGTTAAGCAGCCGGGGGAGGGGGTTGAGGAAGGGGAGGAGAGCGAGGGGAGGAGAGCGAGGGGAGGAGAGCGAGGGGCGGTTGGCTTATGGTGCGGTAAGGCGGGGCCGGTCAGCAGGCGGGTCCAGGTGACCGTGAGCCAGTCCTGGTAGGCGTCGAGGTCCCAGCCAAGCATGCGGCTGACCAGCAGGTACGTCTCGGCGGCGGCCATGATGCTGGCGCTGTCGACGAGCCAGGTCAGGTCGGTGCCCGGGGGCAGCAGCCCGTCATCGGCCAGCTTGGTCCAGAACACCTCCTGCGCGTGCCGGGACTGCTCGCGGCCCTCCTGCCAGGCCGCGGCGATCAGCGGCTCGACCGCCGCGGCCTGCTGGGCCACGGCGAACAGCGCCCCGGTGCGCTGCATGATCTGCCGGCCGACCGCGGCCACGGCGGCGATCCGCCCGGCCAGCGTCGGGGCGGTCATCGCCTGCATCATCCAGTCCCGGTCCAGCACGCCGACCGGCTCGGCGTCGCCCACGATGGCCACGTCGACGACCCGCTTGAACAGTGCCGCCTTGGTGCCGAACCGCACGTACACCGTACGCGCGGCCACCCGGGCGCGCCGGGCCACCGCCTCCAGGGTGGTGGCCACGTAGCCGTCGGCCAGGAACAACTCGGTGGCGGCGGCCAGGATCCGCTGCTCGGTCAGCGCGGTCTGCGCCTGCCGCAGCGTAACGCCCTCACCGGCGGGGTTGACGTCATCAGTCATACAATACAGTATAACTGCAATAACCATTGTGCTACTGCATTGGAGGGGACGTGTCTACCACCCGCGCGCCGGCCCTGGCCGGAATACACCACCTCAAGCTGCCGGTCACCGACCTGGCCCGGTCGCTGGACTGGTACCGCAGCCGCCTCGGCTACGACGTCCAGGTCGAGTTCGTCGAGCAGGGCACGCTGATGGGCTACGCCCTGGCTCACCCCGCCGGAGGACCGAACCTCGGTCTGCGGCTCGACCCGGACCGGGCCCGCGCGGCCGCCGGATTCGACTACTTCGCCATCGGCGTGCCCGACAAGGCCGCCATCGACGATCTCGCCCGCATGCTGGACGAGCTCGGCCAGCCGCACGCCGGCGTGCACCGGGCCAGCCTGGGCTGGATCCTGCCCGAGGTGCTCGACCCGGACGGGCACGCGCTGCGCTTCTACACCGTGGAGCACCACACCGACGTGGCCCCGGGCGAGACCGCCACCATCCACGATCCCCGCGAAACCGCCGAGCGGCGCGAGCGCGAGGAAGCCGAGCGCGCCGCCGGCGTAGACCCCGCGGGCGTAGACCCCGCCGGGTTACGCCGCTAGCGAGATGGGTGGCGGACGGCGGGTGACAAGGGGCACCGTGGTGACGATGGTTACTTCCGTGGCGGTGCTGTCCGATATCCACGGCGTGCTGCCCGCGCTGGACGCCGTGCTGGCCGAGCCTGCCGTCCAGGCCGCCGAGCGCATCGTGCTCACCGGCGACATCGCGGCCGGCCCGCAGCCGGTCCAGGTGCTCGACCGGCTGCTCGGCCTCGGCGACCGGGTCACCTGGGTGCGCGGCAACGCCGACCGCGAGCTGGTCGAGCTGGCGCGCGGGCAGGCCGGCGACATCCCCGACCCGATCGCGCCCTGGGCGGCGCGCCAGCTCAGTGCCGAACACGTGGACTGGCTGGCGCGGCTGCCGCACCCGGTGACGCTGCCCGTCGGGGGATTCGGCGACGTGGTGTTCTGCCACGCGACCCCGCGCGACGACGAGGAGGTCGTGGTCGTCGACTCGCGGCTCGACCGGTGGGCCGAAGTCCTGGCCGGGCTGCCCGAGCAGACCATGACCGTGGTCTGCGGCCACACGCACATGCCGTTCACCCGGCTGGCGCACCGCCGGCAGATCATCAACCCGGGCAGCGTGGGCATGCCGTACGGCCGGGCGGGCGCGCACTGGGCACTGCTGGCCGACGGCGCGGTCACTCTGCGGCGCACCGCCTACGACCCGGACGCCGCGTGCGCCGCGATCCGGGCCCAGTCGTCCTACCCGGACGTGGCCGAATGGGCGGACTACTTCCTGCACGCGAAGGCCAGCGACGCCGACGCGCTCGCCGCCTTCGGCCCCCACGACGGGCGCCCGCCGGAAGGAGCCCAGCACTGACGGAGGTCACCATCGGCCGGCCCCGCGACGGGGACCTGGCCGGGATCCTGCGCGGCTTCGCGCGGTTCTGGGGCGACAGGGACCTGCCCCGCACCCTGCACCACCCCATGTTCTTCTGCGAATTCGCCGACACCGCCCTCATCGCCAGGCGCGGGAACGACGTCGTCGGGTACCTGCTCGGCTTCGTCGCGCCCACCGGCGACGGGTACATCCACGTCGTGGCGGTCCGCGAGGACGCCCGGACCCTCGGGCTCGGCCGGCGGCTGTACGAGCGGTTCGCCGCCACCGCCGGGCAGCGCGGCGCGACCGCGCTGAAGGCCATCACCAGTCCGGAGAACGAGAGCTCGATCGCGTTCCACCGGCGGATGGGCTTCGTCCTGACCCTGGAGCCGGATTACCAGGGCAGCGGGCGGCCCCGGGTCGTCATGCGCCGCCCGCTGGACAGCCCGGCGCCGGAGATCGCGGGCTTAACCCCGCCGCCAGCGACATCGGCAACGGCGACATGGCGAGCATGGCCAGCCGGCTGCCCGCTGACGGACCAGCAGACGGTACCGCGCCGCCGCGCAGGTGGCTGCCTTCTTCGCCGGAACAGGCTCACGGCCACGGCGCGGACGCGGCCACCCGGGCCAGGCTCCGGCAGAACCGCTCGCGCTCCGCTGGCGGCAGCACCTGCGTGAGCTGGCCGAGCGTAGCGGAAAGGTCGCGGTGGAACGCGCTCGCCGCCACGTGCCCCTCCGGCGTGAGCGCGACCGACAGCGCCCGCCGGTCGCCCGGCACGCCGGTCCGCGCGATCAGCCCGCGGCGTTCGGCCCGGTCGGCCAGCCCGGTGAGGGCCGCCTTCTCGATGCCGAGCAGGCCGGCCAGCTCGGACATGCCCCGCGGGCCGCCGGCCAGCACGCACAGCAGCCTGGCCTGGCCGCCCGGCAGGCGGTGCCGTTCGGCCATCCGGGCGAAGGCCGCCTGGGTGAGGACAGACAGCCGGATCAGCCCGTCCGCCACCGGCTGCTCGCTGCCTCCGGTCAGCCGAATCACCCCGTCCGTTCGGGACCTAAAATGTTTGTTATGTTTATGGTAAGCGATACGAACTAACGAGAGGACAGGCCGATGGCGTTCACCGAGGACGAGACGGCATACCTGAAGTCGCAGCCGCTGGCCCGGCTGGCCACCGTCGACGCGGACGGCCAGCCGGACGTGGTCCCTGTGGGGTTCGAGTTCGACGGGACCTACCTCTACGTCGGCGGCCGGGCGCCCGAGCGGACCAGGAAGTTCCTCAACGTCAAGGCGGGCCAGGCCAAGGTCGCGCTGGTCGTCGACGACCTGGTCTCGACCGACCCGTGGACGCCGCGCTTCCTGCGGGTCTACGGCACCGCCGAGCTGATCGAGCGGCCCGGCCGGTTCGGTCCGGGACCGTACATGCGGATCACACCGGAGATCTCGTGGAGCTGGAACCTGGACGGCCGCCCGTACGGCGACGGCGCCCTGCAGTCGGGGCCGCGGCGCACCGTCCACGGTAGCTAGGGCAGCCGGTACCGCGGCAGCGGCGTGGGCAGCAGCAGCGCGAACCCGGCCAGGCCGCCGAGGGTCGCCACCCACAGCGCGGGCCGCAGTCCGAGGGTGCTGCCCAGCAGCCCGCCGAGCAGCGCGCCGAGCGGCCGGGTGCCGTAGTTGACGGCCTGGAACGCGCCGGTCACCCGGGACCGCAGCGTGTCAGGGATCAGCGCGGCGAAGATCGCCCCGATGCTGATGTCCAGCACCATCAGCCCGAACCCGGACACGAACTCGGCCGCGAACAGCATGGCCAGGACCAGCGGCATGGCGCCGTGCGCCAGCGGCCACAGCACCAGCGGCGCGGTGTAGAGCAGGCACCCGGCCGCGTACGCCCAGCCGGTCCCGATCCGCGCCGCCACGCGCTTGGTGACCAGCGAGCCGAGCACCGCGCCGATCGCGCCCGCACCGATCAGCACGCCCACCAGGCCAGGCCGGATGTGCAGCACCCGCACCGCGTACAGCAGGTACAGCGCGGCGAACATGACGTAGAAGAAGTTGAGTGTGGCCGCCGCGATCAGCGACGCGCGGACCAGGGCCGAACGCGCGATGAACCGCGCGCCCGCGGTCACCGATCCGTCGCCGTCGCTGGCCGGCGGCTCGGCCGGGCGGATCCGGCCCAGGAAGAACGCCGAGCCGAGGAACGACAGCGCGTTCGCGGCCACCGCGAACGGGGCTGACAGCAGCTGTACCAGCACCCCGCCGAGGCTCGGCCCGCCGGCGAACGAGAGCGCCCGGCTGCCGTAGATCAGCGACTGCGCGTCCATGTACCGTTCGGGCGCCACGATCGAGACGAAAAGAGTCCCGTCCGACACGGTGAACAAGATGCTCAGTGCCCCCGCGCCGAACGTCACGCCGAATAGCTGGGCCAGCGTCAGCGCGTGCAGCGCGTAGCCGACCGGGACGCTGGCGAACAGCGCGGCCCGGCCCAGGTCGGCGGCGATCATCGTCCGCCTGCGCCGCCCGCGCTGGTCCACCCAGGCCCCGGCGGGCATCCCGAACAGCAGGCTCGGCAGCCACTGCAGCGCGGTCAGGT
>WNGH01001520.1_pt1 | contig 21680 bp, 22 predicted proteins | sample 5400631 | NCBI WGS metagenome assembly WNGH01 (sample SAMN13153373, study PRJNA577476) | soil metagenome | isolation source: 115 cm soil or saprolite under Garry oak tree replicate 1 | place: USA:California | collected 2016-06-15
TGGGCAAGACTGTCGTCGAACGCAGCATCGACCGCACCGAGCTCTACACGTGTGACGAGCTGCTCCTCTGCGGAACCGGGGCGCAGATCTCACCGGTGATCGAGGTCGACCGCCGTCCTGTCGGCACAGGCAAGGTCGGTGAGTTCACCCAGGAGCTGCAGAGCATCTACTTCGACGCCGTTCGCGGAGACTCGCCGAAGTTCAAGGACTGGACAATTCAAGTCTATTAATCGGTTGCCTGTAGGCCGGATTTACTCCGGCCGCCCCCCAAACGTGCCTTACCGAACGCCTCCAGGCATTGCGTAACTCCATCCCTCTGGGGACCCCACGCCGGAGGCGTGGGAGGGCCTCCTCGCCTGTGCTCAAAGTCATCGTCGCACCGAATTCGTTCAAGGGCAGCCTGTCGGCGTCTGAAGCGGCCGCGGCCATCGCGCGCGGCGTGCGGCAGGCACGACCCGAGGCCGAGGTCATCGAAATACCGGTCGCCGACGGCGGAGAGGGAACTGTCGAAGCCCTCGTCTCGGCGAAGAAGGGCACCTATCGCTCGGCGGAGGTTGAAGGCCCGCTGGGCGACCCGGTGCAGGCCACCTATGGCTTGATCGACGACGGCGCGACGGCAGTGGTCGAGCTGGCTGCGGCGAGCGGGCTCACGCTCATCCCGGCCGTGAAGCGAGACCCGCGCAGGACCTCCACGTACGGGTTCGGCCAGCTGCTCGACGCCGTGCGCAAGCAGGGCGTGACCTCGATCATCGCGGGCATTGGCGGTTCGGCCACCAACGACGGCGGCGCCGGTATGGCGCAGGCCCTCGGTTACCGGCTGCTCGATGCGATCGGTCGCGACCTGCCGCGTGGGGGAGCCGCGCTTACCCGCCTCGATCGGATCGACGCATCGGGCTTCGATCTGGCCTGGCGCTCGATCAGCGTCATGGTCGCCAGCGACGTCACCAACCCGCTGACCGGGCCGCAGGGCGCCAGCCATGTGTACGGCCCGCAGAAGGGCGCCGACGACGAGACCGTGCGCGAGCTCGACAAAGCCCTGGCGAGGCTCGCCGAGGTGATCGAACGCGATCTCGGCAAGAGGGTTGCTGACATTCTCGGCGCCGGCGCCGCGGGCGGCGCGGGGGCGGGCCTGATCGCCTTTCTCGACGCCAGACTGGTGCCCGGGGCTCCACTCGTGGTCGAGGCGAGCGGCTTTGATGCAGCCCTTCCTGGCGCGCGCCTCGTGATCACCGGTGAGGGGCGGGTTGACGCCCAGACCGCCTACGGCAAGGCCCCCGGTGAGGTGGCGAAGCGGGCCCACAACGCTGGGATCCCGGTCCTCTTGCTGGCCGGCGGCAAGGGCCCAGGCTGGGAGTCCCTGAGGTCGCTGGGCGTCGATTCGATCGTTACGTTGGCTGAAGACGGCGATCCGGAAGGGCACAATCTGCAGGTCCTCATGCACGACGCCGCCCCAGAACTGACCCGGGCCGCCGCCCGCGCCGTTCAAGAATTGCTGTGACAGACAAACCCGAAGACAAATCAATTCCCGAGCGCAGGCGTGAGCCGCGTGAGGTTGGCCTTGACCCGACCGACGTCGAGCTCGTCCGTGCGTATCGCAGCGGCGACGTGCACGCGTTCGAGGAGCTGCACCGCCGCTACGTCGCCTCGATCTACCGGCTCGTTCGGCGCAAGCTCGGGGACGCGCTGCTCGCGGAGGACATCGCGCAGGAGACCTTCATGAAGGCGCTGCGCATGATGGATCGGGTCGACGACTCGTTCAACTTCGGCGGCTGGGTGCACACAGTCGCCCGGAACCTCTGCTTCGACGAGCTGCGCAGGCGCCAGCGCGACCTCAGGGTGGAGGGGAGCGACGAAGACGATGACGAGTACCTGGCCAATCTGCCATCCACGTCTCGCAGCTTCGACCCGGTCGATGTCCAGGAATCCAACGAGACCCGACGGCGGGTTTGGGCGGTCGCCCAGCGATTGCCCGAGAAGTACCGGCTGGTGCTGACGCTGCGTGAGCTGCAAGACCTGAGCTACCGACAGATCGCCCACACGCTGAAGATGTCCGAGAGCGCCGTCGAGACCCTGCTTTACCGTGCCCGCCTTCGCTTCAAGGAGGAGTACCTCGCGTCCGAGAGCGCGGCCGATCTGACTCATGAGGAGGTGGCCCCATTGCTCGCTCCCTACCTGGCCGGCAAGCTGCGACGGAACCAGGCAGAATCGGTGCGACGGCACATTGCCACCTGCGCCAAGTGCTCCCGGCGATTGGGTCGCCGGATGGCCCGCAGGACTCCCGCCAAATGAGGGTTAGTAGAGTAGGTGATGGCATGGCCAAGGTAGTCGTCCGCTTTTTCGACGATGAGACCCTCGAGGGGATCGCCCGCGATCTCGATTTCGATGAGCCCGACTTCCTGGTCGAGGTCGACGACGCGGGCGGCCTCGAGAACAACGAGACGGCCTGGATCCCGCTGACCGCGGTGAAGTGGGTGGAGCTGCCCAAAGACCAGAACCTGGCGTCTGAGACGCCGACCCGAAAGGTGGCGATCCGGTTCCTCGACGGCGAGGTGCTGCGCGGCCACCTGGACGGCACTCTCGAACGGCATCGCTATGGGGTCGTCCTGCACCTCCACGGCGAGCAGGCAGACAGCCCGATCCGCAAGCTTGGGATCCCGTTCTCGGCCGTCAAGGCGCTCTTCTTCATCCGCGAGTTCGACGCGCGCGGCGAGGACGCAGGTTCTGCTTCGGAGGCCTACCTGGCGCGCCGGACCATGGCGCCACTGCTCGATGTCCTCGAGGAGATGGACATGCTCACCCGCCTGCACCGCGACGGGTTGCTGTCGGACGACGAGTACGCCAGCAAGCGAACGCTGGTGCTGGAGCGCCTCTAACAGCCGAGCTTTCGGCTAGCGCGGGGGGACGGGCCGCCAGAAAGCGCCGTCCCACCGGTACCGGCCGTCTGGTGAGACCTGGGCCGCGAGGATGGCTTGCGGCCGGCGGCGCAGCATCACGACCGCCACCCAGATGGACAGCACGGCCAGGCCGAGCAGAAGCGTGAAACCGGCAACGACAGCGTCCGTCGCCGCGTGGGCGTCGATCGGGCCAAACGGGTTGGACAGGCCGCCACCGCCACTTCCAGTACCTGCGCTACCGGTGGTGCCTGCGCTCCCGCCGGTGCTGCCGCAGGCGAGGACGCTGAGAGGCGCCAAGACGGCAAACGAGATCGCCAGAATGGCTGCGCTCGCCAGGTTCCGGGCCCTTTTCACCATCTTCAACACCCCCGGTTCAACGCAAAACTCGTCGAAATCCGGCCTTATCCGAGCGGCCGCGGCGCCGGCCGCCAGCTGCGCCCGTCCCACCAGTAGGCGCCGTCGGGCGAGCGCTGCGCTGTCGCCGGAACCTCGACGGCGGCGTCGCGCCATCGGCCCCCATCCCACCAGTACGCCCCGTCAGGCGACATCGCCAGACCGGCCGGGAGGGCAGCCACCTCTTGGCGCTTGCGGCGGGTGACCAGGAGGATCGCGATCCCGGCCACGAGCGCCAGGAACACCACCAACGCACCCGCGGCGATCTCGACGTTGCGCACCAGGTCGTTGACGGCCTGGCCAGCTCCGGGCGGCACGTCCGTATGAGCCGGCGCTGTCTGGTACATCGTGGCCGCCTGGGTCACCGCAGGCTGCGACAGATCGCTGGCATCGGAATCCATGTGCACCACGAAAACGAGGTTGCCTTTGACGAACTCGACGCGGTACTGGTAGCCGCTGCCGGGCGAGTAGAGCACCGCCCCGAACGAGCTGGGCAGCGAGCCCGGGACCGGGATCGCGCGCGTGTATTGCTTGGCACGCTGGGATCCGCTCTTCAGGGTGCCATACCAGTAGCCGGCACCGCGCGAGTCCCGGAACTCGAACACGCGCTCCACCAGGAGGTCCTGGGTGTCGCGCTGCTCCCATTCGAGGCCGTAGCCGCGGGTGAAGCCGTCGAGATTCAGCTCTGTCTCGATGCTGCCTGGACTGGACCCGGCCGCCTTCAAGAACTGCGCATAGTCGTGCGAGCTGAAGTCTCCGACCAGCCTGTCCGCCGCCGGCCCGACATCGACCCAATCCGTCGCCGGCGGGTTTGCCAGCAGCGTGCTCAGGTCGGTGGCGGCGGCGACCGGCGAGGCGGTGAACAGCAAGGCCAGGGCCGCGATGCCGCCCCCGATGCGTGTCCGCCCACCCACGACGTGGATGTTAGGGTCGCTGTGGGGACGCAGCGTAGAATTTCGGCCAATGGCCGAACGCAACGGATCGCGTAATGGGAATCGGGCGGTGAAGGGCTCATTCAAGGTCAAGGCGGGCCTTGCCCAGATGCTCAAGGGCGGTGTGATCATGGACGTCGTCACGCCCGAGCACGCGCGCATCGCCCAGGATTCAGGCGCCTGCGCCGTGATGGCGCTCGAGCGGGTTCCCGCCGACATCCGCAAGGAAGGCGGCGTGGCCCGGATGTCGGATCCCGAGCTGATCCGCTCGATCATGGAAGCGGTCACCATCCCCGTGATGGCCAAGTGCCGGATCGGCCATTTCGTCGAGGCGCAGATCCTCGAGTCCATGGGCATCGACTACATCGACGAGTCCGAGGTGCTGACGCCGGCTGACGAGGAGAACCATATCGACAAGCACCCGTTCAAGGTCCCGTTCGTCTGCGGCTGTCGCGACCTCGGCGAGGCGCTGCGCCGCATCGCAGAAGGCGCTGCGATGATCCGCACGAAGGGCGAGGCGGGAACGGGGAACGTCGTCGAGGCCGTACGCCACGCACGCGCAGTCAATGCCGGCATCCGCAAGCTGCACGGACTGAACCACGCCGAGCTGGTTCACGAGGCCAAGCAGATCGGCGCGCCGGTCGAGCTGCTCGTCGAATGCCAGCGCCTCGGCCGGCTGCCCGTCGTCAACTTCGCGGCGGGCGGCATCGCGACCCCGGCGGACGCCGCATTGATGATGCAGCTGGGCGTCGATGGGGTGTTCGTCGGCTCCGGCATCTTCAAATCCGAGGACCCGTTGAAGCGTGCCAAGGCGATCGTCACCGCCACCACGTACTACAACAAGCCGGAGGTCCTGGCGGAGGTGTCCGCCGGACTCGGCAAGGCGATGCCCGGGCTCGAGATTCCCGCCATCCCGAAGGAAGAGCTGCTCGCTGCCCGAGGCTGGTAGTCGCCGGGCGCGTGCCGGGCGCCACGTGAACAACAACGGCAGGAAGGCTTCACCACTGGTCGGGGTCCTCGCGATGCAGGGAGCTTTTGCCGAGCATCAACGCGCGCTCGAGGCGAGCGGCGCGAGAACGCGGCTGGTCAAGGATCGCGAAGACCTCATGGGCCTCGACGCCCTGGTGCTTCCAGGCGGCGAGAGCACGACCATGACGATGCTCATGGAGCGCGTCGGCCTCCTCGAGCCGGTGCGCGATGCGATCGCAGGCGGCCTGCCGACCCTCGCGACCTGCGCCGGCATGATCGTTCTGGCACGCGACGTGACCGACGGGATGGTGGGCCAGCGCGGCATGGGCCTGCTGGACATCTCGGTGAGGCGAAACGGCTATGGCCGCCAGGTCGACAGCTTCGAGGCGGACCTCGAGGTGGCAGGCCTGGGTGCAAAGGCCTTTCCAGGAGTGTTCATCAGGTCGCCGCTGGTGGAGTCGACGGGCAGCGCCGAGGTGGTCGCAACGCACGAAGGGCGCGCCGTGGCGCTGCGCCAGGGCAACATCCTCGCGCTCTGTTTTCACCCCGAGCTGACGAGCGATAGGCGGCTGCACCAGGAGCTCGTGAGGATGGCGTCGTCCAGATGAAGCTGAGGGCCGCGAGCGTGCTCGACCTGTCGCGCATCGAGGAGATGCACCGATCGGCCGACCGCGCGATCAACGACACGGATCCACCCGCGGCGCGGCTGTGGTCCCTGCTCAGCTCCACGCTGTCGGCATTCCTTCCCCTGGCGCAGGAGTCGCTGATCTACGTCGCCGAGGAGGGCGGCAAAGTCGTCGGCTATGTGCAGGCGTCGGGATCGCAGCGTGGCCTCGAGCTGTCGCGGGCCAAGGTCCTGCAGGTATTGAACCTGCAGGTGGCCGACGGCTCGGACACCGACACCGTGGCGCCGGCGCTGGTCGACCACCTGTGCAACCAGGCGCTCGAGCGTGGGGCGCACAGGCTTTTCGTGCGCCTTCCGGAACGCGACACGCTGCTGCCAGTCTTCAGGCTCCGCGGATTCCGCCAGTTCGCCACCGAGGTTGTCGTGTACGCGGAGAAGACGAGCCAGCGCCTGGCGGCATCTCCCGAGGGTGCGCGCCAGATGCGCCGCGGAGACGGCCGCCGCCTCTACCAGCTCTATCGGAAGGTCACCCCTCAGGGCGTGTCTCAGCTGGAGGCGCCGACCTACCGGGATTGGCGCGCCTTGCACGGAGAGTGGACCGGGCGCCTGGCGCCGCGCGGCTCGAACAAGGAGGAGGTCGTCGTGGACCGCGTCGAGGTGGTGGGCTGGGTGAAGGTCGAACGATCTACCGGCGCGCGTCCCAGCACGCTCAGCTTCATGGCGCTGCCCGAGCGGCCGCTGCCCGACGAGCTCGCCGATCTCGGCCTGTCGCTGCTCGGCAATACAGAAGCGCCAGCCTGGTCGAGTCTGCGCCACTATGATTCCCACATGATCGACGCCCTACGAGGGCGTGGGTTCAGCGTGCTGCTGACGCAGCTTCTCCTCGTCAAGGAGCTGGCCCTTCGGGTCCCCGTGGCCGAGAAAGGGCTGGTGCCTTCGTTCGGATGAACCAGCGCAGGGACCTTTCCAGCCGCGCGTCCAACTGGGACGAGGAGATAGAGCTGCTCGCCCGGGCGCTGCCCACCGACCTTGCGCGAGCACTGCACGAGCGCACCGATCCCACCGAGCTGTTGGAGATCGTGCTCGACCTCGGCCGCGAGCCGGAAGCCCGCGTGCCGGGGCGCGAGGTGCTGCTTGCCGACCGCCCCGTTTCCGGATCGGACCTCGACCACGTCGCCAACAACGTCGGCCAGTTCGGTGACGACAACCGCGCCGGCATCGAGCGCACCCTCCACCGCGTCTCGGCGATTCGCAACCGCTCCGGCCGCATCACCGGACTGACGATGCGCGTCGGCCGCGCGGTCACCGGCACCGGCGAGATCATCCGCGACATCGTGATCAGCGGCCAGAGCATCCTCCTGCTCGGACGCCCCGGCATCGGCAAGACCACAATGCTGCGCGAGTGCGCGCGGCTGCTCGCCGACGAGCTTCGCAAGCGCGTGGTGATCGTCGACACGTCGAACGAGATCGGCGGCGACGGCGACATCCCGCATCCCGGTATCGGCCGCGCGCGCCGCATGCAGGTGAGGACGCCATTGCTTCAGCACGCGGTGATGATCGAAGCGGTCGAGAATCACATGCCGGAGGTCATCGTCATCGACGAGATCGGGACCGAGCTCGAGGCGGGCGCGGCGCGCACCATCGCAGAGCGTGGCGTGCAGCTCATCGCCACCGCGCACGGACAGACGCTCGAGAACCTGCTCGTCAACCCGACGCTGAACGACCTTCTCGGCGGCATCCAGAGCGTGACGCTATCCGACGAGGAGGCGCGCCGGCGCGGCACGCAGAAGTCGGTGCTCGAACGGAAGGCGCCGCCAACCTTCGACGTGCTCATCGAGATCCAGGATCGCGACCGCGTCGCCATCCACATGCCATTGGCCGAGATCGTCGACACCGCTCTTCGCGGCCCGATGCTGACTCCGAAGATTCGCATGCGCACGCGCGATGGCCGCGTGATCTCGAACGTCGATGCGACGCCGGCGGTTGTAGCTGAAACACCCACGGCCACCTCCTCGAACAACAAGCCCCTGGGCATCTTTCCTTACGGCGTGAGCCGACACCACGTCGAGCAATCGATCCGCGACCTGGATCTGCCCGTGCGCGTGCTGGGCAACCTCGATGGTGCCGGCGCCGTGCTCACGCTCAAGAACCACTACCGCCGTCGCCCGGACAGCCTGCGCCAGGCAGAGAGCCGGGGCCTGCCGATTCACATCCTCAAGAGCAACTCGGTGACGCAGGTTCGCGATGCGCTGACACGCATCTACGGGGTCGACAAGCACGACGAGGCCACGACGCGCGCGCTCGCAGAGGCGGCGGCTGCCATCAAGCAGGTGAAGACGACCCTGCGGCCGGTCGAGATCGCTCCGCAGAACGCATACCTGCGACGCCTGCAGCACCAGCTCGTTGCGGAAAACGAGCTCTCGGCCCGCAGCACCGGCAAAGAGCCCCAGCGCCGGCTGCGCATCACGCCCACGCCCGAAGACCCGCTCAACTAGTGGGTCGCGGCCTGTTCATCACCTTCGAGGGCCCCGAAGGGTCCGGCAAGACCACGCAGGTCGAGCTCCTCGGGCAGGCGCTTGCCGGCCGCGAGCCGGTGATGGTGCGTGAGCCGGGCGGCAACGAGCTTGGGGAGCGGATTCGCGAGATCGTCCTGTACGGCGCTCTCGAGCTCGATGCAGAGGCTGAGATGTATCTGTTCATGGCGGCGCGCCGGCAGCTCATCGCCGAGGTCATCGCGCCAGCGCTCGGGGCCGGGCAGATCGTGGTCGCCGACCGCTACCACGACTCCACGCTCGCCTACCAGGGCGGCGCGCGTGGCGTGCCCACGACATGGCCGTCGACGTTTCCTCGCCCGGATGTCACATTCCTGCTGTCGGTGCCCGTCGAGAGCGGTCTCGAGCGATTGGCCAAGGCCGGCAAGAAGCCAGATCGCGTCGAGCGGGAGTCGATCGACTTCCACAACCGCGTGGCCGCGGCGTACGACCGCCTGGCGAAAGCCGAGCCCCAGCGCTTCGCGCGCCTCGACGCAACGGGATCGAGAGACCACATCCACCAGGCGGTCATGAGCCGCCTAGAGCCCCTTCTCGAACCAGCCAAATAGGGGCGTCTGTTCCGCCGTTCGCTGCCTATACTCGACTTGGATCACCGCCCGTGAAAACCACGCTTCAGGCGAGCATCAGCATCGAGGCGGCCGCGTGGAATCGCGTCCGGACTCTCGCCTCCCGCAAGAATCGTCCGCTCCCCGATGTGATCGGCGAGCTGCTCGACCAGGCATCGGCCGAGCCTGAGCTGGACGTGCCCAAGATCGACGAGCCGTACGAGCCGCCTCCCCTCCTGCGGCTTTTCCTGCGCCGGCACCCGGAAGTGAGGCCTCCCCAGGACTAAGGTCACCTAGACTCCACGGTCCATTGATCCGGGTCGAGGGCCTCCGTAAGAGCTTCGGTGACGTCCACGCCGTCAATGGCGTGGACCTGCACGTGGAGCGGGGCCAGATCCTTGTGTTGCTCGGGCAGAACGGCGCCGGGAAGTCGACAACGCTTCGGTGCCTGGGCGGCATCCTCCGGCCCGACGCTGGCCTCATCGAGCTGGACGGCCTGCGTCTACCCGAGAAGCTGGACGAGGTGCGGTCGCGCCTTGGCGTCGTGCCGGACCAGGCGCGGCTGTACGGACGGAACACAGCAGTCGAGTATCTCGACCACTTCGGCTACCTCTATGGCGTGCCGGCCGATGTGCGCGCGAAGCGCATCGCCGCGCTGCTCGAGCGCTTCGAGCTCGCCGACCGCACCGATGCGATCCTCGCCGCCTATTCGCGCGGCATGGCTCAGAAGGTAGCGCTCATACGAGCCACCTTGCACGAGCCCGACTGGATCTTCTGCGACGAGCCCACCGCCGGCCTCGACCCGGTCGCGGCCGCCGACATGCGTCACTATCTCGGCGAGCAGCGGGCCCGCGGCGCCGCGCTCATCGTCACGACGCACGTGCTCGGCGAGGCTGAGCTCATGGCGGATCGGATCGCGATCATGCGGCGCGGCGTCATCGTCACCCACGGCACGCTGGACGAGCTGCGGCGCGAGGCGGACGTCGGCCGCCGTTTCGCCGTCCGCCTCAGCCGCCCGTTATCGGACGGCGAGGCGCTGCGCAAGTGGCTTCAGCAGCACACCGTGGCGTTTGAGCTGGCTGGTGATCGGATCACGTACAGCCTCGACTGGCAGGTGACCGTGGCCGACCGCGCCGACTTCGCGGCTGAGCTGCAAGAGCGACTTGTCCGTGAGGGAGCCCCCTACTTCGAGCTGGAGGAGCAGGAGGTCAGCCTCGAGTCGGTCTACCTGAAGGCCATGGACGAGCCGCTGCCGGAGCCGGCGCCCGCACCCGCAAAGCCTGCGCACGTCGTGTCGGGGATCAGCGCGCTGCGCATGTTCGGCTCGCTGCGTGACCAGTGGCCGCTGCTCCGCCACTCGCTGCCCTTTTACGTGGGCTCGTGGTGGCGTCGTGGTGATCTGAGCTGGGTCATGTATCTGAATGCATTCGTGCTGCTGCTCGTCGCCGCCACCTCGCTGTTCGGCCAGCTGCCGGGAGTGGGATCTCTGACGCAACGATTCGCCGGCGGAGTCGCGCTGCAGGCTGGGCTGCTGCTGCCCCTCTTCTTCATGTCGTTTGCGCTCCTGGAGTCGATCAAGAGCTCGATCGGGATCTGGTGGGAGAAGGCCCAGCAATCGCTGGAGGTGCTCCTCTACACGCCCATCGACGACCCGTCCCTCATCTGGCTCGAGGTCCTGCCCGGTGCCGTGGTCAGCGCGGTGTGGGTGACGTTGTGGATGGCGGCCGGGATGACGCTGCTCTCGCTTTTCGGACAGAGCGCGCCCTGGGATCTGTTGCCCGTCTTCACGTTCGTCGCCGCGGTGACTGCGTACTGGGCCGCGATGGGTCGCATGCTCGGCTTCATGCTCTTCCCGCGCGAGGGAGCTGCGGGAGGCGCGTGGTCATTCCTGCTCTCACCGGTTTCGGCCGCGGTCGCCGATCTTCCGCTCGCGCTCTTCGTCTTCCGCTCTCCACTCGCGATCGGCTCACTGTTGCTGCCCCTCACTGCGTGCTTCGCGCTCACGGTCCTCTGCGGAACCACGTTCGATCGCGAACGGCTCATGGAGACCGGCATCGGCACGAGGCGACGGCGGCGCATATGGCTCCCGATCGCCGTAGTGCGGCGCAACGCCGCCGCCATCGCCGCGGGTCTCGTGCTGGCGGTGGCCCCGGCCGGCCTGGCCGCGGCATTGACCTCGAACGCCGGTCTGCATTCGTGGTCTTCCGTGTGGGCATCGGGAGGCGGCCACGTGCAGAACGATCCGGTGCAGGTCGCGTACGAACCCATCGCAGCCAAGAGCCCGCCGCAGACTAGCGGCGCGACCATCGCCGCCGCAGCTCTGGCCGGGATCGTCGCGACGTTGGCATTGATGCTCGTGCTCGTGGTCGTGAGCTTCGCCGCCTTCTTCCTCCTCGGCGCGCCGGCGCTGCTCGGCCTGGTCGCGGCAGCGATCGCGTGGGGAATCCAGGCAGGCTTTGGTACATCTGCGCCGCTCCAGGTCTGGCTCGCAGGCGCTGGTGGGATCGCACTTCTTGCGCTCGCTCTCAACACCGGGGCGGCGCTGCCCATCTACTGGTCGTTGGTGTTCGGCTCGGGCCGCCGCCTCGACCGCCTCCGAGAAGCGTGGGCGGGCTACTGGTCGCTGTACCGCGGCGTCGTGATCCCGGCCTGTGCGCTTTTCGGCCTGGTCGTGTTCAGGCTCCTCGCCGGCGGCTGAAAAGCCGCTCCGTAGCCTCAGAATGCACGCGGGGTGAAGCGCTTCCTCATCGTCCTGGTCCTGCTGACGGTCTCCTGCGGCAACAACCCCAGCACCGCCAAGACATCGCCGTCAGCGTCAGCCACGTCCCCGACGCCGAGCTCCTCTCCGCTTCCGTTCCCGAGCCCGGCGCCCGGCGGCCCCACACCATTACCTCCGACGGCGGTCGTATGCACGTCCCAGATACCGGCCGGTCACCAGCTCGCTTTGGTGATTCTGCGTCCAGTCCAAGGGATCGCGGTACGTGACCTGACCGACCTCGCGCACCCGGTCACCCGGTGCGGTTTCAGCGGCGGGGCCTACTTCCGCTTCATCGGCGCCACCCGGGTTTCATACATCGTGACGTCGGGCAGCCTTGGGTCGCCTGGCGCCCTGTACATGGTCGACCTCACCACGAGCACGACGTCGTTGGTGCGCGCTTGGAGCTCGGGCGGATATGCGAGCTGGGTGTATGCGTGGAGCCCCGACGGGCAGAAGCTGACCTATTTGAGCTCAGACTCCGGCGGCGTCAAGTGGCACGTTCTGTCGGCCGCGGGTGACAAGACGCTGAGCAGCCTGGGCACGGTGCCGGCCCGCGGCGTCTCGCTCGACAACGATGACGCGATGGTCGGGTTTTCGGCGGATGGGCAGTACGTGGCGGTCGAAGAGACCTTCACCGCACAGAAAAACGCAGCATCGAGCACGCCGCCGATCCAGATCGTCCGCGTCTCGGATAACAAGATGGTCTACACGCGTCCCGACGGCACGATGGGCACATGGGCAGCGACAGGCGCTCGGTTCTACTTCCGCACCAGCGTTGGCGTGCAGGTGTGGGAGCCGACGGGGAAAGTCCAGACGGTACAGGCTGGCCTGCAGTGGATCCGTCCGTGGCCGAGCTCCGATGGCAGCCACATCACCTTCTCATCGCTAAACGCGCAGGGCAATCACCTGGTCGGCATCATCGACACCAACGGCGGTCCCGTCGCGCTCGCCTCCCCCGAGCCGCGCGCGAATCCGGGCTTTCTCACCCCCACACTCATCTGGTACGCGGGCGAGACGCTCTGCACGACCACTACCCCCTGCGGGTTCGGTGGACCACCCCCGACCGGCAAGACATACGTCTACGACATCGCGGGAGTAGAGAGCGGCTCGATCGTCACCGCGCTCTACGACTCCTGGCCGCACATCACCGGCCAGTCATAGGCTTTCTAGAGGTCGAGGGACTGGGCTACTAGTTCTCGGTGGTACGTGGCGTCGCCCAGCGTCACCTCTGAGGCTTTCGCGCGCTTGAAATACAGGTGCATGTCGTGCTCCCACGTGAAGCCGATGCCGCCGTGCACCTGGATGCCATCGCCGGCCACCTTGCGATACGCGTCGGACACGTAAGCCTTCGCCATCGACGACGCGAGCGCCCGATCGGGCGCGTCGGCGTCCACGGTCCATGCTGCGTAGTACGTCGCCGAGCGCCCGCTTTCCGACAGCACGAGCATGTCCGCGAGCTTGTGAGAGACCGCCTGGTAGATGCCTATCGGCTTGCCGAACTGGTGCCGCGTCTTGGCATAGTCGGTTGAGGTCTCGAGCACCTTCTGGGCGCCGCCGACCATCTCTGCGCAGAGCGCTGCTGTCGCCCACTCCAGTGCGCGCTTCAATGCGGGCCATGCCTTGTGCGGTGCGCCCATCAACGCGTCGGCGCTGACCTCGACGCCGTCGAAGCGCACCTCGCTCCATCGCCTCGTCATGTCGAGCGTTTGCAGCTGCTCCACCGACATCCCCTTGGGCTTGCCTTCGATGAGGAAAAGGCTGATGCCGTCCTCGCCCTCGCCTCGTGTTCGCGCGGCGACCACCATGTAGTCGGCGTTGCCGGCGTCGGGGACGAACAGCTTGACCCCGTCGAGCTGCCAGCCGCCGCCGCCTGGCTTTGCGGTCAAGGCGATGCCGGAGGCGTCCCATCGCGCCGATGGCTCCGTCAAGGCGAGCGTTGCTCGCGCGTCTCCCGCGGCGATGGCCCCGAGCGCCTTCTTCTTCTGAGCCTCTGTGCCCGCCTCGATGATCGCCGGCACCGCGAGCCCCATGGTCGCGAAGAACGGGCCGGGGAGCAGCGCGCGCCCAGCCTCTTCGAGCACGACGATCAGGTCGAGGAAGGTGCCGACCCCGCCGTATTGCTCGGGGATGCCAAGCGCGGTCCAGCCCAGTGCCGCGATCTTCGACCAGAGCGCGGGATCGTACGCGTCGGACTCCTCCATGAGCCTGCGCACGACCTTCGGCGGGCACTCCTTGACGAGGAAGTCGCGCGCGGAGCGCCGGAGCATCTCTTGCTCTTCGGAAAAGGCGAAATCCACTAGCGTCGAAGTGTAAGACCGGCCGTCAGGCGGGCGGGGGCAGCTCCTTCGGCTCCTCGGGAGCCGGCAGCTCTTTGAGCTCCTCCTCGACAGGTGGAGGCGGCTTGGGTGCGGCTCTCCTGGCGACCGGCTTTCGCGCCGGTTTGGGAGCCGGCGGCGAAACCGTTGTGGGTTCGGCAATCGCGGCGGGCTCAGGCTCCGCAGGCGCTGCCGGTTCAGGTTCCATGACCGCGGCCGGTGCGGGTTCCGCAACCGCACTGGGTGCAGCTTCCGCAACCGCACTCGGTGCCGCTTCGGCAACCGCAACAGGTGCTGCCGCCGCTTCCACGGCCGGGGCCGGCTGGACCGGCGACTGGGCCGGCCACGCCTTGGGCTCGGGCCCGGTCCTGGCGGTCCGGCTGCGCCGATAGAGCATCACGAGCCCGTAGAAGCCGACGAAGATGGCCAGGATGCCGCAGAACGTGGCCGTCCCTAGGCCGCTGTTCTCGCCGCTGGTCAGCTGCGGCTCGAACCCGATCGGGCAGTGAGCCGGCGCGGGCGGGCAGGTGCCGACGACGGCGAGTCGAAGGGGCACCGCCAGCATCGCGAGGATGCCGTACACGATCGCCAGCCCGGCGACGAAATACAGGGCGACAGCGACCGTTCGGCCCTGGTGGTAGATGACGGCATTGATGGCGAGCGCCACGGCGGCGACGCCGAACGGGATGGCGACACCTCCGATGCGGCTGTGGGCGCCAACGGTGAACGCGAGCGGCGCCAGGGCGCCGATCGCCGCCAGGGCGGCGGCAATCCAGAAGGCCCACATGATGCGCTGGTCTCTTTCGACGTTCTGTTCCACGTGCGGAATCTAGCCTCCTTCAACCGGGCGCTGATCGTTTTCTGGGTCTTTGGCACCGCCGAGCATTGATGCGGACAGCTGCTGAATACGCTCTGCGTGGTATGGGTCGGGTTGGCCGAAGAGGCTCCGATCGCTCGAGAGCCGGATGCGCATCAACACGAAAAACGCCGCGACCCCGTCGCGCCACGTCAGCTTCTTGCCCTGCGCGCGAGTGCGAGCGGCGTAATCGATGGGCACCTCATATATCCGATAGCCCAGCCGCAGAACGCGCCCCGTGATCTCGGGTTCGACATCGAAGCGATTGCCGCGGAGGCCCAGACGGCGCATCAGCGATGTGCGCATGACTTTGAAGCCGGTCTCCATGTCCTGGATGTAGCAGTTGAACAAGATGTTGGTGGCGGTGGTGACCATGCGGTTGCCGACCACGAACCAGTACGAGTAGGCGCTGTGCCCCGCGAAGCCGCGCACTCCATAAACCACGTCGGCGCGCCCGCGCTGGATAGGGGAGATCAGCTTGCCGTAGTCGGCCGGGTCGTATTCGAGGTCGGCATCCTGGATGATCACCAGGGGCGCCGTGATCGCGTCGAGACCCGTGCGGATGGCCGCGCCCTTGCCCTGGTTGGCGGGGTGATTCTTGACCATAACCCGTGGATCGGCGGCGCAGCGGCGAGCGGCGGCGAGCGTGCCGTCGGTCGAACAGTCGTCCACGATCACGACCTGCTGAACGCTCGATTCCTGGAGAACCCTGCGCACGACGAGCTCGAGCGAGCGCTCTTCGTTGTACGCGGGGATGATGACCCCGAGCACGGGGTCGGCGCCGGTCACGGTCGGTCAGTTTAGACGGCTGACTCTCCATTCTTGGCCGCGTTCGCCGAACTTCGGCCTGCGGTCACGTGCGCGGTCTGGCGCAGCGGAACTTCCCTGATGAAGAGGGTGGCGACGAACGACAGCACGATCATCAACAGGCCGGCGACGAACACCGGATGCAGCGCATCGGAGAGGCCGTGGCGGATGCCCATGGCAATCACCGGAGGCAGGTGAACAAGCTGCGTGGGGTCGAACACCGCGCCTGCGGTGGCCGCGTGTCCAGACGCTTGGAACTTCTGCAGCACGTCGGCGGGTATGTATTTGGCCATCGACGAGACCATGCCCTGCGTGAGGATCGTGCCCATGATGGCAAGGCCCAGCGCCGATCCGATCGACCGCGAAAGCTGAGTCGCCGATGTCGCCACCGCCATGTCGGCCCGGCTGACGGAGTTCTGCACCACCAGCGTGTAGGTCTGCATCGTCACGCCAAGCCCTAGCCCGATCAGGATCATGGCTTCGACCACGGTCTGGTTCGTCGTGCTGATGTCGAAGGTCGCGATCATGAAGTAGCCCGCTCCCATAACCACCAGGCCCGCCAGCAGCGGCGCCTTGTAGCGGCCCGTGCGCGAGATGAGCTGGCCGCTGCCGATGCTGCTCACGACCATCGCCAGCAGCATGGGCACGAGGATCGCGCCGGAGTTGGTGACGCTGTTGCCGATGACGCCCTGCACGAACACCGGCAGAAAGAAGATGGCGCCGAACATCGTCATCGCGACGCCAACGCCGGCGATGTTCGAGAACGTGAAGATGCTGCTCTTGAACAGGTGCAGCGGGAGGACTGGCTCTGCTGCGCGCCGCTCGACCCACACGAACGAGGTCAGAAGCACCGCAGCCGCGCCGTAGAGGCCAATGATCTGCCAAGAGTTCCACGCGTACTGTCCGCCGCCCCAAACGGTTGCGAGCAGCGCGAAGGTGATGCCGAGAGACAGCGTCACGCTGCCGGCGATATCGATGGAGTGCTTGCGCTTCTCGTTGGGAACGTGCATGTACAGCGCGACCACCACGAGCGTCAGCACCGCGAACGGCAGGTTGACGAAAAAGAGCCATCGCCACGAGGAGTGGTCGGTGATGAAGCCGCCGGCGGCCGGACCGATGATCGATGCGAGCCCGAACGACGCACCGAGCATGCCCTGGTATTTGCCCCGCTCGCGCGGCGAGATGATGTCGCCGATGATCGCCTGGGAGAGCGGCATGATGAAGCCCATCCCGGCGCCCTGGATGAATCGTGCGAACACGAGGAACCAGAAGTTGGGCGCCAACCCGGACAGCGTGGAACCGACCGCGAAAACAACGATCCCCGTCATGTAGAGCGGCTTGCGCCCGTAGATGTCTGAGAGCTTGCCGGCGACCGGAACGACGATGGTCGAGGCCAGCATCGCTGAGATCGGGATCCAGCTGTAGTCGGCGATCCCGCCCAGCTCAGCCACGATCGTGGGCAGAGCGGGCGCGACCAGCGTCATGTTCAGCGAGGCGATCAGCGACCCCAGCATCAGGCCCGCGAAAACAGCCATCACGCCTCGATCGATGCCGGTTTTCTTCTCCGGCGTGGTTGTGGAGCTTCGCGTGGCGACCGCGGTCATAACGCGCTGTTCTCCAGCACGTGGCCGTGACGCGAGGCGACCTCGGCCAGCGCACGCCACCCCTGGCTGAGGGCCGCGAGGTCCTGAGGCGACAGCGACGCCATCCACCGCCGGAGCAGCGTGTTGCTGCCCTCCCGGAGATCGCCGACGAGGCGGTCGCCGGCACGGGTGAGCCTCAGCAGGACTCGCCTGCGGTCGTCGGGATCGCCACGTCGCTCGACGAAACCCGATCGGACCAGCCGATCGGCCAGCAGGCTCGCGCCGGGGAGGCCCATGTCGAAAAACTCGGCGAGGCGCCCGACAGAAGCCTCCTCTTCGTCGCGCAGCACGAACAGCGCGCGGAGCTGCTGCATGGAGATCTCGAGGTCTCGCCAGCGGCCAGCCGTCGAGGTCAGAAGCGCGCGGTGCACCTTCTTATAGCCGGCCAAAGCCTCATCGATTGTCGGGGTAGACATAGTTACGGAATCGTAAACTATTTGCTGAGACGAAAGCTTCCCATGACGGGGAATCAGCGGCTGCGAGGAAGCCCCAGCACCCGCTCGGCCAGGATGTTGCGCAGGACCTCGGAGGTGCCGGCCTCGATCGTATTAGCGCGTGAGCGCAGGAACTGGTACGTCCAGCCCTCGCCGTCGCCAACCTGGCCTGCCGCCCCCGCGATGTCGACCGCCGTCTCCGCCATCTGCTGGTTGAGCTCAGACCACATGAGCTTGAGGATCGAGCCTTCGGGGCCCGGAATCCCGTTGCGCTTGACGGCCGTCACCGCTCGGTAGCCGTTCAGCTGCAGCGCTCGCGCCTCGATGGTGTACTTGGCGATCTTCTGCCGCACCAGCGGGTCCGAGCCTCGGCCGAGCTTGCGCGCATGATCGGCGAGCTCGGCGGCAGTGATCTGTGCGCGGGTAGCCAGCGCCATGCCGAGGGTGCCGCGCTCGTGCAGCAGCGTCGTCATGGCCACGGCCCAGCCGTTGCCAGCCTCGCCGAGGATCTGCGACTTCGGCACCGTGACGTCCTTGAAGAAGATCTCGTTGAACTCCGCATCGCCCGTGATCTGGGCGAGCGGCCGTACCTCGATGCCCGGGCTCTCCATGTCGACGAGCAGGTAGGTGAGGCCGTCGCGCGGATTCGCCTCCTTGCGCTCGCGGGTGACCAACATGCACCACTTGGCGACGTGTGCCAGCGTCGTCCACACCTTCTGCCCGTTGACCAGGTAGTGGTCGCCCTTGTCCTCGGCCCGCGTCTGCAAGCCCGAGAGGTCGCTGCCCGCGTTGGGCTCGCTGAAACCCTGGCACCAGATCTCCTCGGCTGAGAGCAGCGGCGCCAGGTAGCGCTTCTTCTGCTCCTCGGTGCCGTGGGCGATGACGACCGGGCCGCCCATGCCCAGGCCGATCACGTTGATGGGCTCGGGCGCCTGTGCCTGGATCATCTCGTCGTTGAAGATGAGCTGCTCCATGAAGCCGGCTCCCCGCCCGCCGTACTCCTTGGGCCAGGTGATGCCGACATAGCCGGCGTCGTACATCTTCTTCTGCCAGCGCCGGCGACTCTCGATGAAGTCCTTCTGGCCCTCTTCGGCCGCGCCGTCACCGAGGGGCTTGTTGGCCTCGAGCCAGGCACGGACCTCGTCGCGAAACTTCTTCTCAGGCCCGCTGAGCTCGAAGTCCATGCCCCTACCTTAAGCCACGGCGGGGATCACGTCGGACGCGAGCAGTTCGAGCGCATCGCGGTCGTCGAGGAGGAAGTGCTGGAGCATGAACAGCTCGACGCCCAGCTTCGCGTAGCGCTTGATCTGTTCCGCGACCTCATCGGGGGTGCCGACGAACATCGACTGCCGCGCGGCCGCCAGGGTCTCGTCGGGTGAGCCTCGCTCGAGTCGCGGCACCACCTTCGACATGTTCACCGCGCGCTCGCGGAGCTCGCTCTTATCCCGGCCGATCATGTAGCTGACCATCACCGAGTAGCGCAGGGTCGCCGGGTCGCGCCCGATCTGTTTGCACGCCTCGTTCAGCACCCTTCGCTTGTGGCGGTACTCCTCGTGGTCCAGTCGCGTGTAGTTCCACTCGGCGGCCTCGCGCGCTGCGAGCGGAAGAGCTCGCTTCTCGCCGACCCCACCCATCAGCAAAGGGATTGGATTCTGGGCAGGCTTCGGATTCGATTTGGCCCAGGTGTCCCGGATTCGCTCCACTCCCTGCTCGAAAAGGTCCATGCGCTCACCGAGGGTGAGGAACGGGACGCCGAACATCTCGTGCTCTCGCTCGTTCCAACCGGCGCCGACCCCGAGGATGAGCCTGCCCTTGCTCAGCACGTCGACTGAGGCGGCCTGTCGGGCGAGGACGGCAGCTTGATGAAACGTCATCGGGCTGACCATCGGCCCGAACTGGATCTTCTTGGTCCACTCCGCCGCGAGCGCCAGCGACGTCCAGCAATCGATGCAGTCGCGGGAGTCGTCTCCCATCAACGAGATCAGGTGCTCGCTGCGCCTGAGCGATGCGAAGCCGAGGCTCTCGACGTCGTGGCACAACCGCTTCCACCGCTCCCAGCTCAGGCCCTCCTGGCCTTCGATCATGATCCCGAGCTGCGTCATCTCGAGTTGATCCTAAAGCCGCGCCGAAGTCGGCTGAGGCTCAGCCCTCGGGTTCGGTGAGCTGACCAACCTCTGATTGGATGCGGTCCTTGGTCGCGCCGAGGTCCTTTAGCACATGGGCCGCGATCCCATCGCCCTCCGCCGCCAGCCCGAGAAGCAGGTGGTGGGTGCCCACGAGATCATCGCCAAGCCCCCCGCTCAAGTGAAAGGAGATCTCGATCACCTTCTTGACTCGCGCGGTCGGGATGATGTGCTTGCGCAGCTCTGCTTTCTTGGCGCCGATCGCTTCCGCGATCGCCGACCTGACCGCGTCCTGCTCCACGCCAAGTCGCTCCAGAATTCGCGCGGAGAAAAACTCGGCACTGCCGAAGCACGCAAGGAGCATGTGCTCGGTGCCAATGTACGAATGGCCCGACTGGTCCGCTTCGCGCTGGGCGATGGTGAGCAGCTCCTTGGCGTGATCCGTAAACCTGGCGAACGGATACGTCCCAGGCGACGTCGTCCTACCGACGGCCATCTTGACCGCCCTGTTCAAGGTTGCCCACCGAGGCGCGACAAAATCCACCGACTTGCCGAAACGAGGCACCTCAAATGCGCCGGCCTCCGCACCCGCCATGGGTGTGTGGCGCTGCATCCATTCCAGGCAGGCGGCGACCACGATCGAGTTGACCGGTAGCCCGGTGCGGGCCGATGCCTGGTCGAGCCGGGCAAACATTTCGTCGGTGAACCGCACAGTAGTCGCCTTTGGCATGAGTCCAATTTGACGTCACTTTGCAATCATTGTCAATCTCTCGAGCGGCTTGAAATTCAAGATGCGGTCCATCGGGATGCCGGCTCGACGCGCCATCCACGCGCCCATGGGCACATAGGCAAACTCGGCAGGGGCATGTGCGTCCGCATCGAGCGAAAAGTTGCAGCCCAGCTCCAGAGCGAGCCGCGCATGCTCGGGCGAGAGGTCCATACGCGCCGGGTCGCAGTCGATCTCTAGCGCGACGCCAGTGCCGGCGGCCTCGCGAAAGACACGCTCGAAATCGTAGCTCGCGCCCTCGCGAGAGCCGGGGCGGCGACCGGTGGGGTGGCCGATGACGTCGACGTTCGGGTTGCTCACCGCGCGCAGCATCCGCTCAGTCATCCCCGCCGGGTCCTGGCGCAGCTTCACGTGCGGTGAGGCGACGACGATGTCGAGGATCTCCAGCACCTGGTCGGGCAGATCGAGCGAGCCGTCCTCGAGGATGTCGACCTCGATCCCCTGCAGGAGGGCGATGCCGACTTCCTTCTCGACCTGCTCGCGCAGTCGCGACTGGGCCAGCAGCCTCTCGGCGTCGAGGCCGTTGACGACTTTGATACGCGGCGAGTGGTCGGTGACGCCGAGGTAGCGGTAGCCCAGCGCCTTCGCGCCGCGGGCCATCTCGAGCATCGTCGCGCGGCCGTCGCTCCAGTCGGTATGGGAATGCACGTCGCCTTGGTAAGCGCTCAGGTCGATGGTCGATTCGTCATCGCGCGCAGGTTGTCCGGTCTCGGCGCGAAGTCGCTCCAGGTAAGAGCTCTGGCCGGTCTCGACTAGACCGGCGAGCACCTTGGCGATGCCCTCTCCAACGCCTTCGATCGACGTGAGCTTGTTGGCTTTGTGCAGCGCGTCGAGGTCGGGCCGCTCGAGTGCGAGCGACCATGCTGCCGCGGAGAAGGCTTTGGCGCGGAAGACCTCCTTGGGATCCCGCCTCAGGAGATAGCCGATCTCCGACAGCACCTGGGCGGCGGCGATCGCATCCACCCGTCAATTGTGTGAGCATCTAAGCCATCGCAAAGCCGAAGCTCACCCACCAGGACCCGATTCCCGAGCTGATCGAATCACTTC
>WNGH01001654.1_pt1 | contig 21661 bp, 20 predicted proteins | sample 5400631 | NCBI WGS metagenome assembly WNGH01 (sample SAMN13153373, study PRJNA577476) | soil metagenome | isolation source: 115 cm soil or saprolite under Garry oak tree replicate 1 | place: USA:California | collected 2016-06-15
TTTCATCGCCCGCTCCACGACCGCTTCAGGTATCACTCTTCGCCCCTCCTCGGGCCGAGAGCTTTACCGCAAGCTGGTCTAGTTCAAAGCGGACATTTCATCTGCTAATTCCACCGGACATTTCACGTGCTACCGACACAACCTGCATTTTCTTCTTGACGCGTGAATCATAATAGTGGCATATGTGCAGCCATACATTCCATAGCGCCGATTCTGATATCCGAATTCAGGATCAGTCCTGTTGCTTCCACGGACTCCCAGACATTCCAAGCTGCCTGACCCAATCCCGAAAACGCCATAATCCAATGGCAGCCATTGACGATGCGGAGTTTAGGAACGGGATATGTTCGATATAACGTCTGATCCCCTTCATAGGCAAGACTATCAGCGCCCACTACGATTTCCCTACCATTGGTTACGGCCAAAATCAGACTTATATCAGTCAGTAACTCGCGGTGTGTAGGGTATTCCCGATCTATTCCGCGCTCAAGGATTTGCTCCGAGACCTGCGTTTGCATCTGCCTTATTCTCCTCTAGCTCGTGAAACCGTCACATTGAGAGTTGGTGCACGTTTTGGTTCACACCTGCATTGGAAACGGTGATGAACGATAGGTCTCGCGGTGGCTGGGCAAAGCTGCCTAAGCTCTTGACCATCATGCACGTTAGCGTCCAATTGCACTCCATTGCACTCGGGCCTTTTGACAACTGATAAGGGTGAGGTCGGTTGTTCGAGTCAACCCAGGCCCACCATTTTTTTCAAGCATTTGCGGATTCGGCTATCGCTCTAAAAACTAAAAATCGCTTACTGCATTTAAGCTCCGCGCCGGCTTTCAACTGGAACTGCTCCGCGCCGGCTTTCAACTGGAACTGGAGTTGCACGTTCCATGGCTGGGTATATGCCTTGGGATCTTCGATGGTGATGTCATCGACGAGGGTACCGTGGCCAGGGCGCTGGCCCAGGGTCGAAACCAACAAACGATTCCGCATCACTGGCGACTCCTGCACCTCATTCAAGATGTCGAGCATAACGTCCCGGCTTCACAAAAGCCCTACTGACTTCTCCCGTGAAAAGGCTGCGGGCCAGCGACCTGCTCGATTCCCTGCTCTTCTAGGATATACTGCCGCTTGACTTCTGTATCCGGCGATGCTAAACGCGCAATGTTGTTCGGACGGAAGCCGATTCTGACCGCAGGAGAAGCTATGTCAACAAAATTGCTACTGCCTTTGATGCTAGTGAGCTTTTTCTGCCTTGCGCCCCGAGCGTGGAGCCAAGGCCAAAATCAGCAGGAAGCGCAATTGCCCGAGGGAAACGGCAAGGAGATCGTGCAGGTGGCTTGTGCCGTTTGCCACTCACTCAATCAAGTGACCAACGCCGGGCACATCCGGGAGGACTGGGACACCGTTCTGCACCAGATGGTCAACGTCGGCGCTCCGGTTCCGCCAGACAAATTCAATACCGTGCTCGATTATTTGGCTAAGAACTTTCCGGCCAAGCCACTGCCTCCGGGAGTGACCGTCCCCGGCCCCGCGGACGTCTCCATAAAGGAGTGGGTGGTGCCCACCCCAGGCTCGCGGCCTCATGATCCAATGTTTGCCCCGGACGGCACCGCCTGGTATTCCGGGCATATGGCCAACATCCTGGGGCACTTTGATCCCAAGACGCAACAATTCACCGAATATCACCCCAAGATGGCCAATTCCGGTCCGCATGGCATCATTTCCGACAAAGACGGCAACGTCTGGTTTACCGCGAACTTCAAGGGTTACATCGGCAAGTTTAATCCTAAGACTGGCGAGACCACCGAATACCGCATGCCGGATCCGAAAGCCAAGGATCCGCACACCCTGCTGTTTGCTCCCAATGGCTACCTGTATTTCACGGTGCAATCGGCCAACATGGTAGGAAGGTTGGATCCCAAGACCGGTGAGATCAAGCTAGCAACGTCGCCCACTCCCAAATCGAATCCCTACGGGATGGTCATCAGCTCGAAAGGGGTGCCCATCTTCTGCGAATTTGGGAGCAATAAGATCGCCAGCATTGATCCCGATACGCTGGAGATCCATGAATGGATTTTGCCGCATGAAGATTCGCGGCCGCGGCGCATCGCCATCACTCCAGACGATGCGGTGTGGTACTCCGATTATTCTCGCGGCTACCTGGGCCGGTTGGATACCAAGGCCGGCAAAGTCACTGGAGAGTGGCCGTCGCCGAGCGGGCCCAAGTCGCAGCCTTACGGCATTACAGCCGTCGGAAATATTATCTGGTACGTGGAATCGAACAGCCAACCGAACATGCTCCTGCGCTTCGATCCTAAGACGGATAAATTCCAGAGTTGGCCCATTCCGGGCGGCGGCGGGGTAGTGCGCAATATGGTTCATACCCCGGACGGCAACCTGTGGTTGACGGAGAGCGGCGTGAATCGCCTCGCCTTCGTCGAAGTCAAAAAAGGCCAAAAAGTCTCATTGAATCGGTAATCAGCGAGGAGAAGAGCCGTTCGATCCTCTCCGCGGCGATGCCGTCTTTCAGTTCGGAGGCAAGCGGGCGAAGGATAAGCATGCCTTCGCCTCGCTGGTGTAGGTCCGTCGGCTAGTCAGGAGGATCTGACGAGCACTGGCGGCGCCGGCCTCTTCTACTGCTTCGCGATCGATTGAGGCTCCACGACATCGACTCTGCAGACAGACGACATCCATGACCCGCCTCCCCACTCGCCGAAGCGTTCTCAAATACGGGGTAGCCTTCGCGGCATCCGCAGCCTTGGGGTGTGTCCCGCGAGGACAAGGTAGGCCGAGTTCCCTGCAAAGGAACGTCGTGATTATGTTCGACGGTTTTGGGCCCGAGTACCTCGCGGAAAGCAAGATGCCCGTTCTCGGACAATGGAGACGCGACGGGCTCTACAAATCTGTAAAGGGCTTAATGCCTTCGGTTACGAACGTCAATAATGCCTCCATCTGCTGCGGGGTTTGGCCAGAGGTACACGGCATTACCGGAAACTCATACTTCGATGAAAAACGCGGGGTAGAGGACTACATGGAATCGGCCGAACTCTTGCTCGCCCCCACGCTCTTTGAACGAGCCGCCAAGCATGGTGTGAAGTCGGCGCTCCTTTCGAGCAAGGCAAAGACGGTCACCTTTCTCCTCCGAGGGGCGGAAATCGTGCTCACGGCCGAGGAGCCAACTCCGGAATGGGTGCAAAGGCTCGGCCCCGCACCAATGATCTACAGCAGGGAGATCAATTATTGGCTGCTGCGAGCCGCCATCGATATTCTGCGGAATCGTCCGGATATCGGTTGCCTTTACGTCCACACAACGGACTATGCCATGCACATGTGGCCTCCCGAGGCGCCCGAATCCAAAGAGCACCTGGAGCGCCTGGACGAACTTTTCGGACAGGCGATGAACGCCGCTCCCGATGCGGCATTCTTTCTCACTGCCGACCATGGCATGAACGCCAAAACCCGCTGCTACGATCTCGAGAAGGTTTGCGCCCGTCGCGGAGTTTCGCTCCGGAAGGCCTTTTCCGCGGGCCGCGACCGCTACGTGAAGCACAACCGCGGCTGCTCCGGAGCCGCATATGTCTACCTTAAGAGTCCTCAGGATGCGGAGAGGGTTCGCGCAATTCTGAGCCGGCTAAAAGGGTGCGAGCGGGTCCTTACGCGCGAAGCGGCCGCCCACGAATACAGCCTGATGGCGTCGCGCATTGGAGATCTGGTCGTGTGCGGCGATAAGGACACACTCTTCGGAGAAATGGACACCGAACAAGAGAATTTCTCGAGCGGGCTTCGCTCACATGGATCCGAGCACGAACAAGACATCCCTCTGTTGGTCTATCACGCAAACAACACGCCGCCCGGCGATTACTTCCAGCACAATCTGGACCTGGCGCGATGGCTCTACTCCGCCTGAAATCAAAAATAGGCGGAACTGGGGCGGCTTCGCTCGCGTCTATAGCTCCAGCGACAAGCCGGCGCAAGTCGGAGACCTCGAAAATTGACACGGAGGTGTGTTATGCGCAGAACTCTTTGGGCCGTTCTGTTAATTGCTGGCAGCGCTGCATTCGTGGCATACGCGCTCGCCGCGCCGCAGGCTTCGGGCTACCACTTGGTAAAGAAAGTTGTCCTGGGTGGGGAAGGCGGCTGGGACTATGTCAATGCCGACCCTGCAACCCATCGCGTCTTCATCTCTCGCGGTACGCATATTATGGTGGTAGATCCCGACGGCAAAGTCGTCGGCGATATCCCCAGTTTGAAGGGTACGCACGGCGCCGCGCTGGTGCCGGAACTCAATCGAGGATTCAGCAGTAACGGGCAATCGAATTCCGTAACCATCTTCGATCTAAAAACTCTCGAGGTGATCAAGGAGGTTCCTCTGCCGGCAGCTCAGGGCCCCGACGGCTATCTCTACGATCCCGCGTCGAAGCGCGTCTTCGTCTTCAATGCCCGCAGCCAGGACGCTACGGGCATAGACGCGAAGACCGGCGAGGTGGCGGGCACCGTTCCGCTTGGCGGCAAGCCCGAAGCGGCGGCCGCCGATGGTCAGGGGCACATCTTCGTGAACAATGAAGACAAAACTCTGCTCGTCGAGTTTGACTCCAAGGCCCTCAAGGTGCTCAACAATAGGCCCATTGAGGGCTGCGAATCTCCCAGCGGCCTGGCCATTGATACCGCGCACAAGCGGCTGTTCGTCGGTTGCCACAACCAACAGATGGTGGTCGTTGATTACACCACGGGAAAATCCGTTGCCAAGATACCGATTGGGAATGGCATCGACTCCACCTGGTTCGATGCGGGCGCCGCTGTGGCATTCTCTTCTTGCGGTGACGGGACGATTACGGCGGCGCACGAGGATTCGCCTGACAAATATACGGTGGTGGATACAATCAAGACGCAAACTGGCGCACGCACCATGGCGCTGGACACAAGCAATCACAACATCTATACGGTCACGGCGGAATTTGGTCCGGCTCCCGCGGCCACACCGGAAAATCCGCGGCCACGGCCCGCGATCATACCGAACACTTTCACGCTGCTGATTTTCGCCAAGTAGGGCGGCCCAAAGGCAGAGCGGCGCTGGATCGAAGGCGGTCGTTAAAACGGACACGGGCACACCGCATGGCCGAAACAGCGGATCTGTGAAGAGACTTGGGCGCTTGTACCGCGCTGGGGGGGCCGCTAATCCATATACCACGGCACATTGATTATGACGATGCGCCGGTTCCCTTTCATCAGAAGGGCTGCTTTGAGCCAAGTGGCCCTCTGATTGTGAAGAAAATTGAGATACCAGTGTCTTTCGACCAGTTCCGGAACGATGACCGCGATCTGCCTTCCCGGGTTTTTCGCTTCCAACTCCAAGACATAATCCACAATCGGCGTGATCACAAATCGATACGGCGACTTCAGAACCTTCAACTCGGGCATGCGTAGTCCAGTGGTACGGACCGGCCCTTCCACCACCTTGCGCCAATCTCTGACAAACTCATCTTTGTTTTCGTCGGTGCTGACATGCACAACGTGGATTTCCGAGCAAATGTTGAAAGCAAATTGCAATCCGGCCCGGGAAACTCTGGTCCAAGCCATCATGGGCATCACGACAATAGGAGACCTTACCTCACTTGAATCAAGCGCGCCCGCGTGCGTGATTTGCGCGCGCACACGATCGTAGTGGCGGCGAATCGAGAACATCATAATCATAATGAGCGGGATCAGCAGCGTGGTGATCCAAGCCCCGGCCAAGAACTTCGTTACGGTCACAATGATTGCCGTCCCCGCAGTGGCGACCGCGCCGAGGGCGTTCAGGGAGATGGCCAGGCGCGAACCGCCTTTGCGCCTCCAGTGCGCCACCATTCCCGCTTGCGACAGCGTGAACGCCAGAAAGGCGCCGACGGCGAAAAGCGGAATCAGGCGATCGGTCACGCCGCCAAACAAAATCAGCAATGCCGCGCAAAGCAGGGCCAGCGTGGTGATTCCCCAGGTATACACGAGCCGGCGGCCGCGCTCAGCCAGCGGAACGGGAAGATAGCCGTCCTGCGCAATCAGCCGGCACAGGCGCGGAAAATCCGCGAAGGCTGTATTTGCCGAGAAGGAGAGGACCAGCAGCACCGAGCCGATCGTGATCAGATAGAAGACGTTGCGTCCAACCACGGCTGCGGTAAGTTGCGAAAGCACGCTCTGGTATCCAGGCCCCGGTTCCACTGCGCCGATCTGATAGGCCCGGCAGAGATAGGCGATGCCCAGCAACATGATCGCCAGCAGCGCAATGACCGTTGTAAGCGTCCGCCGCGCGGTTTGCACCACCGGCTCCCGAAAGGCGGTGACGCCATTGCTCACGGCTTCCACGCCGGTCATGGCCGTGCAACCGCTGGCGAACGCCCTGAGCAAAAGCCAGAGGCCCACCGCGGCGGTGGCCGCAGGCAATGCCGGAGGCGCTTCGACTGGCGTCGGATGGCCACCTGACAGGATGGCCTTGCCGATTCCCGCCACGATGGTCGTTCCAAGCGTGCCCAGAAAGAGATACGTGGGCAGCATAAAGACGGCGCCCGTTTCGCGTGAGCCGCGCAGATTCACGAGCGTGATGAGCAATAAAATTGCCAGGCACAGCATCAGCGTATGCGGTTGAAGCTTGGGTATCGCCGAGACCAGCGCGCCCACGCCCGCCGAGATTCCCACCGCCGCGGTCAGAACGTAGTCGATCATCAATGCCGTGGCTGCCAGCAATCCGGCAAAGGGACCGAGGTTTTGCCCTGCTACGGTGTAGGAGCCGCCGCCTTGCGGATAAGCTTCGATCGTTTGCCGATAGGAGAAGTAGACGATCAGCAGCAAAATGACGATGCTGATTGTTATCGGCAAGATGTACGAAATGCCCGCGGCGCCCAGAGGAATTAACAGAGCCAGGGCGGCTTCGGGCCCGTAAGCCGCCGAGCTGAGCGCGTCCAGTCCGAAGACCGGTATCCCCGCCGCGGCTCCGAGTCTTTCCGCGCGTTCTTCGGAGGAGCGCAGGGGCCGTCCAAAGCAAAAATCAATCACAGACATCGTCCCGCCTTACCTCCCGATGAGCGGCTTATCTTTACACGGGAAAGCGATGCGGAAACCGCCGAGCTTCCTACCAGCGCATTGGACTGATAACAGCTCCTGCAGCGAGCTTCCGCTTGAGAGCGCGCGGCGGGTGACGTATGATCCCCACCGAACAGGGACTACCGCGCGCATGATTACTCGTTCCATTGGAGAGGGCAGTCGTTGGCTCCTGGAAAAGATTGTCGACGCCATTGCCGCCACGGGCATCAATCCCAACGTCCTTACGGCCTTCGGGTTGTTCGTGAACCTGTGGGCCGCGCTGCTTTTTGCGGAAGGCATGTTCCGGTCAGGCGCGGCGGTGATCTTCCTGGCCGGCTTTCTGGATATTCTCGACGGCCAGGTGGCTCGGCGCGAGCAGCGCGTTACCGCATTTGGGGCCTTTTTCGATTCCACGCTCGACCGCTACTCCGACATGGCTCTGTACATGGGCCTTCTTGTTTACTATGCGGTTAATGGAAGGGCCTCCTACGTAATCCTGGCCGCCGTGGCCACCGCGGGATCGGTCATGGTGAGTTACTCACGCGCCCGCGCCGAATCCCTGATTCCCACCTGCAAAGTAGGATTCATGGAACGGCCCGAGCGGCTTGTGCTGCTCATACTGGGAGGCACCTTCGACCGCATGGCGCCCGCCCTGTGGGTGATCGCCGTGGTTTCGACGATTACGGTGATTCACCGCATTGTTTATACCTGGCAAGAAACGAAAGCCGGCCGCACGCTGCCGGGAATTCACCTGGTTGTTTAAATCTTTGCCTCCGCCTGCGGTTCGCGCTCCGTGATGAGCGCCTCGCCCATGGAAGCATGAACCGGTCCCGCCACGGCCCTCCACACCACATCGCGTAGCTCGGCCAGTTCTCCCCTGCTGCAGCCTTCCGTCTCGATCGTTTCGTGAATGCACACGACGATTGTCGAAGGCCGCAGCATCCAGCTCGTTTTTCGATTGAATGTGAACGAGCCCACAATGCTCACGGGCGTGATGGGCGTTCCGAAATCCCGCGCCATGCGAAAGATGCCATCGCGAAATGGACCTACACGCCCCGTGATTGTCCTGCCGCCTTCTGGGAACACGATCAGACTGACGCCTCGATCCAGGCTCGCGCGAGTCAAGCGCCACATCCGTTTCAGATCGGAAGGCCGGTTCACCTCCGGAACCGGCACGTTGCCGAAGCGCTTCATCAGCCAGCCATATACCGGGATTTGGAAATGCGACTCGAGCTCGAGGCCGCGAAAGAATTGAGGAATAACGCTGTAGAGCACAAATGGATCAAAAAGGTTGACGTGATTGGAAACGAAAAAGCAAACCCGCTGCGGATCAAATCCCGGTGAGCGCCGAACTTCCACGCGTGCCCCGGCCAGCCGTACCACGTTGCGCGATAACCAACGCTGGGCTCCGTCGTTCTTCCGAGGATCTACGAAGATCCCCAGCAGAATGAGCACAGGACAAAAGGAAAAGAAGAAGGCTCCGGCCAACGCCCACCGAAAAAGGCTCCGCATCCATAGATAAATCGAGAGCTGGCTTGCGGCCGCAGCAGAATTCGCGTTAGCGCGGCAATTTTCGGGCGGAACGCTCATACCAGGACGTCCAAGCCTCCGGGAAGCACTTCCACGCTCTCACACTTCAGTGTGAGCACCTCCCCGTCAATCATTACATCCACCGGTGTGTCCAGCGCGAATTCGATTCGCCGTACGCCGCGGCGCGAAGCGAGCGGGTGGCCAATGTGCGTCCCATCAAACAGCGTCGGCAGGTTCCGCAGCAGGCCGATTCTTCCGATCGGGCCCCAGCGAACGTACTCGATCAAACCGTCGGCCGTGGAGGCTTGCGGCGCGATCTTCATCCTGCCACCGGTATATTGGCTGTTATTGAAACTCAGAAAAAGGCAGCGCCGGCGGTCGAACTCAATGTCGTCGTCTGCGCGCAAAGGAAAAGCCCGGCGCCTGAGCGGCGCAAGACACTGCAGCACGCCGAGCAAGTACCCGAGTTCGCCGAGCCCCTTAAAGCGGCGATTGGCCGCCGCCGTCACATCGGCCGTGAACCCCACGCTGAGCAGATTGATGAAGTAAAGGTTGCCGCCGGAATGCTTCAGGCAAAGCACGTCGCTCGCAATCCTCCTGCGCGCTAGGATGGCTTCTTTGGCATATTCCGCGCCGTTGCTGGTGAAATCGCGAAGGAAGGAGTTGCCCGTGCCCAGCGGCAGGAAACCCAAAAGCGGCTTCCCGGCCCCCTCAGCTTCCGGAAAAAGCCCATTCACGATCTCGTATGCGGTCCCGTCTCCCCCGACGGCAATGAATTGGCGCAGTCCCCGCGCATACGCGAGCCGTGCCAGCCGCGTCGCGTCTCCGGGCTCAGACGTCTCTGCCACCTGCAACTCCACTCCGGCCGCGCGCAGTTTTTCAAGCGCCGCTTTGGCCAGTTTGCCGCAGCGCCCCCCGCCCGCGGCTGGATTGACGATGGCGAGAAAGGTGTCGCTCACAGGGGCTGCACAGCGCTGCGGTCCAGTTGGCGGCCGATCTGTTCGGCCAGAATGCTTCGTTTAATTTTCAGCGAGGCGGTTCGCGGGAAATCCTCAGACCAGAGAATATATCCGCTGACACGTTTGTAGGGCAGAAGGCGCTGATTGCGGCGCTCGAGCTCGCCGCCTATGGCGCCGTTTACGTTTTGGGTTGGATCCGCATGGACGACGAGCACGAGCTGCTCGCCGGTCATGGTGCGCTGCGGCCACAGGTAATTTGCCGCAAAGACGCAAAACTCTTTTACGGGCAGGCTCTCGAACACATTCTCGATGTCTTCCGGATAAATATTTTTCCCTTCGGCTGTGACGATCATGTTCTTCTTGCGCCCGAGGAGTTGCAGATGCCCGCTGGCATCGATTTTTCCCAGGTCTCCGGTCAGCAACCAGCCGTCCACGATCGTTTCTGCCGTCAGTTCTGGATCGTCCAGATAATGTGACATGACGGTCTTGCTGCGCACCGCCACTTCACCCACACCATCCGCCCCAGCATTGATAATGCGTACTTGCATTCCGGTTACCGGCTTGCCCAAGGTATCGGGCCGAAAGGGCTTCATATCGTTCACTGTGATGGCCGTGCACGCCTCCGTGCAACCGTAACCGTTGGCGATCTGGATCCCGAGATCGTGGAAAAATTCCAGAGTCTTAGGTTCGGTGAAGGCGCCCCCAACCAGGAGCGCGCGCAATTCGCCGCCAAACGCCTGGTGAACCTTCTTCAGCAGCACCCGGCTCAACTGTAGCCTGGGACGCCGGCGAGTCGCGACGCGATTCACACGCACCAGTGCATTCCACAAGCGCCGCCTTATTGGGGGCAACGCGGCAAACCGCTCGCGCAAGCCGCGCTCCAGATTTTTCAGGATCAGCGGCACAATCGCCATGTAGGTGATCTTGTATCGCGTGAACGCTTCGCGAATGTATTCCGGCCGCAAAGTGCGCAGATGCACCACGGTTCCACCGCCCGTAAACGGCATGACGAAGCCGCCCATGAAGTCGATGGCGTGATTGGTCGGAATAATACTGAGGTAGCGTGCGCCAGGCCAAAACGGCCACAGCGGAGAAACCGCAGCGCATTGCTCGAGATAATTTTCGTGCGTCAGCACGCAGCCTTTCGGACGTCCCCCGGTTCCGGAGGAGTACACGATGCAAGCGGCGTCCTGCCGTTTTCGCGACCGAAATTCCGGCGCTTTTTCGCCGCGAAACTCCTCCCATCGCTTCGCGCCCGCGAGATCTGCGCCCGCGGGAGCCTCCGTGACTAAGGTGGTTTCGATTCGGGTTGCGGAGGAACCGCTTTGACTCAAGGCGCGCCAGATTGGATATTCCACAATCAGCGCACGCGATTTCGAGTGGGCCAGCAGCGCAAGGTGTTCGCCCGGCGTCAGCTTATAATCGAGCGGCACGAGCACGCCGCCGCAAAAGAAAACGGCATAGGCCGAAATCAGCCATTTGGATTGATTGCTCATCAGGATCGCCGCGCGATGGCCGGGAGCAAATCCGTTTTCTTGCCAGCCCGCCGCGACTCGAAGCGCCGCGTCGCCAAACTGCCGATAGGTCAAGCGGCAGCGTTCCTGCTCTCGATCTGCCTCGATGAGGCAGACTTCCTCAGCCCAACGCTCGATTGCGCTCCTCAGAGCAGCGCCGAGCGATTCGTATTGGCTCAAATCGAGCATGCCAATTACAGCCTTGCTTGGATGCGGCTGGCCAGGGTGCGAAAATCGGTCACGCCTTGGACTTCATAGTCAGGAAGTTCGATAGCGAAGTGATGTTCCAGCCGGGTGATCAATTCGAGCGCTCGCAGACTATCAATCTTCAGCTTCTTGTAAAAATCGTCGCTTGGCGCAAGTTCTTCACGCGGAATCTTGAAATGCCGCGCGGCCAAGCCCAGAATTTCCTCCGTGGTCTGCTCGAGCGTCTTCATGGGAAGCTATTTTACATTCTGGGAGCTGATCTGCGCGATTAGGGCAAGTAAGGATGCGCGCCCGTATGCTCCACGAATTTGCGAAGCCCCTCCATCACTGCGGACCGCTCGAAGAGCTCGCAAAACAGGTCGATCTCGCGCCGCAGTTCTTCGTGCGGAATGGGTTTCAGGAAGCGCTTCGCCGCCGCACTCGTTGTCCGATTGAATTTGCCCGCTTGCGCGGCGGTCGCCCGCGCTACTTGTAAAGCTTCTCCTTCGCCAGCCACCTGGCTCACCAGCCCTGCGGCCATCGCCTTCGCCGCATTTATGCCGCGGCCAGTAAGCAGAAGGTCGCGCACGACGCCGTTGCCAGTATCACGCCGCAATCGCGGAATCCCGCCGAATCCGGGGATGAGCCCGAGACGCAGCTCCGGGAAGCAAAAGCGCGCCATCTTATCCGCGATAATCAGATCGCAAGCCAGCGCCAGCTCGAAGCCGCCACCGAACGTAACACCATGCACCGCGGCAATCGTGGTCAGCGGTGAAGCATCGATGGCGTTCAGGACGCGATGCATGCGTTCGAGAAATGTGCGTACGCCGGAAACGCGTTCGGCGGCCGTCAGCCCCAGGCTAGCCGCATAAAGCTCCCGCAGATCGGCGCCGGCTGAAAATCCTGCTTCTTGCCGGCTGTATACGATCAAGGCGCCCGCCTTTCCTTCCGCCGATTCGAGCGTGGCGACAAATTGCTCCAGATCCTCCAGCATCGCTGTGCCCATCTCGTTGCAAGGCGGGTGATGAAGCGCAAGCTCGATCGTGCCGTCCTTCAGCTCCCAGGAAAGCGTCTTCGTTTTCTCGGAAAGATGAACCTTGGGAGCGGTCACGATGGATTTTTGCGGTACATCGATTCGATGGCATCACGGAAGTGCGCGGCAATGGCATCCCGGCGCAATTTGCCATTGGCCGTCAGGAGCCCGCTTTCGAGCGTCAGCGGCTGCGGTTCCATATGAAACGCCCGGATTTGACGATAATGCGGGAGACTCAAATTCAGATTGGCAATTGCCGCTTCCACTTCATCGAGCATTACGTCGCCGGTCACCAGGGCTGATAAGAAACTGCGCCCATTGCCAAACAGCACCACCTGTTGTGCCGCGGGAATCGCGCGCACCAATGTCTCCTCCAGGGGTTCCGGCGCAATATTATGGCCGGAGCCGAGGACCAGCAAGTTTTTCAGCCGCCCCACGACCCGCCAGTTCCCGCCGGGAGTTCGCTCGCCCTGATCGCCGGTGTGAAACCAGCCGTTCGACAGCGCCTTGGCTGTCTCGTCCGGCCGGTTCCAATAACCTGAAAAAATATTCGGCCCGCGTACCACAATTTCGCCCTGATCGCCTAGTTTCATCTGCATGCCGGGGATGGCCGGCCCGACGGCGCCCAGCTCCGCGCGCCCCGGATCATCCATGGTGCAAATGGCCGTTGTCTCCGTGAGACCGTAGACCTGTAACACGGGGATGCCGAGCATTTGAAAGAAAAGTTGTGTTTCCAGCGCCAGCGGCGCCGAACCGCAGATTAAGGCCTTGAGATTGGGCCCCAGCTTTTTGCGGATGGCGGGGAAAATCAAGTTCCGCGCGAGCAGCAGCGACACGCCTCCCCCTGTCCCGTTGCCGCTCCCAAGCGAAGCCGCCTTCGCCCTGGCAAATATCTTATTAGTAATTCCACCGCGCTTCGCGATCTGCCCCTCCACGGCTGACCGCATGCGCTCGAGCAGTTGCGGCACATTGAGGCAATAGTCGGGTGCGGCCTCGCGCAGATCATCCGCCAAACGGGTTAAGTCAGTCGAGAGCCGCAATTCACTCAAGCGCAAGAGGCTGGAGAGCAGCAGAATCCAGGATCCCGCAAAACAGAACGGCAAATAATGAAACACGCGATCCGGCTCCACGCGCCTGCCCATCAGCTGTGCGAACCGCGCCGTGGTGCAGGAGAGCATATACGTGACGTTGCCCACATTGAGCACCACGCCCTTTGATTCCCCGGAAGTGCCGGAGGTGTAAATAATCGTGACCGGATCAGAATCGGCCAGCGGAACAGGCCCGTGAGAGACATTTCCCGCACTGGCCCCTCGCGGCGCTGCGAAGATTTCTTTCAGCAGCACCGTGCGCGGTGCACCCGGCCATGCCGCGCGAAGAGCATCCTGCAACGCCGCGTCCCCGCAACAGATCACGGTTGGCTGAGCATCGCGAATCATGGCCGCGAGTTCGGCGGGCGCTTGCCGCGAATAAAGCGGCACAACCAGGATCCCATCGGCCATCGCCGCCAGATCCAGAGCGGCCCACTGGATGCTGTTTGGCGCCAGCAGCGCGCAGCGGTCTCCCTTACGCAGACCGCCTGCCGCGAGAAATGTGCGAGCCACCTGGATGCGTTCGAGCAGTGCGCCAGCGGTTACAGAGACGCGGCCCGCAGGCCGCATCTCTTCGAGCACCATGCGTTGCGGCATGCCCGCGAGGCGTTCAAAAATGTTCTGCAGAAAATTCACTGCGGAATTCTCGCGCTTTCAGTTCGCCGCCATTGCTTGGGCGCGGCCGTCGTACAACTCCACCAATCGCCTCAGGCCTGGATGTAACGGCGGAAGATAATCCTCCCAGCTCCTTATGCCACCCTGGATGGGGAATTCCGGGTAGCATTCGTGCACGGCTCGTTCAAAGAAAACGCCCATGCGCGCCATGCGCTTGAGATTTTGAACCACCGTGCGTCCCATGGCGTCGCGAATAGAGTCTGCGTCGGTGTACAGCCGTTCCATCGCGGCGATCAACTTCGGCTCGAGCTCGCTATCATCCACGTTCACCAGCAGGTCTTCTTGGCCGCGCTCTTGCATCAGATTGCGAATGCGTTCATCCATGGCGATGCCGGCCGAGGGCACCAAGCTCGGCATGGTGGTCACGATGGCGTGATAACGCGAGGAAACCACCATCTGGCCGGTCCGTAGAATGCTCACCAGTTGGTGCATGTCGTACATGTCCGAGGTGAATACGGGCAAGCCTCCCAGTTGCCTCGCAACCTCCAAGCAGGCTTTTTTGTCGATCTGTTCGGTGCCCACCACGATAGGGAACACTTTGCGCCTTTGCCGGAATGCGTGCACCGCTTTGCTCATTCCTGTAAGCATGCGGTTCAACGCGGCGTCGACCTTCGGCCCGGACTTGTGGAAATAGATCGTGCGATACTGACTTTCTTTGTAGGCGCCCGTCAGTACGCGCGCCAGATACTTCGCCAGCGAGGGCTTCACAGGCCAGCAGAAAGGATCGCTGGCGCACACGACGAGCACCGGCGTGACCCCATCCCAGCCTGCTTGGCGGAGCGCGTGGCGGCCGAATTCAGGCGCATTTGACTCAAAAGTCCACGCTGTATCCGTGCCAAGTTCGGCGGGAATACCTTGCTCCCGAAGCGCCGCCTGTGATCCCGAGCTTCGCGCGATTACGAACGACTGGCGGCAATACCGCCGGCACATCCAAGCGAGCATCGGGTTCATGCGGTCGGCGTCTCCACCGTAGCCCACCGAAAGCTTGTTCTGCGCTACGCCGAGACCCAAACTTCCCACCATCATCGTCGTCAACGCATCGGCCCACGTGCTCTTGAACATGGAGCCCTCGCACGCGATGGCGCCGTCGTTCCTCCGCACCTGACGATAGAGAAAAGCTGGGAAGATGTCCGGTAGCTTGACTTGGGTGGCACCGGGAAAATAACCGCGCGTCAGATCAAAATTCTGCGTTGTGACACTCAGCTCCACCCTTTCCGCGCCCAGGATATGCCGAATCTGCCGGATCGTCTCTTCTACGCGAAGATCAGAACCGGTGTTGCGCGCGCCGGCATAGCAGGCGAGCAGCAGCTTCAAGCGCTCTCCGGGCCGCCGCGCACGGCCGAAGCCCAGAATCCACTCGAGTTTGGCTCTTTCGATCAGCAAGGCGACCCAGGCCTCCAGCATGAAATCCATCATCGCTGAGATCCTCCGGCAATGGAATGTTCGGTGCGAGCATCATCGGCAAACATTTTCTCCAGTCCGCCCGGCCAATCGCGGTAGGGATAGCGGAATCGGTTCTCTTTCGCATACCGAAACAACGAAAAACAATAAGAGGAAAATGGCGCGGGAGCGCGCCTCAGCTCAGCCACCACGCGCGTATTATCGAATACCGTGTTCCACACAAGATAGGGCAAAAATACCTTCAACAGTGAAGCTGCGTAACCCAAATTATCGCGGCGGCGGGAGAGCCGTTCCACAATCGCGCGGAAGGGAGCCTCTAGCTCAGGCCAAAACAATGGCTTCATCTTGCCACGAGCCTCCGCGAGTGCCGCCGTTAATTCTCGAAAGCTCTCCGAATTCACCCCCGAAGAGAGGTGATAGATCTCGTATTTCGGGCGAGGACGTTGGTGCAAAGCGACAATCGCGTCCGCCACATAATCGACGGGTACGATATCGACGCAGTCGTCGGGACGAAATGGCAGCACGGGCAGGCCGCCCAAAAAAACGAAAGCCCTCACCATGTCGAACTGCGTGGTTTCCGGCCGGCGGCTATCTCCCAGCACGATGCTGGGACGGAAAATCGTTCGAGGCACGTCCGGGAGCAGTTCCCGCACCAAGTGCTCGCCGAATCTCTTTGTGCGCGCGTAGGGATCATAGTCGGAGCGATCCCAATCGATGGCGCTATCTTCGTTCACCTGCTCGTTGCGCCGCTGGCCCGCCACGGCAACAGTGCTCACTTCACTGAAGCGCCGCAACCCATGCGCGTCATGAGCCCGGCGCGCGAGCTGAATGACCTCCAGCGTGCCGCGCAGATTTACGTTGAGGCAGCTTTTTTCCGATCTGCGATTGAGTGAGGCCGCGCAATGCAGCACCGAGTCCGTGGACGCGACCAGCAGGTCGTACTGCTCGTCATTGAGCCCGAAATGTGGAGAGGTCAGATCGCCGCAGAAAATGCGCATGCGTGCCGAGAGATGTTCGCGAAAAACGGGAAAGTCGAAGTGCAGCTGCAGAGAGCGCCACAGGCGGCGCTGCGCCTCCTGGCTGTCTTCCGCGCGAACCAGCAGATTCAGCGATTCGCCATGCTGGTCGAGAAGTCCTGCGGCCAGATAGGATCCGATGTAACCGGTTGCGCCGGTGAGAAAGATAGCCATGTAGCTCAGGCGCCGTTGGCGTCAATCTGCGATGGCCCATCCGCCGCATCCGGCAGGTGGAACTCGCGGCGTTGAGCACTTTCCAGCGCATGCCCTTCGATCAGCGGATAACACCACTTGCGCAGCGCCGGAATGTGAATATTGATCCAGTAATCCCACCAGTCGATGATCTCGGGTTCGTAGGCAAATTGGTGGCGTTCCTCCGCCGGCAGGAGAGCGGAGAGCAATTGGACATTATCACACTCGAAAACTTGCTCGTTGTGCAGAATGAATGGCTCGTAGAGCTCGATGAGTTTCTCGACGCGCTCGAGATCCCGTTCCGCTTTGGCCAGCGGCGGGCGTCTGAACTGAAGAGCCGACGCGGCCCGGTTGATGCCTTGCACGACGAACTTTTGCGCCGGAACCGATAAGTTCCGATAGCGCTGCTTGGAGACCGGAATCGTATCGAAGCGCATGCGGACCCAATGCTCCAGACCCTGCTGAGCGCGATAGTGCTTGCGATGCGCGAGCGCGGTCAGCTCGATGGAGCGCCCCATATTGCAAGGATTGTCCGCGGATGTAGCCAGCTGGTAGAGACGCTTATGACGCCGCTCGACGAGCGCGGCAGCGATTAGCGTCATGCCGCGACAGACCATGTCCACCGGGATCACGTCCAGCCGTTTACGTTCATTTGAGGGCAACTGCCGGAAATAAGTCCCCAAGAGGTAGGAAAGAGGCGCGGACGTGTTGATCCCCTCGTTCCATCCTCGAAAGGGCTCTTCTATCGAAGTCTCCACGATGGAGGGGCGGACCACCGCGATGGGCAGACCGGTGCCTCGCGTCGCAAGCAGCGACTCCGCCAGACTCTTCGCGAACGTATACGTGTTGGGCCAGCCCAGCCTTCGAGCGCGCCGTGTTGCCGCGCGCGTGAGCCGGTTTCGTACCCAGCGCTGCCGGTTTTTCCGGATGAACTCGTCGACTTCGCGCCCTGGTGGCCGCTGATTTTCATGCAGGCGGCCCAAGGCCTGCCGGCGAAGCGCCGCTTCCACTTCTGGACTATGAGCGCGCTCTTCCACTTTGCGCACCAATTCCCGTAGGGAACGCAGTTCTCGCTCGACACTGAAATCCTCGACTCCTGCCGGCGTGTAATTCGGTTTCAGATCTTCGGCGACGCGTCCGTCGCGAGCGCCCACGACGTAGCAGGTAGAAAGGTGCAGTAGCGCGGCATGATCGGACGCACGGAGAAACTCAATCAGATGTGTTGCGGGTTCGACGTTGCTGGCCAAGGCATCGCGGAGGTCCGGATTGAAGTCCGTCAGACCAGAACTATTCACAACCAGATCGATCACGCGTGCCAGGCGCTGCCGGGTTTTAGCATCCAGGCCGAGTCCCGGCAGGGTCACATCGCCTTCCACTACCTCGACCTTTTCCGCGAGAAACGCGCTCAGGTTTTTCCCATAGCGCTGTTCCAGCCGGTCGAAAACTGGCGAGGCTTCTACGACCTTCTCAAATCTGCGCCGGGCCGAGCTGTTACGCTGCCGCCGGATCAGCAAATAGATCTTGCCAATCTCCGGAATTTCGGAAAGGAGGTGCTCGAGCCAAACTTTGCCGATGAAGCCTGTGACACCCAGCAACAGAATCTGTTTCCCCCGTAACGCTTGGCGCACCGAAAGACACCGCCCCGGCTGCCGGTCAAACACAACTAACGGGCTGTGATTTTGAGGAGATTGTCTTTCTGCCGGGGAAATAGCGTCGGCTAGGTGATCTGGATGTTTTTCGAGTCCCAGGTCACCAAGCAATTGCTCGGCACTGAGGCGCCCAGCTGCTTGGCGGCCCCCGAGAATCGCCAACGGCCCCCGCGGACGTATGACCGGGTTGAGCAAACGGCCGGTGGCAACACCATTGCGGAACTCCAGCCGGTTGGCCACAATCCTTTCGACCCCCAGGTACTGCGCCAGCGGCCGCATGACGTGATCCAAGCCTTGGCTGACGAGGACGACTTGCCCATTCTGGGTCATCCATTCGCGCAGCTTCTCCACGCCTTCGCTCCTGAGCTGACGCTTCAGCACGTATTGGAAGTATTCTTCGCCGAGCAGATCCAGGCGGTCGCGGCTCACACCGCGCAAAAGCACGTGTAAGACTCTGGTCGCCAGCACTCTGTGGCTCGCATACAACGCTGGCCGAACCAGCGCTTGCAGGAAAAGGCCTCCGCGGCGCGCCCAGCGCTCGGCGAAGGTGTGAGCGTTCCAGGTGAAATAGGCAATGGGACGCACCGCCGTCAAATGTGCCAGGCTGCCTTCCACGCGCCAGAAAACGGGCCAATCTCGGTGGTTCTCAGCGTCGGCTAAAGGCACACCAGTTTGCTCGCCCGATCTCGTGAAGATTGGGGCCGAGGGCTCTCCATTTTGGGAATCGGCTATGCGCAAGATTGTTCCCGCCCAGTGACGAGAGTGCGCGCCTGTGTACGTCCGACGAAGGAAAACGCCACTAACTTACCTTTTTTCCGGCAGACCCGCAAGGCTCGGCGATCAGGAATCGTTTCTGCCCAGTCTTGGGGCCGGCAGAATCAACCCAACCCTACGAGCCGGGCGAGTTTGATCCCAGCGACGCGGTTAGCTACTATCCTCAGGACCGTGAAGCAGGCTACATTTTGCTGTGCACGGCAAAGGCGCGCTCGAATCTGCGCCTCCGCACGCACGTGCGGACGGAAATGCGCGCGCACCGCAAAGAAATTGGCTTGCCCGCGCCTTACGCATAAATGGCAACAATAAAGATGCAGAACACAAACTGGATCGCCGTGGAAGATTACAAATTTCCGGGCGGCTGGACGAGCGCTGGAATGGGCGCTGGAAATGCCGCGGACAAAGACGCCCGCGCGCGGGCGCTTTGCCGGGAACTCGAGGCCGGGCGGATTCTCTTTTTCCCGAAGCTGCCGTATGAATTCCCGCCGGATGAGCGCGAATTTCTGCTTTCGCGCGAGTGGAACGAGCTGCGGCTGCACAAGAACGTCTCGTACCGGCCGGCGGACGACGTGATGCGCGGATTTTCCGGCGATCACGGCACCGAGACGCATCTGCATCACATCGTGCGAAACTACAGCGCGCATGTGATCGAATTTCTGCACGATTTTCTGCGACCCTACGCCGGAAAATGGAAGCTGGATTTCGCCAGCTTCCGTCCGTTCGAGGAACAAGGGCGCGACCTTTCGCTGCACAAGCGCAACGATCTGCTGCACGTGGACGCCTTCCGGCTGCGGCCGACGCGCGGCGGGCGCATCCTGCGCGTCTTTACCAATCTGCATGCGACGAAGCCGCGCGTGTGGTACGCGATCGGCGATTTCGGCTGGCTGGCGGAAAAATACGCGGACGGCGCGGGGCTCCGGCGATTCGCGGCGAATAACGGCGCGTTGCGGCGAAGCGTGTCGCGCTGGGCGGCGACACTGGGCCTGAAACGGCTGAGCCGCACGCCGTATGACCGTTTTATGCTGCGATTCCATGATTACCTGAAAGAGAACGACGACTTTCAGCGCAACTCCCCCAAAGTGCGGCTGGAATTTCCGCCCGGCGCAACGTGGATGGTGTTTACTGACGGCGTGGCCCATGCCGCGATGTCCGGGCAATTCGCCATGGAGCAGACCCTGCTGATCCCGCCGGAGGCGCTGGTGGCGCCGCAGTCGGCGCCATATCGGATTCTGGAGCGCATCGCCGCCGCGCAACTTTGTTGAGCCTGCGCGAAAGTTAAAGTAAGACTCGAAGGCCCCCCCGCCCCCTGTTTTTTTGCAACGATATCATTCCATGGCGATTTTTTTTTTGTGCCAGATTATCATTCTAATCGGCTTAGTGCGGCGCCTGCTTTTGGATGTAGGAATCATCCCAAGCACCCCCCCCACCTGATTTCTGTGCAAGTGTTCATTCTGCAAGACTTGCATGCGGCGTTTGCGTAACTGTTGATTCTGCTCACGTTCGCGCACGCGATGCTCCGGAGTCGAGAAAAACGCGGGGTACCCCCTCCCGGTTTTTTCGCATGTGTTCATTTTGCGCATGTTAGCCTGCAGCGCATTGGTCCCGGCGCGGGCGCCGAGGGGGCGGTAGTCTCTTGTCGACTTGATGACGGCAGGGGACAAGCTTTGGGCACGGTCTTCTGGCTAGTGTCCGGGAGCACAGGCCTCGGGGCTGGACTCGGTGTCGGGACGACGAGCGTACGGCGAGGCGCGGGCGGGATGAGTTCAGGCTGATGGAGCCGTCGGAAAATAGCGCGAGAAAACGGGGAAAAGAGACGAGAGGACGGTCTTCGAGAGCGAACATACCGTATCGTACACGATTGGTAAACACAAGTCAACGATTGTTTACTTCCACGCTATGCGAATAAATCGGGTGCGCCGAGATCCTGTTCGTTCGAATGACCTCAAAGGCTCGAATTTACCTTAAGGAGAGAACGCAGAGGGGTTCCTCAGTACCTTCCGGATGACGGAACCAGAGGAGAAGCTAGAGGAGAGCCTACATGAACTTTCTGCGCTTGAATGCCTGCACATCTGAGGCGTCGAGTTCGAACCACTCTCCATTTGATCTCTTCGCCGCAAATCGGTTGTGCCAATAGGCCTCGATGCCCGTTGGATCGTCTGTTCGAATAACATGCACTGTTTTCGCCTTTGCCGGTAATTGGATTGCTAGCTCGTATTCCCTTCGCCCGAGGGCGTTAGTTCTGCCGATTTTGTAATGACGGCCAGACTTCAAGAGGTAGACCGTTCCAAATGCTTCAGTCTTGAAATTGTCGCTTTCGCTCGGCTTTTCGACTCCGTTCAAGGGCAGTTGCGCACAGAGTGGAGCGACATCGTCGAATCCGGAGTGGACGCTGCAGTACTCTAGAACTTTCGCCAATAGTTGACCCTTAGATCCAAAGCGTTCGAAAGCCTTCTCGTTGGGAAATGAAGGATCATCTCGCTTTTTCAAGCGGAGCTCCCCCTTAACTGGAATTCGGCCCAGGTCACGGACGAGACCGACGTATCTTTCGATTAACAGTTCGTCGCCATATGCCTCCGTGAGTTTGTTGGGTTCAAAGC
>WNGH01001758.1_pt1 | contig 21655 bp, 21 predicted proteins | sample 5400631 | NCBI WGS metagenome assembly WNGH01 (sample SAMN13153373, study PRJNA577476) | soil metagenome | isolation source: 115 cm soil or saprolite under Garry oak tree replicate 1 | place: USA:California | collected 2016-06-15
AGGATTCGCGCGACGAAGCCACCGGCGAGCGGCTCGATAATCTTGAAGATCCGTTCCGGCTCTACCGCTGCCACACCATCATGAACTGCGCCAAGGCGTGCCCGAAGGGTCTCAATCCTTCCGAGGCCATCGCCGAGCTGAAGCTGAAGATGGTCGAGCGGCAGATCTAAGCGCACGAGAATCAGGCGTCGGCATTCAACTCGTCGTGCCCGGGCTTGTCCCGAGCATGACGGAAAATGATCGAAATCATTACGCAGGGATGACGCGCGTTGTACGTTCGTCATTCGCAGGTACGCTTTAACAAATTAAAGAGTGGTAGCCCGGATGGAGCGAAGCGCAATCCGGGGCCGGCATTTCGTTTATACCCGGATTTCGCTTCGCTCCATCCGGGCTACTTCTTGAGCCCGGAAGTTACCGTATGACGACCGCGCACCCGATCATCCTGCATCATTTCGAAAAGTCGCCGTTCTCGCGGCGAAATCGTCGCGCTCTCGTCGCAGCATATCGCCATCCGCAGACATGACCCACGCGCCGGCGAAGTGGTCGTGCACTTTCCGCGCGCCGGATTCCTGGTGCTTCCTGCCTAGCCCGGACGGCCTTGTGCAGCCCGCCGCGGATTCTCCGTCGCCGCAAGGGGAGGGATAAGAAAAGCAGGCCAGGACCTGAGCGTCGTTGGAACAGCACGCAAAACCGGCTATGCATGCCGCCGCGTCCGCAAGCTCTCCGCGAGGATTTTTTGACAAGATCGACACTGCCAGCTGGCCTCGCCGCGGCCAACGATCCGACGCCACCGCCTTTCGGTGCCTTCGCGCCGACGTCAGCGCAGGCTGCCATCATCTCGCTTGCACAAGGCTCACGGCTGAAACGCGGCGCGTTCCGCCCGATGCTGTCGCGGCTGGTCAATCTGCTGCGCGCCGGCCCGGTCGATGTCCAGTATCAAGGCGCGGCATTTCGCTTCTACCATCAGGCCAGCGCCACCGAGCGCGGCGCCTTGTTCAATCCCGATTACAATCTCGAAGAGCTGGATTTTCTGCGCGCGCATACGCCCGCCGGCGGCGTGTTCGTCGACGTCGGCGCCAATGTCGGCACCTACGCCATGGTGCTGGCGCGTCACGTCGGCGCAAGCGGAAAAGTGATCGCGATCGAGCCGCATCCCATCACCCATGCGCGGCTTGCGTTCAACCGTGCCGCGTCCGGCTTCACGCAGGTTTCACTGGTGGCCGCCGCTGCGGGCGCTTCCGACGGCGAATTGACGATCGAGACCGACGGCGACAATCTCGGCGCCAGCCACATTGTCAGCGGCGAACCCGCGGGCAATGCCATCAGGGTGCCCTCGTTGCGGCTGCAGCGTATTCTCGACGATGCCGGTGTCGGCCGGGTCGATACGCTGAAGATCGACGTCGAGGGCTATGAGGACCGGGTTCTGACCGGGTTCTTCAAACAGGCGCCGCAAGCGCTCTGGCCGCGCGCGGTGGTGATCGAGCATTTGTCGCGGAACGAATGGCGCGACGACTGCATTGCCGGCATGCTCGCGTGCGGCTACGCCGAGACCGGCAAAACCCGCAGCAACACGCTATTGGTGCGCGGCTGAACCAGTCCTCAAACCGCAGGAGATATTGATGATCGACCACATCGGTTTTCCGGTTTCCAATTATGAGCGCGCGAAGGCTTTCTACACAAAGGCGCTGGCGCCGCTTGGCTACAGCCTCGTCATGGAAGTGACGCAGGAGCAGACCGGACATGATCCCGCGGCCGGCTTTGGCGCCAATGGCAAGCCGGATTTCTGGATCGGCGGCGAAGGCGGATTGAACAAGCCGCTGCATGTCGCCATCGTTGCGAAGGACCGCGCTACCGTCGACGCTTTCCACCAAGCGGCGATGGCGGCGGGTGGACGCGATAACGGGGCGCCCGGCATCCGCGCCCATTACCACCCGAATTATTACGGCGCCTTCGTGCTCGATCCCGACGGCCACAACATCGAAGCCGTATGCCACGCGCCCGAGTGACCGGCTCCATCATCTCCAGCGCGGGAACTTTGTCGTATCGGCGCCGTTATTGCTCGAGCACAATGGAGACAAGGCATGGCGGACGACAATACCACATGCGATGACGACAAACGTCGCGTGCGGCCCGTGAGCGCCTGTCTCGATGCGATCTATTTCCTGAGCGACGCACGCCGCCACAAGGACGAGGAAATCGCCCGCAATCCCAATATCGATCTGTCGCTCGCCGATGCTGGCGACCAGCAATACGTTTCGGTCGCCGACACGCGCCCCGATCTCGGCGACAACCGCAAGGTCGCGTTGTAGTGCCGATCGAACCGCAAGAGAATCCGCCGATCATGCCGGGGCAGCCGTCAGAGCCGCCCCAGGAGAGCCCGCCGGGAAGTCCACGGCCCGAGGTGCCGCCGCCGATGCAGGATCCAGGCGAACCGCCGCGGCCGGAAGAGTTGCCGGGGAACACGCCGGATGAACTGCCGGTGCGAGGACCAGAAGGACCACCCGCACCCTCTCCCGCGACCGATGCCGGGATCGCCGATTTGCCGGGCTCGATGCCGGATTTGAATCCGGGCACCGTGGAACTTGCCACAGGGGACAATGTTAAAGTTCGGTTTGGAATGAACGCCTGAATGCGTAATGAACAGGGGCAGTAGAACCGTTACTTGTTCATAAATAAAAACAGAATCTACCTTCGAAGGCGCCACATTCCGGCCTAACGCTTGTTTGTTGATCGCCCTGACCGACTGCGTTTTTCTCACAAGGACTGCGTTGTTGCCAGAAATTTTCCGGGGACCCAGACCATCATGACAAATCTTCGTCTCGTGTTGCTTGCCACTACTGCGCTTACGGCGATGCAATTCGCAGCCTCTTCATCGCACGCGCAAACCGCACCGCTTGTTATGGCGCAAGCCGCACCCGAACCCGGCAAGGAAGGAACACCGCCGCCGAAGGGAGCGCCTGCGCGCCCCGCGCCGCCCGCCGCAGCACCGCCGCCGCATCCCGCCCCGCCGGCAGCCGCGCCACCTCCGCCACCCCGGCCTGCGCCGCCGCCTCCTCCGGCCGCAGCACCGCCGCCCCGACCCGCGCCGCCGCCGCCTGCCGCGGCGCCTCCGCCACGTCCCGCGCCGCCAACTGCGGCGCCACCACCGCATGCTGCTCCGCCCGCAGCACAACCGCCGCATCCTGCGCCGCCGGCAGCACCGCCACCGCCTGCGCCGCCGAAACCTCCGACTCCGCCAAGCGCCGCGCCTGCGCCTCAGCCTCAGCAAAAGAGCCCGCCGACCCCGGTGCCACCGCCGCCCGGCGCTGCAAGACCGTCGCCTCCGGCATCGAGCCCGCCACCCGCGGCTGCTCCGCCGACTCAAACTCCACCGCCGCCTCCGCCACCACCCGCGGGTGCAAGGCCGTTGCCTTCACCGGGCGCACCGCCCGCCGCCGCTCCGCAGACTCAAACTCCGCCGCCACCACCCGCGAGCCCCGGAACGGGTGCGCCACCCGCGCCGCGTAGCGGACCGCCCCCGAGCAGTGCGACTCCGAACGCCGCTCCGGGTGCGCCGAGTGCGGCTCCTCCGGGTGCGCCGAGCGCTGCTCCGGGAACGCCGAGCGCTGCTCCTCCGGGTGCGCCGAGCACGGCTCCGGGAGCGCCGAATGCAGCTCCCGCACCGGGCGCCGGAGGCCAGACCGCGCTGCCGCCGGGAGCCGCTCCGCAAGTGCGTCGCCCGCCGCCTACGGTCGCCGCGCCAATTCCGGCAGCACCTCCGCCGGCTCAAGCGTTGGCACCGATTGCGCCGGGCGCTGCGGCACCGGGGCCGCGCCGCATGGATGAGTTCAAGGGCGCGCGACGGGAAACCCAGGAAGGTGGCCGCACGGTCATTACCGAGCCGGGCCGGATCATCGTCCGCGATCCGGGCGGCCAGGCGTTCATCCGTCACAACGAGGTGGATCGATTCCGTTATGGCGCGCGCGACATCAGGACCCAGCAGGTCGGCAACGACACGCGCACCATCGTGGTCCGTCCCGATGGGACGCAAATCATTACCGAGAACGATCGCGACGGTCAGTTGCTGCGCCGAATTCGCAGGGATGATCGGGGCCGAGAGATCATCATTATCGACAACAGCTATCGCGGCCCGCGCGGGGTCGGCGGCTTCTACGTCGATCTGCCGCCGCCGGTGCTCCGGATTCCGTACGATCGCTATATCGTCGAGGCCGACAGCGCGCCGCCGGAATTGATCTACGACACCATGATGGCGCCGCCGGTGGAGCGGATCGAACGGCGTTATTCGCTCGACGAAATCCGTTACAGCGGCTCGGTGCGCCAGCGCATGCCGAGCATCGACATCGACAGCATCACCTTCGAAACCGGATCGTGGGAAATTCCACCTGATCAGGCGGCGAAGCTGCAGGGCATTGCGGACGGCCTCAATCGCGCGATTGCCGCCAATCCGCGCGCGGTATTCCTGATCGAAGGTCATACCGACGCGGTGGGATCGGACGTCGACAATCTGTCGCTGTCGGATCGCCGCGCCGAATCAGCGGCCCAATTGCTGACCCAGCAATTCCAGGTGCCGGCGGAAAACCTGACTTCGCAAGGTTACGGTGAGCAGTATCTCAAAGAACAGACCGACGGACCAAGCCGTATCAATCGCCGCGTCACGGTCCGCAACATCACGCCACTTCTGAATGGCGGAACGGCATCGCTGCCGCCCCCGCCACAGGGCACCGCACCGCCGAGGTGAGGCGAAGCATCTGCTAAATAAAATGGCCGGGAGACATCCCGGCCATTTTTGTTGGAATGGAGATAGCTCCAAAACCACGCTGCGGCGTATCGCTACAGTCCCAGTTTCTTCTTGCGCTGGCCGAGCGTGCGCAGCCGCAGGGCGTTGAGCTTGATGAAGCCCGCGGCGTCACGATGATCGTAGGCGACCGCACCTTCCTCGAAGGTGACGAGATCCTGATCGTACAGCGAATATTTGCTCTCGCGTCCGATCACGATGACGTTGCCCTTGTAGAGCTTGATGCGCACGCGGCCGGTGACATAGGCTTGGCTGTGATCGATCGCCGCCTGCAGCATCTCGCGCTCCGGCGCGAACCAGAAGCCGTTGTAGACGAGCTCGGCATATTTCGGCATCAGCTCATCCTTGAGATGCGCCGCGCCTCGATCGAGCGTGATCGATTCGATGCCGCGATGGGCTGCCAGCAGAATGGTGCCGCCCGGCGTTTCGTACATGCCCCGCGACTTCATGCCGACGAAACGATTTTCGACGAGATCGAGGCGCCCGATGCCGTTGGCGTGGCCGAGTTCGTTGAGCTTCGCCAACAGCGTCGCGGGCGACAATTTGTTGCCGTCGATCGCGGTCGCATCGCCCTTCTCGAAATCGACGGTGATAATGGTCGCCTTGTCCGGCGCCTTTTCCGGATCGATGGTGCGCGAATAGACGTAATCGGGCACTTCCAGGGCGGGGTCCTCGAGTACCTTGCCTTCGCTCGAGGCGTGCAAGAGATTGGCGTCGACCGAGAACGGCGCCTCGCCGCGCTTGTCCTTGGCGATCGGAATCTGATGCGCTTCGGCAAATGCGATCAGTTGTTCGCGCGAACGCAGGTCCCATTCTCGCCACGGCGCGATGATGGTGATGTCGGGCTTCAGCGCATAATAGGCGAGCTCATAGCGAACCTGGTCGTTGCCCTTGCCGGTCGCGCCATGGGACACCGCGTCGGCACCGAGCTTCTCGGCGAGCTCGATCTGCTTCTTCGCGATCAGCGGACGCGCGATCGACGTGCCGAGCAGATACTGCCCCTCATACACCGCGTTGGCGCGAAACATCGGAAACACGTAATCGCGGACGAATTCCTCGCGCACATCTTCGATGAAGACATTCTCCGGCTTGATGCCGAGCAGCAGCGCTTTCTGTCGCGCCGGCTCAAGCTCCTCGCCCTGGCCGAGATCGGCGGTGAAGGTCACGACCTCGCAGCGGTAGGTGGTCTGCAGCCATTTCAGGATGATCGAGGTGTCGAGGCCGCCCGAATAGGCGAGCACTACCTTCTTGACGTCCTTGCTCATGAAAATCCCGTTGAATTGAATGCCGAATTTGCCGGATACGCGCAGATTGATTACAGGCAGAAAGGTCTCTTGCGCAAGCGTTCACACCGACGGGGCGGGTCCCACATCGCGACCGCGCCATTTCTGCAGAAGGTGGTGCCCCGGCCAGCCGAGCCGCGTCAGCGCGGCGTCGATGCTCTTGTCAGACAGCCGGGTCCGAGGCCAGCGGTAAATGTAGCCGTGCGCCAGCCAGATCACCAGGAACGTCACCAGCCCCGCGGCTGCGACGTCGGTAAAGAAGTGCCCGCCAAACGCCATCCGCAGCGCGCTGGTCGTGACGCCAAACAGGGTGGCCGCGACATAAGCCAGCGGTCGCCACGCCGGCGGCGTCAGCGCCGCCGGCGCATAGCTCCAGAATGCGGTGGCGCCCTCGCCGGAGAAGAACGAACAGTTGCGGCCGCAGCCGCCGCGCGGATCCCACCACGGCACGAACGGCAGATCGCCGTTGAACTGCGTCACGACCACCGGGCGCGGCCGGCCCCAATAGCTCTTGAAGGTGAGATTGGTGAGAATGCCCGCGGCAAGAGTGAGCGTAACCAGAAGGAAGATGATCGCGCGGCCTGATATCAGCAGCGGCCGATCCGGCCGCACCAGCTTCACCACCAACGCGACAATCGTCGGCAGCGCGAGGCCCCACGCGATCCACATCGCGCCGTCGCGCGCCAACGCAGCCATCGCATTGAGCTTCAGCGGAAAAGATCTGGTCGCCGTGTCGTAAAACAACGCGGCGAGTTTGAGATCGAGTTCGGGATAGAGCCCGAACAGCAATCCGACGACAAGTGCGAGCCCAAGCGCGATGAAAAGTCCGGTCCGGTTCATGGCGCGGGGTTTAGCCGACGAGGTTCGGTATGAAAAGGCGTCCCTGCCGCTTCTTTACGACGGCGGCGGCGAATGTGACGACAGCGGCGGCAAAGGCGGCAGCGGGCGCGGCGGTTCGCGCCATGCGCCGGCATTGCGGCCCGCGATCATCCAGTAGACCAGGCCCGCGACGATCCCAGCGCCGGTCATGATTTCGAGATGACGCCGGACAATGCCATCGAAGGAAAGTGTCGCCGTATCGAATGGTATCAGTCCGAGATAGCACGCCAGACCGACCAGGCCGCCGCCGACCGCATAGGTCAGCACTCCCCTGACATAAAAGGCTTCGGTGATCGCGACCACGATCATCGCCGGCAGCAGCGCGAAGCCGCTGATAAAGATGAAGCCAAACCCGAGCACGATGTTCGCTGCGCTCTGATCGATCGGGCCGGTCGCAAGGTCGCTGAATTCCGGAAACAGCACCGCGCCGACCACGATCATCCCCGCCACCAGACTCGCGGCGAGAAACCCGAACAGAATCACGAACAGCCGGCCGATCAATGCCATGTTATCGGAGCGAAGTTGCCGTCATTGCCAACGCAAGCGAAGATTCCACAAGCCGGGGACAAAGCTGGATTGCTTCGTCGCTTGCGCTCCTCGCAATGACGAGATGAACCACAAGCGGCGCCCTTGCTAATCCGTCATCGCCATGGCGCGCAGCGCCTGCCGCTCGCGCACCGACAGTTTCTCGGTCTCGGATTTAAGCTGGCCGCAAGCCGCAAGGATATCGCGGCCGCGCGGCGTGCGCACCGGTGAGGAGTAGCCGGCATTGAAGACATATTCGGAAAACTTCTCGATCTGGTCCCAGTCCGAGCACTCGTAGCGCGTGCCCGGCCATGGATTGAACGGAATGAGATTGATCTTGGCCGGAATGCCCTTCAGCATTTTCACCAGCAGCTTGGCATCCTCCAGCGAATCGTTGACGTCTTTCAGCATCACATATTCAAAGGTGATGCGCCGCGCGTTGGACGAGCCGGGATACTCGCGGCAGGCCTGCAGCAATTCGGCAATCGGATATTTCCGGTTCAGCGGCACCAATTCGTTGCGCAATTCATCGCGCACCGCATGCAGCGAGATCGCCAGCATGACCCCGATTTCATCGCCGGTCCGGATGATGTTCGGCACCACCCCCGACGTCGACAGCGTGATGCGGCGACGGGAAATGCCGATGCCTTCATTGTCGGCGACGATCAGCAGCGCATCGCGCACCGCCTCGAAATTATACAACGGCTCGCCCATGCCCATCATCACCACATTGGTGACGAGGCGGCTGCCGGTCGGGGTGACGCGGCCGGCCCAGTCATTGAGGCGATCGCGCGCCACCATGATCTGGCCGACGATTTCACCCGCGGTCAGGTTACGCACCAGCCGCTGCGTGCCGGTATGGCAGAACGAGCAATTCAGCGTGCAGCCGACCTGCGAGGAAACGCACAGCGTGCCGCGGTCGGTTTCCGGAATATAGACGCACTCGACTTCATGGGCCTTCTCAATGCTGTCGCCGCTCGGCAACCGCAGCAGCCACTTGCGGGTGCCGTCATTGGAGACCTGCTCGGCGACCACCTCCGGGCGTGCGACGGTCAGGTGCTGATCGAGCTGCGCCCGCATTTCCTTGGAAATGCTGGTCATCTCCTCAAAACTCTTGGCGCCGCGGACATAAATCCAGTGCCACAGCTGCTGCACGCGCATCTTGCGCTGCGCCGGCGCGACACCGATGGCACCGAGCTGTTCGGCGATCTCGGCACGCGACAACCCGACCAGCGAGGGTTTTGCCGGCGGCACGTAGGTTTCAAGCGCGATCTTTTCCAGGGGCGCGTTTGCACCCGCGGCCACATGCGCGTTCGTTGTCTCCGACGTGGAGTTGGTCTCGGCTGAAACAGGGTTCATTGCGTCACGGTTTAGAAGTGATTCGTCCTCATCCTGAGCACCGGCGCCTTCGCCGCGTCACGCACGATAAGGAATGGGCCTCATGGTTCGAGACGGCGCAATGCCGCCGCCTCGCCATGAGGAGAGATCGCCATCAGATAGGCTTTCTGTGGCCCTCAAACAACGCCGTTTTAACGTGGAAAGCCAGTTAACGCTTGCAATCCTGCGCTAATTTGTCGAGCGCCTGGGAAAGCCCCTTCAGCGAGAAGGTGTCCGTGCTCTCGGTGCCCTTGGCGGAAACGCCTTTGACCGTCGCATCGGCGGCCTTGCGCATGGCATCCACCATCCGCTCTTCCTCGGCGGCGTTCTTGATCCAGACGCCGTCGCCCCGGGTGTACATCGAGTAAGCGGCGCCGCCGACCTCCAGCGTCGATTCCGAGCCCGGCTTCAGCGCATAGCCGATCATGACGGAAACTTCGTTGATGACCTTCTCGGCCGGGCGGGTGGAGACGAACGCATAGGCCGGGTCGCGCGGGCGATTCGGCGGATTGGTTTTCGACGACGAGGGTTTGGCGAGCGCGAAGCACACCTTCTTGCCGTTCGGCATCGCGGTATAGGCGCCCCAGGTGCCGAACTGGCCGATCAGCGTCGGCTCGACATTGCCTGCAACGGCAGCGGCGGGCTTGGCTTCCGGCTTGGCAACCGCAGGCTTGGCTTCCGGCTTGACTTCCGGCTTGGCGGCGGCGGGTTTGGCCGCGCTTTTCGACGGAACACCTTGCGCCTGCGCGGGGATCGCGGCCCCGCACACCAGCACACTTGCCGCCAGAGCTGTCAGCATTCGCCGCACGGACATGATTAAGTCTGGCTCCATCATCATTGTGACTGGAAGATGGCCCGACACCCTCTTGCCACGTGGCCGATGGATAGCCGGGAAATATCTTTTTGGAAAGGCGGTTACGAGCCACCGCGACATTTGGAACTCGAACGCGTGCACCACGCGCCGCTGATTCGCTAGCTCTTCGACCGCGCCGTCCGCTGCTGTTCCCACTGCGCGTCGCTCCATTGCAGCAGATCCTCGGCGCCGGACCCGCGCAGATGCGCGCCGCCGTCCTGCACCACCATCTCGCCATTGATGTAGCCGGCCGAATCGGAAATCAGGAAACTCGCAAGATTTGCAAGCTCGCCGTGTTCGCCGACGCGGCCGAGCGGATTTCGGGAGGCCCAGCCTTCGTCGCGGCCTTCTGGCCGAAGCTGCCCCGACGCGCCCGGGGTCGGAAACGCTCCGGGCGCAATCGCGACCGTGCGGATGCCCTTGGGGCCCCACTCCACCGCGAGACTCCTGGTCATTGCGAGAATGGCGGACTTCGCCATCGCCGAGGGCACCGTGAAGGCACGGCCGGTAATCGTCGAGGTCGAAAGAATGCTCAGCACCGCGCCCTTGTGTCCTGCCTCGATCCAGCGCTTGCCCGCACCGAGCGTGCAATACATCGCACCGTGCAGCGTCGGCGCGAGAATGGCGTCGGCGGCGCGAAACGACAGTTGCTCGGTCTGCGCGATGAAGGTCGCGGCGGCATTATTGACCAGCACGTCAAGCGGGGCATCGCGCCAGATCGCGTCCAGCATGGCATCGACTGCCGCGCCGTCGCGAATATCGCATCTGATGGCGTTAACATTGCCGGCGAAATCGCCACGCAGTTGCGCCGCGGTCGCCTCGAGCAATTCAAGCCGGCGGCCGCAGATGATCAGTTCGGCGCCGAGTTCGACGAAGCGGCGTCCCATCGCGGCACCGAGTCCGGAGCCGCCGCCGGTGACCAGAATCCGCTTTCCCGCCAGCAGGCCTTTTTCAAACATCGGTAGATCCTCGTTTCGTTGTGCGGCCGTCATGCCGGACCGGCGCGTGGCGCCGGATCCCAGAGATTGTTGATCCTATAATCTCGAGATTCCGGGTTCGCGCGATGCGCGCCCCGGAATGACGCCAACCTCCCACCGCGCCAACCCGAATCAGATTGTAGCCCGGCTTCAAATCCGGCATGAAGCACCCAGCGGTCCTTGTGCGTCCGAAAGTCAGGTGTGTCCATGAAAGCCATTCTCTGCTCACAATATTGCGGTCCCGACGATCTCGTGCTGGCCGATCTGCCCGATCCCGTGGCCGAAGCCGGCCAGGCCGTGATCGCCATCAAGTCGGCGGCACTGAATTTCTTCGACCTGCTGATGATCCAGGGCAAGTACCAGATCAAGCCGCCGTTTCCGTTTTCGCCGGCGGCGGAAGTCGCGGGCGTGATTGAGAGCGTGGGCGCTGGTGTCACCGATCTAAAGGTCGGCGACCGCGTGGTGGCGTCCTGCGGCCACAACGGCGCGCGCGAAAGGATCGCGCTGCCGGCGAATTCCATCGTCAAGATTCCCGATAATCTGGATTTCGATCGGGCCGCCGGCATCATCATCATCTACGGCACCGCGCTGCATGCGCTGGAAGATCGCGCCAGCCTGAAAGCGGGCGAGACCATGGCCGTACTCGGCGCGGCCGGTGGCACAGGTTTGGCGGCATGTGAACTCGGCAAGCTGATGGGCCTGAAGGTGATCGCCTGCGCATCGTCAGACGAAAAGCTCGATTTCGCCAAAGTGCACGGCGCCGAGCTTGGCCTGAATTACGCCAAGGAAGATCTCAAGGAGGGCTTGCGGCGGCTGACGAACGGCAAGGGCGTCGATATCATTTTCGATCCGGTTGGCGGCACTTACGCGGAGGCCGCGCTGCGCTCGATCGCATGGGAAGGCCGCTTTCTGGTGATTGGATTCGCCGCCGGCGACATTCCGAAGATGCCGCTCAACCTCGCGCTCTTGAAAGGCTGCGATATCCGCGGCGTGTTCTGGGGCGCGTGGACGCGGCTCAATGCGGAGAAGAACCGCGCCAATCTGGAAAAACTGGTGAAGTGGACCGCCGAGGGCAAGATTTCATCGCATGTCGACCGCACCTTCCCGCTGGCGCAAACCGCCGATGCCTTGAAGGTGCTCGCCGGCCGCAAGGCGATGGGCAAGGTGATCCTGCATCCATGAGTTGAGCGTCCCTGCCCTTTGCCCGCCGTTGGACCAAAAAATATGTATAATTTTGAGCAATGCACGTTACCGCCCAGATAAAATCAAATTAAATTCTATTTCGGGCGGGCGATGGTCTCCTTTTGGACGGATTCACAATGCGTGCTAAAGCGGAGCGGGAGCGGACCGGCTGATCAATCACATCAAGCAAAAAACAAGTTGATCGAAGGCATCCGGTTGTTGGGTTGTAGCGTGGAGCATCATCATCATGGGGCGAAATACGAGACTTTCTCCATACGCCAAAGGGAACGGCGAGGAGTTTGACGAAGACGCGAGCGTTATCGAATTCATGTCATACCGCTCCGCGCCATCGGCTTCGAAGGGGAACTTGTCTCCCGACGATTCCGTGCCGCTCTTTCTCTCCGATCATGACGAAGAACCACCCAGACGGCCGAGTTTTGGAAGAGTCCGGAGCGAGGACTCCGACCAGCCACGAGTTCTTAGAGAGCCTGTCTCGCCGCGGATCATCAAGGCGAGTATTTTGGCGGCCTCGGTGGCAGCAATCGTTGTCGCCATTTTCGCCGTGGGGAACCCGCTGGCCCTGTTTGCAAACGCCAAAGCTTCGCTCGCCGGTACTGCGGCCGGTCTGTCCGGCGCCCCAACTCAAGTTGCCGCCATACAGAAAGTTCCGGAACCTGTAAGAGCAGCGCCGGAACCGGTCGTCGCCGTACGAACGGCAAGCGTCGAGCCGACGGCACAAGAAGCTCAACCGAACCTGGGCGCTCGGGCTGTGTCGCCCACCGCAAAAGGCGGTCCGACGCGCGACGAAATCGCTTCCGCTTTCAAGACCGCCCGCCAGGGCCAGCCGGAAGCCGCTCTACCCCCTGCCGCGGTTCCTGTCGTGACCGTTCCTGTTGCTGCCGCTCCCGCCGCTGCCGTTCCGGCCGCCGCTCCGCCTGCAAGACGGATCGATGCCGAGGAACTCGCGACGTTGCTGAAGCGGGCAAGGAGTTTGATCTCGATCGGCGACATCGCGCCTGCGCGATTGTTGCTGAAACGGGCAGCGGACGCGCAAGAGGCCAGCGCCGCCCTCCTGCTCGCTCAAACCTACGATCCGGCCGTGCTAGGGAAGCAGGATATGCGAAGCATCGCTCCCGATCCGGCGTTGGCGCGCGAATGGTACCAGAAGGCGGCGCGGTACGGTTCGGTGGACGCGCAGCAGCGCCTCAGCCAAATGCAGAATTAGCTTTCACGAACGAGGAACACTATGCAGCGCGTACTTGGACTGGCGATAGTCGCCATGATGATGGCTTGTGGCTTCGCGGCCCGAGCCGACGATACGGAGTTTGACCCGGCAAAAGTCAGCGAAAGCCTGAAGGCGATATTTCAGTTCGGATCGGTGGAGACCAAGAAGGCCTTGAACGCCAATACGGTGACGTTGATATCCGGCACCATCGGCGGCACCTATGTTCAGTTCGGCGCGGACCTTGCTTCCGTGCTCGATGACGGAAACAAGCTGCGCGTTCTGCCGATTGTCGGCCGCGGCTCGGTGCAAAGCGTCGCCGACGTTCTGTTTCTTCAGGGCGTCGATCTTGGGATCGTGCGGTCCGATACGCTCGACTATCTGGAGAAAAAAGGTTTCGCCAAGGACATCAAGAAACAGTTCGCCTACGTAACCAAGCTTTATAACGAAGAGATGCATGTCATCGCGCCGAAATCGATACGCAGCCTCAAGGATCTCGAGGGCAAGAAGGTCAGCGTCGATCTTCCGAATGGCGGGACCTTCGTAACGGCGGCGATCGTTTTCGAGCGGCTCGGAATTAGACCGAATTTCCTTTATATCGAGCAGCGCATCGCGATGGAGAAATTGAGGACCGGCCAGATCGATGCCGTGATCGCCGTTCAGGGAAAACCGTCCAAGACCGTCACTCTGGTCAAGGACGACCGGCTTCATCTTGTTCCGGTCGACTACGACAAAGCCCTGCAGGGCGACTACCTGCCTGCAACCCTGACCTCGAAGGACTATCCCAACCTGATTTCGGAACAGGAGCAGCAGGTGGACACGATTGCGGTCCCGGCGGTGCTGGCGGCGTATAACTGGGCTCCCAACACCGACCGCTATCGCAAGCTCACTCAGTTCGTCGACGCCTTTTTCACCAAGTTCCCTTCCTTCCAGAATCCGCCCTTCCACCCGAAGTGGAAGGAAGTTTCGCTGTCGGCTCCGCTTCCCGGCTGGCAACGCTTGCCTTCCGCCAAGCAATGGCTTGACCAGCATGGCATCGAGCCGGTCGCACGCAACCGGTTCGAGGAATTTCCGAAGCCGGCTCCTGCTCCTGCGGCGGCGGTCATGCCGAGACAGGCCCCGGCCGCGGTCCAGCCTACTGCTGCGGCGCAGCCGCAGTCGCCGGCCGATCAGGAAGCGTTGTTCAAACAATTCCAGGCGTGGGAGGCCGAGAGGAATGCCTCGGCGCAGACCGGCCGCCGGGCGCCGGCACAGGCACGCTAGAGCTACGCAGGGGTGACCGTGACCCCGAATCGGCGGAAGACGCCGATTCGGGGCAATCACTCCCATGACTGCATCACTCCGATGGATCCGCTGTCTCAATCCCACGCTTCAACGCAGTGCGGGCAGCGTCGCGGTGCTCCGGCGTAATGTGGGTCGCCACCATCCGGATCGCGGTCGCCAGTATCGCGGCGTCGTCGGTGAAGCCGAGCACCGGCAGCATGTCCGGAATGAAATCGAACGGCAGGATGAAATAGGCGATGGCGCCAAGCAGCGCCGCCTGCACATGGCGCGGCGTCTGCTTGTCGAACGCGCAATAATAGGCGGCGAGCAAATCCTCGGCGAACGGGAGCTTTGCGACGACCCGCTTCAACTTGATCCAGAAGCGCCTGCGCACGCTTTCGCGTTCTTTCGCCAGCCTGTCGGCCGGCTCAAAACCCACGGTATGTTCGGATGCCATCACTCAAGGCTCCCTGATGGAGCGCGGTAAATCGCCGCGGCTGCCGAATCTAGATCTGGGGATATGGCGCCGCCGCCGCAAGATTGCGTGTCGCCATGTCAGGCGACATCGAGCTGTTTTGCGATCGCGTTCATGGCCTTTGCCAGTTCGATATCGAGGGCGGTGACGCCGCCGGCGTCATGGGTCGCCAGAACCACCTCCACCGTCTTGTAAACATTGCGCCATTCCGGATGATGATCGTTCTTCTCAGCCACCAACGCCGCCCGGGACATGAACCCAAACGCCTCGTTGAAATCCTTGAAGGTAAAGGTCCGCGTAATCGCCTCGCGGCCCGGCACGTCGGTCCACCCGGGCAACCCCGTCAAGGCCGATGTTCGCGCCTCCGCCGACAGCCTCTCCGCCATGATCGCCTCCCGTTTCACACGAACTTGACCCTAACACCGAACGGTGCCCTTGGGATCCATGCCACAGTAAGGCGGCAAAGCCGGCCCAGGGGCGATTCGGCGCCGATTCGAGGCCGGCGGGTAACCATGACGCCGATGTAACCCCGCGCCGGCAGGGAATTTGCTACAACATGGTTTCAACGCAATTGGCACGATGAACCTGAATGTCAAACGATGGTTTGCCAGATCGATGACCGGAGGCCTCGACCTCGTCGGGCCCGAGCTGCCGTCGCCGCGATCGGCAAAGCGCAAGGCGATGTTCATCACGCTGGCGGGGATCCTCGCCGTGGTCGGCACGCTCGCGGGCGTCTACTATTTTGAGATGCGGCCGGTGATGCTGCGGATTGCGGTCGGCCCTGCGAACAGCGATGACATCAAGGTGGTCCAGGCGCTGACCCAGGCCTTTACCCAAGCGCACAGTCACGTCCGTCTGCGTCCGATGCAGACCGATGGCGCGACCGCGAGCGCCCAGGCCCTTGCCGACGGCAAGACCGATCTCGCGATCATTCGCGGCGATCTCGAGGTGCCGAAAAACGCCCAGGCGGTGGCGACCTTGCGCAAGAACGTTGCGGTGCTGTGGGTGCCTCCATCAGCGAAAGGCAAAGGCAAGAAAGCCGGCCCGAAGATCACCAAAATACAGCAACTCTCCGGACACCGCATTGGCGTCGTCGGGCGCACCGAGGCCAATATCAACTTGCTCAAGGTGATCCTGCAGCAATATGGCGTGGACCCGACCAAGGTCGAGATGGTTCAGTTCCCGGCCAATGAAGCCGCGGAGTCCATCCGTAACCAGAAAGCGGATGCCTATCTCGCCGCAGGACCGATCAACAGCAAGATCACCGCGGATGCGATCACGGCGTCGACACGCGAGGGCGGCACGCCGACTTTCCTCGCAATCGATTCGGCCGAGGCGATCGCGCAAAACCACCCGATGTACGAATCGTCCGACATCCCCGCCGGAGCGTTTGGCGGCTCGCCCGGCCGACCGGACGAAGAGGTGAAGACGATCAGCTTCGCCCACCACATTGTTGCGCGTAAAGGTCTGTCGGATTCGACCGTCGCCGTCTTTACCCGGCAGTTGTTCGCGATCCGGCAGACGGTGATGGCGGAGTTCCCGCTGGCGGCGAAGATCGAGACCCCTGACACCGACAAGGACGCTGTGATCCCGGTGCATCCGGGCGCCGCGGCCTACGTGGACGGTGAGGAAAAGACCTTCCTGGACCGCTACAGCGATTTCATCTGGTGGGGGCTGATGGGTCTGTCCGCCATGGGCTCGGCCGGCGCGTGGTTCGCGGGCTATCTGAAGAAGGACGAGCGCAGCAACAACAGCTCGCTGCGCGCACGGTTGCTGGACATGCTTAGCGCCGCGCGGCGCAGCGATTCCATTGAAGAGCTCGACCAGATGCAGACCGAGGCTGACGGTATCCTGCGCGATACGCTGCACCGCTTCGAGCACGGCTCCATCCAGGAAGGCGCGTTGACCGCTTTCAATATCGCGATCGAGCAATTCCACAACGCCGTGGCCGACCGCAAGGCGTTGCTGATGAGCATGCCGCAGAACCTGCAACGGACGGGCTCGCAGCTGCGCGCGGCCGGGACCTTGTAGGCGTCGTTTTGTAATCGAACCGTCACACAATCTTCCTAGATCTGTCGAAGCGTTCTGCGCATTTTGACGGCCATCGAGGAGAGTTGCATGACGACCAAAGAAACTCGCGCGATTTCCCGCGCACTGTCCCGCCGGCGTTTTCTTTCGACCGCCGCGGCAACGGGCGCCGGCGCATTCGGCGTCATGGCGATGCCCTATCTCAGCCGCGCCGCCGACCGGCCGCAGATTACCCATGGCGTGCAATCCGGCGATGTCGGTGCCGACGGCGGCGTGGTGTGGGCGCGCGCGGACCGGCCGTCGCAAATGATGGTCGAGGTCGCCACGTCAGACTCGTTTCGCAATGCGAGGGTGTTGCCGCCGATCGCAGCGCTACCCGAGAGCGACTTCACCGCCAAAATGCTGCTGGAAAATCTTCCCGCCGGGCAGGATATTTTCTATCGCGTCAGGTTCCGCGACCTGTCGCACACCGACGTTTCGAGCGAGCCGGTCGTCGGCCGCTTCCGCACCGCGCCGGCCGACCGGCGCGATGTCAGCTTCGTCTGGGGCGGCGATGTCGCCGGACAAGGCTGGGGCATCAATCCCGACGACGGCGGCATGTTTACCTTCGCCACCATGCGCAAGCACCAGCCGGATTTCCTGCTGCATTCCGGCGATACCATCTATGCCGACGGCATCATTGCCTCCGAGGTGAAGCTGGCCGACGGCAAGGTCTGGAAGAACGTCACTGTTCCGGAAAAGGCCAAGGTCGCCGAGACGCTCGACGAATTCCGCGCGGCGCATAAGTACAATTTCCTCGACGACAATGTCCGCGCCTTCAATGCCGAGGTGCCGATCTTCGTGCAGTGGGACGATCACGAAGTCACCAACAACTGGTCGGCGTCGAAACAGCTACCCGCCGCCTACAAGGAACGCGACATCACCTTGCTTGCCGCGCGCGCGGGGCGCGCGTTCCACGAGATGTATCCGATGCGCGAGAGCATCGTCGAGCCGGGCCGGGTCTATCGCACGCTCAATTACGGACCGCATCTTGACGTCTTCATGCTGGACGAGCGCAGCTATCGCGGCCCCAACGGCCCGAACCTGCAAACCGCTTACGGTCCCGACAGTTACTTTCTGGGGCCGGACCAGCTGGCGTGGCTGAAACGCGCATTGCTGAACTCGCGCGCCACCTGGAAAGTGATTGCCTCCGACATGCCGCTTAGCATCATCGTCTATGACGACGCGCCCAACAAGAAAGGCTCCGAAGCGTTTGCGCAAGGCGACGGGCCGCCGCGCGGCCGCGAGCTCGAAATCGCCGACCTGCTGCGCTTCATCAAGACGTCCGGCGTCACCAACACCGTATGGCTGACGGCGGATGTGCATTATGCCGCCGCGCATTACTACAACCCCGACAAGGCGCAATTCCAGGATTTCGACCCGTTCTGGGAGTTCGTCTCCGGACCGCTGCACGCGGGAACGTTTGGGCCCAACGAACTCGACAACACCTTCGGACCCGAAGTGAGGTTCATCAAGGCGCCGGGCCTGGACAAGCAGAACCTGCCGCCATCCGCCGGCATGCAGTTCTTCGGTCACGTCAAGATCGACGGCGCAACCGGACAGATGACGGTGACCTTGCGGGATCGCGCCGACGTGGCGCTGTGGTCGACCACGCTCGATCCCAAACCCGGCTAGAGCATGATCCGGAAAAGTGGATACCGGTTTTCCCTCGCGACAAACGCGAAGCGTTTGCGCGGAGATCATGCTCAAAGAAAAGATAGAGCGGGATGACGATTCGAAGGAAAGTCATCCCGCTCTAGCCGAGCGGCCCGTGCGGGCTACGATCGGAACGGACAGGTATCGGCGGCTCAGCCCTCCGCGGCGCCGTCCGGTCGGCGTTTCAATACCGCCCGCAGCGCATCGGTCGAATAGGGCTTGGGCAGCCGCGGCTTGTCCGCAAGCGCTGCCGGAAGCCTGACATCGCGGCCATATCCCGTGACGAAGACGAAGGGAATCTTCAACACATCCAGCCGCTCGGCAATGGCAAAACTCTTTTCCCGGACCAGCCCGACATCGAGCAGGGCAAAATCCGGCGCGCGATCGGCGATCATTTTGAGCGCCTTGGCGACACTTCCCGCGGTCCGGACCGTCTTGACCCCGAAACCAAGAATCGTGTCCTCGAAATCGAGTGCGACGATCGGGTCGTCCTCGACGATCAGCACATCATTGGGCAGGGCGGCCGTGCCGTTGGTGGAGGCGGGTTTCATGATCTCGCCGAGCAAAAGGAATAGACCTAACCCTGATGCGTTTGCTGGCGCATCGACCGGTTTCCATATTGGAACCCAGCACACTGCACTTCCCATGTCTGTGCACTTGTGAACACATAAGCTTGTTGAAGGCGGTTTTGGTCGATCCCGGAGGAGCGGGTCCAAGAATGGCTGGGCTGCGCGGAGCAACACCTGACGGCATCGAACGGCCACTCAACAACCTGTTGCGGCGGCTCAGCGCCGGCGACTTTGCACTGATTGCGCCGCATCTCGTGCACGAACAGGCCGGAGCCAGCGAACTGCTCTATAATCCCGGCGACAATGTCGAGATCGTCCACTTTCCTTGCGGACCGAGTCTTGCGACATACCTGGTTTGCAACGAGGACGGCCGCGACGTCGAAACCATTCTGGTCGGCCGCGAAGGCGCCGTCGGCGGAATTGTCAGCGAGGGATATCTGCCGGCCTATACGCGCATCATGGTCAAGTTCGGCGGGCCATTCGTGCGCCTGCATGTCGGAACGCTGGACGCGGCGAAAATAAAGTCGGCCACGCTGCGCAACGTGTTCGCGCGCTATGCCGACTGCATGCTGGCCCAGATATTCCAGTCGACGGCCTGCAACGCAATCCATTCGATCGAGCAGCGCACCGCGAAATGGATCATCGCGGCGATGGAACGTATCGACGGCGACGAAACCGTGCCGCTGACGCACGAGCAGCTTGCGACCATGCTGGGGGTCGGCCGCAGCTATGCCAGCCGCGTGATTCAGACGTTCAAGGCGGAGGGGGTGCTGGAGACCCGTCGCGGCTCAATCCTGGTGCGCGACCGCGAGGCGCTGCGGATCCGGGCGTGCCTCTGCAATGAGGCGGTCAAGAACCACTTCGAGGCAGTGCTGCGCGGGGTCTATCCCACCGAAGAGTCCGTGGTAGGCTGAAGGCCGTTTTCGCGTGCGGCTGCCTGACGGCATTCATGGTCATTGTCGGGGTCGTTCTGCTGCTGCCGGGCCTCTGTGCGTTGGTGTTCGGCGCGGGTTCCCTGTTCTCCTCAAGCTACGCGCGGCGCTCCGCGGTCAGCGGCGTTAACTGTTTTGCGCAGAATTGCCCGGGCAATGCCTAAAGCGCCGGAAATGCCTATGAATCTTGCTTGATGAGATGCGGTTTCCCGTTGTTTTTCCACGATTCCTGACTATATTGCGCCGCAACGATTAAGGTTTGCCCGGTCTTTTTGGCCGGGCTTCCTTTTTGGGCGCCAAGCGCCCTTTAGCATTCCAGGTTTTTGAGCGTGATCCGGAAAAGTGGGTCCCGGTTTTCCGGCCTGGTCGATCGCCTGCTGCAGCAATCCGGCACCTACCGCGACAACCAGCGCGTGGTTGAGCGCGCGATGGATTCCAACGACCTGGAGCGTGAGCGCGGCATCACCATTCTCGCCAAGGCGGCGTCGGTGCAGTGGAAGGACACCCGCATCAACATCGTCGACACCCCAGGCCACGCCGATTTCGGCGGCGAGGTCGAGCGCATTCTCAACATGGTGGACGGCGCCTTGGTGCTGGTGGACGCCGCCGAGGGTCCGTTGCCCCAGACAAAATTCGTGGTGTCGAAGGCGCTGAAGGTCGGGCTGAAGCCGATCGTCGTCATCAACAAGGTGGACCGTCCCGACGCCCGGCCGACCGAGGTCATCAACGAAGTGTTCGATCTGTTCGCAGCGCTGGACGCCACCGAGGAGCAGCTCGACTTCCCGATTCTGTACGGATCGGCCAAGCAGGGCTGGATGGCGGATAGCCCGGACGGGCCGAAGGACGCCGGCATGCAGCCGCTGTTCGACCTGATCCTGCGCCACGTCGCGCCGCCGACCGTCGAAGACGGCCCGTTCCGCATGATCGGCACCATTCTGGAGGCCAATCCCTATCTCGGCCGCATCATCACCGGCCGCATCACCTCCGGCACCATCAAGCCCAACCAGGCCGTCAAGGTGCTGGGCGGCGACGGCAAGCTGATCGAGACCGGGCGTATCACAAAAATCATCGCGTTCCGCGGCATCGAGCGCACGCCGCTGGAAGAGGCCGAAGCCGGCGACATCGTCGCCATCGCCGGCCTCACCAAGGGCACCGTGGCCGATACCTTCTGCGACCCTTCCGTCGATACGCCGCTGCAGGCGCAGCCGATCGATCCGCCGACGGTGTCGATGTCGTTCATCGTCAACAATTCGCCGCTGGCCGGCACCGAAGGCGACAAGGTCACGAGCCGCATGATCCGCGATCGCCTGCTGCGCGAGGCTGAAGGCAATGTCGCGCTGCGCGTGACCGAGGCCGCCGACAAGGACTCGATGGAAGTCTCGGGCCGCGGCGAATTGCAGCTCGCGATCCTGATCGAGACCATGCGCCGCGAAGGCTTTGAACTGTCGGTGTCGCGCCCGCGCGTCGTGCTGCAGAAGGACGAGGCCACCGGCGAGTGGAAGGAGCCGATCGAAGAGGTCGTGATCGACGTCGACGAGGAGCACTCCGGCGTGGTCGTGCAGAAGATGAGCGAACGCAAGGCCGAGATGATCGAGATGCG
>WNGH01005925.1_pt1 | contig 21645 bp, 15 predicted proteins | sample 5400631 | NCBI WGS metagenome assembly WNGH01 (sample SAMN13153373, study PRJNA577476) | soil metagenome | isolation source: 115 cm soil or saprolite under Garry oak tree replicate 1 | place: USA:California | collected 2016-06-15
CCGACGCGAGCGGGTGCGCCGGAAACTGCGTTGTGAGCTTCGCGCAGCCCGGCTTCGATGGTGCTCTCCCAGTCCAGATGCGGCACCGGCGAGCGCTGGGCGGCCTGGTACAAACGGATTCCATCCGCGGGCCGATTGAGTTTGTGGACGCAGAGCCGCCCGGCAGACATCAGCGCCAGAAGCGACTGCCGTTCGGCCGGATATGCTAATGCCAGCTTTGCATACTCGCTGAGGGCGCGCTCGAAATTCGCCTGATTTTCCAGATGCCGGCAAAGCTCGAGCCACGGGGAAGCCGGGAATTTTTCTCCGCCGCAGCCGAGGAAGTCCTCGTAATCCTGCCACGCCGCTTCGGGCTCGCGCGCCCTGAGGTGCGCCTGCGCAAGCCTGACGAGCGCATCGCGGCGCGCGGCTTCGTTCTTCGTTCGCGAGTAGAGCTGCTGGAGCAGGGTCAGGCCTTCCACGGAATCCGGCTTCTCGGCGAGAAGATCTTGGAGCGCCGCGATCGCCTGATCCGCCTCGCCGGCATCCATCTTGTCGTGCGCTTCGACGATTCGCGGATCGGCCGTCCAGCTGACTTTAGCCTCGATGGCCTTCTCCGCCTTCGCCTCCAGACCGGAGTGGCGCACCCCCAGCGCCGCCAGCGCGCCGAATAGGAATCCTCCGACGTGAGCCCAATGCGCCACCCCGGTGGAGGTTCCGAAAAGCGTACCATAGAAGATTTCCATCAGCAGCCAGAGCGGCAACAGCATAAAGGCCGGGGCCTTGAAACGCCGCAGCCGGATGAATAGCGTCCACACCATTTCGATCTTCGTCTTTGGAAAGCGCGCCAGAAACGCTCCCATCAGCCCGGCCACCGCCCCGGAAGCGCCGATGGAGGGGATTAAGCTGTGGGGATTCATCCAGGCGTCGAATTGGCAGGCTGCGGCTCCGGCGAGCAGGTAAAAAAGCGGGTACAGGATGCGCCCCCAGGTGTCTTCCAGAATGATTCCCGCCAGCCACAGAAACCACATGTTGAAAATGATGTGCATCCATCCTCCGTGCAGGAAAGTGGATGTGATGTAGGAAATCGCGGACGGGTGCGCGGGTATGAAGCCGTAGCGCAGGAGGATCGAGTCGGCCATCACCTCCGCAAATTGCAGTCCCAGCCAATCCATTTCTTCCTGCGCGCGCTTCGCGTCCATCGCGCGCATTTGGGCGTCCCAATCGTCGAAGATCTGGCGTCTGGGGTTTTGCAGTTGCTCCCAGATACCCGCCTGGTGCTGCTGGACTTCCTGGACGAACTCCTGCACCTCCTCCGTGGCTCTCAATTCGGGGTGCAACGCGGCCAGCATGAGAACGTGCAGGCGCACGGGGCCGAATTTCTCGCTCTGCCCGTCCATCTGCCAGTGGGTGCCAAGGAAAACCAGGACATTGAGCACGATGAGCGCGATGGTCACCACCGGGAGGCGCCGGCTGCGCATGTTCTCGTGCCGAAGAGGAAAAAACATTCCACGCTCCGCCCTGCAAGCCGCTGGATGGGAATAGTGGGGCCCGCAGATAAAACAAAGCGGCGGCCCACTCGATCCGCCGCTCCCAATGATGCCCTCAGTTTAGGGGGGAATCTTGTGGAAAGACGCATCCGCACAACGCAGGATTGACTATTGGTTACTCCCTGTACCGCGGTGCAGGGCCTGGATTCACGTTGCATCGCCTCGTCCGGGCGGGGGAAGCCGCGCCAGCGTATAATCACTGGCGATGTTTTTTCGCCGGGAACTTGTAGCGGCCCTTCAGCGCTCAATTGCCGCCTGAGGGGAGGAAGGAGGGAATGCGTCTTGGCGGAGACCGTCAAACTGACGGCCATGGTCAAGGCTGCGGGTTGAGCGGCCAAGCTGAGTCCCGGTCTGCTGGACTCCGTGCTGCGCCGCCTGCCGCGGCAAACTGACCCGAACGTTCTCGTTGGGTTCGACACCAACGACGACGCCGGGGTGTATCTGGTCGCCGAAGATCTCGCCCTGGTGCAGACCGTGGATTTTTTCACGCCCATTGTGGACGACCCGAATCTTTACGGTCAGATTGCCGCCGCTAATTCCCTGAGCGACGTCTATGCCATGGGCGGACGCCCGGTTTCGGCGCTTTCCATTGTGGGCTTCCCGGAAAATGGCGACCCGGCGCTGTTGGAGCAGATCATTCGCGGCGGGCTTGCAAAGATGACCGAGGCGGGATGCAGCGTCATCGGCGGGCATTCCATCCGCGATGAAGACCTCAAGTTCGGCTACGCCGTGACGGGCGTGATTCACCCCAAGCGCGTTTGGCGGAATTTCGGCGCGCAGCCCGGCGACGTTCTGCTCCTGACCAAGCCCATTGGCACCGGAGTCATCGCCACAGCGCTGAAGAAGAACCGTGCTTCGAGCGCCTCGGTGGATGCCTCCGTGGTCTCCATGACGCGATTGAACCGCGACGCTGCCGAGGCCCTTCTCGAAGTGGACCGCCGTTCCGATGGTGCGCACGCCGTGATTCACGCGGTCACCGACGTGACCGGCTTCGGGCTCCTGGGTCACGCCCGCGAAATGGCGGTTGCCGGCGGGACCGCCGGAACCGCGCCCGTCTCATTCGAACTGGATCACGCGCGCGTTGAATACCTGCCCGGCGCGGTGGAAGCTGCCCGCGAAGGCCACCTTGCCGGCGGCTTGAAAAACAATCGCGATTTCATCGGCGACTGCGCCGGCTTTGCCGCGTCGGTCCCGCAGGAGTATCGCGACCTGCTCTTCGACCCGCAAACCTCCGGAGGATTGCTGGTGGCCATTGCCGGCGACGCTGCGGACGCGGCGCGCGCATCCCTCAAGCGCCGCAATGTAAGCGCCCAGGTCATCGGCCGCGTTATTGCCAAGCGCTCTCCGCTCATCCATGTTAGCTAACCGCGCCGGTTACCTGCCGTTTTCCCGGCGCAACTTGCCGTCGCAGGCCGCCGCCTAGAACTCCTATGGACACCATCACTCACGGAATTGCCGGCGCGCTGATTGGCAAGGCATTTTTTGGCGGCGAAGACCTGTTCACCAGGCAGCCGTTGACGCAGCCCCGCGTCGCCGCCATGGCCGCGACACTCGGCGCGATTTTCCCCGACGTGGACATTGTCCGCGACGTCGTCTCCCGCAACCCCATGACGCTTCTGACGTGGCATCGCAGTTGGACGCATTCGCTGGTCATGCTCCCGGCATTCGCGCTGGGCCTGGCGGCCCTGACTCGGTACGTCGCCCGCAAGCGCGCCATCTCTTCCCCGTCGTTTGCCCTGCTGCTGCTGATTTACGCGGTCGGCATCGGCAGCCACATCTTTTTGGATTATGCGACTTCGTTCGGAACCATGCTGTGGACGCCGCTGTCCCGGACGCGGGAGTCGTGGGATTTGCTGTTCATCATCGATTTCACGCTCACCGCAGTTGTTCTCGTGCCGCAGTTTGTGGCCGCGCTTTACCGCGCGCGTGAAGGATTCCCCCGGCGAGCGCTGCGGATGTGGCTGGGCTTTTCGGCGTGCGCCGGACTGGCAGCGTGGTTGCTGACCGCAGCGGAGTTTCCGCCCTCGCTCGCGGCAATGTTCGCGGTGCTGTGTATTCTGGCGGTCCTCTTTTTCGCGCCGGCAGCAGGCGGATGGGGCTATCGCGTTTCGCTCAAAAATTGGAACCGCGCCGGATTTGTTGTCTTCGCGGCCTATATGGGTCTCGCCGCAGGGGCGCACCATGCCGCGATGACGCGCATCGAAAAGTTCGCGGAAGAAAAAGGACTCCCTGTCGAAACCCTCGGCGCGCTCCCTCTGCCGCCATCCGTCGTGCATTGGGACGGCCTGGTGCGCACGCCGCGCGGCGTTTACGAAATTCGCATGAATCTTTCGGACCGCTTTCCGCCGGGACCCCAAGACCCGATCGTGTACAGCTACTATCGGACGCTCCGCCGAACGAATTCCTGGCTGCGGCGCGCCGGCTTCCCAACGTGCAGACCTATCTCCGCTTCGCGCGTTTCCCGGTGTACCGTTCGCGGAAGGAGGGCGGGAACACCGTGGTGGAGTTCACGGACCTGCGCTTTTTCCGCAGCCGCCGCCGGCCTGCGCCATTCACCTACCAAGTGGTGTTCGATGCGGAAGAAAACGTCCTGGAACAGGGCTGGGTGAAGGAATAAGACGCGTTACTTCTGATCCGTAGGGAAGATCACCACGCGCCGGTCGTCGCCCTGGCCTTCACTGGCCGTGCGCACACCGGGGAATTCCTTCAGCACGAGATGAACCACGCGCCGCTCCCGCGAAGACATGGGATTGAGGCGAAATGGCTGGCGGGATTGCTGCACGCGCTCGGCGGCGACCTTTGCCGCGAGCTTCAATTCCTCGAGGCGCACGGCGCGGTAATCCCCGCAATCGAAGCGCAGGCGCTCGTGAAACTGCGGCTCGAAACGCAGGACGCGCAGCGCCAAGTACTCCAGGGCTTTGAGCAGCTCGGCGCTGCGCTCGAGCAGCAGGTCCTGGTCGCGCCCCTGAAAATCCACCACAATCTCCGGCTCTTCCAGCCGCGCGCTCCCCGTGGCCGGCGCCGCCTCCGGCTCCATCCGCACGGCAAAGGAAAGATCCAGCCGCGCGTGCTTCAGCACTTCGCCGAGGAATCGTTTCAGTTCCGCGGCGACCGCTTCGCGGTCGGTCTTGCCGTCAACGATGAAGGGCTTGGCCATGTCTCAGCGTGATTGGGGACTCGTAGTTTGCACGTCGCGACGCATCACTTCTTTTTCCCGCGCACAATCTTCGCAGGCGCCGGCGCGGGATGCGTCTTGTTCAGAAACCATTGCTGGCCGATGGCTACGATGGTGCTCGTCACGATGTAAAGCATCAGCCCGCTGGACCAGGGATAGATTATGAACATTCCGCTGAACATGAGGGGCATGTATTTCATCATTTGCTGCTGGGAAGGATCGGTGGCGGCAACCGGAGTCATCTTCTGCGTCACGTACATCGAAACGGCCGCCAGCACGGGAAGGACATAGAGGGGATCGCGCGCGGAGAGATCGCGGATCCACAGAATCCACGGCTGGTGGCGCAGCTCGATGGTGGCGCCCAGCATGCGGTTCAGGCCGAACCAAATGGGGAGCTGCACCAGGCTGAGCAGGCAACTGGCGCCGCCAAACGGATTGATGCCCTCGCGGTGATAGACCGCCATGACCTCCTGCTGTTTCTGCTGCTGCTTCTCGGTGTCGCGGAAGGAATATTTCTTGTAACGGTCGTTGATCTGGCGGATTTCCGGCGCGACCTTCTGCATTTTCTGCATGGTGCGCCAACTGATCACTTTGAGCGGGTACATCACCATGTTGATGGCAAAGGTCATCAAGATAATTGCCCAGCCGTAGTTGGCAACGTACTTGTGCTCCCACTTCAACAAATAAAAAAGCGGAGCGGAGACGAACTCGAACCAGCCGAATTGCACCAGGGCGTTGAGCGGCGGCGTCATGCGCTTCAAGTCGTCGTAATCCTTCGGCCCGACATACACGCGAAAATCAAGCGGGCCGGGAGCGGAGGGGCCTGCGGCCATTTCCGAAACGGGCTCCTGCACGGCCTGGGCGTCCTTGAGGTATTTATATTGCAGCAGCCAGGAGCGCAGCGTGACCCCGCGCGAGGTCCCGCCCTCCGGTTCGGGGAGAAAAACCGCGGCGAAATAGGTGTCTTCAATGCCGGCGTAATCGTAGGGGCCGGGCCACGCGCCAGTGGGTAACGTGCTTGGCGCGCCGAGATTCTTGTGCGCAGCGAGGTCGAGCTTCCCCGCCGCGCTCTTGAACACCATCACGCGGTCGAACGGCGCGGGATTGATCACCGTGGTGTCTCCGAACCCGCCGCGCCACGCTACGCCCGCCACGACCGGCCTGCCATCATGGAGAACCGTAGTGTCCACGTGGACGACGTAGCTGTGGTCGAAGTGAAATTCCTTAGTGACTTCGATGTGGCCGTCGCTCCACTGGTAGCGCAGATCGGCAGGGGCCCGCAAAGTTTCCCCCGCCGAGGACGCAACATAGAGGGCCGAATTGGCCGCCGCTTCCTGCGTGGCGTCGTCGAGAACCAGCGAAAACGGCCAGCCGCCAAGCTGCTGCGCAGCGTCGGGGTGAACCAGGTCGAGCGTGCGCGGCGGTTTGTTGTCGTCCTGATACTTCTTGAGCTTCCAGCTTTTCACCACCGCGCCCCGGTTCGAAAACTCCACGCGATAGAGATCATTCTCGACCACAATACTGCCCTCGTCCGTGGCGGCCTTTGGCGCGCTGGCCTGCGCCGCAGGTGCGCTGGCCCGCCCCGCACGTGGTCCCGTCGCTTTTTCCGGCCCCGCCGCCGGAGGAAGACTTGTGGCGCCGCCCGGCGTCTCCGGCGCGGTCGCGCCGGGAGGATTTTGCCCGGGCGGCGGAAGCTTTGGCCCAAAAAACTTGCTCCAAACCATGATGGCAACGATCGCCAGCACCGAGGCGAGGAGCATCCGCCACTGCGGCGAAAACTCTTTGTTTTGCGGATCGCTCACGCGCGAGTCCCTTTTTCGGCAGGCACCGGGTCGAAGCCGCCGCGCGCAAACGGATGGCAGCGGAGAAGGCGCCTCAGCGCCAGCCACGCGCCCTGCGCGACGCCGTGGAGCTCGATCGCTTCATACGCGTACCGCGAGCAGGAAGGATAGAAACGGCAAGAGCCAATCATCAGCGGCGAAAGAAACGCCTGGTAGAAACGAAGCGCGAGCAATGCCGCGTGGATGCCCACACCATGCCGGCGCGGCGCCCTCCCGGAAAACCCGGGGCGGCCCGGCGCTACGCCTTTGCTGTCGTCTGGAGTAAGCGCAACAGCTCGGCCGTCAGCGCGGAAAACTCCGCGCCGGCCACCGAACTCCGCGGGTGAATGACGATGTCCCATCCCGAAGGTATCTCCGAAAAATTCTGCCGCAGGATTTCGCGGATGCGCCGCTTGATGCGATTGCGGACCACCGCGCCGCCCACAGCCTTTTTCACGCTGATTCCCAGGCGGCTGTGCCCGAGGCCGTTGGCCCGGGCGAAGGCCGCAAATTGCGCGCTCGCGCGCCGCCGCCCGGCGCGATATACCGCTTCGAACTCCGCGCGCCGTAACAGCCGCACCGCGCGAGGAAAGCGATGCGAGGTTCCCGCGCCCCCGGGCGGGACCCGCGCGGAACTAGATTGGCGTGAGGCGATGACGTCCCTTCTTGCGGCGCGCCGCCAGCACTTTGCGTCCGCCCTTGCTCTTCATGCGCGCGCGGAACCCGTGGGTCTTGTGACGGCGGCGCACTTTGGGTTGAAAGGTGCGTTTCGGCAACGAGAGCTCCCCCTCAGGCCGCGTCCGCGCCCCGAGTCAAAAAAGTTAGTGTAGTCGAGCCTTCGAGGCCGGTCAAGGAAGTGACGGGCAGGCTATACGAACGGGGAAAGTGAGCTCGCCGGCGTCGAGCAACCCCTGGCCCGCGGTGACAATGATAGGCGAGCAAAGGGGATCACCAGGGTCATAAATTTTTTTCTCTTTTTTGCAGTGCTTGTAGAGACGGGGCAAGCCCCGTCTCTACGGTTCTCGGCTACGGCAGAACGATGATTTGGCCGACCATTCCCAATTCGTCGTGCAGCACATATTTGTACTGGTAAACCCCGGGCTGAGTGAAGGTCACGCGGAAGCGGGTCACGCCCAGCTGGGCGTGTGGCAAACCAATACGATCTTGCGGCGCCCATGTGTCAACGACAGGGGAAAAATGGCAAGGTCAGTTTCCGAGTAGCCCGTGATCCACCCGCAATCGGTAGCCAGAGGCCCCCGCCCGCGACCGTCTATCCTGCACCTTTGGGATGAGTCAGTTGCGAAAATCGTCCCAGGGAGGCCGCCAGTAACTAAAACGCGCAGGATTAATCATTTCTACTTCGTGCAGCCCCGAGGATGCACCTGGAGCAATTCACGGTCGTTGGCATTCGCGAGGCCCGCACCGTCACTCGTTCAACTTTGGCCTAGACCGCGCGCAGCGGCGAGTCGGGACCTCTTGGTCAATCCGCCCCGTGCCCGCCCGGGGCGCGGTGACTAACCCATCACACACGCCCTCGTGCGAATCCGCGCGTTACGAACGGGCCCGCGTGGAGGCATCTCGGGTTGGGGCTCAGAAGGGACAGTTTCCCGGGTTTGGAAGATCCGTGCGAAGAGGGTTCGCACCCACTGGGACCATATACGTCACGACCGCTTCCGCGACGCTACCGGTCTCGTTCCTCACCATGTGAATGTGGTTGTTCGTCGCGGCTTCAACAGCCCCGGTTCCGGCGGTAAAGACATGCGGCGTGCACGTCGGATCATCACCCTCGTAGACGGTCAGCGTTCCTGTCCGCACGGTGAAAAACACCGGGCCCGGATGCGTGTGCCACCCGCTGAACCCACCCGGCTGGAAAGTGACGATCTGAGTCGCCACATCGATGGGTTGGTCGGCATCCAGCCTAATTGTAAAATCGAGGGCCTTGTCCTTTCGTTTCACGCTGAACTCCGGCACCGTCGCGCGTCCAACCAGGCTGAACGAGATCCCCGAAGGGGGCGTTGCTTTGATGACGAAGGCTGTCGCACAAATGAATGCGCCGACCGCCACAATTGTTGCGATGTGAACGAGCTTCATATTTTTCGACATGTGAATTCCGGACATACGTTCCTCCTAATGCCAACTCGGTGGCAAACGGACCCTCGAAGGTCAGCGCCCCTTCCTTGGCATGTCCGCAAGAATCCCCTCGGCCACGCGCGGGAGCAAGCTGCAAGAGACGTCACAGCTATGGTTGCCACGTAATGCGGCGCAATTTGCGCTGTTGGCGCCCATTGGCATAGAATTTATCCCACGTCAGCACTTATCAGCCACGGCGAAAAAGAGTGGTATATATGAAGGACTCCTCGCCAGTCTCATCTCCAGGACCGTCCGACCGGTCCGCTGAAGCCCCCCTCGATTCTTGGAAGGAAATTGCCACTCACGTAAAACGGGACGTCAGCACGGTTCAACGCTGGGAAAAGCGTGAGGGCATGCCCGTTCATCGCCACGTCCACGACAAGCGCGGCTCTGTCTACGCGTTCAGTTCCGAGCTCGATGCTTGGTTGCAAAGCCGCAAACTGCGTTTGGAGGAAGAAGAGGAAGGAGACAAAGCGGAAACACCGGTGGATGCGGAATGTGGCCACGGAACAAAAGGGACCCCGCGGGCGCGTCTTCGGCTTGTTCTGGCTGGGATGGCGGCACTCGCCTTGCTTTCTGTCACTTACGTCCTGATCCGGAGCCGCGCAGGGAATTCGAGGCAAGCCAAAATCAGTTCCCTTGCAGTATTGCCGCTGAAAAACCTCTCGGGCGATTCAACACAGGAATACCTTGCTGACGGGATGACCGAGGCTCTCATCGGACGCCTCTCCGGGATCCACGATCTGCGCGTCATTTCCCGCACGTCGGTGATGCGCTTCAAGGACACACAGCTCTCGGTGCCAGAGATTGCCAAAACGCTCCGAGTGGATGCCATCCTCGAAGGGTCGGTAATACGAGAGGGAAGTCGGATTCGCGTCCACGCCCAGTTGATTCGCGGCGCAACCGACGAGCACATTTGGTCGGAAGAATACGAGCGAGAATATCGAAGCATTCTTGTCTTACAGGAGGAAGTCGCCCGGAGCATCGCCGAGCGAGCCAAGATCAGCTTCACGCGCCAGGAGCGAGTAGATCTGGCACCTACGCGAGCCGTGGACCCCGAAGCTTACGAGGACTACTTGAAGGGCCGGTACTACTTCAACCAGCGAACGGCGGACGCGCTGAACAAAAGCATCGCGTATTTCCAACAGGCAACCTCCAGAGACCCGAGCTACGCCTTGGCGTATAGCGGCTTGGCTGACACGTACGCGCTGCTTGGGTTTCGCGGCCGCTTTCCGTCGAAAGACGCCCTGTCGCGAGCGAAGGCAGCAGCGCTGAAAGCCATCGCATTGGATGACACTCTCGCCGAACCTCACGCATCTCTCGCATTCATCGCCGAGACTCATGAATGGGATTGGCCGACTGCGGAGCGAGAATACAAACGCGCCCTCGAGCTCAATCCAGGTTACGCGGCGGGTCACAACTGGTATGCGGGTTATCTGATGTATGTAGGGCGATTTGAGGAGGGGATTGCCGAAGCCAAGCGCGCCCGGGACCTCGATCCGCTGTCCTTGCCGGTCAACAATGCCCTGGCGGAGGCGCTGGAGCAATTGCAGAAGACTTTGGAAATGGATCCCCATTTTGCCCCAGCCCACCAGACCCTTGGCTGGGCCTACCTGAATATGGGAAAGAACGAGCAAGCCATTCAAGAGTTTCAACAGGCGCTCCAACTCTCCGGAACCGGCGATACGGACCGCATGCTGGACCTTGGTTTCGCCTATGCCGCAGTGGGCAAGCGAGAGGAGGCGCGTAAGATACTCGCCAAACTGAAGAAACTACACGAGCAGGGGCTTGTGCCATCCGGTTCAATCGCGATTCTCTATGGAGCCTTGGGTGAGTTGGACAAGGCTTTCGCCTGGCTGGAAAAGGCTTATGAGGAGCATGACCCTGAACTTACGTATCTCAAAGTGCCGGCCCGGCGGTTCGAGCCCCTACGTCACGACCCGCGCTTCCAAGATCTACTGCGCCGCATGGGCCTCCCCCCGTAGGCCAGGCACTGCACATATCTCCCGCGCCCGTGTCTGACACTCCCGAGACATCCAGTCGCCCGAACGCCGCGGGCTTCTTGCCAAGCATTTGAAATAACTGCTGGAGACGGACTACCTCGCAGTTGCTGTAAGCAGGACCTAGTTGGGGGAATGGGATAAGGAGCCCCAAGAGTGGGGCTCCTCATCACCATTAAAGTTGCCGATAAGAGCGCACGCAGGGGCGCTCTTATTAACTCTTACCGCTAGATCCGGACTCCGACTCGGAATCCCTGATGTCTGCGTTCGCCTGCTTCGTTGCTGTCCTTGCTTCCGCCTTGGCGGGCACGTTCGGGTTGCATACCTTAATGGCCTGGCCGAGGTTCGAGGACGAAAGAGCCATGAGGCTGCAGGCAGGGAATTTGTGGTTGATGTGAAGAGCCGCAATGCACCGGCCCAAGGTCTTGAAGGGTGCGCTTGCGCAAGTCTGAGCAAGCGTCATACCGCTTGGCAACGATATGCCGCTCTTTGAGAGGGCATTCGTCAGCGCTCCACTGAGACTTGAGTTACGCGAGAGCACCTCGCCCGGCAAGCTGTTGCTGGAGCTATTGCTGCCATGCGTGGAAGAGTTGTTCGTGGCGGAGTTCCCCGAGGAGCCGCGCGGCGTACCAGTGCCGCCCGTGCCTCCGGGGTGGCTGCCGCTGCGACCCTGCGCCCACGCCGATGCGCCGGCGAGCCACAGGATCACAACCAGCGAAAGTACCGTTACGATGGAACGCTTTATCATGTTCTTATCCTCCTGACGTTTTCCTGTAAAGGCCACACAAATTCTTTTACTGCCTCGCTTTGTGGAGCACAGAGCTGAGATTCACTCCGACTCCAAAAGAAATCGTATTCAATTGAAAATGCACGCTGCGGCTGTAACCCAATTCGAAATCGAGGGCGCGGATCGGGTTCACATCCAGCGCCGCGCTGAAACCATTGTCGCGGACCAGGCTGGCGCCTCCCGTGGTTTCGACGGCGTTCTCAAACACGCGCCCATGTTTCACGGTCCCGCCTGCGCCGCCGGAAGTCGTCGTCACAAGCCGGCTGAAAACCTTCTGCTGGCCCCAGGGCGCGACATCGTACGCCGAGGCCCTTACGCTTACCGAGTGGCCCAGATCATACTCCGTTCCCGCTTCGAAGTGCGCCACTGTGCCGAGGGTCACAAAAGGCCGCTCAAAGAAACGCGTGTTGTAAAGGGAGTTGCCCACGCCAAGATTGGCGAAAGGAGTCCACCTGTCGAATTCCCGGGAAAAGTTATTGCCCCAATCGAACGTCGCCCGGCCCGTGCTGAGCCCTTTCTTGGTATCGCCGCTCGGCGCGGCCCCGGTCAGCGTGGTGACGTAGTTCACAGCGGGATTCTTGAACGTCAGCCGGAAATTCGTGAAGATGTCGCCCAGACCGCTGTTGCTGACCTGGGTGCCCGTGGAAGTGGTGCCGCGCGTGAAAAAGATGGGAATGCCCAAGTCCCAACTGAAATGCTTGTTGAAAACGTATCCCGCCGCGGAGGTCAGGTCCATGGCTTGGCCGTCCGCGTTTGAGCTGCCCTCAAAACTTTCAGACAGCGTCACGCCGTGCTCCTGCTGTTCTCCCTTCCGCGGCGTCGCAGTGCCCGCGGGAGCCTGTGCCGCAGCGGTCTCTGCCAAGAACAAAGCTAGAGCGACAAGAAAATATCTGGCCCCCTTATGGAGACGCATTGCTCGGAGTCCCTCCGCAAATCATTTAGACGCGATCTAGAACCGTTACCGTTGTCAGCAAATTCGCACGAATTCCTCACAACGTCACCTAATTACACAATTCCACCTAACAGGGAGAATGCACCGCGCTTGCCGTCCCTCGATAAAGTAATAACTCCAACAGAATGTGTATATTAGCCTTGGTGTGGAGGTCAGAAACCCGCTCGGACGGCGGAATTTCTTACATTGCAGATGGCGTTTCTTCGGGGTAGTGGTCCGCTCTCTCGATTCTCTCGATACTAAATGTCATACACAAAAGAGCAGCTAAACATGACACTTAGAAGAAGCACGAAGCGAAAAAAGAAGGGGAGGGTGCATTTTCGCACCCTCCTCAGCTAATGGCCTGTATCGGGCCGCTAGAACACGAAGCGGACGGAGGCGCGAGCCGTAAATGGACTAACAAAGCCGGCATCCGGATGGACGAAGCCGTAGGTCGTACCACTTCCAGGCTTCTGGAAGTCCACATTGTTAACTCCAAAGCCCAAATCCACGTTCTGGTTGATCTGGATTGTCCGCTTCGTGTTTGCAATATTGAAAGCGTCAAACCCGAATTTCAGTTGGTTTTTCTCGGTAATCCTCCAGGGATACTCGATATGTGCGTCCACGGTGCCGGTCATCGGAGAACGCCCGAGATCACCACGGCCGAAGAGAGGCACCTCGCCCGGGTTCTGATAGGCCTGTTGCGCCGCCAGAGTGGTCCACGGGATGCCAGACTGGATCCTCACCCCCGAGCCCAGCACCAGGCCCTTCATCCGGCCCCGGTCGAGCACATAGCTGGCATAAACGTTCACGACGTGCCGACGGTCCGTGTTCAGAGGTCCGATTCCCTGCTGTTGGCCGAGGAGTCCGAACTTGCCCTCCGTCAAGTCGAACAGCGAGCTGATGCCGGGGTCGGCCTGCCCGTTGTCATTCCGAAACGCACCTTCGTAGTTGCCTCGGAGGCGGGCAATCCGCCAGTTCGCCACGAGCGCCCAGTTGTGGCTGAACGACTTGTTCACTTCGAATTCGACCGCCTGGTATTCCCGCTTCGGATCTTTGTAGGTGTCCGGCTTGCCATCGGGCTGGAATTCACCCCCAAACAGAGCACCCGGCAGAATGTTACCGGCGGAATCCGTCCAGGGATTCATGTTGACCGACGGAAAGCAGGCGTTCCCAAGAATGTTCCCGAAGGTGTCCTGCACCGGGGCCGGTGTGACGAAAGGTGTCGCGTGGCCGTTGGCGTCAATACAAGCTGTCGGGAGTGGTGCACCCGCCGGGAACACGATTTCATTCGGATTGACGAAGATGTCTTGCGTTCCGTTGGGGTTGCCGATGAAGTAGTTGAGGCTACCGCCGTTAAAGGCAAGAGCGTTGAACTGCTCGACGGAAATCCCGCCCTCGTCCTCGATGACGCGTTTCATCCGGCGGTCAATGTACCGCACGCTGGCTACGATGCCACCGCGGAACTCATGTTCAGCTCCAACAACAAATTCATCCGTGTATTCGGAGCGCAGGCCAGGCACGAAGGCCCCAGCGCCATTGACGAGGACAAAGGGGGATTCGGGAACACCGCCGTTCGCCTGGCTCAAATTGTGGGCGGCATCGCCAACGAAATTGACTGTGCTGTTCGAATTCAGCGTGACACAAGGCGAAAAACCAGGTGTGCAGCCACTCGTTGTGGACTCGGGAGCCCAATTATTGAAGATGAAGTCCTCCTCCGAGCTCATCGAGCGTATCGCCGCATCCAGCGGCACGATGAATTGATAGCGGCCAAAGTTGGCGTAGATTTTCGACTTCCGGTCTCCCTTCGGATCGACAATCAGGCCGAAGCGTGGCGACCACATGTCATTCAGAAGGAGGTGTGTCAAGACACCAGTCAAGCGCTGCTGCTCCCAGCGCACGCCGGCGTTGAACGTGACGTGTGTCCCCATTTGCCAGGAGTCGCCGATGTAGGCTGCGTGGTACTTGCCCCTGCTCTTTGTGACGCGACTGTCAAAACGCCCGCGCGTCTGTACCAGCACAACGCGCTGCGGATCAGAAAAGCCCGGGATATTCATGAACGGGCAGAGCGTGCAGTCTGGTGAGCCTGCGGGCACCACATCCGATGCAAGTTCTAGTTGGAATGACGCGTCGGTCAACTGTCCCGCAACGGGGAAGCTTGTCGGCAGGCCATAGGAATTGCCATCGGCATTCGTGGCGGGAATGGGGAATCTCGGCCCGGTGTTAACGGTGATGTCGTCGTAGCTCTGGTTCTGCCAGTTATACCCCCAGGCGATCGTGTGCTGACTGCCGAGGAAATGGAAGGTCTTCGAGGTATCGCCGAAAATGCCCTTGCTGTTGGAGTCGTAAGGCTCGTTAAAGCCCAGACCCTGAGCGGTAAATGAGCCGCGCTGTCCTGTCAGACCTGCGGTTTGAGTCGTGTCAACGATCTGGTAGATGTCCTGCGCTGTCTCCGTGAAGTGGTTCCAAGCCCAGGTGAACCCGGCATCCACCAGCCAAGTCGAGCTCAGCGTGCCGTTGTAGCGTGTCGCCCAGTTTCGGGTGCCGTAGTTCCACTTCGAGAACGACGTAATATTGTCCGTGTTCAGGGTTCTCCACGGCACATGGTTGGTCCAATTGGGGTCGCCGAATGCAGACGATTCTATAACATGCTTGTCGTTCAGCTTGAACGTCAGCTTGCCCGCATAATCATAGGAGTTCGTCCGCCGGTTCGCCTGACCTTTAAGGAAGCTAGAGAGCCCGGTGCCCACCACCGGAGCTTCGTAGTCGTGGGCAAAGCTCGGGTTGAAGGTACCAAAGTAGAAGAGATGGTTCTTCAGACCAGGCACGTAGCCGCCCAATTCGAAGTCAGCTTCGTAGGTGGCGTCGCTCAAATGACGGCCGACCCTGTTCACCGGATTGAAGTCGTCCGCACTAAGGGGCGTCGTTTGCCAAGCGCGCGGATGGAAGTAGGCGCCGATCTGTCCATGCGTTTCGGTGCCACCCGATTTGGTCACAATTTGCACGATCCCGCCGCTCGCATGGCCGTATTGCGCCTCAAAGCCACCGGACTTTACCTGAACTTCTTTTACAAAGGAAAGGTTAATACCCGAACCGAGCGCGCCGTACGCACGGGACCACACTCCCAGACCGCCGAAGGCAGGGTCGTTGATGGAGACGCCATCGGCTACGTAAAGATTTTCCAAACCGCTTGAGCCTGAAATCGCGGGGTTGGCACTGCCCGTGCCGATCCCCGAAACAGCGCCAGGGCTGAGGTAAAAGAGGCTCGATATGTTTCGCTGCACCGGAATGTTCTGGTAGAAGGTGTCGGCGAAGTCCGCGTTGACTGAAGAGGAGGAAGTGTCCACGGTCAACTTTGCGGCGCTCACCTCAACAACCTGTGTAAGGTCACCGGTGACGAGGTCTACTTCAATGCTTGTGGTCTTGTTGATCAGAACCTCGACACCCCTCACTTCCGAGGCCTTGAATCCCTGCTTCTGCACCTTTACTGTGTAAGAGCCCGGAATCAACGTTGAGAACAGGAAACTTCCCTGTTCGGTGGTGTTTTGGGTCAGACTCCCGATCGGCCCGGTGATCGTCACCTGGGCTGCTGGCACCACAGCCTTCGACGCGTCATAAACAACGCCGCTCAGGTTCCCGCGAGTACTTGTATCCTGGGCAGCCACAGGCAGCGAGCACGCAACGCAAAGGGCAACGATCAATAGGCATAGCCACGACGTCCTTTCCATGCAAGTGCTCCTTTCGGGTTTTCAAGCGATTTGAAAGCTCCCCTTGTTCCTCTGTGAAGTGTCTGCCCAAGCCTGCACCTTGGGGAGACAAACCACTCTTAAGACCGGCCAGCAATCGGGCTGCCAAAGGTTCGCGGCTCCCGCCTGTTAATAACCTATTTGAATTGATGAACTTATGTTTAGGTTGGGGTGTGGAATTCTCGAAGGACTTCCGTAGATTCCGATTCTTATAGAAGCCCATACAAAAAATGGAATTGCCAACCCTCGTTTGAGCTTGTCACCTGTTCCTGGCAAACCTAGGCCTAGTTTCAAGCGACTCATGCCGGTTTTTCGGAGTGGATTCCGGCTGAGATCTCACAAGGCCGCCTCAGATTTCACAGCCGTTCTTGTCAAATTACGCAGACTGGGATAGCCTACGGCTCAACCAGAGTTCTGGCCTTGAGGGCCAATTCAGCGGCCTTTTTGGAATCCCCAAGTTGCTGGTAGTATTCCGACAGAACCAGATACAGGGGACCGTTCTTAGGATGAGAGACTAGTGCCTCTTCAAGCAGAGTAACGGCGCGCTTTGGATCACCGCCCTTTGTCAAGCTTTCAGCGATCCGGAGGATTGTTCCGGCGTCGGTGTCCTCGGTGATGCCGGCGTCATTGAAAAGGCTGACGACGGCAACGTAGTCTTTCAATGTGAAGTAGGCATCAACGAGGCGCGCGCGGGCTGTCTCGTTTCCATGGTTGAGTTTAAGTGCTCGGCGGAACCAACCGCGGGCTTCGTCGTTCTCTCCCAGCGCCAGATAGCATAGACCCCGCTCCGCATCGAGAATGCCTTTTCTCGCGTCATCAAGAATCGAGGGATCCACGATGTCCCAGAAAGCTGGAGTCGGAGCGCTCGACAGGACTGAGAATCGGAACGTGTTGAACGCCTGCTTGGAGTTATTCGACTGCTCAACCGTTACCGTCAGGAGATAATTTCCGTTCGGCTGCTCGCTCAGGGAGAGCTTCTTTCCGTTGACAAGCGAGCCGGTCGCATCAAATTGTTCTTTGCTGACCTGGTCCTTCGTCACCGTGGCGCTGCCAGGAGCCGCTGGCCGCCCCAAGGCATAGTTGACAACCAACTTCTGGCCTACATAGGCCCGCGGATCCTTCGGCGCCGTCCAGATCTGGTAGGCGAACTGCAAAGACTGATAGGGCGAAAGAACCAGGGACGATTCTGATAGTGGAGTGAACCGGACGCCCGCCAATGTGAACGGCGTGAGATCCGCCTTTGCCGGATCCACGACCTCAACATCGGCAAAGGGCAAAACTCCCGCCACGACCAGGCCGTCATTTGGTATCGCCGGAATCTCCACTTCCTTTTCGACCTGATAGCCAGTCTTCTTGATCCAGTCGGTCAGCAGAAAATCGAGGCGGTATTTGCCTGGTGGAAGCGGCAACGAGCCTTCGTAGCCAAGGGCTTTGTCCTTGATTTCGGCTAGGCGACGCTTGTCCATCGTATCGGTGGCCGTATTCTGCTGCGTGAAGATCAGTTTGTTGTTGCTATTGAAGACGCGGACCCGCGCTTCAACGGAATAGTAATACTTCCCGTCGCCTCGCTCGGAGACCGTGAGGTCGGAGGGATTGCGGAAACGGAGGGCGAAGTCGCAACGAGTCAGCCCGCGTGAATCGCGGACGGGGAGGGTAATCAAGTCGAGGTTCGACCCGGCGACGAGAAGCCGTGCGCTTACACTTGCAAGCATCTCCCGTCGGCGGTCGAGCCCCTCTTTCGTAAACGGATCGTTTGCCAAGTCTCGTATCATCGAAATCATGACGTCGGACTCGAGGCTGGCTGTGCCACCCGATTTGTCCACTGGCTCGCCCGGAAGCAGGCTGAGGGTTGTGCGCGCGACTTCGCTGCCGAGCGAGTTCTGCACAAGTCTGAAAGCAGCAACTCGGTCATTGATCGCATGGGTGCCTGTCACCAGCTTGTCGGGACCGTCGAAATGGGGACTGTAGAGACGGAAGTCCCCGATGTTCTCCCTCTGGTAGAAGACAATGTAGAAAAACGGGGGGAGGGCCGGATGTTTGCCAGAGTAGAACCAGATTTCCATCGGGAAGAGATTCGCAGCATTGTAGTAATTGCCGCGCTGCTCTGGCGGTCCCAAGGTGATGTAAATGCGGCCGCGGTCGGTGCGCCAGCCCTCGCTGCCCGACCCGGGTCCAAAATACTGGTTGGCATACGCGATGCGCCTGTAGATCTCATCTTTGTAGGTGTTGACCGGCGAGCCGGGCACGGGATTGCGGATCTCCCAGAAGCGATCGATGAATTTGTCGCGTGCGTCGTCGAAGGTCAGGTGCAAGAAGGTGTCGCGCTCTTCCCGGGTAATGATATAGGCGACGTCGCGATCGAGCCACTCGCGATAGTGCTGCTCCAAATTCTGTTCTTTTATTTTGCGCCCGGGCTTCTGCGGCTTCCTCGCGGCTTCGCCTACGCTCGTACCAAGCGCGAAAACCAAAATCAGCAGTGAGCTGGTACTCCTTCTTATTGCTTCCAGCCAGCGCAAATCATTCACTTGGCGAGTTCTCGCGTCCATATAAAATACCTGCAACGATCATCCTCTATCCTACCAAGGCCACTCGGCTCGAGCAACTCGATGAACGGCCCCTGTTGTAGCAACATGAAATTTGTCACCCTAACGGCAACATCAAAGTGTCACCCTCCTGGGGTGTTGGTGTGTTCCAAGCGGGTATCGCCGTAGTAGAGCGAGACCCGGCCATCGAGGGCCTGATAAAGCTGGATTTTTGCTCCCGCGAAGCTGAAGCGCCGATTCTGCGGGGGAATCTGGAAGCGGTGCCCCTCCCACTGCACGACGTTGTCGTTGCTGACGATGCGTTCGTGAAGGAACGAGCAGATACGCTCAAGTTTTTCGGGAGTAGGGCGCCAAGTTTTGGCGGCCTCGCGTGGAACGCGTGCGAAACGGCGGTTGTAATCGGCGACGAACTTGCGCAGGGGCAGTTGCCAAAGGATTTGAACGGAAATCTAAAGCAAATCGAAAAGCTGGCAAAGCGCTTGCGGGCCGAACTGGCGCCGTGAAGTTCCCGCGCAAGCAGCGCCAATCTGCTCCGGCATAGCACCAGGTCCGCCTCGCGTTGACCGCACCATTTCTGTCCCCTAGAATCGAAGCATGTTTGAGAACCTCACCGAGAAGCTGCAGCGCGCGTTCAAGAACCTTCGCGGACAGGGGAAGCTGACCGAGGAACACCTCGACGCCGCGCTGGCGCAGATCCGCGAGGCGCTGCTCGAAGGCGACGTGGCCCTCAGCGTGGCCGACGAGCTGCTCGCCAACATCCGCAGCAAGGCGCTCGGCAGCGAAGTGATGCTCCAGCTTTCTCCCGACCAGCAAGTGGTGAAAATTGTTCGCGACGAGCTGACCGAACTGCTCGGCAAGCATGCCAAGCCGCTGTTTGCCTCGCGCCCGCCCTCAGTCTGGCTGCTCGCCGGCCTGCAAGGCTCCGGCAAAACCACCACGACGGGCAAGCTCGCGAAATGGCTGACCGAGCATGGTCACCGCCCGCTGGTGGTTTCCACCGACGTTTATCGCCCGGCCGCGCGCGAGCAACTCGCGCAGGTAGCCAAATCCGTTGGGACGCGCTGCTGGCCCGGCGCGGGAACCGACAAGCCGCTGGAAATTGTGCGCGGCGCGATCCGCGAGAGCAAGCTCTCCGCCTGCGACGTCATCCTCGTGGATACCGCCGGCCGCCTGCACATTGACGACGAGTTGATGAAGGAGCTGAGCGACCTGAAGCGCGAGCTTTCCCCCTCGGAAATTCTGTTCATCGCCGACGCCATGATCGGCCAGGACGCGGTGCGCTCGGCAGGGGAGTTCCACCGGAGGCTCGGCCTGACCGGCGTCATCCTCACGAAGCTCGACGGCGACGCGCGCGGTGGCGCGGCGCTTTCCATCAGCAAAGTATCGGGCGCGCCGGTGAAGTTCGTGGGCCTCGGCGAAAAATACGACGCGCTCGAGGCCTTCTATCCCGATCGCATTGTCTCGCGCGTGCTGGGCATGGGCGACATCTTGTCGCTCATCGAGCGCGCCGAACAGGCCGTGGACAAAAAGGCCGCCGCGGAACTCGAGCACAAGCTGCGCCACAACCAGTTCACGCTCGAAGATTTCCGCGACCAGTTGCGCCAGATCAAGAAAATGGGCTCGCTCGAACAGCTCGTCGGGATGCTTCCGAAGATCGGCCCGATGGCCAATCTTCCGAAGGACGCGCACGTGGATGAGTCGCGCCTCAAGCGCGTCGAGGCCATCATCAACTCGATGACCGCCGCCGAGCGCGACGACCACAACTTGATTGACGGCAAACGCCGCAAGCGCATCGCCAAAGGCAGCGGCACCTCCGTGCAGGAAGTGAATCAGGTCCTCAAGCAGTATCTCCAGATGCGCCAGATGATGAAGCAATACGGCGCCGCTGCGCGGATGGGAAAAATGCGCGGCCTCGGCAAACTCGCGGGACTTTCCTGAGGCGCCGTGCTTGGCGTGCGCAGCGGAACAAGCGGGCCGTGCGCGATTTTCCGTCGTTTCGCGAAATGGCGTTTGCAGGTTATAATAGCCCTGAGGAGGTATCACCCGAGTGCTGACGATCCGTCTGGCCAGGATAGGAAAGAAGAAGAAGCCGTTTTACCGCGTTGTGGTGATTGAGAGCAGCAAGCCGCGCAACGGCCGCATCGTGGAGAATGTGGGCACCTACGATCCGCTGAAAAATCCGGCCGAAATCAAGCTGAACGCCGAGCGCATCAAACATTGGATGGGGTGCGGCGCGCAGCCCAGCGACACCGTCCGCAGCTTTCTGCGCCACCAGAAGATCGCCTAGCAAATCCCCTCTCGAAGAAATTGCGACCGCGCGCGTCCCGCACGCTCCGGGCGGGATGCAAAACTGAAGTTCCTGTTGATGCTGGCGATGCAGTGGAGGTGCAGGATGAAGGAGCTAGTTGAGGAAATTGCCAAAGCGCTTGTGGATCATCCTGAAAACGTCCAGGTAAGAGCGGTGGAAGGCGAACAGGTGACCGTGCTCGAACTCCGCGTTCATCCCACCGACCTCGGCAAGGTGATTGGCCGGCAAGGACGCACGGCCAAGTCCATCCGCACGATTCTGGGCGCGGCGGGAATGAAGGTCAGGAAACGCCTGACGCTGGAAATCCTCGAATAGTGCCCGCCGAAACTCCAGCCCGCGTGACACTCGCGCGAATTCTGCGTCCGCGCGGAAACCGCGGCGAAGTGGCCGCGGAAATCCTCACCGACTTTCCCGAAAGGCTGACGAAACTCCGCGAAGTATTCTTGTGGAACGGCGCGCAGGAGCCGCGGCGCGCGGTGATCCGCAAGTGCTGGTTGAGCACGAGCCGCGGCGGCCAAGCAATTTTTCTTTTCGAGGGAGTGGACTCCATTCCCGCGGCGGAAAAATTGCGCGGCCTGGAAGTGCAAATCCCTTTGGCGGACCGGGCGAAACTGCCCGCGGGCCGCTACTACATCAGCGAGCTCATCGGCTGCGAGATTTTCGAGCGCGCAACCCC
>WNGH01002621.1_pt1 | contig 21632 bp, 20 predicted proteins | sample 5400631 | NCBI WGS metagenome assembly WNGH01 (sample SAMN13153373, study PRJNA577476) | soil metagenome | isolation source: 115 cm soil or saprolite under Garry oak tree replicate 1 | place: USA:California | collected 2016-06-15
CCCGTCCACGCCGCGGTGACCCACGCGCTCACCGCGCTGGAGATCAAGGTGGTCGCCCAGCGCGCCGAGCTCACGCCGGAGGACGACGCCGCCATCATTGCCGCGCATCTCGCGATTCACGACGCGATCGCTCGCCGCGACGGCGACACCGCGCGCACGGCCATGTACGCGCACATCCTGGACGTCGAGCGCCGGCTCGCCCGTGGCGTCGTCACGCGCGCGGCGTCCTGACCCTCGGGAGGCTCCCATGAGCGCACGCCGTGCCGTGGCCACTCTCGCCGCTGCCGTCACGCTCGTCGCCGCCGCGCCCTGCGCCGCGCAGGCGCCGATCCGGATCGGCGAGATCAACTCGTTCAGCGGCATCGGCGCGCCGTTCACCGGCCCCTATCGCCAGGCCATCGAGATGGCGGTGGAGGAGGTCAACGCCCGCGGCGGCGTGCTCGGCCGAAAGGTCGAGGTGCTCTTCCGCGACGACAAGGGGCAGCCGGCGGAGGCGGTCAAGCACGCCCAGGAGCTGGTGGCGAGCGAGAAAGTCAGCCTGATCTCCGGCACCTTCCTGTCGAACGTCGGCCTCGCCGTGTCCGACTGGGCGAAGCAGAACCGGACGCTGTTCGTCGCCGCCGAGCCGCTCACCGAGGCCATCACGTGGGCCAAGGGCCACGACCACGTCTTCCGCGTGCGACCGAACACCTACGAGCAGGGGCGCATGCTCGCCGAGAAGGCCGGCAAGCTGAAGTACGTGAAGTGGGCGACCATCGGCCCCAACTACGAGTACGGCAAGCGCGCGTGGGAGACGTTCCGCGATCGCCTCAAGGAGCTGAAGCCGGACGTGCAGGTCGTCGGCGAGCACTGGCCGACGCTGGGGAAGCTCGAGGCGGGGCCGTTCGTCACCGCCATCCTCAACCAGAACCCCGACGCGCTCTACGTGTCGCTCTTCGGCAGCGATTGGATCGCGTTCGTGCGCGAGGCCAAGAAGCGCGGGCTCTTCGACAAGACGTTCGTGGTCGGCATCCTGCTCGGCGAGCCGGAGTACATCGACCCGCTCGGCCTCGAAGCCCCCGAGGGCATGCTCGTCACCGGGTATCCCTGGTACGACATCGGCGCGCCGCCGCACAAGGACTTCGTCGCGCGCTTCACGAAGAAGTACGACAAGAACCCGGTGCTCGGCTCGCTCGTCGGCTACGTCACCTATCTCTCCATCTTCGAGGCGATCCGCAAGGCGGGCTCCACCGACACCGACAAGCTCGTGGCCGCCTTCCGCGGCCTGCGCGTGGAGACGCCGATCGGACCGATCAGCTATCGCGCGTCCGACGGGCAGTCCACGATGGGCGCGTGGGTCGGCACCACCAAGCTCGACGCCAGGCGCGGCGTCGGGATCATGGTGAACCACGAGTACGTGCCGGGTGAAAAAGTGCTGCCGTCCGACGACGACGTGAAGAAGCTCCGAACCAACTGACCCCGTCGCTCTTCCTCGTCCAGCTCTTAGCAGGGCTCGCGCACGCGATGGTCCTCTTCTTCATCGCGTCCGGGCTCTCGCTCATCTTCGGCGTGACCCGCGTCGTCAACTTCGCGCACGGGTCCTTCTACATGCTCGCCGCCTACCTCGCCTACACGCTGGCGGCGGCGCTGCCGCTGGGCGGCGCGTCCTTCTACGTGGCGGTGGCCCTCGCCGCGCTCGCCGTGGGCGCGCTCGGGACGGTGGTGGAGGTGGGCCTCCTGCGCCGCGTGTATCGTGCGCCCGAGCTCTACCAGCTGCTGCTGACCTTCGCGCTCGTGCTCGTCGTCTCCGACGTCGTCAAGCTGGTCTGGGGCAGCGAGAACAAGACAGGGCCGAGCGCGCCCGGGCTCGGCGGCGCCGTCCGCATCGCGGGCCAGCTGGTGCCGACGTACGACCTCGCGCTCATCGCGCTCGGGCCCTGCGTGGCCGCGGCCCTCTGGTGGCTGCTCTATCGCACCCGTTGGGGCGTGCTCATCCGCGCGGCCACTCTGGACCGCGAGATGGTGGCGCTGCTGGGCGTCGACCAGGCGCGGCTGTTCACCGGCGTGTTCGCGCTCGGCTCGCTGCTCGCAGGGCTGGCGGGAGCCCTTCAAGTGCCGCGGCAGGCGCTCACCACCGTGATGGACGCGGCGATCATCACCGAGGCCTTCGTGGTCGTCGTCGTGGGCGGCATGGGCTCGGTGCCCGGCGCGCTCCTGGCGGCCGTCGTCATCGGCGTCATCGACGCTTTCGGCGTGCTCGTGCTCCCGCGCGCGTCGCTCGTGCTGACGTTCGTGGTGATGGCCGTCGTGCTCGTCGTGCGTCCGTGGGGTCTGCTGGGGCGGCCCGAGGCCCAGGCGCGGTCGGCGGGCGGCGCGATCACCGCCGGCCGCGGCGTCGGCGTCCCCCGCTGGCTGATCGCCGTCCTCGTCGCGGTCCTGCTCGTCGTGCCGCCGCTGCTGCCCACGTTCTACGTCTGGGTGCTCGTCGAGATCCTCGCGTTCGCGCTCTTCGCGGCGAGCCTCCACCTCCTGATGGGGACGGGCGGCATGGTCTCGTTCGGCCACGCGGCGGCCTTCGGCCTGGGCGCGTACGGCGCGGCGCTGCTCGTGCGGTGGGCGAAGGCGCCGATGCTCGTCGCGCTCGCGGCCGCGCCGGTGACGGCCGCGCTGGCCGCCGTGGTCATCGGCTTCTTCTGCGTGCGGCTGTCGTCGATCTACTTCGCGATGCTCACGCTCGCCTTCGCCCAGATCGCCTACGCGATCGTGCACCAGTGGTACGACGTGACGGGCGGTGACAACGGCCTCCTCGGCATCTGGCCCGCGCCCTGGCTCGCGTCGCCGGTCCGCTACTACTACCTCGCCCTCGCCGCGTGCGGCGCCGGTCTCGCCGCGCTGGCTGCGATCGGCCGCGCGCCGTTCGGGCTCACGCTGCGCGCCGCGCGCGACCACGCGCGCCGCGCGGAGGCGGTCGGGATCGACGTGCACGCGCACCAGTGGCGGGCCTTCGTCGTCGCCGGCTTCTTCGGCGGGCTCGCGGGCGGCACCTTCGTGTTCCTCAAGGGCAGCGTGTTCCCCGAGTCGCTGGCGGTGCCGGTCTCGGTGGAGCCGCTCGTGATGGTGCTGCTGGGGGGCGTGCACTCGCTGGCGGGCGCGCCGCTCGGCGCCGCGCTCTACAAGCTGCTCGACACCGTGGTGACGCGTTACACGGAATACTGGCAGCTCGTGCTCGGCGTCATCCTCGTGGCCCTGGTGCTGGTGTTTCCGCGCGGGATCCTCGGCGTGCTGGGGGCGCGCGAGCGTGGCTGAGCGCGCCCCCGTCCTGGAGGTCGAGAACGTCCGGCGCGCGTTCGGCGGGGTGCGCGCGGTCGACGGCGTGTCGTTCGCCCTCGAGCGCGGCGAGATCCGCGCCCTCATCGGCCCCAACGGCGCCGGCAAGTCCACCTTCTTCGACATCCTCACGGGTCAGCTCCGCGCCGACGCGGGCGAGGTGCGCTGGCGCGGTCGTCCCATCGCCGGGCTGCCGCCGCACGCGATCTGGCGCCTGGGCATCAGCCGCACCTTCCAGATCACGGCCACGTTCGCGACGCTCACCGTCCTCGAGAACGTGCAGGTCGCGCGGCTGTCGCACGCGGGTCGGAGCCGCGTGCTGCTGATTCCCGCCGCGCGGCTGGAGATCGCGCCGTCGCGCGCGCTGCTGGAGCAGGTGGGGCTCGCCGAGCAGGCCACGCGGGCGGCCGGGGTGCTCGCCTACGGCGATCTCAAGAAGCTGGAGCTCGCGATCGCGCTCGCCAACGATCCCGCGCTGCTGCTGCTCGACGAGCCCACGGCGGGGATGGCGCCCGGCGAGCGCGGCGCGCTGATGGCGCTGACGCGCGGATCGCGCGTGAGCGCGGGCTCACCGTGCTCTTCACCGAGCACGACATGGACGTCGTCTTCGCGGTCGCCGAGCGGATCATGGTGCTGCACCAGGGCCGCGTGATCGCCGACGGTCCGCCGGCCGCCGTGCGGGCCGACCGCGAGGTGCAGGCCGTGTACCTCGGCGAGGATCCGTGATGTTCGAGCTGGCGGACGTCCACGCGGTCTACGGCCGCAGCCGCGTGCTGCACGGCGTGAGCCTGCGCGCCGGCGAGGGCGAAGTGGTCGCGCTGCTCGGACGCAACGGCGCCGGGAAGTCCACCACGCTCAAGGCGATCGTGGGCGTCGTCGAGGTGACGGCGGGCGACATCCGCTTCGAGGGGCGCTCGCTGCGCGGCGTGCCGACGCATCGCGTGGCCCGGCTCGGGATCGGGCTCGTGCCGGAAGACCGGCGGATCTTCGCCGATCTCACGGTGGCGGAAAATCTCTTGGTAGGTGCGCGGCCGGACAGCGGCTGGACGGTCGATCGCGTCTTCGGCCTCTTCCCCAAGCTCGCCGAGCTCGCGCGCCAGCGCGGCGGCAGCCTCTCGGGCGGCGAGCAGCAGATGCTGACGATCGCACGCACGCTGATGACGGGCCCGCGCCTGCTGCTCCTCGATGAGCCCTCGGAGGGGCTGGCGCCGGTCGTCGTCGCCGCGCTCGCCGAGAACGTGGCCGCTCTGAAGCGCCAGGGGCTGACCATTCTCATGGCCGAGCAGAACGTGAAGTTCGCCCGCCGGCTGGCCGACCGCGCCTACATCATCGAGAAGGGCCAGATCCGCTTCGAGGGGACGATGGCCACCCTCGACGCCGACGAGTCGCTGCGCCGCGCGTACCTGTCTGTTTGAATGGGGGGCCCCGAAATGGCCAACGCCGTCGTCGACATCACCGCGGTGGCCGAGCGCAAGCGCCTGGCCATGCAGGCATTCCCGAGCCAGCAGACGGAGTTCGACTATCCGCGGGCGATGGACGGCCTCAACACCTACCGCTCGCTGCACCGCGGGCGCGCCCGCGGTCTCGCCGAGGCGTTCCACGTCGCCGAGCTCGACGTGTACCGCCGGCTGTTCGACCTGATCGCGATCGGCCTGCGCCGCGCCGCGGCGGCGTAGCGCGCGCTCGCGCGCGAGGGTTGCGTCCTTCCGCCCGATTTGACACACTCGCGCGACGGAGGCCCCGCGCGATGAAGACGCTCGTCCGCAACATCGGCACGCTCGTCAGCGGCGACATCGGCCGGCCGCTGCTCGACGCCGACGCACTCGTCATCCGCGACGGGCAGATCGCCGCCGTGGGCCGCGGGCTCGACGAGGACGCCGACACGGTGATCGACGCGCGCGGCACCACGGTGCTGCCGGGGCTGATCGACTCGCACGTCCATCCGGTCTTCGGCGACTTCACCCCACGCCAGCGCACCATGGACTTCATCGACTCCGGCATGAACGGCGGCGTGACCACAGCGATCTCGGCGGGCGAAGTCCACCTGCCGGGCCGGCCCAAGGACATCGTCGGCCTCAAGGCGCTCGCGATCGTCGCCGCGAAGTCCTACGCGAACTTCCGGCCCGGCGGCGTGAAGGTCCACGCGGGCGCGCCGATTCTGGAGCTCGGCATGACCGAGGACGACTTCGCCGAGATGGCGGCGGCCGGCGTGCGGCTCGTCGGCGAGATCGGCCTCGGCTCGGTGAAGACGGGCAAGGACGCGGCGCCCATGGTGCGCTGGGCCCGGGCGCACGGCATGACGGTGACCATCCACACGGGCGGGCCGTCCATCGCGGGCAGCAGCCCGATCAACGCGGACGTCGTGCTGGAGGCGGCGCCCGACGTCGTCGGCCACGTCAACGGCGGCACGACGTCGATGACGCCGGCCGAGATCGAGCGGCTCGTCGCGACGGACATGGCGCTCGAGATCGTGCAGTGCGGAAACATGAAGACCGCGCTCCACACGCTGCGCGTCGCGCGCGACGCGCGGGCGGCGCACCGGCTGATCATCGGCAACGACGCGCCCTCGGGAACCGGCGTGATCCCGCTCGGCGTGCTCCGCACGCTGAGCGTGCTGGCCGCGCTCGGCGGGTTGCCGCCGGCGGAGGCGATCGCGTGTGCCACCGGCAACACGGCGCGCGTGTACAAGCTCGACTGCGGCGTGATCGCCGCCGGCCGAGCCGCGGACCTCGTGATCTGCGACGCGCCGACCGGCTCGATCGCCTCCGACGCGCTCGGCGCCCTGGCCGCCGGCGACCTGCCGGGCATCTCGATGGTGCTGATCGACGGCCGCATCACGATCGGCCGCAGCCGCAACACGCCGCCCGCCGCCCGCGCGGCCGAGGTCGTCAAGGGGCACGGGCCCGCGGGAGCCGGCCACTAGTGCGCGTTCGGCCGTTCCGCGGTTATCGCTACGCGATCGGCAGGGAGCGAGAGATCAGCAAGGTCGTCGCGCCGCCGTACGATCAGATCAGCGCCGAGCAGCAGGACGCGCTGTACGCGATGAGTCCCGCCAACATCGTTCGCGTCTCGTACCCCAGGGACGACGGCGACAAGTACGCGCGGGCGCGCGCCACGCTGGACGCGTGGCTGGCCGAGGGGGTGTGGGGGCAGGAGGAGTCGCCCGCGATCTATCCCTACCATCAGACCTATCGTGTGGGCAGCCGGGAGGTCACGCGCGTCGGCCTCGTCGCGCTCGGACAGGTGACCGACTACGCGGGCGGCGAGGTGCTGCCCCACGAGCGCACTCACGCGGGGCCGAAGCAGGACCGCATGCGGCTGCTCGAGGCGACGGGGGCGGACACGGGACTGCTCTTCATGGTGGTCGCCGACGCCAGCGGCGCCCTGCTGGAGGCGTCGAGGCCCGGCGGCGAGCCCATCGCGGAGGCGCGCGACCTCAGGGGCGAGCGCCATCGCCTCTGGCGCGTGACCGACGCGGCGGCGGTCGCGCGCGTCCAGGCGGCGCTCGCCGCCGCCCGCGTGATCATCGCCGACGGCCACCATCGCTACGAGACGGCGGTGGAGTACGCGCGCCGGCATCCCGGCGCCGACGACAAGCTGATGGCGTTCTTCAGCCTCGACGCGCCGGGGCTGACGATCTTTCCCAACCATCGGCTCGTCCACCGGGTGGAGGGGTTCTCGCTCGCACGATTGAGCGCGGGCGCGCGGCGCTGGTTCGAGGTGGCGCCGCTCGCCGATCCGCTGGCGTTCCGACCGACCAACCGCGCGCTCGGCGTCGTCACCGCCGATAGCGCGGTCACCCTGACGCTCCGGCCCGACGCCTTCGACGCGCTGCCGTGGCCGGCCGGCACGTCGCGGGCGTGGCGCGAGCTGGCGGTGTCGATCCTGCACGAGGGCGTGCTGAAGCCGCTCGGCGACGTCTCCGACGAAAGGCTCGACGCCGGGACCCACGTGGAGTACACGGCGGACCAGGAGGAGGCGGTGCGCCTGGCGCGCGCCGGGCGCTATCAGGCGGCGTTCCTCATCGCCCCGACCACGCTCCCGGAGCTGCAGGCGGTCGTGCGCGGCGGCGAAGTGCTGCCGCAGAAGTCGACGCACTTCTATCCGAAGCTCCTGGACGGTCTGGTCTTTCATCGTATTTAGCGTCGGAGCGGCTTCGCAGGGCTCCGCCGCTCGACGTTCGGGCGACGGTGGCGCGAGGAGACTGAGAACATGGTGAAGATCCGCAAGCTGGTCACGCTGGTCGAAGAGATCCTGAGCGACGGCGGCCGGGAGGCCAAGCACCCGGTGCGCAAGGCGGCGGCGGTGGTCGTGCTCGAGAACCCGTTCGCCGGGCGCTTCGTCGACGACCTCACGCCGCTCATCGACGCGGGCGAGGAGCTGGGGGCGCTCCTGGCCAAGAAGGCGACCGAGGCCCTCGGCGCGCCCGCCGAGTCGTATGGAAAAGCGGCGATCGTGGGCGAGCAGGGGGAGTACGAGCACGCGGCGGCGCTCCTGCATCCGAAGCTCGGCGCGCCGCTCCGCGCGGCGGTCGGCGGCGGCAAGGCCATCATCCCGTCGGCGAAGAAGCTCGGCGGACCCGGGACGGGGATCGACGTGCCGCTGCACTTCAAGGACGCCGCGTTCGTGCGCACCCACTACGACGCCATGGAGGTCCGCATCCCCGACGCGCCGCGCGCCAACGAGATCGTGCTGGCGATCGTCGTCACCGACGGCGGCCGGCCCCACCCGCGGATCGGCGGCCTCACCAAGGACGAGGCCAGGAAAGAGGACGGCCAGCGATGAGACACGGTCTGCGCATCCCGTCGTTCGCGCTCGGTCCGAAGACGGCGACGCTGGAGGAGATGGGCCGCTATCTGCGCCGCGCCGAGGATCTGAGATTCGAGGCCGCGGTGACGATCGACCACCTGCTGCTGACGCCACCGGCCTACGCGACGACCTGGCTCGAGCCGCTGTCGATGCTGTCGGCGCTGGCCGGCGTGACGCGCACGATCCGTCTCGGCACGATGGTGCTCGTCCTGCCGCTGCGCAATCCCGTCTATTTCGCCAAAGAGTGGGCGACCCTCGATCTGCTCTCGGGCGGCCGCTCGATCCTCGGCATCGGCGTGGGCTGGCACGAGGAAGAATTCGAGCTGATGGGCGTGCCCTACAAGGAGCGTGGGCCGCGCATGAACGAGGCGATCGAGGCGGTGTGCGCGCTGTGGGCGGGCGACCACGTCACCTACACGGGCAAGTTCTATCGCTTCGAGAACCTGACCATCGACCCCAAGCCCGCGCAGAAGCCGCACCCGCCGATCTGGATCGGCGGCGGCACGCAGCCCTCCGAGAAGGTCTACGGCCAGACGGTGCCGAACATCGATCCCGTGCTCCGGCGCATCGCGAAGTACGCCGACACCTGGGTGCCGCACTCCTCGGCGACGCCGGAGATGGTGAAGGGCGACTGGGACAAGGTGCAGCGCTTCGCGCGCGAGGCGGGGCGCGATCCGGCGAAGATCGGCCGCGTGTACTCCAACTTCGTCTGGGTCCTCGAGAAGGGCGAGAAGCCGGAGTCGGCGATCCCGCACTTCTCCGTCTACTCCGGCATGGACCTCGACTACTGGAAGACCTATTACCTGCTCGGCACCGCCGAGGAGGTGGCCGAGCGCATCAGCGCGCGCATCGCCGCGCTGGACCACGGCGTGGACTGGATCGTGCTCAATCCACTGAACTGGGGGCTCGAGCAACTGGAGCTGATCGCGGCCGAGGTGCTGCCCCGCGTGAAGGGCGGATCCTGATCCGTTACACCGGCGCGCGCGTCAAACGGGTCGAGGACCCGCGGCTGCTCCGCGGCCGCGGGCGCTACGTGGACGATCTCGTGCTCCCGCGCCTGCTCCACGTGGCGTTCGTGCGCAGCCCGCATGCCCACGCCGTCGTGCGCCGCCTCGACCCGAAAGCGGCGCAGGCGGTGGACGGCGTCGTCGCCGTCGTCGGCCCCGCCGACCTCCGCGCCCAGCCGCTGGCGCCCCAGCTGGCCGGCGATGGATTCCGGCCCACCGCGTGGCCGGCGCTGGCGAGCGAGCCGCGGTTCTGCGGGGAGGCGGTGGCGGCGGTCGTGGCCGCGTCCGCCTACGCGGCGGCCGACGGCGCCGAGCGCGTCGGCGTGGCCTACGACGTGCGTCCGGCGCGGGTCAGCCTCGAGCAGGCGCTCCGTGACGACGCGGTGTTGTTCCGCCGCACCCACCGACGCGGCGACGTCGAGGCGGCGTTCGCCAGCGCGCCCGTCGTCGTCAACGAGACCTTCAGCCACGGCCGGCTCACCGCCTCGCCGCTGGAGCCGCGCGGCATCATCGCCGACTGGGACGGCGAGACGCTCTCCGTGTGGGCCTCGAGCCAGACGCCGCGGATCATGCGCACGGCCCTGGCGGGCGCGCTCGGTCTGGACGAGACGCGGGTCCGCGTGCAGATCCCCGACGTCGGGGGCGGCTTCGGGCCCAAGATGCACGTGTTCCCCGAGGACGTGGCGGTGGCGGCGCTCGCGATGCGTCTGGGCCGCCCCGTGAAGTGGATCGAGCCGCGCCGCGAGAACCTCGCGGCCGCCTCGCAGGCCCGCGAGCAGCGGCTGGAGGTGGAGGTCGCGGCCGACGCCGGCGGCCGCGTGCTCGCGCTCAAGGCGCGGGTCGTGTCCGACGCCGGCGCCTATCACGTCTATCCGATCACGGCGGCGCTGGAGGCGCTCGGCACCGCCAACATCCTGCCGGGGCCGTACCTCACGCCCGTCTACGCCTACGAGGCGATCGCGGTCGCGACCAACAAGCCGCCGCTCGGCGCCTACCGCGGCGTGGGCATGACGATGGGCGCATTCGTGATGGAACGCCTCCTGGACCTGATCGCGGGGCGGACGGGACTCGATCCAGCAGACATTCGGCGGCGCAACTTGATTCCGCGGGAAGCCTACCCGTTCACGTCGGCGAGCGGACAGCGCTACGACAGCGGAGACTACCCCAAGGCGCTCGAGCAGGCGCTGGCCGCCGTCGACTACGACGGGTTCCGCCGGGTGCAGGCCGAAGGGCGCGTCCGGGGTCGGCTGCTCGGGATCGGCCTGGCCTGCTACACGGAGTACACCGGCATGGGCTCCGCGGTCTTCCGTGGACGCGGGATGCGGGAGGTGCCGGGCATCGAGGCCGCCGTCGTGCGCGTCGAGCCCGACGGCACGGTGCGCTGCGCAACCTCGTTTCCCTCGCAGGGGCAGGGGCACGCCACGACGATCGCGCAGATCCTCGCAGACCGTCTGGGCGTTGCGCTGGAGCGCATTCGCGTGGAGCCGGCCGACACGGCCGCCGCGCCGCTCGGCAGCGGCACCTTCGGCAGCCGGGGGGCCGTGTCCATCGGGGGCACGGTCACGGCGGCCGCGGAGCGCCTGCGGCCCCGGATCGCGGCGCTCGCCGCGCACCTGCTGGAGGCGGGCGTGGCCGACGTCGTGCTCGAGGACGGCCGGGCTCACGTGCGCGGCTTCCCGGAGCGAGCGGTGACGCTGACCGAGATCGCGCGCGCCGCGTACGCGCCGCTGTTCGGCGGCCTGCCGTCCGGGCTCGAGCCCGGGCTCGAGGCGACCGTGTATTTCGATCCGCCGGGGCCGACGTTCTCGGGCGCGGTCCACGTCGCGGTGGTCGAGATCGATCCCGAGACGGGGCGCGTCAGCATCCTGCGCTACGTGCTGGTGGAGGACTGCGGGCCTGTCGTGAATCCGACGATCGTCGAGGGCCAGATCCACGGCGCGGTGGCCCAGGGGATCGGCGAGGCGCTGCTCGAGCGGATCGTGTACGACGACACGGGCCAGCTCGTGACCGGCACCCTGATGGACTACGCGCTTCCCACGGCCGGCGACGTGCCCTCGTTCGAGATCGGTCACCTCGAGACGCCGTCGCCGACGATGCCCGGTGGGATCAAAGGCATGGGCGAGGGCGGGACCATCGGCGCGCCCGCCGCCCTCGCGAACGCCGTCGCCGATGCCGTCGCGCCGCTCGGCGTCACCATCACCGCGCTGCCGATCGCCGCCGAGCGGCTCGCGCGGTTGCCACGTCCCCCACAGAGAAAGGTCTGATCGCTCATGGGCAAGCAGGATCTCGAGATCGCGCGCACGGTCACCCTCAAGCCGATCCAGGAGATCGGCGCCGCCGTCGGGCTGGCGCCGGGTGACCTGGAGCCCTACGGCCACTACAAGGCGAAGGTCGGCTGGGACGCCATCGCGCGCCGCCGCGACCATCCCGACGGCGCGCTCGTGCTGGTGACCGCGATGACGCCGACGCCCGCGGGCGAGGGAAAGTCCACGACCACCGTGGGCCTCGCCGACGGCCTCCGGCGCCTGGGCAAGCGCGCGGTGGTCGCGCTGCGCGAGCCCTCGCTGGGCCCGGTGTTCGGCATGAAGGGCGGCGCGACGGGCGGCGGCCGCGCGCAGCTGGCGCCGATGGAGGACATCAACCTCCACTTCACGGGGGACATGCACGCGATCGGCGCCGCGCACAACCTCCTGGCCGCGATGCTCGACAACCATCTCACGCAGGGCAACGCCCTCGGGATCGACACGCGCCGCGTGCTGTTCAAGCGCGTCGTGGACATGAACGACCGCGCGCTGCGCAACATCGTGCTCGGCCTCGGCGGGCCGGCCCACGGCGTGCCGCGTGAGGGCGGCTTCGAGATCACCGTGGCCTCCGAGGTCATGGCCATTCTCTGTCTGTCCGCCGACCTCGTGGACTTCAAGGCGCGCGCCGGGCGCGTGGTCGTGGCCGAGACGGCCGACGGCGCTCCGGTCACCGCGGCCGATCTGCGGGCGGCGGGCGCCATGGCCGTGCTGATGAAGGACGCGATCAAGCCGAACCTCGTGCAGACGCTCGAGGGCACGCCGGCGCTGGTGCACGGCGGCCCCTTCGGCAACATCGCCCACGGCTGCAACTCGGTCATCGCGACGCGTCTGGCCCTCAAGCTGGGCGAGATCGTCGTCACCGAGGCGGGCTTCGCGAGCGACCTCGGGGCCGAGAAGTTCCTCGACATCAAGTGCCGCACGGCGGGGCTCGTGCCGTCGGTGGCCGTGATCGTGGCCACCGTGCGCGCGCTCAAGATGCACGCCGGGGTGGCGCTGACGGAGCTGCCGGGGGAGGACGTCGGCGCCGTGCGGCGCGGCTGCGACAACCTCGCCAAGCACGTGGAGAACGTGCGGCTCTTCGGGCTGGCGCCGGTGGTCGCGCTCAATCACTTCACCGGCGACACCGACGCGGAGGTGGCGGCGGTCCTCGAGACGTGCCGCGGCTGGGGCGTGCCCGCGGAGATCTCGCGCGGCTGGGCCGAGGGCGGGGCGGGCACGACGGATCTCGCGCAGACGGTCCTCGACACGATCAAGGGCGCCGACCGCACGGCGTTCCGCTTCCTCTATCCCGACGACCTGCCGCTCGAGCGGAAGATCGAGGTCATCGCGACGCAGGTGTACGGCGCCGCCGAGGTTCGGCTGCAGCCCGCGGCGGCGCAGAAGCTCGCGCGCTGGCAGACGATGGGCCACGGGCGGCTGCCGGTGTGCATGGCCAAGACCCAGAACTCGCTGTCCGACGACCCGAAGAAGACGGGCCGCCCGCGCGGCTTCACGCTCACCGTGCGCGACGCGCGGCTGTGCGCCGGCGCCGGCTTCGTCGTCGCCTACGCGGGCGACGTCCTCACGATGCCGGGGCTGCCGAAGGTGCCCGGCGCCGAGGGCATGGACGTGGACGCCACGGGCCACGTCACCGGGCTCTTCTGAGGATGCGGCGCGCGAGCGGGATCGCGCAGACGGCACTGGTCGTCGCGTTCCTCGCCACGGCCGTGAGCGGTTGTGAGCAGGGCGGCCCGGCGTCGACGTCGCCCGCCTCGACGGCAGCGACGAAGGCCGCGGGCTCGCTGAGGGCGCGCGCCGACGAGCTGAGCCAGCGCGGGCAGTACGAGGAAGCGCTTGCCGCGTACCGGGAGGCGCTGCGGCAGGAGCCGAACGACCTCGCCCTCCGCTACGCCGTCGCCGTCACCCTCGCATCCCTGAACCGTCGCGCCGAGGCGACCGAGGCGTACCGGTGGGTGTTCTTCAACGGTCTGCCGGGATCGGAGCTCGTCGAGAAATCCGAGACGTGGCTGCGTGCCGCCGGCGCCCTGGCGACGACGACGGAGTCGGTCCCCGACAAGGCGATCGAGAAGACCGCGACCGACTCGCGAGTCCGCGGCCACATCACGTGGGCCAACGTCGATCCCGGACGGCCGGCGCCGCGCGTCCACCTGCGGCTCGAGGGCACCGACGCGAGCAACAAGGGGACGGTCTACAACACCGTGGCCAGCTTGAACGCCGACTACGAGTTCGCCTCCGTGCCGCCGGGCTCCTACCGGCTCACCGCTCAATCGCCGCTGATCGCCGTACGCTTGTGGGAGCTGAACGTCACGGTCGAGGAAGGCACCGCCACCGTCGTCGACCTCAGCGAGGCCTCGAGCGTCGCCCCGGGCACGTCCTTTGCCGTGAAACCTCGCTGAGCCGGACGCTCAGCGCGCGGCGTTGAGCTGCGCCAGCCGTGTCGAGGCGCACTCCCAGAGCAGCGGAATCGCCCCCGCGATCGCCCGTCCACGCGCCTGCGCGTTGTTCTGGCCCGCGCGCTCGGCGACGTAGGCGACGTTCTTGACGGGCGCGCAGAGGTCGAGGGCGGGGCTGCGCGAGACCGGCTCCCACGCCTGGGGCGTGTCCACCGCGCGGAGCCGCCAGGCGGCGACCGCGAGGAGGTGCAGGTCGAGGATCGCGCGCGCATCGCGTTTCACGTCGGGCGGCGCGTCGCTGTCCAGGTATCGACCGACGACCGTCTGTGCGACGCTCACGTGCGCTTCGTAGGAGGGCAACGAGGTCGTCGGTCCGCTTGTGGCCTGCACCCGGCGCAACACGCGAACCGCGTTGCCGAAGGTTCCGGCCATGTTCTGCGCCGCCGCCGCGCCGGGGTCGGGCGACGGGGTGGACGCCGCAGCGACCGGAGACTCGGGCTCGGGTGCGTTGCCGACGTAAAGGACGGCGCCGGTGCCGGCGAGGACGACGAGCGCGGCAAGGCCGAGCCACATCGTGCGGGACCTCGGTCGATCGGGCGCGGCGGCCTTCGTGAGGTCATCGCGCAAACGCTCCTGCTCGCGCAGCGCCGCTCTCACGGTCTCGGCGACGTTGGCCGTTCGCGCCGGCCCGGCGGCGCGCTTCGCCGACGCCGGCTTCCTGGGCTCGAGCTCGGCGGCCGATGCGGCGACCGCCCGCCGGAGCACCTCCTCGAGCTCCGGGCTGGGAGCCTTCCGATCGCGTGTGTCCGTCGGCGGTGCCGCGGGCGTCGCGGGGGCTCGCCGCGCCGCGGGGGCTGGCGTCGCCGCCGCCGCGGCCTCCTCGGCCTCGAGCGCCTCGCGCATCGCGCGCTCGAGCTCGGGGCTCGGCGTCAGTCGCGGCGGATCGGGCTTGCGCGGCGCCGTCGGGGCCGCGACGACGGGCCGGGGTGGCGGCGCCGAGGGCGGTACGCCGGCCAGGAAGGGCGCGTGCGTCGCCTCGTCAGCGGTCACCCGGCGGTCCAGGAAGGCCCCGCACGCGCACGTCAGCGTCAGCAGATACCCTCCCGAGGGTTGCGGGGTGACGGCGGGCGCGACGCTCCCGCACGCGCGGTGCGTCTCGGCGAAGCGCATGACGTCGGAGAAGTCGACCATCCGCGGCGCCGCGCTCAGGGTGCCGGTGTGGGATCAGCTCGACTTGGGGAAGTCGTCGCGCGTCTTGAGACTGTTGTCGGGGCCGAGCTCGATCAGGGCATCCTCGCCGGGCCGCAGCACGACCTTGAGACGCCATTTCGGGGTGCCCACGTTGTCGTCGGTCATCTTGTACGTGCCCGCCGGAATCCTCTCGAACTTGTAGTTGCCCTCGCGATCGCTCCGCACGTGGAAGCTCATTCGCTTCGACGTGCCGTCCTCCTCGAGGGCATAGAGATGGATCTGAGCGCGCTTGAGCGGCTGCGTGCCCTGACCTTCGTCCCAGACGATGCGCCCGTGCACGCCGCTGTCACCGACTCTCTCGTCCCTGACCGCCGTGTCGGCGACGGCAGCACCCGCGCGAGCCGCGCTGCGGCTGCGTGCGCCGGCCAACCAGTCGCGGGCCACGCGCGCCTCGTCGGACGTGACGGCTGCGTGAGCGACCACCCATTCGAACTCGGTCATCGCCTCGTCCCGTCGGTCCAGCCACGAGCTGGCGATGGCCAGACGGTAGTGGAGGAGGAGATCGTCCGGGCTCTTCTGGATGGCGACTCGGTAAAGGGAGGCGGCGGTGCCCCAGTCCCGCTGCTCGAAGGCTCTGTGGCCCGCGGCGGCGTGATCGACCTCCGCCGTCGGCGGCGCCGACGGGGCGGACCGCTGCTGGCAGCCCGCCGCGGTCAGGGCGATGATGGCGAGCAGGGCGAGGCCGGCGAGTCTCACGTGCCGGAGACCTCCTTGTACGTTCCGGGCTTCACAAACCAGTTCTGCGGGATCGTCCCGCCGCCGGTGCGTACGGACGGGCAATTATACGTGATCGGCGCGTTGCCGATGTCATCGGTGTCGACGTTCGTCGAGGCCGCATCGACCCGATTCGTCGAGATCACCGCGCCCGTGATGCTGCCGGCGCCCGCCCCGCGCAGCGACACATCGTTCTGCGCGTAGATCAGTCCGTTCATCGTGATGTTGCCGCTGATATCGATAGTACCGGCGACGACGAGCCAGCCGTTCCAGCCCGAGCTCCAGTTGCCGCGGACATTGACGGTGATGAGGTCGCTGCTGGGCGAGCTGTTCGTCAGCACGTTACCGGACGGCGTATCGACGAAGACGATGCCGTTCGGCGGCGGCGACGTCCACTGCTGGCTCCCCTGGTAATACGTCCCGTTCTGTCTCGCGAGCGACTTCAGCATCGCGATGTCGCTGTCGCTGAACTGGAAGCTGCCGAAGCTGGAGTTCGGCTGGTTCGGAGCGACGTCCGATCCGCCCGCCGGCCCCGTGATGTTCGGCCGGCCGTTCGTGTTGATCGGCCCCTGCGCGTAAGCGGCGGCCGTCGGCGTGACGCCGGCGCAGTACTGCGCGCCCTGCGCCGTCGAGGCGGTGATCGACGCCGAGCCGCCGACCTGGATCTGGGTGCTCGTTCCCGGCGGCTGCTCGCCGCCCGCGCACACCGCGCACGGCGGGTCGAGGAACTTCACCTTCGTCACGGTCGTCTGGATCTTCTTGATCGCGATCGGGTTGACGTTGTTGGGCACGTAGCCGACGGCGGTGATGTTCCGCTCGTTGGCCGCGCCGCCGTTGGTGACGGTGACGATGAAGCCACCGACGCCCGCCGCCACGTACTGCGAGCCGTCGTACGGCACGGGCACCGGGTTGGGTAGCGGATCCGCCAGGGCGCCGGTGGCGGCGGGGTTGGCCTCACCTTTCGTCAGCGCCCACAGCGCGCGCTCGAGGCCCGACTCCGCGATGGCCCGCGCCTGCGCGTTCGCCATCTGGTTGCTGGCGATGAAGGGCTCGGTCGAGGTGAAGGCCAGGACGGCCACGGTCAGCGCGGTGATCAGCGCCATGATGATCAGCGTCATCGGCACCACGATGCCGGCGTCGGATCCGTGTCGGCGTGCGGGTGAGGCGTTCATAGGTTCCTCAGGCGACGACGAGGGGCAGCGTGTTGACGCCGCCGATCATCCTCGCGGCGACGGACGGCGCTGACCGCTGCTGGCGGCCAGCAGCGGTCAGAATGATGCCGAGGGAGCGCGACGGCCGCGCGAGTCTCAGGATGTCCCGGGGACCTCTTTGTACGTTCCGGGCTTCACGAACCAGCCCTGGGGGATGGTGCCGCCCCCGGTGCGCACGGACGGACAGTTGTAGGTGATCGGCGCGTTCCCGATGTCCTCCGTGTCGACGTTCGTCGAGTTCGTGTCCACGCGGTTCGTCGAGATCACCGCGCCCGTGATGTTGCCACCGCCCGTGCCGTGCAGGGTCACGTCGTTCTGCGCGTAGACGAGCCCGTTGAGCGCGGTGTTGCCGCTGATCTGGATCGAGCCCGCCACGACGAGCCAGCCGTTCCAGCCCGAGGGCCAGTTGCCGTGGACGTCCACGCCGATCATGTCGCTGTTCGGCGAGCTGTTCGTCAGCGGGTTGCCGGACGGCGTATCGACGAAAATGATGCCGTTCGGTGGCGGTGACGACCAGTTCTGGTTGCCCTGGTAATACGTCCCGTTCGCCTTCGCGAGCGACTTCAGGGTGACCATGTCGCTGTCGGTGAACAGGAACGGGGCGAAGTTGGCCGCCGGCTGGTTCGTGAGGATGTTCGAGCCGCCCGACGGCCCTGTGATGCTCGGGTTGCCGTTCGTGTTGACCGATCCCGCCGAATAGGTGGCCGCCATCGGCGTGACGCCGGGGCAGTATTGGGCGCCGTTCGCCGTCGAGGCGGTGATCGACGCCGAGCCGCCCACCCGGACGTTCGTCGGGTCGCCTGGCGGCGCCTCGCCGCCCGCGCACACCGCGCACGGCGGATCCAGCCACTTTATCTTGGTCACCGTCGTCTGGATCTTCTTGATCGCCATCGGGTTGACGTTGTTGGGCACGTAGCCGACGGCGGTGATCGTGCGCTCGTTCACGGCGCCGCCGGGGCCGACCGTCACGATGAACCCGCCGACGCCCACGGCCACGTACAGCGAGCCGTCGTACGGCGCGGGCACCGGCGCCGGCAGCGGGTCCGCGAGTGAGCCGGCCGCGCCCGGGACCGCGTCACCCTTCGTCAGCGCCCAGATCGCGCGCTCGACGCCCGATTCCGCGATCGCCCGCGCCTGGGCGTTCATCATCTGGTTGCTGGCGATGGCGGGCTCGGTCGAGGTGAAGGCCAGGAAGGCGACTGTCAGCGCCGTGATCAAGCACATGATGATGAGCGTCATCGGCAGCACGATGCCATCCTCTGATCCGCGTCGGTGTACGAGTGAGGCGTTCATAGGTTCCTCAGGCGAACGCGGTCCTCGAAGACCGCCCGCTGGTTCGCCAGATTGTACCCGCCCAGGCCCGTGGCCTGGGGTTGAGTGGTGACCTGGATGTCCACCACCCGCGCGTTGGCCGCCGTCGTCGTCAGGACGTTGTTGTTGTCGTAGTAGGTCAGGACGAGCGCGTTGACGCCGCCGATCAGCGTCTCGGGCTGCGCCGCCGCCGGCACGGGGTTGGTCTGGTTGCGCTGCAGGTTCGTGCCGGCGAGGGAGTACTGGACCGTGACCGTCGCGCCCGTGTCGTCGATGTACTGGAAGGTCACGCTCGTCGCGCTACACGCCGTCACGACTGAGCCCGAGCGCAGGTCGTGCGCCATGCGGTCGACCGCCGTCCGAGCGTTTTGCTGCACCTCGACCCGTCCGGAGCCGTACTGGTAGGCGTTCTGGCCCCCCTGCAGCGCCACGAACGTGCCCGCCAAGACGACCCCGACCACCGCGCAGGCGATCAGAAGCTCGGCGAGGGTGAATCCGCTCTGATTCCTGAGGGTCGTCAGCCTGGTGGTCTTCATGGTGTTCACCGTTGGGCGAGGATCATGCTGACGGTCACGGTCTTGGCGGCTGCCGCCGTCGTCGTCGACGTCAACGGCTGGAAGGTCACGGCCACCGTGACCACGCGCATGCCGGAATCGGTGATGCCCGCGCACGCCGTGACCCCGCAGTCGGTGATGCGCGTGGTGCGCGAATAGCCGTTGAAGCCGGTGATGGCGGTCGAGCTCTGGTCCGCGAACCACGTCAGCGCACCGCCCGAAGCCACGTTCACCGCGCCGAGCGTGCACGACTTGCCGGCGGGGACGGTCGGTGCGGAGGTCTGGGGGTTGGCCGAGACGCCGAGGCAGTCGTTGTCGGGAGTCGAGGTCCACGGGATGTTCTTCGCCTCTTCCATCTTCTGGTTGGCGAGGAACGTCGCGGTGGACGTCTGGTTGCCGCCCTGGACCGCGGACGTCGAGTACGGGATCACCGAGAGCAGCGCGACGAAGGCGATCGTGATGATGACCGCGGCCAGCAGCACTTCGGCGAGCGTGAACCCTGCTTCGGACCGGCGGACCCTTCCCTTTGGAAACATGTGTGGAATCGTATGCAACGCCGGTGCCCTGCCGCAAGACGCTTTCAGATACGTGGAACTTCGGGTCGTTACGGCTGGTGGAGCGGACGGCGGTGGTCAATTCTAGACCAGTCCGAGTGACAAGAAACGCGCCGTGAGGCCGAGTTGTCCCGAAGGGTTGTCCAGACGTCAGGACGTCCCGGGCACGTCCTTGAACGTCCCCGGCTTCACGAACCAGCCCTGCGGGATCGTGCCGCCACCATCGCGCACGGCCGGGCAATTGTACGTGAGCGGCGCGTTGCCGATGTCGTCGGTGTCGACGTTCGTCGACGACGTGTCCAGCCGGTTCGTGGAGATGACGGCGCCGCTGATCCTGCCGCCGCCCGCGCCGTGCAGCGTCACGTCGTTCTGCGCATAGATGAGCCCGGTCAGGTTCATGTTGCCGCTGATCTGGATCGAGCCCGCCACCACGAGCCAACCGCTCCAACCCGAGCGCCAGTTGCCGTGGATGTCCACGCCGATGATGTCGCTGTCGGGCGAGTTGTTCGTGAACGGATTGCCGGACGGCGTATCGACGAAGATGACGCCGTTCGGCTGCGGCGAGGTCCAGTGCTGGTCCCCCTGGTAGTACGTCCCGTTCGCCTTCGCGAGCGACTTCAGGATGGCCATGTCGCTGTCGGTGAACAGGAACGGAGCGAAGCTCGACGCCGGCTGGTTGGCGGCGATGGCGACCCCACCCGGCGGCGCCGTCAGGTCCGGGTGGCCGTTCGTGCCGATGGAGCCTGATGCATAGGCGGCGGCCGTCGGCGTGACGCCGGCGCAGTACTGGGCGCCCGACGCCGAGGAGCCGTTGATCGAGGCCGAGCCGCCGATCTGGATCTGGCTCGCCGTTCCCGGCGGATTCTCGCCGCCCGCGCAGATCGCGCACGGCGGATCCAGGAACTTCACCTTGCTCACCACCGTCTGGATCTTCTTGATCGCGATCGGATTGGTGTTGTTGGGAACGTACCCGATCGAGGTGACGACCCGCTCGTTGGTCGCCGCGCCGTCGGCAACGGTCACGATGAAGCCGCCGGCGCCCATGGCGACGTACTGCGATCCGTCGTACGGCGCGGGCACCGGCGACGGCAGCGGATCGGCCAGCGCGCCCGTCGTGGCCGGGGCGGTCTCACCCTTCGACAGCGCCCAGATCGCGCGCTCGAGCCCCGACTCGGCGATGGCGCGGGCCTGGGCGTTCATCATCTGATTCATCGCGATGGATGGCTCGCTCACGGTGATGGCCAGGAAGGCGAGCGTGAGGGTCGTGAGCAGGCCGAGCACGATGAGCGCCATGGGCAGCGCGATACCGCTCTCGGACGATCGGCGCCGCGACCCCAGTGAGCCTTTCATGGGTTCCTCGGGCGATTTGGTGATCCATCCCTACTCACGACCCGGTCTTCGGGCCGGTCAGCGGACACTAGCCGACCGACAGCGGATGGTCAAGCGGGCAAGTCGAAGAGCGTTCACGCGCGCCGGCGCGCGGTTGGCTGGCCTGCGCCACGCCTTGGCGGGAAGGCCGCCGGCTCCGCCGTCGACACGACGGCGGAGCTGGGCGCGGTGCGCTCCTGACGCCACAGCAGCGGCAGCGCGAGCAGCGGCACGAGGCCGATCGCGCCGACGCTGACCATCAGGCGGCCGAGATTCGAGTAATCGTGCTGGGTCACGGCGAAGGCCTCGTTCAGGTACTGCGTGAACAGCTGGCTGGCCGAGAGCGCCAGGTTCATGAGCGAGGCCATGATCGCGAACATCGTGGCCTCGCCGCCCGGCGGCGCGGTCTTGGCGATCAGCACGAGCATCGGCACCATCGCGAGCTGGTTGAGCGGCGCCGAGATCGTCGTGTCGATCAGCGCGAGGCTCCGCGCCGAGATCCCGAGCCACTCGTGCAGCCCGTAGAAGAGGCCGATGTTCGGGAGATAGAGGATGGTGCCGGCCACGATGACCCAGAACAGCGTGAAGCTCACCGGACGGCGCACGATCGTCTGCCTGAAGACGAGCAGTCCCACGAGGCCCAGCACCGACGACACCTGGGCCAGCAGACCCAGGAACCGCTCGTCGAAGCCGAGGCGGTCGATGGCCCAGTAGCTGTAGCCCTGGCCCACGTCGGGCGTCGCGCGGAAGATGAAGATCACGAGCGCGGCCACCATCACCGCGCGCGTGACGCCCATGCGTGTCAGCAGAAACGACAGGAGCGCCGCCGAGACGACGAGCACGATTTCCTG
>WNGH01002371.1_pt1 | contig 21623 bp, 24 predicted proteins | sample 5400631 | NCBI WGS metagenome assembly WNGH01 (sample SAMN13153373, study PRJNA577476) | soil metagenome | isolation source: 115 cm soil or saprolite under Garry oak tree replicate 1 | place: USA:California | collected 2016-06-15
GCGGCTCGGCGGGCATGATGGAATGGGAGGGTGCGATGACACATGGACTCAACAATGCGGCCATGATGCATGTCTCGACCTACCTGGCTCATGACCTGGCTCGTAACCAGATCACCGTCAATACCATCAACCCAGGTTTAGTCGCCACTGAGTGGCGTCAGACCTGGGCTGATACGAAAGCAGAGCAACAGGGAAAGAGTCGCGAAGCATTTCTGGCCGACTATTGCCAGCAAAAAGGGATCCTTGCCGGACGGTGGGCCGAGATGGACGAGATTGCCGACGCAGTGGTCTTTCTGGCTTCCGACCGGGCCAGGTACATTACCGGCACTCGCCTGGTCGTTGATGGCGGCATAAGCGTCAATGCTCGCTAGCACAGGAGAAGGAGACAGCTATGCCTGTTGTGAACGTCAAACACGTTTCGCATGTCGCATTGAAAACGCCGAATGTGGAGCGTCAGACAACTTTCTACACCGACATGGTGGGGCTTGGCGAGACGCAACGAGACGCCGCGGGGCGGGTCTATCTGCGTTGTAATGCGAATCACCATGCGGTCGTACTTATCCCCTCCACCGAGTCTGGAATTGACCACTATGCGCTGGATGTCGGTAGTGCGGCAGAACTGGAGAGCGCGGCGACAGCGCTGGCTCGCGCCGGTATTCCCCACGAGACAGATGGAATGGGCGAGATAGGCCAGGGGCCTTCCTTGCGCTTGCGTGACCCTGATGGCTTTGTCGTCGAGTTAATCGGCGGCATGGCACAGGTCGCTCCTACTTATGGTCCGCGCGCGGTCCAACCACGTAAGCTCGGCCACGTCACCTTACTCGTGGATAGCTGCAAGCGGAGCGCCGAGTTCTATAGTGAAGTGTTGGGGTTCCGTATTTCTGACTGGCTGGATGATGCTTTCCTCTGGATGCGCTGCAATCCAGACCATCACGGCATAGCTTTCGCCAATGCAGATCGGAAAGTGATGCACCACTTCGCATTCGAAGTGCTGGACTTCTCGTACCTGGCACGCCAGGCCGATCATCTTATGCGCAACGGCTATATGCTGCTCTATGGCCCTGGTCGGCATGGACCTGGGCAAAATCAGTTTGAATACTTCAGAGATCCTGAGCGCAACCTGGTTGAATTCACCTGCGATGTACAGCAAATCTGGGACGATGCAACCTACGAACCCAAAGTCTGGAGTTCGAAAGAGCCGTGGGTAAATCTCTGGGGGCCTGATCCACCGGCTGATTTTGTGTAGGAATCGTTCACCGGCTGCTGGTTGTACAGTGGTGGAGCAAGAACAGGGCATGATTTATTGAACGATGAGAAAGCGAAGGGCTTATGCGACTGGTCACCTATCAACACGAGGGTCAGTCACGAACTGGCGCTCAACTGGATGAGCAGGTTGTCGATCTGAACCGGGCCTATCATGCTGCGTTGCGGCATATGGGAAATGAAGATGAACTGGCAGTAGCTGATGTGCGCGTTCCCACCGACATGATCGGCTTACTGAGAGGCGGCGATGCAGCGCTCAGGGCTGCCCAACAGGCGGTAGCTTTCGTGCGCAGCCAGCTTGAAGGAAATGACAAAACACTCAGTCTGCAAGGAATCACTTATGCCATTGATCGTGTCTCGCTCCTTCCACCTGTGATGCGCCCTGGCAAAGTCGTATGCCTGGGATTGAATTATCGCGAACATGCCGCTGAAGCGGGCATGGCCGTACCTGAGTATCCAGTGCTATTTCACAAAGTGGCCGGTTCGCTCATCGGCCACAGCCAGCCAATAGTTATCCCACGGATCAGCAGCAAGATAGACTACGAGGGAGAGTTAGCCATTATCATAGGCAGGCGGGGGAAATATATTGCCGAGGAGGATGCACTTTCCTACGTCGCAGGATACACTGTTGGCAACGACGTCAGCGCGCGGGACCTCCAGTTCCGCACCTCGCAATGGACCACAGGCAAGATGCTTGACACCTTCGGCCCCTTAGGGCCAGCCCTGGTCACACGCGACGAAGTGGCTGATCCCAATCAACTGGCGATCAAGACGACCTTAAATGGGCAGGTGATGCAGGATGGGAATACGGCAGATATGATCTTTCGTGTCCCTTTTATCGTCAGCTACATTTCTGAGATCGCCACGCTTGAACCGGGGGACGTCATTCTGACCGGCACTCCCCCGGGCATTGGCAACACCCGTACGCCGCAGGTGTTTATGAAGCCGGGGGACACGATTACGGTCGAAATAGAGCGCGTGGGAAAACTGACCAACCCTGTGGTAGCAGAGGTAGAGCTAGGTAAGCTGTCACTAGCCGCAAAGTAGGGGGCAGAATAAACGAAACAAGGAAGAGAGAACAGAGAAGCTGGAACTGCATTACATATCTGTGGGTGTGCGCTCTCCATCCCCCTGGTCCAATCCCGCCGTCCACGCAGCACGCATCGCCTCTGTCCGGTCAGCCACCTGGAGCTTCGAGAGGATGTTGGAGACGTGGTTGCGCACCGTCTTGGGGCTCAAGACGAGGCGGGCGGCGATGTCGGCATTGGACTTGCGCTGGGCAATCAGGGTAAGAATTTCGTATTCGCGGTCCGTCAGCTCCGGGAAGAACTGCGCGGGGCCACTCTTCGCGGTTGGTCGAGTGCTGCCGAAGTAGCGCATCAGGTGCTCGGCGATGGCCGGACCAAAGATGGCCTCGCCGTTCGCCACGGCACGGATGGCGCGCAGGGTCTCTTCCTGCACGGCACCCTTGAGGAGATAGCCGCGCGCTCCAGCGCGAATGGCGGCGAAGACGGACTCGTCATCCTCAAACATCGTGAGGATCAGAATGCGGATGTGCGGACTCGCTTGCAGGATGCGGCGCGTGGCCTCAATGCCATTGATACCTGGCATCTTAATATCCATCAGAATGATATCCGGCTGCAGTGATGTCGCCTGGGCCGTGACCTCGTTGCCTGTCGTTGCCTCGCCAATCACCTGCATGTCTGGGACGGACTCCAGCAAGACGCGCAAGCCATCGCGGAAGAGCGGGTGATCATCGGCAATCAGAATGCGAATCGGCTCCATAGCTCCTCCTGTTCATGTCTCGAACTTCGCCACGCTCGTATCATCCGCATGAGCGCTTGCATGATCCTGCTGTGCTGCGTCTTGAGCGGAAGCAATGACCGCATCCCTGGTTGTTCCAAGTGGTAACGTGAGCCGGACCGCGGTGCCGCCAGAAGAGCCTCGTGTGATAGTGCAGCTTCCCCCTAGCTCGCTCGCACGCTCGTACATGGCTTGCAGCCCGACTCCGATGTGGTGCCGGGCGGGAATGCCTTTTCCATCGTCAGTAATAGCGAGATGCAACCTCTCAGCGTCAATGGAAAGCTGGAGCAGGCCGTGCCGTGCCTCGGCGTGGCGCGCGACATTGGTCAAGGCTTCCTGCGCAATACGATAGGCGGCCACCTCCACGGCGGCAGGCAAGGGCGGCAGGGATGGCGGTGCGTCGAAGGCCACCTCGAGTCCCTGGTGTTAGTAGAGCGCCACATACTCGTGCAAGGCGGAGAGCAAGCCCAGTTCGTCCAGGGCTGGGGGACGCAGGTTGTACACTAGACGAGCGCACCACATCGCCATAACGGCGCCAAATGTCAAGAGCAAAGCGGATAGGGTCACGTTGGAGCGCAGAAGCGTTGCTCAGTGGCGAGAGGCTGCGTGGACCTGGAGGTCTCTTCGCACCAGTGCCTGGTGTGAATCCGGGTGGGGTTGTGATTGGTTCAGACATGTTTATACTCCTTCCTTGTTCGTCGTTCGGCCTGACAGCTCTGCTGAAGCAGCCTCACATCAGGCCTGGATGCTGCAGTAACCTGTCAGCTGCTCTGATTCCACTCGTAATGGCTCCTTCGATGAAAGGCCCACCCAGGTAGTCTCCGGCAAAGGCCACGCGGCTCGGCTCGATCTTACCATCAGCGAACATTTTTAAACGTTGATAGTGACCAACATCGCATTCTGGGAGGGCGAGAGGCACGCGATGTATTCGTGAGAAGAGCATATGCCCGTCCAAATCAAAATTTTAACCTAGCAAACCTGTCATTTTAAGACTATTCATTTTGTCCAATTTGTTCATAGATAACCTCCCTTTCTGGATGCTAATATCAAAGCATCAACCAAACCTGCACTGTAGTATCTAAACCCGCCGAGGCTATGTGATATTCATCCGGCGACCACGCCACACTTATCACTCCATCATTGTGGCCTTTGTAGGTGAGCAGGAGGGTCCCACCGCTGGCTTCCCACACCTGCACCGTCTGATCAGCGCTTGCTGAGGCCAGTCGCTGCCCATCAGGGGACCACGCCACACTTATCACTCCATAATTGTGGCCTTTATAAGTAAGCAGGAGGGTCCCACTGCTGGCTTCCCACACCTGCACTGTCCGATCCAGGCTCGCTGAGGCCAGGCGTTTCCCATCAGGGGACCACGCCACACTCACCACTGCACCATTGTGACCTTTGTAGGTGAGCAGAAGGGTCCCACTGCTGGCATCCCACACCTGCACCGTCCCATCCTGGCTCGCTGAGGCCAGTCGCTTCCCATCAGGGGACCACGCCACACTGTTCACTGCATCACTGTGACCTTTGTAGATGAGCAGGAGGGTCCCATTGCTGGCTTCCCACACCTGCACTGTCTGATCAACACTCGCTGAGGCCAGTCGCTTCCCATCAGGGGACCACGCCACACTGTTCACTTCAGCCCTGTGGCCTTTGTAGGTGAGCAGAAGGGTCCCGCTGCTGGCTTCCCACATCTGCACCGTCTTATCCTGGCTCGCTGAGGCCAGTCGTTTCCCATCGGGCGACCACGCCACACTGTTCACTACACCACTGTGACCTTTGTAGATGAGCAGGAGGGTCCCATTGCTGGCTTCCCACACCTGCACCGTCTGATCATAACTCGCTGAGGCCAGTCGTTTCCCATCGGGCGACCACGCCACACTCCACACTGCATCACTGTGGCCTGTGTAGGTGAGCAGGAGGGTCCCATTGCTGGCTTCCCACACCTGCACTGTCTGATCAACACTCGCTGAGGCCAGTCGTTTCCCATCAGGAGACCACGCCACACTCCACACTGCATCACTGTGACCTTTGTAGGTGAGCAGAAGGGTCCCCCTGCTGGCATCCCACACCTGCACCGTCTTATCCCAGCTTGCTGAGGCCAGTCGTTTCCCATCAGGAGACCACGCCACACTCTTCACTGCATCACTATGGCCTTTGTAGATGAGCAGGTGGGTCCCCCTGCTGGCTTCCCACACCTGCACCGTCCCATCCTGGCTCGCTGAGGCCAGTCGCTTCCCATCAGGGGACCACGCCACACTGTTCACTACATCACTATGGCCTTTGTAGGTGAGCAGAGGGGTCCCACTGCTGGCTTCCCACACCTGCACCGTCTGATCATTACTCGCTGAGGCCAGTCGCTTCCCATCAGGGGACCACGCCACACTGTTCACTGCATCACTATGGCCTTTGTAGGTGAGCAGAAGGGTCCCGCTGCTGGCTTCCCACACCTGCACCGTCTTATCATCACTCGCTGAGGCCAGTCGTTGCCCATCGGGGGACCACGCCACACTCTTCACTGCATTACTATGGCCTTTGTAGGTGAGCAGGAGGGTCCCGCTGCTGGCTTCCCACACCTGCACTGTCTTATCATAACTCGCTGAGGCCAGTCGCTTCCCATCGGGGGACCACGCCACACTCTTCACTGCATCACTGTGGCCTTGATAACTATAGAGAAGACCTTTGGGCGGAATGATCACCACTGGCACTTCTTGTGGTTTTCGTGATAGAAAATAGCCGCTTACCGCAACAGTTGCCACTGTCAGTCCTACTCCCGCCAGGCCAATCAGCATTATCCGCCGTGTATATTTCTTCTGTTGCTGTTCTTCCTGGGTTTGACGTTCCTGCTCTGCTGTTTTTTGTCGCTCACGCTCGGCAATACTGGCCGACAAAAAGGCGTCCTCGTCGATACTCGGACTGTTACGCTCTCGCCAGGCTAATGCCTCGTCGAGCTGTGAACCCCGGTAGAGCCGGTCAAGAGGGTGCCCTCGTCGTTTCCACTCCATTGCATCTTCGGTGATCACCTTTCGCAGTTGGATGTCCTCGCGAGCCTCATGTATCCAATCAGCAAGTAGCTTCCATTCCCGGATGAGCGCCTCGTGGCTCACTTCCACTGTTGAGACCCCAGCAACCGTATTCGTGACCAGCAAACGTGCCGTGGTAAATATCTTCACGACTTCTCTCAACGTGGCTGTCTCCTGGGGATCGGGCATTTCCAGTTCGGAGGAAGCCGCCCGGCGGCGGGTCATATCCTGTTCCGTTGTTCCTGGATCAACCAGCCGTAAGAAGAGGGCACGCGCCAGTCTTCGATGTTCTTCGGAAGGCAAAGCAGCATAGATCGCCTCGGCATGATTGGCCAAGGCCCCTTTGACGCCCCCAATCTTTCGATAGGCCTGGGCGGTCAATTGCCGGCCTTGGCGTCGTTGAAACAGTTGATCAAGGGTAAATTGCAGTAAAGGCAATGCGCCAGCCTGCCTTTGCACTTCAAACAGCAGATCACCGACCAGGTCCCCTTCAAAGGTCAGCCTCACATCGGGCAATTGAGCCGGTTTCTCAATCACCTCGCGCAGGTCGCTCATCTCCATCGGAAAGACTGCCATGTGGTGAGACTCGATCAGTTGGCCCAATTCCGGGTAGGAGAGTGGTCGGTCATAAAAGTCCGCTCGAAACGTGAGGATGGCAATTGCTGGACCTTGCGGCTCAGTGATGGCGGTGATCAGCAGGTCGATAAACCGTTTTCGTTCGTTCTCATCCACCGTCTGCGTGAATAACTCTTCAAACTGATCAATCAGGAGGAGGACCTTGTCCTCTGGCTTTGCTCTGAGAGTGGTCATGAGACGATGCAACCCGCGACCAGTATCGTCTTCTACATCTTCACGAAGAGCTTTGAGGCTGCGCGCTGGGAAACTGGGAGAGAGTGCCAGGGTCAGGGCCTCGATGGGATGTTGCCCTGGCACCATCGGTTCAAGGTAGACCCACCCCTGGCTTCCAGCAAGAACGCCTCGCTGTAACTGGGGCAGCAGTCCTGCCATCACAACACTGGATTTGCCCGAGCCACTCGATCCAATAACAGCCAGGAGTCGAGCCCTGGAAGCTCCTTGCTCTTCTGTCGCCAATTGTTTCTGTAAAGCTTCTACAAGAGCGTTGATAAAGCGATTGCGCCCAAAGAAATCACCGGCATCCTCACGGCGAAACGCATGGAGGCCTTTGTATGGGTTACGGGGCGGTTCACTTTGCAGAGAGCCTAGCTCTGGTCCGGCAACCGCTGCATCCACGGGGGAATTGAGTTTCTCAAGGATCATCACCATTTCATGTAGGGCTTCCTGGTACCGTTCTTCGCGAGCATCTATATACTGCGTTCCCCCCCAGCCAATCGGCACAGCATCCATCCACGCATTTCCCATAGCCCAGAGCGGATACACAGGACGTCGGTACATCTCAGCAATCCGCAATTCATCCTTGACATAGCGGGAACCCCGCGCACTTGGAGAAGCCACCAGCACCACCGCGGAGGCCTGACGGATCGCCTTGCGCAGCGAATCTTCCCAATCGGGTGTCCCGGGCTGATTATCTTCATGATCGATCCAGACAGGTATACCTCGTGCCTGCAGATCGGATTGTAGTTGTGAGACGAATGAGCCATCAGTACGCGCGTAAGACAGGAAAACATGCGATAAGTGCGATACAGTCATGGACTGCCTCCATCAAAATACAAATCAGGCGTAGGACACCCATTTATGAGAGATAGAAGTATAAATATCAATGTTCAGCTACCCATATTAACACATGTAATGTCAAGCAAGCCTTACAAATCCAAATAGGCTAGCAATAAAAGAATACAAGTCGAACTGAGGCAGGTCAAATACTTGAATAACCTGATCGAGCAAGACCACCGCTTCATCAAGCGGCTGGTCAAGCCAGGGATGGGCTTCTTTTCCATGGAACCGGCAGGGCGAACAGCCCCCTTGTACGGAAACCTGGCCGTTGCTGACTCGCTAGTGGCCGATCCGCACAAGTGGCTGGCGGCTCCCATCGGATGTGGAGCGGTCTTTGTTCGTGATGGGAAGCTGATGGAGCGTGCCTAGCTGCAGCGCCTCGTTCGCGAATGCGGCATGACCCTGCATCAGCGCGGCGCGCTCCTCCTGGGCCATCCTGGCAGAGGCCACTTCACTGCCATAGATTAACAACACGTAGCGCATTGGTGTGCCTATCCTTTCGCAGGGAGTCTATTCGCGCGATTCATTTTGCCACTCTATTATAACGACAAACGACAACTCGCCAAATCGACAGACAACATGATGAAATTACTAACGTGGCTGTCGAGTCCTAAGTCCATATCCTGTCCACTCCCGTGTTTCACCACCTTCTCATTTGTAGCTTACACCATTGGGGTTCCAACCGGCGCAATCCTAGAAGATAAAGAGTAACCGACTAAGTACAATCAGATAACTTCTTGGGCATGGGAGCCGATCACCGAGAGGATTGGTATGACTTCCCAACCTTCATTCTTTACCTGTTTGTACTTAGCTTCCTCAAAGGCTTCTTGCGCTTGACGAGAGGCGAACAACACGGTCTTCCCGTGTGGTTCATTCGCCCGCGTGTCGGTGATAGTAGTGGTTGGGCTGCCTCAACTCATCAGCTTGGAAACGAAACCAGAAAAGACATGCGCTCTGAGAAATTCCCGCACCAGAGTCATGTATTGTTCGAAGGCCACGCGGCGAATCAAGTGGCCGGTATTCTCAAAGTACACCATCCTGATATTTGGCTGCGGAGATGCTACTTCGCGAACCACTGGCTTTGTACCCGGTGCAGGAAAGGACCAGGCATGTTTCATGATCAGAGCAGGACAGGTCACCTGCTGCAAAAGTTCAGCCGGGTTGTCCTTGTCCGCGCTGTTCCAGAGCTTTATGCTGTACCTTGCCAGATCGAGATCGAACAGTGCGTAGGCCTCGACCACCGGCACGTACTCGTCCTCGGGCCAGAGTGACCCTCCCATTGTCTGTACGAGTTGTGGCAACGCAAAGGTCATGCGCTCCTCGTGGCTCATCGTCCTCAGTTGTTCAAGCCAGGCAAGCCAGGTGTTGAACCAGGCAATGTAGCCCTCCGAGTTCGCGAAATCTCCGGATTGAGATTCTTCGCCCCAACCCTCGAAGATGAAGGAGTGCACAAGCTCCGGGTACGTTGCTGCGAGGCGCAGGACCGTTGAGCCACCCTGCGATAGGCCGATGATGCGAGGACGATCCAGTTTGAGGGATCGGATAATACCTACGGCGTCTTCTACGAGAAGTGTACTTGAAAATCCGCTGGCGATGCCGTCTGAGCGACCATGTCCTCGAGCATCAACCATGATGACGTCGTAGTCCCGTTCGAGTTCACGGGCTGTGCGCAGCCAGGTCGGCCCGTACTCATTGAAGCCATGCAGGAGAAGCAATGCGGGCTTCTCGCCTCCGGTGCGATAGTAGTGGTGGCGTATGCCGTTGGCGAAGACGTCAACCTCGCTCCAATATGCCGGGATAAGTTCCTCAATGGGACGATAATTTTTCACAATAGCCAGCAGGCGTTCTTGCTGTTCACTCGTCATAGACAATGTCCTTTCTATAGTTGCCGGATGTTTCGTCCTGGTGTGCTTTTTTCGCCTTCAGTATAAAGCATGACGTTACGTCATACGCAAGTCCTTTTGCTACGAATTTGCCAGTAACAATTCTCAAGCCCTAAAGACGAAGCTATATTCAAAGAACAATTCAACAGCCTTTTAGCCACCATCTCAACAACCTTCTTTCATCCACTTGCACAATTACAAGCGGAGAAGAAAGAGTTTGCCTCTAGCCTGGAGAGCAAGGCGCAAGCAAAGGAGAACGCTCTCAGCGATTTTCATGATGAACTCAACAAAAGTGTCGTCAAGCATCTCAATCTGATTTTTTCTCAAACAACCGGCGGTTTTCAGAAATTGACAGTGTTTGTGACACATCATTTTACTGCGATTTCAGAGGGAACGCTGCATAGTCTCCTGAAAGGGCGCAGCTATAATCAACTGATGGAACTATGGGACCTTGTGATTGGGAGAAAGCGAGAACCATTAGCAAAGCAGGTGATGAGTCAGATTATACAGCAGAAGATTGTTTTCTCCACCTCAGAACTAGGGGCGAATAAGGTACTCAACTGGCTCAACGGTACGACCTGGGATAAAATCGACCAGAACATTGTTGATGATGCCATCGAGGGAAGTCCCGATATGCTCTATTTGCTAGAGCGAGCGGTCCCCAAAGACAAGCTAATCAGGATTACTGCTCCCGCTGTTCATGCTGCTCAAGCGAAATCATCAATGTAGCCATTGACGAGGCATTTGTCTACTGCATCTCCACTTGTTCCTGACTTTCTGCCATCATATCTTGTTGAAGGATGAGCAGATCCACATTTTTGCGAAGCGTTTTCACCTTTTGATAGTTGATTTCTGCTCAACCCTCATGGGAGAGTGTCTACCTGGCGAGAACTGCGGGATATTCTCACTCAAAGGGCGTCGGATTAGGGCAGTGTTAGTGGCAGGTCTTGTGCTTCGTTCCTGCTTGACATATACTAGAAGTAGAGAAATCAGTGGACAGAATGTCCCTTTTGTCCACTTATTAGACAATGTGTAGACAATGTGCAGACAATGTATTGAGGAAGTGTCTAACACCAAACGTTTCCATGCCAGTCCAGGCTCTCTGCCGACTACTGAGTTTGCGGAGGTCTGTAGCTCAGCCAATCCCTCCTCTGACATTGGTCTGGTCGGAGGAGTTCACTCCAGGTCTTCCTGATCCTGGGGAGCACTCGGGAGCACCCCTACAACGAGTGACCGGGTGAACCACAAAGGAGGCACGCTATGTCAACACCAAGAGACACTGGTAAAGCGCTCCACTTTCTTCTTTCTGGAGTCCTCGTCGGCATGCTCGGTGGGATCGTGATGGCGTTGTTTACTATGCTCGCCACCGCCACCTACCTGAATATGGACTTCTTCACGCCGCTGTACGCCATCGCGGCCCCGCTCGTCGGACAGGAACCGTTGATGACCTCCCTGCGGCAAGGCAACTTCTACCTGGCCATCGGCCCGGCGCTCTTAGGGCTGGTGGTCCACCTGCTGTGGGCGGGGCTGTGGGGCTTGATCTTTGGCCTGCTTGCACGTCGACTGCATCTGACTGGCGGTGTGGCCATTATCAGCGGGCTGGTCTACGGCGTGCTGGTCATGCTGGTTATGATCTTCATCGTGGTGCCCATCGCGGGGGCTCCTAATCTCTTGCAACTGCTAGGCTCGTTCTCGTTTATCTTCGCCAATGCGCTGTTCTATGGCCTGCCCCTGGGGCTGTGGCCGGTGGTGCAGCCACAGCTCTTCGCTGCCCAGCCCGCCCGGCAAGCGGTCTAGGAATTGCAGCCACTGTTTCGACGGGCTAAACGATTGGGGATGAGGGTCACAGGTCGACCGCACGTTACATAGGTTGACCGCTAGGGTCAACCCTACTATACACGTTGCGATGCTGCGCAACTCTATGTCATGCCGTATCTCGCGGAGGGCATTTACATCTCTGCGGAGATCGTTATGCAATCGCTTGAGATCGTATAGCTCAGCGTTAAGGGTTGGCAATGTCTCAATGAATTGGCGAGCCTCCGTATGAGCATCCAATTGTTCTGAAAGAGAATTGGGCGTGGCGTCATCTTCTTCATCCTCGCGCGCAAGAAAACGCATGGCTTTCTGTAAGCTCGCGCTGTTAAGCACCTTGCCTTCGAGGACATAACTCTCAAACGTTTCTAGAAACTCCAATGCCCTGCGCACGCTGATGCGGAAGGCATCTATACTGCTTTCAAAGCGTTTAATGAAACGCACCTGGGCACTCACCGTTTCCTTGACATCATATACTATTGATACTATACTTTCGCTATAGCAATGGTTCCGCTTTAGAGCTTATACCTAAATAGAGATAATCCTGGCAAATCCGCAAACGTGAGGTTTTGATGCAGATACCAAGGCATTACTCAAAGGCACCTATTACTGAAGCCATTATTGATCTCAAGGTTACTTTACCTGAGGATTTCTCTGTTGATAAGCTTACAGAGATTCATACTCGCATCAGCGATCGTTTCCCCACCCAAGAACCGATACATACAGGCTCTCTTCTGTTCCAGGCGGGACCAACTATCAAGATAGATGCAAGTCATCAACAGTATGGTTTTCTCTTCAGGAGTGAAGACGGCCTGAGGATCTTTCAAGCAACTTTGAGCGGTTTTACTTTCAATCGTCTTGCTCCATACGAGACCTGGAAGAACTTCCGTGATGAAGCAAGGTACCTATGGGATATTTATAAGGACACTTGCAAACCATCAAGTGTTACGCGAACAGCAGTAAGGTACATCAATCGTATTGACTTACCTGGTCCTGTATTGGATTTCAAGGATTATTTGCGTACAGTGCCCGAAGTATCACCTGATTTACCTCAGGGCTTGAGTAGTTTCTTTATGCAGTTACAGATTCCCCAGGAAGATTTGAACTGCATGCTCATTATCAATGAAGCGTTTACTCAACCAACGAGTCCTGAAGTTGTCTCTGTTATTCTCGACTTTGATTTGTTTCGCGAGCAGATTTGGCAAAGTAACGATGAAGATATTTGGCATTTCCTAGGGGAACTTCGTCACCGAAAGAACCAGGCGTTTGAAGCAAGCATAACCGACAAAACCAGGAGGTTAATTGACTAATGCCACAGACTGCTGGCCTTACACGGAATAGAAATAGGTTAGCCGCTCGTACTAGTATGCCTAGAGGCTACAGTATGGCCAACGGAGAATTATCGGACCACATTATGGCCTCTATTGTGAGCTTTTATGGTTCATCGGAGGTTCTTTCATACTCCTCCCCTCAATTTCCTGTGGATGATGCGAGTATTGTGGAGAGAATTGTTAAAGAAGCTCTGAAGGAGACTCGTACTAAACTACGCAATCTCTTGACCTGGAGTGCTGGTTGGAATGGCTTTGACTCACTGGCTCCCAATCCAGACGCCGTTTTACATGCCGAGAACTGGATTGTGCGGCTTTTTCTAGAGGTAGCAGATGTAGGCCTCACCTGGATACAACCAAATGTGATCGCGGATGCAAATGGCGATGTAGTCTTCGAGTGGTGGTATGGTAAAAAGAAGCTAACGGTTTATATCGAAGATGAGAGCGCAGAGTATGTTCAGGTCTGGGGGACCAATATACATTCTGAGATGTCGAATGGCGACGCGGAACCTATCAGTACGTGTCGCTCGCTCTGGTTGTGGCTGGTCAGCTGAAAAGTGATGTATATAATTCCTGTAGATGATGTCGAAACCTTATATCGCCGTATTCGGCATGTTGAGGGCCTTTATGTAGTTCAAGCAGACGGAACAGTGAGAGTAAGCTCTGCTGCTTTTTCTGATCCTCTCTTCAGACCATCCGTAGATCGTGCAGAACTCTTCCATAATGACCCTAAAAAAGCACAACGTGATCCATCAGATGGTGTTGTAAGTATAGTAGCTCGTGATGTACGTTCCATAGATACAGTTATGCAAAATGATAAGGCTGGAAAAATTATTCAGACGTTTGATGTAGATATAGAGCATGTGCCTATCCTGAATGATCCTACGTTGCCAGACAATCCTGCACATGCTGAGATATATACGAACCCTTACTGTCCGAACAAATCTGTCTTCCGCAAACTTGCTGAGAGATTAGCACAACTTGCTAATGAGAGACCCTGGGAAATAGAGCTGATTAGTCTATCCATGTAAATATTGCCCACCCGTCCCTTCCATTGCAAATACCTTGCTCACAATCTATGCACCTCAATATGCTCACGGGTAGCAATTGTCAACTCTTGTTCATAATACGGGTGTATGAATTGTTTGTTGGCAATCAATCAACCAGGAGTGGATGGCGAAAGCGGAACAGCAGGGGCCGATAATGATTTTTAACAAAATAATCCGGACATCCGTATAGGTGACAGCACGGTCATGCTGAGCACATGCGCTACGCTCAGTGTAAACTCCGCGAAGCATCTCTCTGCCCAGCGCGACAGACCCTTCGCTGCGCTCAGGGTGACAGTGGAGGGGCCGATTTCATCATCCGGATTATTTTGTTAATCTACATAATCGGCCCCTCCACTATCCTTATGCTCGTTTACCACAAAGAGGTGTCAAATTATTGTTGCTGCGGCGGCATCTCCTGCTCCTGTGGATGTTGTGTTTGGGGCTGGTCGTGTTCTTGTTTGGTCTGAGGCGGGTATTGGTACTGCTGCCCACCTTCTTGATACGTGCCAGGCGCCTGCGGAGGCGGGGGTGGTTGATACCCCTGCTGGTAGGGCTGGGGCGGCGGCTGATATCCTGGCTGGTACTGCGGTGGTGGTTGATTTGCCTGCGGCACAGCCAGGAAGCCGGTATTGTTAATACCTGTCGTGATAGGTCTATATAGTGCTCCCAGGATTATGGAAACGCCTACCGGAAGAAGTATCCAGGGCCAGAAACCGATGAGAAAACAGAGAGCAAGCCCCATTAACCAGGTAAAGCCCTGTAAGCCACCATAGATGCCTTGCGGATGACCTGAACTGGCAGAACCGAATAACGAAACGAATGCCAGCCCGGCAAATAAAATGGGCAAGAACAAGTTCCCACTCAAGATACTTGAGAAGTAAAAAGCAAAAGCCAGGCCAATGATAAAAATGCCAACAGCCAGTCCTCCCATAGGGTTGCGGTAACGGCGGCGCATCTGGCGCCTGTTGTACCTATCGTCGTACATGATGTCTTTCTCCTTTTGGAAGTGTGTAAGTGCCTGTCATGTTCATAGTATAAGCTATAACTATGGTTTATGCATTTACTACAAGGCATATTTTTCGCACTATGACTTCAGTTGTAGGAAACTCATGGGCATATGTGTAAGGTTTAAGTAAACCCCACGGGTTGCGCAATGCTTTCTCCCATTATTCATCCACGAAATCATTCACCCTGCGCATCCGGCTGCGGATCCTTCCAGTCTTCCGGCATCACGATTCTCGCTTCAACGCCGGCATACTCTTTCAGCAGATACAAGAGATTGCTCCCACCAATCAGCTCAAGAGGCTTCCCATCAGCAAATTTAAAGGATGCCTTGCCGTACCCACTGGTTGTCACCAGTATCCCTTTCGATGCACCTTCGTTTTGTACCATGCCAAAGAGGTCACGAACGGCACTTACACCAACAGTATGCTTGTACCGTTTGGCCTGAATGACCACTTTCTCACCGAAAATAGAACGGGGATCGAAGGCAACACAGTCCACCCCACCATCACACGATGCTTGAGTGAGTCGCGTTTCCAAGCCCATCTTCTGGAACAGATTTGTAATCAAAGACTCGAACTCAGAGGGAGTAAGATCCATGAGATTGGGACGCTGATCTAGCCCTGAAAGCACATCTGTTTCTTCTATGAAACGAGAATCTACCATGTTGAACTCGAGCACGGGTGGCACTGGAGCGAGTTCGGCTGGACTTTTTGAAACGGATGCATTCAGCACCTCGAGACAAGCTAAGGGGTCAACTCTGCTCAACTCGAGCTGGGTAAAGATGTCTCGATTTGTCCTCAGTGTGACAAGGCACGTTCGTAGAGGTCGACCTGTGCACGTTTTTAGAACGCATAAGCCCTGCCCATTCGCCAACCCTTCCTTGACAGGATCATCTCTCCACCTGTATATTAGTGAAGTATTCACTTGGTTTTTTGGGAGGTTTTGACATCTATGCCAGTGATGAACCGCTAACTCCATCCTGTTTCCTGTTCAAACAGTGAAACAGACACCATCATTCTTGCTTCCATCGCTCGCGTGTCTCTCCATCGGGGATGAGCGCTCAGCCGTTTTGCGCCTGGAATGCCGCGTGGCGTGAGAATTGCGCGACGATTTTTCTGGTTTTGCCAGAGAGAGACGGCGGATGGGAAAGCAAGCATGCGATGGTGCGCGAGAGGTATGGAGAAGCGCGCGGCAAACAGGTGTCAGGCATGGATCTCCGACGAGTGCATCGCTGGTTTCCCCCATCCACCGTACCCTGGTTGATAGATGCCGTCTTTTATCCTGTCGAAAAAGCAGGTTCGCGTCCCTCTGTGCAGACGATGACCTGCTCTCTCTCCATACCTCTTTCGGCTCCATCGTTTCCTCACGCGTGTTCTTACGATCGTGCTGTTTTTTTAAGGAGATAATAGCAATGACTACAGGACTTTCCGACTTTTTTACGTATAATCTCTGGGCGAACCTGCGTTTGCTCGACGCGTGTACACACCTGTCCGACGCACAACTGGACGCTACCACAAAAGGGACGTTTGGCAGTGTGCGAGAAACCCTCATGCACCTGTTCGATGCCGAAGAAGGCTATGTGTGGGATATTACTGGAACATCCCCTACCCCTCGACTGAAGGAATTCACCACTTTTGCAGGCTTCGACGAACTGCGACGACGAGCAGAGAGGTCGGGAAAAGAGCTGATCACCATCGCGGAGCAGAGGGACCTGAGCCAGATCCTCCATCTTCCCGGGAGCTATGACGCTCGGGGCATCATCGTGGTTCTGTTTGAGGCACACGTGTTTTTCGTTTGTCGTGGGTAGGATAGCGAAGGATGCCATTGCGCGGCGTAATCTGGCGGAGCGCGTGACAGTCTGGACATTCAACTCGTTCAACCCCGCTTTCCAGCAACCGCTGTGCAAGTAACGATATGGGTGTGGAGAAAATCTCGCCGGATTGATCGAGGTGATAAGGCATCGGTGTGGACAATCCGACGGATTGCAAGAGTTGCAAGAGCTTGAATTCGTTTGCTGCTATATGCTGGTTGTATTTGAGGTCCATATCACCATGCTGACGTACAATCATTTTTTTCGTTTGCCTAGAAGAAAGCTCAATTTCAAGCGCCGTCACCTGCGCAGAGATCCCTCCTTTCAACTCCCATGTGCGAAGCAGCTTGCTATTTTGAGGAAGTTGGTATGCTGCGAGAAGCAGCAAGCAAATTGTGATGACATCGAGATTCTTTTCCTGTTCTTCGAGACCAGATGCAGATGTGTGTTGTGTACACTCGTGCTGATGGTGATAAACAGGCATATTTGGCCGTTTCAATAGGGAGCACTTTCATGAACACATTGCATACTGATACAGGAGAAGAGAAGCATCCTTCTTCAATGCATTCACCAAACACAGGCCAAGATGTGCGGGCTTTTCCACAGCCTCCTGAACAGCATCCAGGGAGGCGCAAGAATCGCACGATACTGATGATTTTCCTTGCCGTCGTTGTCTTGTTCATCTTGGGGATAAGTATTGGCCTTGTGATGTTCACACAGCCAAGACAACTGACCCTGACAGAAGCTGACGCGGGCAAAACCGTTCAGGCGCATACAGGCGATCAGGTCATAATCCAGCTTAGTGCGAATGCGACCACAGGCTACAGCTGGGCAATCGACAAGACGGACACGACGGTTCTCACGCTCGAGCGTGAGATGTATACACCATATCCAGGCGGGGGAATTGGGAGCGGGGGCACGGCGGTATTCACGTTCAGAGCGCAATATCCTGGTACGGTGCATTTGCAGTTGAAATACTGGCAAAGTTGGCTGGGCGATTCATCCATTGTCAAGCGATACGATGTCACCATCCAGGTTCAGGGGTAGCAAAAGCACTCCTCAGTCCTCGTTAAAGAGAGGAAAGCACATGCTCGAAAAAAAAGCTTCTTCTCAGGGGCAGAAAGGAAGAGTATTTCTGGTGGAACGTATTCTGGCAGATCGGCGTCTTTCGCCTCCTCATTGCTGTCGGCATATGCTTTTTCCTGCTGACGGGCATCGCGATGCTCTTGTATCCAGGAGGCACGATGACCGATCCACATCGGCACGGCTATGCCTTTTTCTCGAACTTCTTGAGCGATCTGGGTCGAACCTCGACTCCATCCGGCCAGGACAACCTTGCTTCACGTCTCCTCTTTACGATCGCCTTGAACATGGGGGCTTTAGGCATCACGCTCTTCTTTGCGGCTTTCACCCAGTTCTTTCCCGTCCCAGGCATCACCCGCTGGCTCAGTCGTCTGGGGGCCATCTGCGCTCTGGTCACCAGCCTCTGTTTCATCGGGACTGCTTTCGTCCCGCTGAACCGCTTTGGGCAACTGCACAACCTGCTTCTTTACACAGCATCCCTGTCATTCATCATAGCTTATCTGCTGCTGTTCCTGGCCGTGTTGCTCACGCCCGGTTTCCCGCGCCGGAGTGTCCAGGTCTTCACTGCCTTCGCTCTTCTGCTTGCGGGATCTCTCCTCGTTTTCATCTTCGCCCTCCTTTTTGGACCGGCACCCGGGACACCCGCATGGGAGATCGTCCATGCAACAGGACAGAAAATCATCGTCGCTGCCTCGATCCTCATCGGGCTCATTCAGGCGCTTCTCGTGCAGCCCTTGCCTCGGAAAAACGCTGAGCTACCGTCAAACTCGTAATTACTGTTCATAATTACTATCTTGTTCTGGCAGGGCCAAAATCCGCAGCAGGTTCATCTATTTCTTTGCGGCTAACTGCCGGGCTATTTATGTAGCCGCGCAAAGTAGTGGCTACAGTTTGCTGAATTGGGTCAAGCAGCTTAGGGGCTTCTTCCACCGCTATTTGCTCAGCCGATGATTGCACGATTGAAGCAATCACCTTCTCTTGTAAGGCAAAGATGTCTACTTCTTTCTCGAAAGGCACTACACGCGGTGTATCCGGCTGGCATCCCTGGTATCGACGCTGCTATCCATCCGTCGAATGTCTGGCTCACCGGCGCTACCCCTCCATTGGGCAGCGGTAGGGTCATCACTGCATAGTTGCTTGTAAAGGTAGCGGGCGGTATCTTTATAATAGGTGAACAGCAGCACCTTTTGCCCTTTGAGTTCGCCCGCCAGAAGTTCCTTGAGTCGCGCTAGCTTGGCATCATTGGCAGGGGTAATCGTTTCTATGTCATGCCATACCTCGCGGAGGGCATTTACATCCTTGCGTAGATCGTTATGCAATCGCTTGAGATCGTATAGCTCAGCGTTAAGGGTTGGCAATGTCTCAATATGCTCACGGGTGGCAATTGTCAACTCTCGTTCCTGACATCCACTCATAACTCGCCTCTGCAGGAGACGAAAAGGGAAGTAGGATAGGATGTCTCCGAGTGCAACTCGCTCCCCGACGAGGAGGCATCCTCTCGCACTTGTTGTGTGTCCTCGCCTGGCGTTATTTTTTTGAAGCACCCGGTGCGTGCGCCCTCGCGTACTCCCAGGCTGCTGCGAAGCCAGGCAACGAACGTTCGATCATCTCATCGTTGGCCGTAAGAGAGATGCGGAAGTACCCTGGTAGCTCCACCCAGGTTCCCGGCAGGACGAGGATATCGTGGATGAGCAGCAGATCGGCGAAAGCCCGATCATCCGTCCAGGGCGATTTCGGCAGGAGGTAGAAGGTCCCCTCTGGCACATGCACCTCGTAGCCCATCCCTTGTAGGGCGCTGACCAGGCGGTCGCGCTTCCGCTGCAGGTGCGCGATGTCGATGGAGAGCGCCTCCACGTCGGCCAGCGCGTGCTGGAGCAGGGCATTCGCGACGGCAAAGCCACTCACCAGCTGCGAGAGTGCCAGGGCACCGTGCATCTGCTCCCGGTCGGGCATCGTTGGTGGCAGAGCAATGTAGCCAAGCCGCTGACCGGGCGTGAGGAGCGTCTTCCCATAGGTGTAGATGAGGAACGAACGGGGGTAGAAGGTGGTGGGGCTGTGGTAGGGGCGGCCGTCGAAGACGATACGGGAGTAGGCCTCGTCGGAGAGCAGGTAGATCGGGCGACCATTACGCTCCGACGCTGCCGTCAAAGCATCGGAAAGCCGTTGCAGTGTCTCTGGAGGGTACAGCTTGCCGGTCGGATTGTGGGGTGAGTTGACGATGATGGCGCGCGTGCGCGGCGAGAAGGCGGCTGCGATGGCATCCACATCAAGGTCGAAGGTGGCCGGATCGATCTGCGCGCGCACCGGGAGGCCGCCGGATCCGACGATAAAGGCCTCGTAAAAGAACCAGGGCGGGGAGATGAACACCACCTCGTCGCCGGGGTCCAACACTGCGCCGAGCGCGACAGAGAGTCCGCCGGTGGCCCCATTGGTGAGAAAGATATCATCGGGATCGAAGGGCACGTTGCGTCGCTCGCGCAGGACAGTCGCCACGACAGCCTGCGCCTTGGGATCGTTAAACTTGTATGCAAACCAATCCTTGTCCTGGGGCACGCTCCAGTGCCGGAGCGCTTCCACGAAACCGGGCAGCGGCAGCTCTTGGGGGTTGCCATAGAGGAAGTTGGCCACTCCCGGCTCATTTTGGCGGCGTGCCTGGGACGATGCCGTGAGAAACTCAAGGACCGGCGTAGCCGCATGAATCGCTGCAATGCGCCGCGAGACGATTTGTGCTGTCATAGGTAGTCCCTCCTTGGGCTAGATGGTGTAAGTAGCCGCATCTCAGCGTGTATCCGCTGCTTGCGTGAGCCACTGATGCTCTCTTCTATTATGCTACATATCTGCAACGCTGACATCTAGAACGCAGGCAAACGGGCAAAAGTGCCTCGTTCACTCAATCTCCCTGTGCCAACAGACTCGACGTTTACTCATGGTGGTGAGCCGACTCTCGGGCAGCCCGCCAGATGGAGCTCTCCAGGAAGTGGTTGTCGTACCGCTATGGCAATTTGAGTAAGCGCTCGGCATTCACATGGAAGATCTTTTCTCTGTCCATCTCGCTGATCGGAGCTGTTTCAACAAACTGTGTGGTGCGCTCCATCGATGCGTAAGGATAGTCTGTCGAAAAGAGCAGATGATCTGCTCCTACCGCGAGCAATGCGCAGATCAGCGCTTCCGGTGAGCAGTTCGCGCTGGTGGTGATCATAACGTTGTTCTTGACATAGTACGAGGGCGGCTGTTGCAGTTGTTTGCTGTGTGGCGTTCCTCTCCACCCGTCGTCAATGCGCTTCAGAACATATGGAAGCGCCTCGCCCATGTGTCCGAGCAGCATGATGACCCTAGGGAAGGCATCGAAGATTCCGCTACAGATGATGCGCAGGGCGTGGGTCGCGGTCTCAACGGTCCAGTTCCAGGTGGCACTGCGCAGCCCTGGATAGCCCTGGTAGATTTTCATCTGGTCGGCGGGTGAGTCAGCCGGATGCAGGTAGATGGGAACCCCAAGTTGCTCGGCGCGCTCCCAGATACCCCAGTATTTGCGCTCGTCCAGGTATGCTCCATTGGTATGCCCATTGATCAGCACTCCCTTGAAACCCAGCTGGGTCACCGCGCGCTCCAGCTCCGCGATGGCAGCCACAGGGTCTTGTAAAGGCAGGGCGGCAAATCCAGCAAAACGATCTGGATGTCGGTGGATCTGCTCTGCCAGATAGTCATTCGCCTGTCGGGCCATACCTACTGCCTGCTTTGCGTCGTTCTCTCCCTGAATGGCAGGAAAAGTCAGTGCGGAGAGCGAGAGCACCTGCACATCTATCCCACAGGCGTCCATCGCCGCCAGGCGCCCTTCACCCACATCTATCAGCCTGGCTTCAACCGCTTCTATC